>Ga0315289_10012461_pt1 | contig 11968 bp, 7 predicted proteins | sample YL17G11_40_MG_FD_203452 | JGI IMG/M metagenome (GOLD analysis project Ga0315289, IMG submission 203452) | Sediment microbial communities from Yellowstone Lake, YNP, Wyoming, USA - YL17G11_40 | ecosystem: Environmental > Aquatic > Freshwater > Lake > Sediment | place: USA: Wyoming | collected...
CGCGGTTGGGAAAATCCCCTGTTTCCGGAGCCGGGCCCGGGCGGCCTTGGAACTCTCGGCGTCGATCATGCCCTTGACGCCTTTCCCGCTGGAGTCGAGGGCGGTGTATTCGTAAACCGGCATAAGCTAAAACAAATCCCAAATCCGAAATCCCAATACTACCAAGCAAATCCCAAATCCCAATACTCCAAACAAAAACAGCCAGAAAGCTGGAAGGCTTGACAGACAGACAGCCGAAACATTTTTGAAGCTTTCCTGCCTTCTAGCCGTCAAGCTTTCGAGCATTAGGGTCTCTTGGGGATTTATTGGTCATGGGATTTTTCTACGGTTAAACCGGTTAATCCTCGAAAACAACTTCTTCCTGGGTCACCCGCAGAACCTCGGGCATGGTGGTGATCCCTTTAATCACCTTCTGGAAGCCATCGTCCCGGAGAGAGGTCATTCCCTTGGAGGAAGCCTTCTTTTTGATGGTGTTGGAATCGGTACTGGTGGTGATGAGATTCCGGATGTCATCGTCGATCAGCAACATCTCATAGATTCCGGTCCGGCCGAAGAACCCGGTTCCCGAGCAGGTTTCGCAGCCCGAGCCGCGATAGAGTTTCCCGGTTTTGTTCTTGTCGGTGTAACGGGCTAGTTCGGCAAGTTCGGCCGGGGAGAGCTCATAGGCGATCCGGCAGTTGGGGCAGAGGGTGCGGACCAGCCGCTGGGCCAGAACGGAGACCAGGGAACTTGCGACCAGGAAGGGCTCGATCCCCATATCCACCAGGCGGGTAATCGCCCCGGCGGCATCATTGGTGTGCAGGGTGGAAAAAACCAGGTGACCGGTCAGGGAAGCGTGAATGGCGATTTCCGCGGTTTCCACGTCGCGGATTTCCCCGACCAGGATGACATCGGGGTCCTGTCTTAAGATCGAGCGCAGCCCATTGGCAAAGGTCAGGTTGATTTTGGGGTTGACCTGAATCTGGCCGATCCCGGGCAACTGGTATTCCACGGGATCTTCAATGGTGATGATATTTTTTTCCTCCGAGTTGATTTTCGACAGGGCGGCGTAAAGGGTAGTGGTTTTTCCGGACCCGGTCGGCCCCACCACCAGGATGATCCCGTTGGAGCGCTGGATCAGCCGGTTGACCAGCTTGAGTTCTTCCCCGGTCAGCCCGGTTTGTTCCAGGGGAAGCAGGATGCTGGAACGGTCCAGAAGCCGGAGCACCACCCTTTCCCCGTGAGAGGTGGGAACGGTGGAGGCCCGGACATCGATGTCCTTGCCCGCGATTTTCAGGTGGATCCGCCCGTCCTGGGGCAGGCGCTTTTCGGCGATGTTGAGGCCGGCCATGATTTTCACCCGCGAGGTGATGGACGCCTGCAGGCGCTTGGGGGGGCGAACCTTGTCCCGGAGCACCCCGTCGATCCGGAAGCGAACGGAGAGATCGCGCTCAAAAGGCTCGATGTGAATATCGCTGGCTCTTTCCTTGACCGCCTGGAAAAGCAGGGAGTTAACGAAGCGGATGATCGGGGCTTCGTCGGTTTCGTCCAGCAGGTCTTTGGGTTCCTCCAGGCCGGAGGCGATGCTGCCCAGGTCCTGGTCGGCCAGATCACCCATCATCTGGTCGGCCCGGTCCTGTTCGCGTTCGTAGATCTGATTGATGAGATCAAGAATGCGTTTCCCGGAGGCGACCCGCAGTTCCAGGCGGGCGTCCAGGATGCGGGCCAGGTCGTCCAGGGGATAGAAATCGAAAGGGTCGGAGACGGCGATCTGGACGGTTCCGTCATTTTTCGCCAAAGGCACGATCAGATAGCGCTTGGCAAAGTTGATCGGGATTTTTCCCACCAGACCCAGATCAATTCCCTCGACCGGGATCTCCGCGAGATAAGGGTATCCGGACTGAATCGAGAGGACCCGGGCCAGGTCCTCCTCGGTAATATGCTTCTGTTTGATTAAGAACTCCCCCAGGCGCTGGCCTTTCTCCACCTTGAGCTTCAGGCCTTCCTCGATGATTTCCTCGGAAAGACCGGTTTCCTGCCGGAGGATTTCCCCAATGCGACGGCGATCCAATTTTACTCTCCGAAAACCTGCCGATCCAGAGACTGGGGTTTTATCGCGGGGGGGGTCTCCGGGGAAGCGGAATTCTCCTCTGGTTTCAAGGGAGGAGCAGGGGATTTTTCCGCGTCCGGATTTTGGTCCGGGGTCCCGGGGCGGGAGGGCAGGGATTCGGGATTCTCGGCGGGGGTCGAGGGTTGGGATGTTCCGGGGGGATTCAGACTCGAACTCGGGGATTTTTGGGTTTCGGTTCCGGGGCTTGAGCTTTTCGGGGCTGGCGGTTCGACGCTTTCCGCCGGTTTTTTATCTGAGGGTATTTCCAGCGGAACGGAAGGAGGCGGACCGGCTTCGGGTTTTTCCGCGGGATTTAGCTCCGCGGGTTTCGTCGGGGTTTTTAGCTCCTCGGTTTTTTCGGCCGGGGAAGCGGGCTTGATTTTCTTCTCTTCCGGCAAGGAGGAAGGCTCCGATTTCGCTTTTCCTTTCTTTTCCTCCCCCGCCTGGGCTTTCGGGCTTGGTTCCGGGGGAGCTCCGATTACTTCCTCTTTGGGTTTGGCCGGGCGGCTTTCAATGACGGATTCCCCCACGATTTTCGGGAAGATCGATTCCCGCTCCGCCCCCGGGCGGTATTCGTGGTAGAACTCGAGGATCTCGCTTTCTTTATGTTTGGAAATCTGGTCCAGCTCCGCCGGGCTCTTGGCGATGTAGGGGGTGAGGAAAATCAGCAGGTTGGTCTTCCGGTTCATTTTAGTGGAGTTGCGAAAGAGCCAACCGATGATCGGGAGGTCTCCGAGAATGGGGACCCGGGAGGAGCTCTCGCTGACTTGGTCTTCCATCAGCCCCCCGATGGCCACGGTTTGCTTGTCCTGGGCCACCACGGTGGTTTCCGCCGACCGCTTCCGGGTGATCAGCCCCTGGGTGTTGACGTCGAATCCCTGGGGCGGGGATTCGCTGACCGCGGAGATTTCCTGGTAGATTTTCAGGCGGACGGTCTCGCCTTCACTGATCTGGGGAGTGACGCGGAGGGTGATCCCGACATCCTGACGCTGGATCTGGGTTTGAACCACCCCGCCCGCGGTGACGTTTTGCCCGGTGATGAAGGGAACATTTTCACCGATGACAATCTGAGCCTGCTCATTGTCGGTGGCCAGCAGGTGGGGGGTGGAGAGGATATCCACGTTGCTGTTGCTGGCCAGGGCCTTGAGGATGGCGCCAAAACTGGGGATCTCGGTCCCGTCGGGAAGGGTCACGGTTTGGCCGACCCCCCCGACAAAAAGCCCGGAGAGGGAAGCGAGCGTCTCCGGGGTAATGATCAGGGTGTTGATTCCTCCGGGGGCGCTGCCGGCGATCACCCCCTGGGAGTCAAAAGCTTTGCCCCCGCTGAAGGCCAGCCCCAGCTCGCGTTGATGGCTGAGCGAAACCTCGACGATCGCCGCCTCGACGAAAACCTGCCGGCGGGGGACATCGAGCTTGTCGATCACCTCGCGGAGGGTCTGGTAATCCTGGGGTGAACAGATAATGATCAGAGAATTGGTGGCCGGGTCGGCGGTGATCTTGATCCCGCCTTCGAACTGGGCCACCGCCTGAGGCTGCCCGGGGGCCCCCGGGGCGGATTTCACGCCGGCCCCGGCGGTCAGGGACGAAAGCACGGCAGCCAGTTTTTCCGACCCGGCGTTCTGGAGGTAAAGCACGTGGATCTGACCCGTTCCGGCGACTACCTTGACATCCAGTTTGGTCACCAGGTTTTTGATTTCTTCAATCTCGGATTTGCTTCCCATCACGATCAGGGCGTTGAGCCGTTCTTCGGGAATGATTTTCGTCACGGCCGACCGGGGGACTCCCGGCTGGGAGGGGGCAAGTTTGCCGCTAATAACGCGGCCGACCACTTTTCCTGTCTTCTGGCCCGCGGCCTCGTAGATTTTGCCGATGGTCTGGGCCACGCTGGCGGCCGAGGAATTCTGGAGAGTGATGATTTCGATGACTTCCTCGAAAAGGGGGGAATCCAGCTCTTCCAGGATCCGCAGGATGCGGTTAATGTTGCGGGCCGAGTCGATGAGAATGATGGTATTGGTGGCGGCGTAGGTGGTCACAAAGCCGGATTTCGAAATCAGCTGCTTGACAATGGTGTTGGTGATTTCATCGCAGTCCACGAAGTTCAGCGGAATCAGGCGGGTGATAAAGGAGTCACTTTCCGGCCAGCGTTCTTTCCCAAAATAAGTGGGAATATTGGATTCTTTAACGTCCCGGGTCGGGATGATCCGGATCAGGCTTCCCGCCTGGGCGGTGGTAAAACCTTTCACGTTTAAAATGGTTTCGAAGACCTGATAGGCTTCCTTGACCGACACCTTCTTGGGGGAGATGATCGTGACTTTTCCCCGAACGGTTTCATCGAACAGGAAGTTCTTCCCGGTGATTTTACTGATGGCCTTGACCAGATCCGCGATTTCGACGTTATTGAAATCCAGGGCGAAATATCCTTTTTCCTCTTTGGGTTCCGAGGTGGCCGGGGCTGTCCCTCCCGCCGAAGTCTTCGGGGCGGCCGGGGTTTGAGCCGTGGCTAGGGCGGCCAGGCTGAAAATTATTCCCAGGCAGGCGAACAGCCCTTTCCCGGGGGACCACCAGCGGCCGGAAAAGCCGGGATGAACCGGCCTGTTCATCGGGCTACGGAAAAAGCGAGAAATTTGGACCAGGGGTGACTGCGACCCGGGTTTTGACCAGCGATTTGTCGGCATTTCGGTTTTAAATGTTTCTCCCTATTACCTCAGTCGATAAGAAAAAGTCATGGGTTTTCCGTTCCGAACCAGGTCAATTTGAAAATCAGTTTCGGATTTCAGCTGGGAGAGGACTTGCAGGGCTTTTTCCGGACTTTCAACCTCAACTCCATTGACTCGCTGAAGAACATCGCCGTTCACCATACCCAGATCAGTATATATGCTATCCGGTTTGATGGCAAAAATCTTGTAGCCGGCGATTTTTCCCTCAATAAAGTGGGGAACGATCCGGGCCTGGGTCATGATGGTTCCCAGATTTTTGGTCACTTCTTCGAAAGCGAGACGGTTTACTTCATAACTGTTCTCCGCAACCTTGCGTACCTCGACCGGACTGTTTCCCGGGGGCAAAGTGGGCGGGGGAAGAGCGGAGGAAGTCGAGGTCAAAGGTGAAATTTCTTCTTCGTAGATGGCCAGAACTTCTTGGTTCCCAGCCCGGGAGATGACGATCCGGTTTCTTTCGATCGCCAGAACCGTGGCTTGATTCAGGATCATATCACCGGTTTTGTAAAACTCGGCGAGGCGGCTGTTTTCATCCTCCACGAGGGCCAGGGAACTGTCTTTGGGCCCGGTGATGGTCCCGATCAAACGGGCCTTGAGGGAGCTTTTATCCGCGGCCGCGGCGACAGGGTTTTCAATATTCTCCGGAGGCAGGGTGGTAAAAATATTCCGATCCGTGATTACTTGGTAATCACTAAAGGAGATCGGGGCGGTTTTGGCTTGGGCACTGGATTTCTTGGTAACCAGGGGAGCTTCGATCGGGATCGCGGAGAGCAAACGGGACAAGTACCCGGAAAAAAGCGAGGCTGAGAGGAAGGCCAAAAGGCCGATCACCAGAAGGTTCAGCCAGGAAAAATACCGCCTAAAAAAGTCAAAAAGAGAATAGATATCCACTTTCGGAATTAAACTCCTTAATAAAATTGACCCCTGGAAATCTCATAAGTTCCAAAAGCTAAGGTTTATATTATGCCCTCTGCTGGAAGTTTCTCAATATTCAATGGGTTTTGCCGTTGAATTCGGGCAAAATTTTGTCAGGATCCTGTCCGGCCAAGCTATTTTTCAAATTCGTAACCCAGTTCCTTTAAAAAGGACGGATTTTCCATCCATTTCTTTTGGACCTTTACCCAGAGCTCCAGATAAACGGGGCGGTCCAGGAAACTTTCGATTTCCCGGCGGGCTTTTTCCCCGATTTCCTTTATCATCCGGCCCTGGTGGCCCAGGGTAATTGCTTTTTGAGTTTCCCTTTCCACCAAGACAGTTGCCCGGATGAAATCTTTGTCCCGGGCGCGGGAGTTTTCCCGGAATTCCTCGATCCGGACGCCCAGGGAATAGGGGAGTTCTTCCCGAAGGCAGGCGAAGGCGGCTTCCCGAATAATCTCCGCGACGAAAAAACGCTCGGGTCGGTCAGTCAGGAAATCGGGCGGAAAGAGGGGAGGCCCGGGGGGAAGAGCACGGATTAAGCCCTGAAGCAGTTCTTTTGTTCCCTCCCCGGTCCGGGCGGAAATGGGGATGATTTCCTGAAAGGGGAAGTTCTGGGAATACATTTCCATCTGGGGCAGAAGCAGGGATTTATCCACGAGCCGGTCAACCTTGTTCAAGGCGAGCAGAATGGGCCGGGGAAGGGAGAAAATCTTTTCCAGAATCTCCCGGTCTTCCGCGAATTTTTCCTGCCCCGCTTCAGTGAGAAAAAGAATCAGGTCGGCTTGGCGAAGAGCCCGGAAAGCGGAAGCCACCATGATTTCCTGCAAAAGCTTGCGGGGGCCAAAGATCCCGGGAGTATCCAGGATGGCAATTTGGGCCTTCGGGTTTTGCCAGACACCGAGAACGGTATTGCGCGTGGTTTGGGGCTTGGGAGTGATGATGGCAAGTTTTTGATCCAGCAGACAGTTCAGGAGGGTAGATTTTCCCACGTTGGGCCTTCCGGCCAAGGCCAGATAGCCGGAACGGAATTCTTTATCCTGGGTTGGCTCCCCGATGGGTTCTGGGTGCAAGAATTAGCCTCGAAATAGAATAAATGTCGTTACCATAGAGCCTGTTGCACAAACGGTGAAAACCGGACAAACCGTCATTCCGGCGAAAGCCGGAATCCAGTAATATCAATAAGTTCCTGGACTCCTGCTTCCGCAGGAGTGACACTTTTCTGATTTGTGCAACAGGCTCCATAGCCCAGATATTAATAATAACAGGTTTTCGCGCTGTCTTTCTATTTTTATGGAGAAATGGCCCCCCCGGTTGTGGAGGGTGTCCCGTGATCTATAATTTAATGGTGAAGAAAGTCAGGAGAAAAAAATATCCCGGGATCGAGGAAACCGGTTCGGTGAAGAAGGAATGGGGAGGGAAAATCCCGATTGCCTTGGTCTTCCCGAATTTATACCGGGTGGCGATTTCCAACCTCGGCTTTCAGATTATTTACCAGATTCTGAACCAGAGCGATGACTTGGTCTGCGAAAGGGTTTTTCTGCCGGAAGGCGGTTCTTCTCCTCTCCGGGTTCGGTCTTGGGAAAGTCAGCGGCCCTTGCTTGATTTCGAACTGATCGCGTTTTCCCTGCCCTACGAAAATGACTACCTCAACCTGATGCAATTGTTGAAGGGGGCCCAAATCCCGTTTTTCTCCCGGGAGCGGGGCGATTCCTATCCGCTGCTTTTGGGCGGAGGATTGGCGCTGACCCTGAATCCAGAGCCACTGGCGGAAGTGATGGACCTGGTCGTGGTGGGAGAAGGAGAAAATCCGCTCCTCGAGCTTTTGGAAATTTACCGCTCGGTCCGGTGGACGGACCGAGCGGAGGTTTTGAAATCCCTGGCCCGGGTGGAAGGGGTCTACGTGCCCGGGGGGTATTTTCCCACCCCCGGGGGATTGGAACCTCACCCGGGATTTCCCCCGCGGGTGAAGAGACGGATTACGCTTCCCCTGGCGGAATACCCCGGACACGGTTCGATCCTGACCGCCCAGGCGGAATTTGGAAAATCGGTCCTGATCGAGCCCATCCGCGGGTGCGGCCGGATGTGCCGCTTCTGCGCGGCGGGATACCATTATCTTCCCCCCCGGATTCGTCCGCTGGCCAAGATTTCCGGGATCGAACTGGCGCAAAAGGAGCGGGCCCGGGTCGGATTGCTGGGCGCGGCCCTGTCCGATCATCCCGAATTCTCACGGCTCCTGGAAGAAATTAACCAGGCCGGCCTGAAAATCACGCTCTCCTCTCTGCACGGGGAAGAGCTGAAAGACTCCGACCTGGCCAATCTCTCCCGGGGGCAGGTCCGATTGCTGACCCTGGCCCCGGAAACCGGTTCCGAGAGATTGAGGCTGTCTCTGAATAAAACCAGCACCGACGAACAGTATCTGGAGGCGGCCCGGAAGATGGTTTCCTTTGGGATTCCCAGCCTCCGGCTTTACTTTCTTTACGGGCTGCCGGGAGAAACCCCGGCGGATTTGCCGGCCCTCGGTGATTTCATTGAAAAAATCCAGAAGCGGAGAAGAAAAGAAGCCCGCCGGTTCGCCGGCCGGCTGACGGTCTGCCTGGCGCCCTTCGTCCCCAAGCCGGCCACCCCGTTTCAGTGGGCGGTGATGGAATCGGCCAGGGGTTTGCAACAGAAACGGGAGGAGATAATCAGGTGCCTGCGTTCCGTTCCCGGGGTGTTCATCCGAACGGAGCCCATTACCCAGGCCCGATTGGAAGCGTTTTTCGGAAGGGCGGACCGACAAATGGCTAAAATCCTGGCGAACAACTCTTTTCCCGAGATTAAAAGATCGGCGCTGGCGGAGGAAATTCCCTGGCTTCAGCCCGCGCGGGATCCGGGGATCTCCTTTCCCTGGGATATCGTGGACAGCCGGGTCAGCCGGGGTTTTCTCTGGCGGGAATGGCAAAACTCCCAGCGGGGGATTCCGACCAAACCCTGCCCGCCCCGGGCCGAGTTACTTGCGGCGGAGGGGATTTCCCCGGACTGCTCCCGGTGCGGAATTTGTTCCCTGGCTTCGGAGCAGAAAAATGAAATGTGATCCCGACCGGCTGAGACGGATTTTAAAAGATCGAAAACGGATTTCCTCCCGGAAAAGGGGTTTTCGCCGGGCCGCGGTGCTGGTGCCGATCTTTGAGAGGCAAGGGGATTCCTACCTGATTTTTACCCAGCGCACCGAAACCGTGAGCACCCACAAGGGAGAAATTTCCTTTCCCGGGGGAGCGATTGATCCCGAGGACGGGGAACCGAGGCAGGCGGCCCTGCGGGAGGCGGAGGAGGAATTATGTCTGTCTCCCCGCCAGGTGACGGTTCTCGGTCTCCTGGATGATATCGTTACCTTGAGCCGGTATCGGATCACCCCGGTGGTCGGAATGGTTCGGGCACCATTCTCGCTCTGCCCCAACCCGCGGGAGATTGAAAAGGTTTTCGAAATCCCGGTGGGAAAATTCCTGGACCCGCGGATTTTCCGGAAAGAAGATCAAATCGAATTCCAGGGTCAATCCTACCCGGTTTATTATTTTTCCCTTCCGGAGGTGACGGTCTGGGGGGCGACGGCCAAGATCCTGAAGCAGTTTCTGACGATTTGTTGCGGCTGGGACCCTGGTCAACCCTGAGCGTAGTCGAAGGGAGCATACCCCAGGCTTTAGACCGAGGAAGTCGAAGGGTTGATTTTCACCGGGCATTATTTTAAAATTCGCCCGGCTTGAATCTTGAGTTTAGGACACGGATTACACGGCAAATTCCGATACCTTCCAATTAGACGGAGAGGGGAAGAAAAGATGGCTCGAGTATGCGAAATCTGTGGAAAAGGGAAGTCGACCGGGAACCGGGTCAGCCACGCGAACAATCGAACCAAGCGGAACTTCCTGCCAAATCTTCAGCGGACAAAAGTTGTTCTGGACAACGGCTCAACCCGGAAACTGAACATCTGCACCCGATGCATCCGGTCGGGTAAAATCCAGAAACCGTCGAAGAGAATCTTATCTCCGGTCGCGCCCCACTGAAATCACCCCTTCAAGTTTTTCAATCGATTTAATCACCGCATTCAACTGGGCCGTGCCTTCGACCTGGATTTCAAAGGTGCCGGAGGCTTTCCGGTCGGGAATGGAACGAATCGTAGCTTTCTGAATATTGACTTTCTCGGCGGAGATGGAGCGGCTGATCGCGGCCAGCAAGCCCGGCTCATCCACGCACAAAACCCTGATCCGAACCGTCAGGATTTCCCCCGGGCCGGCATCCCAGTTGACCTCCACCCGGCGTTCGGGGTCGGAGTCCAGGACCCGGGGACAATCGTGGGAGTGAATGGTCACTCCCCGGCCCCGGGTGATGAAGCCCAGGATCGGATCCCCGGGAATCGGGTGACAACATTTGGCGAAACGGACAAAAACGTTGCCCACCCCCTTGAGCGAGACCGCGGAGGAAACGGCCTGGCTTTCCGGCCGGGGCCGGGCCGGGGCGGCGGTTTCCTCGGCTTTTTTATCTTCCGGGATGAGGTGTCCCACGGCTTTTAAGGCCGAGGTTTTTCCATAACCGATCCCGGCCAGGAGGCTGGGAACGTCTTTATAGTTCAAAGCCTTGGCCGCGGCTTCCAATTTCCCCTGTTTTTCCAGGCGGCCGAGGTTCTGGCCGAGGTGGCTGATCTCTCGTTCCAGGAGTTTTTGCCCCAGGAGCTGGCTTTCGGTCATTTCCACCCGACGGATAAACTGGCGGATTTTGTTGCGGGCCTGGGAGGTGCGGACGAACTTAAGCCAGTCCTTGCTCGGCCGGTGTCCGCTCTGGGTGAGAATTTCCACCCGGTCCCCGTTTTGCATTTTGTAGGTCAAGGGCACAATCCGGCCATTCGCCTTGGCCCCGACGCAGGTATTGCCCAATTCGGTATGAATGCTGTAGGCAAAATCCACGGGGGTGGCTCCCCGGGGGAATTCCCGCACATCCCCCTTGGGGGTGAAAACATAAACTTCATCGGGAAAAAGGTCGACCCGAACGCTTTCCATGAACTCGGAGGGGTCGACCAGCTCCTTCTGCCATTCGAGCAGCTGGCGGAGCCAGGCGAATTTCTGCCCGTCCTTTTCCGTGATCTCTCCGGTTTCCTTGTATCGCCAGTGAGCGGCCACCCCTTCCTCAGCCACCCGATGCATTTCCTCGGTCCGGATCTGGATTTCCACCCTTTCCCCATACGGCCCGATCACGGTGGTATGGAGCGACTGGTAAAGAATGGCTTTGGGCATGGCGATGTAGTCTTTGATTTTGCCGGGAACGGGTTTCCAGAGGGAATGAATCAGCCCGAGGATCTCGTAGCATTCCTTGATCGTGCTGGTGATGATCCGAAAGGCGATCAGATCGTGGACCTGTTCAAACTCGATGCCCTGGGTCTCCATTTTCCGGTAAATGCTGTAGATGTTCTTCATCCTCCCGTTCACCTGGGCGGTGATCCGATTCTCGGCCAGACGGCGGTTGACGACCCGGATCACTTCTTCAATGTAACGTTCGCGTTCCTTCCGGCCCTGGGCCAGCTGTTCGGAAATCCGGTAATAAATGTTGGGCCGGGAGTATTTAAAGGAAAGATCTTCCAGCTCGGTTTTCATCCAGTAGATGCCCAAACGGCCGGCCAGAGGGGCATAAACATCCATGGTCTCCTGGGCCATTTCGTTTTGCTTCAGGTTGGAGAGAAACTCGAGGGTGCGGATATTGTGCACCCGGTCGGCGAGTTTGACCAGGATGACCCGGAGGTCCTTGGCCATGGCCAGAATCATTTTTCGGAAGGTTTCCGCCTGGCTGGACTTCTTGCTCCCGAAGCTGACCTTGCTGATCTTGGTGACCCCGTCCACCATTTCGGTAATATCTTTTCCGAACAATTCCAGGAGTTCTTCCCGGGTGGTCAGGGTGTCTTCGAGGGTATCGTGGAGAAGCCCGCAGGCAATCGTGGTGGCATCCATCCGGAGCTGGGTCAGTAAGCCCGCGACTTCGAGAGGATGGATCAGGTAGGGTTCTCCGGAAAGCCGGGTTTGCCCGCGATGAACCTTCGCGGAAAACACATAGGCCTTCCGGATTAAATCAACGTCCGCCTGAGGGTTATAATGGAGAACCTGATCCGTGATCTCATGGATGCGAATCATGTTCCGAAAGCCCTCCGTTCCGGCGGGAATTTTGGATTAGGGTTTTTCTTCTTCCGGAATGCCCGGTCCGATCACGACTTTGCCGGCTGCGATTTCTC
>Ga0315289_10012463_pt1 | contig 11968 bp, 11 predicted proteins | sample YL17G11_40_MG_FD_203452 | JGI IMG/M metagenome (GOLD analysis project Ga0315289, IMG submission 203452) | Sediment microbial communities from Yellowstone Lake, YNP, Wyoming, USA - YL17G11_40 | ecosystem: Environmental > Aquatic > Freshwater > Lake > Sediment | place: USA: Wyoming | collected...
CAGATTTCACCTTAATCCAGAAAAAAGGCTCAATATTTGTGAATTCTGTCCCTGCGGGAGGCAACATAATTTTGGATCATACCCTCACCGGGAAAACTACTCCTGACACCCTTTTTGATATTAACGTGGGAGACCACATAGTTTCAGTGGCAAAATCAGGATACTATCCTTTCCCTGAATCTCTTATCGTCACCGTATTTGAGAATCAAACCAGTTCAGCTGATTTTATCCTATTGGACACCCTCTACGGCTCTCTATCGGTCTCATCCAATATAAGTGGAGCCACCATTGTTATAGATAATCAGGCAACTGACAAAACGACCCCATATCTCTTTTTAAACAATGCCCCCGTCGGGACTCACATTGTCTCCGTGTTCAAGCAGGGATACTCAAACGATCCTCCCGCTAAAGAGGTAGTGAACGTAACAACTGGTCATACTGTGGTCGTAAATTTCAACTTGAGTCCCGCCACTGTGGGTCCGGATACGGAAGGGCAGTTGGCTCCGGATTTTGAACTCTTAGATGACTCTAGTAATCTGATTAAACTTTACAATTATCGTGGGTTCGTGGTGATAGTCAATTTTTGGGCAAAGTCATGTCCCTTCTGTTTATTGGAGCTTCCCTTTCTACAGGAGCAGTATAACAAATATTCAATAGATAGTCTTAAAATATTTGCGGTCAATTATGAGGATGGATTGGCTTATATCCAACAAAAAAGAGCTGAGTTAAACTTAACTTACAACCTGCTTGTAGGTAAGTTGTCACAGATGCTTAAAGATTATCATATCACCCCGCATGTGACGCCGACTCCCATCACCATCATAATCGACCGCAGTGGATTGATTTATTGTTGGGTACAGGGGTATGAGCCTGGTAGCCCATTCGAAACCGAAATGCGTAAAGCACTTTCTGAGTTATTTGGGCACTAATAACTTATATGGTTCTTGTGGAATTTAGTGACTGAAATTTTTGATAAGAATCCTTGGGAATTAACAAAGTTGGCATAATGATGACCTCACCCCCTACCCCCTCTCCATGAAATGGAGAGGGGGACAAAGGGGGAGAGGTATAAAACGACTATGGCTTTTGGCGCAAATGCAAGCTCATACATCGGCAACTTTTTTGGAGAAGACCCACTTATAGAAATCTAACTCATGAGGAGAAACATGCGAATCCTATTTTCAAAACCAGTTTTACTACTCTTCTTTTTATTTATTTTTCCCTTATCCGTCCAACCGAAAGAGGAAAAAAACACAGCTCCAAATTTCGTCGCAAAGAATTTAGATGGCAAAAAGGTGGAGCTAAAAGAGCTTTTGGGAAATGGTCCCGTCTTGGTTAGCTTCTGGTCGACCTCATGCAAACCATGTATTAAGGAGCTGAACGAGCTTCAGAAAGTTTATAAAAAGTATAAGGAAAAAGGCTTTGAGATCTTAGCCATAAATGAGGATGGTCCCCGAAGCATTTCCAAAGTTAGACCCATGGTGGAAGGGCTTAAGTGGGAGTTCCCGGTGCTTTGGGACCAGTCCAAAGATGTTTTCAGAAAATATCATGTTTTGGGGATACCCCATACGGTTTTGATTGACAAATCAGGAGAGATTAGATATACTCATACTACTTATCGCCCCGGTGATGAGGAGGTGATAAAGAAGAAAATCGAGGAGCTTTTGGATGAGCAGAAGGAGGCTTCACAGGAAAAAGAGGGGGAAAAGAGTGAAAAGTAAAATCGTCTTCCTTTATCTATCATTCGTCATTCATCATCTTTTATTCGTTCTTTTTATTTCGTCATTCGTCATTCTTCACTCGTCATTCGGTCAAGACGTTGACCTTTCCGAGACGGATTCATGGGAGATTGCCGCAAGCAATCAGCTTGAATATTCCTTGAATCAAAAAACCCATCAGGATATATTCCACGACTGGTTTGATTTTAACTGGACTTATGGCGTTTATAATGTGGGCTTAAGATACGAAGCTCACCAGCCGGATGACTGGGGAAAAACCTACGAGAAACTTTCTTATAGATATTTTGAGCTTTCCCCAGAATTTCTCAAGCTTACGGTGGGAAATTATTATGTGATGTTTGGGCGGGGACTGATCCTCCGTACCTATGAAAATCGGGATTTGAGATATGATAATAACCTGGAAGGAATAAAAGGCACACTGGATCTGGATGGGATTGATTTAACCCTATTGGGGGGAACTCCTATGGGCAAGTATGAAAGAGTAAATGACCCCCTGCATGCGGTGGACGGCAAGATTGCCTTTTTTGATTGGATGACTTTAGGAGGAAGCTATCTCCGCACCAATATCACAGACTTTGGTTTTCTCCGACTCTATGGGGGAAACGCAGGACTTACTTTTCCCCACTTAGATTTATATGGAGAATATGCCAGAAAGGATAACCCTTCCGGAGAATTTATAGAAAAAGACGGGGATGGGATTTATTTGTCATCCAATCTTTACTTCTCCGGTTTTGGACTTAGCCTGGAATATAAAGATTATAAAAAGTTTGATTTCATCAATAAGGACGTAACTTATAATAATCCGCCTTCTCTTACCAAAGAACATGTTTACACTTTGTTGAACAGACACGCTTACGTTCTGGATTTATATGATGAGAAAGGTTTTCAGATTCAGACCACCTCCACCCCTTTGGAGAAGCTTTCAGTGTTAGCCAATTACAGCTCCACCACCGATCACAAAGATAAGTTGATCTTTTCCGAAATCTATGGGGAGATGGAATATGATTATAAAGACATGGTTACGATCAAAGGCGGATTCAGCCGGATGGAAAATAAAAAAGATGAAGGTTCGCCCTATTTTTTGGCTCCGGCTTTTGACCTCACTTATTATCTTTCAGAACAAAACAGCCTTGCCTTTCTGCTTGAGCACCTGTGGACCAACAAATATGATGGAAATCTTACTTATTACGACCAAATAATCTCCCTCTCCCTCTCTCATTCCCCCATTATTTCTTTAACCTTCACCCACGAAAGAACCACCGAATGGAAAACCAGAGACTGGTCTGGAAAAAAGAGTTGGTTTATTACCACTTTGGATTTGGCTTTAGGTGAAAAACACAATCTTAGCCTGAGCTTAGGTTCCAGGCGTGCCGGTAAGGTCTGTTCCGGTGGAGTATGCACTGATAGACCAGCTCTGGACGGCGGGGAAATAAAACTCTTAAGCCAATTTTAGACCTGATACTTAACTTATTGTTTTTTACCCTTCCAGATACCGATTACGTTTCCGTCCAGATCGGAGAAAAGACCGAACCAGCCCATATCACCCACTGCGGTCTTCTCCTTCACAAGTTTTCCTCCTAACTTCTCTGCTTTAAAAAGAGTATCCTCGATACTCTCCACCAGAACATAAAAGGTTATTCCCATTCCTGCAGGCGGAAAAACTTTATCCACTTTCATAATTCCACCGCCCGGTTCTTTTCCGGTATCGAAAACCGCATACTCAGAACCTGGCCACATTTCGATTTTCCATCCAAATAGTTCCTGATAAAATTTAGTGGCTTCCGCCAAATCGGTGGTGGGAATCTCAATATGGCAAATTGAGTGATCCATGAAAAACTCCCGTCTAAAAGGTTATCAATTCAAACGTAATAAATCTTTTTGCATTCTCCTTGATTTTACCTGGTCTCTCCCCACGCGGGAGAGGAAGGGTAATGACAATGTAAAACTTTCTGGTGCGTTTGCTATAGAATCTTTCGACTCCAATTCAATCACAAATTCTTATGCTCACTCATCTGCAATAGGTCGTTTCGCAACTTTAGTCTGAAATTTGACTTGGTGAGATGGCTTAGCTACCAATGAACCCAAACAACCAATACATCCTCTTATGACTCCTAGGCCCGCGACCAGATGATCGACCAAGCTCAAGGGAATCGCTTTTAGTAAAAAGCTGGTTCCACCTCTCTTTCGGAAAAATCGGAATAATGGATAGTTTATTATCAAGTAAGCCAGAGCGGAGAAGATGGCGAGGAAAAGTGAGATTTTAAAGAAAGGCGAAAAAAGGAGTGAGAAAACAAAAAGAAAGGAGATGAAGATAGAGATTATAAAAGCTGGATAGATATTGGCAATTCTCAATTTTTTGATCACATAAGGGAACAGTTTGTGACCAACGACGAACCGAAACCAGCCTTTGCTTCTATTGTAATCATTTTGTAAAAGACTTAAGAGGGTATATCGTTTAAGATGCGTTCCTTGTATTTTTGTGTCCAAAAGGATCTTTTGTCCCGCTTGTTTGAGTCGTCTTCCAAACTCCAAATCCCCACCTCCGTATTTGGTCTGGAAGGTTATATCGAATCCTTTCAGTTCAAAAAAGACCTCCCTTTTGACCGCCCCGATACCTGAAATCCAAAAATCAAAATCCTCTGGAGAATTAACGTAACTGTAATACATCCAGAGATGCTTATAGCGTGTCGCCAGCTTCCTGTCGTTTGGTTCAGGGGAACAGACTCCTGAGACTGCGGCGTAGTGATTCTTAGAAAAGTGGTCGTGGATTCTTTGGAGAGCATCAGGCTGAATCACCATGTCACAGTCAGCAAACACAAGGATATCACTGGTTGCCAGCTCAGCCCCCTTGTTCCGGGCGTATTCTGCATCGCGTGGCTTATTTAATCGGAGTGTTTTGAACCCGTATGATCTTGTCACCTCCGAGCAATCCTCTTTGGAGCAGTCATCCACTACAATGACTTCAGATGCGGGGAAACTTGACTGCTGAAGCGAGCTCAAACATTGCCCCAGAGTCTCTTTACCGTCCCGAACCGGTATGATGACGGAAATATCCACTCCTCCCTCCAATGAAAGTCAAATCAGACGGATCAAACATAAATCAATCTGATTTCTTTGTCAAGGGTTTTGAATAGACTCTATCAAAAATTTTCCTTCACGAGAAAATGCGAACAGCCCGAATTTGGCTTGACCGTTGTTCGAGCACTACGTATCTTAAAGAGGGATCTAACGTTTTTATCAACTAAGGTGCAGTTGCAGATACGATTTCGATATTTCGAGGCTTCTGGGAACATAAAGCTATGGTCAAACGACTTTTCTAAAAACGTTCAAAATGAAAAAAGCAAAAACAAAAAAACTAAAACCACAAGACTTTGCTTCGGATAACGGGTTCAGATATGTCTTTATGCCGGTCCTGTTGTTATTGGTTATGTCCCACATGCTGTCGACCTATTGGTCGACCCCTTTTCTATGGGGGATTCACCACCTGTATTTCTTTCCCAGATGGGTGGGATGGGTTTTAATCATTGTGACCATTAGTTTCTTTGTCCCCCCAGTCAACAGTTTCCTGCTTGAGTTCTTTGAATCGGTCTTCAGCGTCTTATGGAAGAACTTTGTCCGGATCCTGGATCTTGAGAGAAAAATCAAAAAATACCAGCTTTTTGCCATAATTAGCTTTCTTTCCATACCTTTATTCTGGGCTTTAAGAACAAAACTTTTTCTCTTGGGAGATGGATACTTTAAACTCGCTGCCGTGTCTAACGGAGTGATCACCCCCACCGAACCCTTGGATGGAATTATTCATCACCAGTTTTACCGTCTTTTAACTTCTATCTCTCCCGGGATAGATCCATCTTTTTCTTATACCATCTTGAGCGTGGCCTGCGGAGGGATGTTCGTCTTTCTGATTCTTTGTCTGTCTGACCTGTTAGGGGGAACCGCTTTTAAAAAAGTTTTGATCTTTTCTTCCCTTCTTACCTTAGGCTCGATTGAGCTTTTCTTTGGATATGTGGAAAGCTACACCATTCTTTTAGTAGGCCTAACTCTGTTTATATTATTTTCAATTCTTTACATCCAGGGTAAGGCTAACATAATTCTCTCTTTCCTTGTTCTGGGTTTTAGCATCGGTGTCCACGTTTCAGCCGTAGTCTTCATCCCCGCATTTTTCTATCTTATATTCTGGAAATGGAAGAAAGAGAAATGGAGGTCTATTGATATTTTCACCCTTTTATCCCTCCTGGGTTGTTTGGCTATCATATTTTTTGCCATATCGAAGGTTTTCCTTATGAAAGGTGAAGGAAATAGATTCGGTCAATTCCTTCCTGTGCTACCTTCGGCTAAGACCGATTTCACCATGTTCTGTGGGGCGCACTTGTCGGAATTTATCAATCAGCTTCTTCTGATCTCTCCGGTGGGAACGCTTTTATTTTTGTTTTTTCTTTTTTACTCCTTGATATTCAAGTTCTTCACGGTTCGACTTCGCTCACCGTCCCTGAGCAAAGTCGAAGGGAAAGATCCCATTTTGAACTTTCTTTTGATCTCCAGCCTTTCAGGTCTGCTACTTGTCTTCATTTACAATGCTGGCTTGGGAAGTGCGGATTGGGACTTAAGGTCCTTTGCTGGCATATTCTTCACTCTCTTTGGGATGCTAATATTTGTAGAATGGGGAAGCCGGTGGTCCAGATTTAAAAACTATGGATTGATTTTGATAGCGGTCGGTTTTTTTCATACGATTCCCTGGATAATGGTAAATGCCAACAGACAGATGAGTGTGGATCGGTATATCATGACCAGTGCCAACGATAGACATGTTCTCTCCATCAAGGGCGGGGGCATGTGGAGGATAGCCAGGGTGCTGTGGATGGCAGGTCTGAGAAAAGAGAGGGATGAGATATTAAAAGCGGGCATAAAAAGAAATCCATTCGAGTTAGGATGCTATTCCCTACTGGCCCAAAGTCTCAATCTTCAAAGAAAATATGATGAAGCCATATTCTACTTAGAAGAAGCACTTAAGGTGAGGCCAGACAGTAAGGAAATTCGGTTAAATCTGGGCCAAACTTACGTAAATAGCAATGAGTTGGAAAAAGCTATATTTCATATGGAGAAAATAAGAGGGGAATATGAATGCGACTCAGTTTTTGTGATTAGCTTAGCCACAGCCTATATGAGAGCCAAAAGACTTAACGACGCTAAAAATTTGCTACGGGAATGTCTCAGCAAAAGCCAAGAATCTGCAGCCATACGGGGATTGTTAGGGACGATCTTTTTTATGCAAAGAGATATTCCTAATGCAAAAAAGGAGTGGGAGATTGCACTAAAATTGAACCCAGGTGAACCTCGCGCTCAAGAGGGGATAGAAAAAATTAGAAAATTAGAAGAAAGTGGAAAAACCAGCGGGGAGTAAAATGATTTTATCTTCCTTGTTATTTTAACAGGTGAATCAGCCAACTCACCAAGGGGATTAGAAAAAGTATGATCAATATGATGGCAATCCACATAAAAAGCGTGGACTTGGGTTGTGAAAATTCATAGCCACAGATGGGACAGCGCTGGCTATTTTTAGGCACGTCCACCGCACAATTGGGGCATTCTTTTTTCATCAGTTTTCAGTTCGTAGCCCCGCCGTCGGTTTCTACGGCGGGGTAATTTATTTCTTTAAATGCCGCCGATGCACGGCATCGGCGCTACGACTTTTTTCTTTAAAACCAATCCAACGACCCCATATAAAAAGACTCTCCATAGGCTTTGTCAATTGAGGCATCGGTTAGACTCTTTACCATCAATACGCTATTGTCTCCCTTTTGAACCCGGTATCCTTTGGATTCATATATGCTCAAAAGTCTTTCATCCGCGACCAAACGATCGAGCACCCCTTTGGGGGCAAGTTTCTCGATCTCATCAACCAGCTCTCTGTAAGTCGCATCATCTAAGGCGACGATATCCTGGACCATAATCACGTTTCGGAAATCCGTCACCAAAGCATATCCTTTCTCTTTTTGGATTGATTTCCCTTCATCTACTCTTTTGCGTTTGGCGGACATGGTGACAAAATCTTTTTGTCTGACTGCAAATCCGATCTTTTCTTCCATGAATTTCTCATAGATCTTATAAATCTTTTCGTGATCCAGTTTCGTATCCGTTTTTTTATCACCGGGTTCAGCTTTGTTCAAAACTTTGTAAACGCTGGGGAACTGATTTATCCTTTTCACCTCCGTATATCCCAGTTTATCATAAATTGAATAAGCGATTATGGTCCGGGTGGTGCAAAGGAAGGAGAATCTATATTTCTTTTTTAGGAAATAGTTATGTGCTTCATCCATCAGGCTTTGGCAAATTCCCTGCCGTGCAAAATCTGGATTGGTCGCCACCGCCCAGATGCCGCCGACAATCTCCGTTTCTCCATTGACGGTTTTTGTCGGAATGTCCATCACCCCCACGAAGCCCGCCAATCGTCCATCTTTTACCGCACAAAATCCAACCGGGCTATTTCTCAACCTTATGTCTATATTTATCACTTCCTCCAAATCCTGAGGCGAGACCGGCCACCAAAAGGCAAGCTCCATCAACATCATGATTTCGTCCTTTGGTTCTAATTCTCTATAGGTGACGATGTCCATACTTGACTCCTTGTAAATTCCGCCGATGCATGGCATCGGCGTTACAAAACATATTTAGACCTAGCCCCGCCGTCGATTTCCACGGCGGGGAAATTTATTTCTCTTTTGGGACCTTCAGGGTATTTATTCCTAAGATTTTGTAAACCGTGCAAAAGCCTGTTATTCCGGTGATAAGCAGGAGCACTCCAATGATGTCCAAAATGATGCCCAAGGTATTGTTTCCCAAAACAGTCCAGCCAATTATAATAAGCACAACTCCCAAAATTAGCCTTATTAACCTGTCAGTGCTTCCTTCATTTGGTTTCATAATTTTCATCCCTCCTCAGTTTAACATGAACGCATATAGTTTCGCTTACTCCTCCTTGAGGGCTAAAACCTCTACCCCAGTTTTCTTCCCCCGCCACACTTGTGGAGAGGGGTTCATCCTGAAGGGATTCACCCTGAAGGGGACTAAGGGGGTGAGGTTTCGCTCTGCGAGGATATTATCATTCTCCCATCTCAGTTCTCGTGGATGCCTGCCCGTCTCGGATAACATCCACAAGGCGCACAACGACGACGTTCATTGTCGATGCTCTTGTATCCTTACACTTTTTGTCTTGAAATCCGTACATAGTTTTTTAACTAACGGATTGACTAGATCCCAGAAAGCTTTTCGGGGGTCTCTCGCATCAAAGACTACCTTCCCACCCGAAAGCACGCTGACTTGATCAACCATATCCTCGCCACGATCAGAACGTCTCCACACGGTACTGCCCTGCTCCGTTTCCCACATCCTTGCAGTTATCCAAACCTTGACCAGAGCCTTGACGCGTCTGCCTTCAACCTGGGTTTCTCCGCTTATTGGTCTGGGTCCCCCAGGGTAAAGAACGAGCAATGGTTGAACCTCGGTAATCTCCACTTTGCCGGTAAATATTCTGTTCACGTTGTACTTTCGTCCGATTGCCCGGATTGACTCTGTATCTATCTGGTCCGCTTGCACGGATTTGAGAACTTCCATTTCGCTACCAAGTTCAATGATGTGCGTTCCCTTTTGGTGGCCTCTGATAGTCATTAAGAACCAACGCGTTACAAATTCGTCGATGTTTCCCTCGGCATTACAGTTAAAACCGATTAGCCCGACGTGCTCATATTTTGTCAAATCTATTTCGGGGGGGATTATCACTTTGGGACCGCATGCCAAAAACAAAATCAGAATTCCAACACCCGCGTAGAACCAGGTTCGTTCGCTCATTCAATTACCTACCCTTCGATCTGGAACTCTTCAAATGTTGTATCAGAACTCATTCCTGAAGGAATCCAAGCGCCAGGAGAAGCTCTTGACGTAACTTCACCTCTCCCCTATATCCCCCCTCTCCCCCGCCTTTGGCGGGATGGAGAGGGGTTCATCCTGCACTTCGTCCTGAGACTCAGTGTCGAAGGAAAGGGATTCACCCTAAAGGGGACTAAGTGGGTGAGGTTTCACTCAGCGAGGATCCGTATGAATGCATACGCATGTTATCATCCTCGCTGTCCTCCTTGATCCGAACTCTCGTGACTGTGCGAGCGCGGGTCTCACCCTTTCTGACAAGTAATGGCAAGACCGCGCGATACCCAGATAATGTGAAGCCTATAGCCTAAGTGTTATCTGTAACTTATCTGAAGTTTTCTGAGTGAATCATGAACTCATCATCTAGCTTGTAGATTCCTTCTACCGGAAAGTCCGGCGTTGCTTTAGCCATGACTTTACGGATAGACTCAGCATCTTTTGCATCCCACTCACAGTATAATTTGCCTTCCTCGCGTGCATACCAACTTCTAACCCAGTATGCATCGACTGTGTGCTTCGCCTTCACGGCCTTAGCAATAGGGGTAGCAGCTTCCAAGGTCAGTTTCTTGCCTGCCGGGTGAACAACTAAAAATTTTGCCATTTTCTGTCACCTCCTTTCTCTTGAGTCTGCCGCCGATGCACGACATCGGCGCTACGAAGTACATTTAGGGTCGTAACCCCGCCGTCGGTTTTCACGGCGGGGGAATTTCCGGGATAACATCCACAGGAACATAGAGCACGACGCCCGTGTTATGTGCTGTTTGGGCGTTTCTATTTTGCTTTGTATCTATCTTTTTGGTCAAGCAGCGTTAAATCCTTGTAACCTCTTCTAATTCTTGCACTGTGCATGACACCTCTGGGAATATAGTATGTATCTCCCTTTTTGAAAATGAATTTTTTACCGTCAATGGTTAATTCGATTTCACCATCCAAAACAACTGCCCACTGTCCTTCGTGCGAATGTTCAGGAACCTCTGCATCCTTTTCAAAACTCATAAACACAAACTGTTGGTTTTGTCCCTGAAAAAGATGTGACCGCACTCCTTCGATAGGAATATCTGCTTCGGGTAGTTTTGTAATTATCTCTGGAAAGAAATTCTTCTTTGACATTTCTCAAATCTCCCTTGGTTTAGGCTTTTCGCTCAGCGAGTTTTATTCGAGTCGGATAAATCCGACCCCTACATTTGTGTATGTCATGGATTGTAGCCCGCATTCCTTCTTTTAACCTCTTCCCCTGTTTCCCCCTCTCTCCCGCCTTTGGTGGTTCGACTTCGCTCCCTTCGACCTTGCTCAGGGACAGTGAGCAAAGTCGAACTGTCACCGTCCTGAGCTTGCCGAAGGATGGAGAGGGGGACTAAGGGGGTGAGGTCTTGCTCAGCGAGGATGTTATCATCCTCGCTTGATTCCTCTTGTGGATGTCAATGACCCGTCTGAGATAACATCCACAAGGAGCATAGGTCGACCCTACTTTGCTTTCTTAATGCCTCTTCTTCTTCCCCAATCTATTTCTTCAAGTATCGGTTTTAAGGTTTTTATGTAACTAACCAACTTCTTCTCTATGATTTTCAATATCTTCTCATCTATTCTATTAATCTCGCCGCTATAAGCATGCCTTTCATAGACTCTATACCATTCTACTTTTTGTCCCCATCTCTCGAATTCAACATTCGGTAACTTGTCTTTTATTTTTTCTTTCCTCTTCTTCAATTCTTTGAAAATCTTTCTGTTTCTGCCAGGGCCACATTCTAAGTGGAGTCCGATCTCAATAGGGATATAATCTTTATACTTTCTTTTAATCCATACCTCAAAATGTATTTGTGGGTGCACAAAATTGAATTTAGCGAGTCTTGGAGGTTTGCCACCCCCTCAAAACGTATTTTTGGAAACCTATCTGCAATATCTTCCTTTAGTTTTTCATAAAATTCCGCTTTGTTATAACTTGGTCGAATAGACACCGTTAGCACATCAGCACTATGAGTAACCTCTACATTACCTTTATCAATTAATATTATGCCCACACTTTCATTGATCTTATTTCGTAGATCGGATAATATGTTATCCTTATCGCTAACTCCCTTTTCCTCAAAACAAACCCATAGCCGAATCTTAACTATTCTTTCAGTGAAAATCTTGTTAAGTTCTTTTGGGGTTAACCAATCTCTTGCCTTGTTCAAGATTGCTTCAAAAAATCGCCAACCGTCATCTTTGATAATACTAGTGCTTTGTTAAGTAATAAGTGATATATTTGTTCTTGACATCTTAAGTATTTTATGATATCCTTCTTTCTAAAGAGAGGAGGGTATCATGAG
>Ga0315289_10012465_pt1 | contig 11966 bp, 10 predicted proteins | sample YL17G11_40_MG_FD_203452 | JGI IMG/M metagenome (GOLD analysis project Ga0315289, IMG submission 203452) | Sediment microbial communities from Yellowstone Lake, YNP, Wyoming, USA - YL17G11_40 | ecosystem: Environmental > Aquatic > Freshwater > Lake > Sediment | place: USA: Wyoming | collected...
CCACTTCTTCCTGAACTGTAAAGACCAGCCGCTCGGGCGGCGGGTCGGCCTGGACCAGTTCGGCCATGAGCGGCGTGGCGGCCTGGTACGGCAGGTTGGCCACGAGTTTCACCGCGCCGCCGAGGGCCTCGCGGCGTCGGCGCACCGTTCCGAGGACCGACGGGGCCACCGTGTGCTTATTGGCCAGGATGTCGGTCACCAAAAGGTCCAGGTTTGCGGCCGCGGCCAGGCGCTCGCGCGCAATGGCCGCCACCTGCGGGTCAATCTCAACCGCCACGACGTGGCCGGCGCCTTCTATGAGGAGTTCGGTGAGGTTCCCGACGCCGGGGCCGACTTCGAGGACCGTGTCGGTAGACTCGAGTTCGGCCTCGGCCACGAGGAGTCGCATAAGGTTGCCGTCGACAAGAAAGTGCTGGCCGTGGCGCCGGTCGGGCCTCAGGCCCGCCCGGGCCAGGAGCTGGCGAATATCGGTCTGCGTGGGCGGATGGCTCATGGGCGGCGGCCGCGGTGGATCATGTCGACCGCCATCCGGATGGCCGCCTTCATGCTCGTCGGGTTGGCCAGTCCCTGCCCGGCGATGTCGTAGGCGGTGCCGTGGTCGACGCTCGTGCGGACGATGGGCAGCCCGAGGGTGATGTTGACGGACTCGTCGAACGCGACGGTCTTGACGGGAATGAGGCCCTGGTCGTGGTACATGGCGACGATGAGGTCGAACCTGCCGCGCAGGGCCTGGTAAAACGCCGTGTCGGGCGGCAGCGGGCCGAATGCGCAGATGCCGGCGGCCTTAGCCTGCTCGATCGCCGGGCCGATGATCTCGCGCTCCTCGAAACCGAACTGGCCCGCCTCGCTTGCGTGCGGGTTCAGGCCGCAGACGCCGAGGCGAGGCACTTCGACGCCGAAGTAGCGGCGGACCGCGTCGGATCCCAGGCGGCAAGTCTTCACGATGCGGTCGGCGGTGACCGCCCGGATGGCCTCGGCCAGCGACATGTGGATCGTCACGAGGATGACCCGGAGCGGGCCGCCCGCGAACATCATCGCCACGTCTTTCGCACCGAACTTCTCGGTCAGCAGTTCCGTGTGGCCCGGCCAGCGGTACCCCGCCAGGCGGACGGCTTCCTTCGAGATAGGGGCGGTGACGATGCCGTCGATACAGCCGCGCTTGGCGGCGTCGATGGCCGCCAGGATGTAGCGGATGCTGGCGTCGCCGCCCATCTTGGTGGGGATGCCACACGTGAGGCCGGACAACTCGTCGAGGTCGTGAATCAGCCCGACCCCGTGAACGTGCCCGTCCCAGGCGCTCAGGTCGTGCTCGTGCGAGATGAAGTCGGGTTCCTGGCTCGCGAGGTCAACCAGCCGCCGCATCGGGCAACCGAACACCACGAACTCGGCCATGGCGCGGATGCTCTCGTCGGCCAGGGCCTTCATGGCGATCTCCGGGCCGACGCCCGCGGGGTCGCCCAGGGTGATGCCGATCCTTGGATTGGGCGCAAGCGCCATGAACCTACCTCTTGGGCAGGGCTGCGTTTCGGCTCAGTCGATGAACCCGGAGCGGCCCAATAGTTCAAGCAACCGCCGGTCGGTTTCGTCGCCGCCGGCCAGTGCGCCCAGCGCGCGGCGGACGTATTTCGCAAGGATGTCGGTCTCGACGTTCACCGCGTCGCCGACCGCCAGGGCGCCGAGGGTGGTCTGGCGCAGGGTTGTCGGGATAAGCGTGACGCTGAGGACCGGCGCGGCCGCCTCGACCACCGTCAGGCTGACGCCGTCGATGGCGATGCTCCCCTTCGGCGCGATCTCGGCGAAGAGTTCCTGCGGCGCCTCGACGCGAAGCCACCAGCCGTCCGGCCGCCGGCCGCTCTCGAGGACCTTGCCGACGCCGTCGACGTGTCCGGCGACGAAGTGGCCGCCGAGCCGGTCTCCGGGGCGGAGGCTCCGCTCGATGTTGACCGGCGTGCCGGGGCGCCACTGGCCGACCGTCGTCTTGGCCAGCGTTTCGGCCACGGCGTCAAAGGCGGCGACCGTGCCCTGGACGGCGGCCACGGTCTGGCACACGCCGCTCAGGGAAATGGAATCGCCCGGCCGCACGCCATCGGCGGCCTTGCCGAGGTCCACCCGCAGCCGCAGGCCGGCCGCGGCAGACGGCTCGGCCGAGACGACGTTGCCGGCGGCCTCAATCAGTCCGGTGAACATGATAGCGTCCATCGTAAGGGACCGGCAACCCAGCGTCAAGCGTATGGCGCAGCCGCGTTTCCTTGGCGGTCGGGCCACGGTCGGCTATACTGGCCGCTCACGCACTCGCGGAATAGGAGAACCGATGCAGGCCGCCGGCGAGAAACTCGCGGCAGAACGGACACCCGACCCCCGGGCATGGCTCGGCATGGGCGAGGTCGTTCGCCTGGCCGTGCCGACGGTCCTGAACACGGTCAGTTTCACCATTATGCAGTTCGTGGACGGGAAGATGGTGTCGATGGTCCCCGACAGCGGGAATGCCATGTCGGCCCAGTTGACGGGGGGCATGTCGGCATTCACGGCCGTCTCGTTCTTCATCGGGCTCCTGTCGTGCGTGAGCACGTTCGCTTCGCAGAATCTGGGGGCCGGGCGACCGGAGCGCTCGGCCCTGTACGGCTGGCAGGGGTTGTGGCTGTCGGCGGCTGCCTCCGCGTGCCTGGCGATACCCATTATCCTGGCGGGCCCGCTGATGGCGATGTTCGGGCATCCGCCGGAGGTCCTGGCCCTGGAGGTGCCGTACTTCCAGGTTCTTCTCGGCGGCGCGATCTTCGCGCTCTCGTCGAATGCGCTTGGAGGTTTCTTCGTGGGCCTCCACAAGCCGCTGGTGCCGTTCGTCGCCGGCGTGGCGGGGAACCTGGTGAACTTCGGCGTGGCGTACGTCTTGATCTTCGGCCGAGAGGGCCTTCCGGCCATGGGCCTGATGGGCGCCGGCATCGGGCACGTGACCGGCCTGGCGGTCCAGGCGATCGTCTTGCTGGTGCTGTTCGTGGCGGGGTCAGACAGCACCCGCCACCAGGTCCGGAGCCAGTGCCGCCTCTCGTGGACCGCCATGAAGGACCTCGTGCGCCTCGGCGTCCCGGCCGGAGGGATGTTCATCGGCGACATCCTGATGTGGACCATCTTCATGGGGTACATCGTCGGCAGGTTCGGGCTGGCGTCGCTGACGGCCACGAACATCCTGAACCGGTACTGGTCGCTGTGTTTCATGCCGGCGATCGGCGTGGGCGCGGCCGCGACGGCCCTCGTGGGCCGATACTGCGGGGCAGGGCAGCCTCGCCTGGCGTGGCGGCGTGCCCACGCAGCGCTCATCCTGGTCGAGATCTACATGGTGACGTGCGGCGTGGTCACGTGGCTCTGGCGCGACGACCTCGTGGCCTTCTTCAACACGGAGCACGACCCACAGGTCCAGGAGATCGCGACCCAGGTCTTCATATTCATCCTGCTGTGCCAGGCGTTCGATGCGCTGAACGTGGTCTTCATCGGGGCGCTGCGCGGGGCCGGCGACACGCTCTGGCCGAGCGTGGTGCAGATTGCCCTGGCGTACGGCTTCGGGCTCGGCGCCTCGGTGCTGGTGGCCTACCTCTGGCCTGGGTGGGGCAGTTTCGGCCCGTGGTCCACCGCCTCGATTTACATCGCCGTCCTCGGCCTGGTCATGTGGGGACGGTTCCTTCGCGGCCGCTGGCGGACCATGACGGTCGTTGAGAGGCCCATGCCGCGGCTCCAGGAGCCGGCCCTCCTGCCGCCGGTTTGAGATGCGGAACTCTGCCCGGCGGGTCGGCAGGCCGCCGCGCAAAGCGGGGATGCAGAAGCCACGTGGTCATGCAAGCGCTGCGTGGCCATGCGACCCGCCTATCGTGGAAACTCCGATGCCCTTCCCGGCGAACTGCCGACGCCAGCCTCGTCTGCGCCCCGATTGTTCCCGCCGCCGCCCCGCGCGTATCATTTGGAGAAGAAGCAAGATTTGGCCAGGCCGGCGCGGTTGCGGGAGAAGGGCCATGCCATCCGTCGAGAGGCGATCCGACTTTTACCTGTTGTTGCTCATCGCCATGCTGGTCCTGGCGGCCGTGCTGCCGGTGGCGATGCGTGCCGCAGGACAGTAGTGGTGCGTCAACATTGAAACTGTGAGTGCGGGTGCCATGCTTTCGCTTGCGAAAGCATGTTTTCGGACCTCGCACGACCATATGTTCAACTCTCCGTGCAGGTCTGTGCGTGTGCGAACCGCGCGGTCGCCTTCGGCTCCCCGGCTGGCGGGCTACACTTCCCATCCCTTGCGATACTCGCGGCGGACGTACTGGTCGGCCTCGGGGCAGTTCTTGGCCTTCATGGCAGCGGCGTCCCACTCGAACCTCTGGCCCAGTCGGACGGCCAGGTTGCCCATGAGCACGATCTCGGCCAGCGGACCGCCCCATTCGGTGAAGTTCGACATGGCCGGCGGGCCGCCCTTGATGGCGTTCAGCCACTCCTTCTTGTGCCCCGGCGACCGCGGGATGGTCGGCTCCGGCCCCTTGTACGCCTTCATCTTTTCTTCGGGGATGATCCGCCAACTGGTGGCGTCGCTGACGAGTATCGTGCCCCCCTCGCCGATGAACATGGAGCCGTTGGAAGGCAGGTTGCGGCCTTCCTCGAGTTCCGGCGGCCGCGGCGGCAGGTTCGGGATCTGGTACTTGACCGAGCCGTCGGCCGCTTGGCGCGGCTTGCGGCCGTCCCACCACTTCACCGTCACAGGGCCGAGGTCGCCGCGCGCGGGGAACCGGTATGTGACGGTCGACCAGTTCGGGCCGGTCTCCTTGGAGTTGCCCTCCTGCGCGGCCTCGACCGCGTACGTCTTGGCCTCGGCGAGTTTAAGCGACCAGACGGCGCTGTCCCAGAAGTGGCAGCCCATGTCGCCGAGGGCCCCGGTGCCGAAGTCCCACCAGCCGCGCCATGCAAACGGGTGCAGGTTGTCGTGGTAATCGCGGTAGGGGGCCGGTCCGATCCACAGGTCCCAGTCGAGGTTCGGCGGCACGGGCTTGGTGGGCGGGCGCTGGGCGATGCCCTGCGGCCAGATGGGCCGGTCCGACCAGATGTGCACTTCCTTGACGGCGCCGATGGCCCCCGCCTGGACGTACTCCACCAGCCGCCGCACGCCCGTCTCGGCGTGGTTCTCGTTGTCGTGCTGCGTGGCCACCTTGTACTTGCGGGCGGCCTCGGCCAGCATCCGGGCTTCCCAGATGGAGTGTGTCAGCGGCTTCTCGGTGCAGACGCCCTTGCCTAGTCTCATGGCGGTCATCGAGATGACGGCGTGGGTATGGTCGGCGGTCGAGACCATGACGCCGTCGATTTCCTTCTGGGTTTCGAGCATCTTGCGGAAGTCGGTGTAGGTCTTGGCGCCCGGATGGTCCTTGAGTCCGGCCTCGCAGCGGTCCCTGTCGACGTCGCACAGGGCCACGATGTTGGCGCCATCCTTCTTGAGCCAATTGCGGTTGGCGCCGCCTTGGCCGCCGACGCCCACGATGCCGACGTTCACGGTCTCGTTGACCGCGTAGGTTACCGACGATCGGGCCGCCAGGAGCGTAAAGGCCGACGCGGCGGCAGTCGTTTTCAGGAACTTGCGGCGAGACATGGCATGGGTCACGTCACCCTCCTTGATTGGGGCTGGTTCGCCAGGATAATAGTGGGCGGTCGGACACCCGTCAAGGCGATAAACAATCAGCAGAGCGCCACATGGCCCCACATGGCGCGGCGGGTCTCCTGACCCGCCGCGCGCACGCGTTTTCTGGCCGCCGCAGGGCACCTCCTGCGCGGTGGGTCGGGAGACCCACCGCGCACGCCATCAAGCGGCGCTACAGTCTTGAGTTCGAGTAATCGTTTGACGCCGTCTGCGCCGATGGTATACTTGTAGCACCTTGCCGGCCGAAGCGTGAGGGCGGGGCAAGGCCGGCCTTGGAGGTGTAGCGTGTCGGCACACGGAAAAACTCACGGGCGTAGCGGCCTCGTCGAGGTCCCGGTTGCCGCGCGCGGGGGTATTGTCGGGGTCATCGTACCCAGTGGAGGGTCCCGGGCGTAGGCGCGGCCGGTCGCACGCTTCCCCGGGGCTGGGCGTCCCTGGGGTTTTTTTGTTGGTAAACGGGACGGTAGAAACGGGCTCAGCCGCCAAGGGCGCGAAGAATGCAGGCCATGAAGAAGATAACTATCTACGACACCACCCTCCGTGATGGGACGCAGGGCGAGGGGGTCAGTCTCAGCGTCCAGGATAAACTCGACACTGCCCAGCGACTCGACGACCTGGGCGTCCACTACGTCGAGGCGGGCTACCCTGTCTCGAACCCGAAGGACCAGGCCGTGTTCGAGGCCCTGGCCGAGCACCCGCTCAAGCACGCGGTGCCGGTGGCGTTCGGCATGACGCGGCGGGTCGGCGTTAAGGCGGAGGACGACTCGACGCTACAGGCCCTCCTGGAGGCCCGGACGCCGGCCGTCGCCCTCGTGGGCAAGGCGTGGGACTTCCACGTCACGAAGGTCCTGCGCACCGACCTCGAAGAGAACCTGGCGCTGATTCGCGACTCGGTGCGGCTGATGAAGACGGCCGGCCGCACCGTTTTCTTCGACGCCGAGCATTTCTTCGACGGGTACAAAGCGAACCCCGGCTACGCCCTGACGGTGCTGCGGGCGGCGATTGAGGCAACGGCCGACTGGTTGGTCCTCTGCGACACGAACGGCGGGGGCCTGCCCGACGAGATCGCCGAGACCGTCGCCACGGTGGCGCGCGAGGTGGGAGGGCGCCTGGCCATTCATTGCCACAACGACGCCGGGCTGGCCGTGGCCAATTCCCTGGCCGCCGTGCGGGCCGGATGCACGCAGGTCCAGGGCACGATCAACGGCCTGGGCGAACGTTGCGGCAACGCCGACCTGTGCGCCATCATCCCGAACCTGGAACTCAAGATGGGCCGCACGTGCGTCGGCCGCGAGAACCTCGCCCGGCTGGCCGATGCCGCGAGGTTCGTCTACGACATCGCGAACCTCCAGATGACGCCCGGGCAGCCGTACGTGGGCCCGAGCGCCTTTGCCCACAAGGGAGGCATGCACGTTGCCGCCGTCACGCGGGACCGCAAGACCTACGAGCACGTCGACCCGGCCCTGGTGGGCAACACCCGCCGCATCCTCATCAGCGAACTCTCGGGCCGAGGCGCGATCCTGGCGAAGGTCGCCGGGACGCCGTTCGAGACCGATGCGGCCCTTCAGAAGAAGGTGCTGAAGGAGGTGCAGCGCCTCGAAAACCAGGGGTACCACTTCGAGGCGGCCGAGGCGTCGTTCGCCCTCCTGGTGCGGAGGCTGGCGGGCCTGGCGCAGCCGTTCTTCGACCTCGACCATTACAGCGTGGCCATCAAGAAAGACAGCACCAAGGCGCCCGTGACCGAGGCGACCGTGAAACTGCGGGTCGGCGACCAGTGGCATCACACCGTGGCCGAGGGCGACGGCCCGGTCAACGCCCTCGACGGGGCGCTGCGAAAGGCCCTGCGCGAGGCCTACCCGAACCTGGGCCAGATGAGCCTGACGGACTACAAGGTGCGCGTCATCAACTCCGGCGCGGGAACGGCCGCACGGGTGCGCGTCGTCATCGAGTCGCGCGACCCCGACGAACACTGGGGCACCGTCGGCGTGTCTGAGAACATCATCGACGCCTCGTGGCAGGCGCTCGTCGAGAGCATCGAGTACAAGTTGACGAAAGACCAGGAAAGAGCCCATGGCTGACACCGAGCCGAAACAGCCGTGCGGCGGGGCGCCGGAGGGGGCCGCGTTTTCCGGCCGCGGCGCCGACGCCTTGCCAAAGGTCTACGAACCGTCGTGTGTCGAAGAGCGCTTTTACCACGTGTGGGAAGACGGCGGCTACTTCCACGTCGGGGCCGGCGCGCCCGGCCGCCCGTACACGATCGTCATCCCGCCGCCCAACGTGACGGCCATGCTGCACCTGGGGCACGCCCTGAATAACGTGCTCCAGGACATCCTCATCCGCTGGCGGCGGATGCAGGGGCGGAAGACCCTCTGGCTTCCCGGCACCGACCACGCCGGCATCGCGACGCAGGCGGTCGTCGAGCGGCGGGTCTTCCAGGAAGAGAAGAAGTCGCGGCACGACCTGGGGCGCGACGAACTTGTCCGCCGCATCTGGGCCTGGCGCGAGGAGTGCGGCGACATCATCCTCAGGCAACTCCGGCGCATCGGATGCTCGTGCGACTGGACGCGAACGCGGTTCACCCTCGACCCGGTCTGCGCCCGGGCGGTCCGCCAGGTGTTCTTCAAGATGTTCTCCGACGGCCTCATCTACCGCGGCAAACGCCTCGTCAACTGGGACACCCACCTTCAGACCGCCGTGGCCGACGATGAGGTCTATCACGAGACCGTCAAGGGCCACCTGTGGCACATCAAGTACCCGGTGAAGGGCGAGCCGGGCCGCTTCATGACGGTCGCGACCACGCGGCCCGAGACGATGCTCGGCGACACGGCCGTCGCCGTGCACCCCGACGACCCTCGCTATAAGGACCTCATCGGGCGCACGGTCATCCTGCCGCTCCTGGAGCGCGAGATTCCGATCATCGCCGACGGAATCCTGGTAGACCCGAAGTTCGGCTCCGGCTGCGTCAAGGTCACACCCGCCCACGACCCGAACGACTACGAGGCGGGCCTTCGGAACCGCCTGGAGATGATCAACATCCTGACGCCCAACGGGCACATCAACGAGAATGGCGGCCCGTACGAGGGGCTCGAGCGGTTCACGGCCCGCAAGCGCGTCGTCGAGGACCTCGAAGCGCGGGGCCTCATCGAGAAGGTCGAACCGTACCAGACCGAGGTCGGCCACTCGGACCGCTCGAAGACGCCCATCGAGCCGTATCTCTCGGAGCAGTGGTTCGTGCGGATGGCCGACCTGGCGGAGCAGGCGATGCAGGCCGTCCGCGACGAGCGCGTGAAGTTCCATCCCGACCGCTACGGCCGCACGTATCTCGACTGGCTGAGCCAGAAGCGCGACTGGTGCATCTCGCGGCAGCTCTGGTGGGGACACCAGATTCCCATCTGGTCGCGGGACCTAGAACTGCCGGCCGGCGTGGCGCCGACGCTGCTGCCGGAGCGCGACACCGACGCCCGGACCCTGGCGGCGTTCGACCGGGCCGCCAAGGGCGGCGACTTCTTCCGCGATTACCTCAAGGGCGCGGGGCGGTACTTCCTGCGCATCCAGGAGCACCCCGAGAACCCGGGATGGATACGCACGCACTTCTGCCCGGCCGAGGACAACCCGGAACTCCAGAAGCGCCTGGAGGCCGCCGGCTGGGTCCGCGACGGAGACGTGCTTGACACGTGGTTCTCAAGCGCCCTCTGGCCGTTCTCGACCCTGGGCTGGCCCGAGGAGACGCCGGACCTCAAGGCGTTCTACCCGACCGACGTTCTCGTGACTGCCCGCGAGATCATCACCCTGTGGGTCGCCCGCATGGTCATGATGGGCCTGTACAACCTGGGCAAGGTGCCGTTTGCCGACGTGTACATCCATGCGATGGTCCAGGACGGCGAAGGGCGGCCGATGAAGAAGAGCCTCGGCAACGGCGTCGACCCGCTCGACATCATCGCGACGCACGGCACCGACGCCCTGCGATTCACGCTGGCGTGGATGAGCACCGAGACGCAGGACGTGCGGCTGCCGGTGGTCAAGGACCCGGCGACGGGGCGCAACACCTCGCCCAAGTTCGACATGGGCCGCAACTTCTGCAACAAACTGTGGAACGCCATGCGGTTCGCCCTCATGAACCTCGAGGGGGCGGAAGGCGCGGCCTTCGACCCGAGCAAGATGCTCCTGGAGGACCGCTGGATTCTCTCGCGCGTCGAGCGGACCTCGCGCACGGTTGACCTGGAACTCGAAGCGTTCAACTTCCAGGCGTCGCTGACGGCCCTGTACGATTTCTTCTGGCACGACCTGTGCGACTGGTACCTGGAGGTCATCAAGCCGCGCATGGTCGACCCCGCCAGGCGCGGCGTGCCGCAGAGGATCCTCGCGTACGTCCTGGACCGGACGCTGCGGCTGCTGCACCCGTTCGTGCCATTCATCACCGAGTCGGCGTGGGAGGGCCTTGCCGCAACGGTCGGCGACCGCAGTTTGCCCGGCCTGGCGGCGGCGCCGCCGAGCGACCGGCTGATTGTGGCCGCGTGGCCCCAGCCGGTCGAGGCGCTCATGGACGAGGCGGTTGAGAAGGAGTTCGGGCGCCGGCAGGAACTCATCGAGGGCGTCCGCAAGGCGAAGGCTGAGAGCGGGCAGTCGGCCTCCGAAGTGGCCGTCTACATTCCCGACCCTGCGGGTCAGGAACCGTTTATCGCCTCGACCTTCGACGCCTACGCCGACCTGGCGGCCGTGACCGAGGTTCACATCGGCAAGCGCCCGGCCGCGGGGCAGGTGTGCGCGTCGGCGTACGTGGCGTCGCTCGGCAGTTCGGTCTACGTGCCGATGCCTGAGGAGATGATCAAGAAGGAGCGGGCGCGCATCGCCAAGGAGATGGACGAGAAGAAGCGGCTGCTGGCGACCATCGAGGGGAAACTCAGGAACAAGCAGTTCGTTGAGCGCGCCCCGGCCGAGGTCGTGGATCGCGAGCGCGCCCGGGCCGACGAAGCCCGCGCCGCCATCGCCGCCCTCGAAAAGCGCCGGGCGGAACTGGGCAACTCCTGAGACAGAGGATTATGGCTCCCCTGTTGGGGCGGCCGAGTCTTGCCCCAGGGGCGTGTGGCGGGTATGGTTGCAGATGGCAAGTCTGCGGAGGTGGCTTATGAGGCGGGACGAAGTCCTCGGGATACTCCGGGAGCACCGCGACAGTCTGCGGCGGTTCTCGGTCAAGTCCCTGGCGATTTTCGGCTCGGTGGCGCGCGGCGAGGCGGCGCCTTCCAGCGACGTGGATGTGCTCGTGGAGTTCGAGCCGGACAAGCCCGTCGGGCTTTTCCTCTTCATCGGTCTGAAGCAGTACCTGGAGGAGATTCTCGGCTGTGACGTGGACTTGGCCACGCCACAGGCGCTGCGCGACCGCATGCGTGAGAGGATTCTGAAGGAGGCCATTCATGCCGCCTAGAGACTGGACGATGCGAATCGAGGATATCCTTGATTCCATCGCCAGAATCCAGGATTACGTTCGTGGGATGACCTTCGATGCATTCCAAGCCGACCGGAAGACGATTGACGCCGTCATTCGGAACATCACCGTCATCGGCGAGGCGGCCAACAACGTTCCTCCCTCAATCGCGGACAGTCTTCCCGAAATCCCGTGGAAGTTGATGCGGGACTTCCGCAACGTGGTCGTCCACATGTACTTCGGGCTTGATCCGAAGGTCATATGGGACACTGCGCAAGTGGATGTCCCGCCGCTTGTTGAGCCCTTGCGGCGGCTCCTGGACCTGTGAGCCGGTTGAGCGTTCCCCGCTTGCCCCGCGAGGGCGGCGCGTTAGAATGTGTTTGGCATTCATTAGCGAGGACCGCGATGCAGATTCGGTGCGACCTCATCCGCATCATGATCAGCGAGACCGAGGACCAGCAGGTCATCGTGCTCAAGGAAGCTGACGGCGACCGGGTGTTCCCCATCGTCATCGGTTTCTTCGAGGCGGCCGCCATCGACCGGCGCATCAAGGGGCATGTGCTGCCGCGGCCGATGACCCATGACCTCCTGGGAATGGTGATCGAGGCGCTCGGAGGCCGGCTCACGCGAGTCTGCGTGACGGACCTCAAGGACCATACGTTCTACGCCAACCTTGTGATCGAGCGCAACAAGGACCAGGTCTTGGTCGATGCCCGGCCGTCGGATGCCATTGCCCTGGCCGTGGCCAACAATACGCCCATTTACGTCGAGGACCACGTGCTGAACGAAGTGGCCGGGCCTGGGGGGTTCAAGTTGTAGCGGCTTGGCCGCTGCTGTGGGTTGGTTCGTGCGTGTTTGCCGGTGCCGTGCAGTCAGCCCTCTCACTCA
>Ga0315289_10012466_pt1 | contig 11966 bp, 13 predicted proteins | sample YL17G11_40_MG_FD_203452 | JGI IMG/M metagenome (GOLD analysis project Ga0315289, IMG submission 203452) | Sediment microbial communities from Yellowstone Lake, YNP, Wyoming, USA - YL17G11_40 | ecosystem: Environmental > Aquatic > Freshwater > Lake > Sediment | place: USA: Wyoming | collected...
TGGTTATAGGGAGATAGAAGTTGGGTCCGGTGAAATACATTGATGAACTTAATCTGAAGGGCAAGAAGGTGTTTATCCGGGTGGACTATAACTGCCCGATGGATACCGAGGGTCATATTACCGATGATATTCGTATCCGAGAATCCCTACCCACCCTGAATTATGTCCTGGAAAAAGGAGGCTCTATCATCCTTTCTTCTCACCTGGGAAGACCAAAGGGAAAGCCTGAAAAGAAATATTCCTTGCTCCCGATTGCTAAAAGGGTTTCTGAATTACTTAAACGAGAGGTCATTTTTGCAAGCGATTGTATCGGGGAGGAGGCTCAAGAAAAAGCGAAGGCTCTTAAACCCGGTCAGGTAATAATGCTGGAAAACCTCCGCTTCCATCCTGAAGAGGAGAAGAATGATGAGACCTTTGCGAAAGAACTGGCCAGCTTAGCTGATTGCTATATCAACGATGCCTTTGCCGTTTCCCACCGGGCACATGCCTCAGTAGCGGCAATAACCAGACATGCAAAGGATTGTGCAGCTGGTTTTTTGATGAAGAAAGAAATCACCTACTTTGAGAAGGCGATGAAAGAGCCAGCCCGGCCTTTAGTAGCTATAGTAGGAGGGGCAAAGGTATCAGGAAAACTGGAGGTGCTGGAAAACCTCATAAAAAAGGTTGATAGCTTACTGATTGGCGGTGGTATGGCATTTACCTTCTTAAAGGCTCAGGGGATTGAAATTGGGAAATCGCTGATTGAGGATGATCTGATTCCCACTGCAAAAGGTATCATGGATATGGCCAAAGAAAGGGGTATCAAGATCTATCTGCCAATAGATTGTGTGGTGGCTGATAAGATGGATGCTACTGCCCAGACTAAGGTGGTTGATATTAGAGATATACCCAAAGATTATCTTGGTTTAGATATAGGCGAAAAGACAGTTGCCCTGTTTGGTGACGTCATTAAGGATGCAAAAACTATCATCTGGAATGGACCAATGGGGGTGTTTGAGATGAAACCCTTCAGTCACGGCACATCAGCCATCATTGACAAGATCGTAAAATCTCCTGCAGTGAGTATCGTGGGAGGTGGTGACACTGATACCGCAGTGCACCAGGCAGGGAAAGAGAAGGAGATTACCTTTATCTCTACCGGAGGTGGTGCCTTCTTAGAGCTGTTAGAAGGCAAGGAACTCCCTGGGATAAAGTCACTGGAGAGGGAGTAAAGAAATATGCGCCGACCAGTTATTGCTGGAAACTGGAAGATGTTCAAAACCGTGAAAGAGGCTGTAGCCCTGGTCTCTGAATTGAAGAAGAACCTCTCTAATACAGTTGACCGGGAGGTAATTGTAGCTCCACCCTTTACCGCCCTCACCATAGTGGCACAGGAGATCAAGGGGTCAATTATCAAACTCGCTGCCCAGGACTGCTTTTGGGAAAAGGAGGGAGCATACACTGGTGAGATTTCACCTTCCATGCTAAAAGACGCAGGCTGCAGCTACGTAATCATCGGCCATTCAGAACGCAGACAGTACTTTGGCGAGACTGATGATATGGTAAATAAAAAGGTCCGGGCTGCTTTAGATACAGGGCTTATCCCCATCATGTGTATTGGTGAGACACTCGGGGAGAGAGAAGAGGGAAAAACATTCTCTGTGGTGGAAAGGCAACTGAAGGGGGGTATGAATACTCTCCCTGTTAACGATAGCCAGGATTTTATCATAGCTTATGAACCAGTCTGGGCCATAGGCACAGGGAAGACTGCCACCCCTGAACAGGCAGAGGAAGTACATTCTTTTATCAGGAATATGTTGGAAAAGATCTATAACCTCACCATTGCCCGGGGTATCCGGATACTCTATGGAGGGAGCGTGAAACCGGAAAACATCGATGAGTTAATGGCAAAACCCGATATTGATGGTGCACTGGTAGGAGGTGCGAGCCTCAAGGCAGATCAATTTACCAGGATCTGCCAATTTAAGATGAGTATTGTATCCACCTGAGGAGGATGAGAAAAAAGAAATGATCACTCTTATTTTGATTGTTCATGTGACAGTTTGTATTGCTCTCGTCATTATTGTCCTTTTGCAAGCTGGTAAAGGTGCAGAGATAGGAGCAGCCTTTGGAGGTGCAAGCCAGACCATATTCGGGAGCAGCGGCTCCGGTGGTTTCTTGAGCAAACTCACCACAGGTGCCGCCATAATATTTATGATTACCTGTTTAAGCTTAAGTTATATCGCAGCACACAGGAGCACATCTTCCGTCGTAAAAGAAACTGCTAAGAAAGAGGCTGGTCAACCACTTTCTATCCCCAATCAGCCAGGACCTGGTGCACAATCACAGCCAGCAGGAGTTCCTCAAACTCCGCAAACACCTGCTCCTGTCACGCCTCCTGGTCAGCCATAGATTTAACGAGTGTGCCGAAGTGGTGGAATTGGTAGACACACCATCTTGAGGGGGTGGCGGCTAACACCGTGCGGGTTCGAGTCCCGCCTTCGGCACCATGTGGTTTAAGGTGCAATCTCAAAGGATTGCACCTTTTTATTTGGAGCAAAACTTGACAAAGAAGAGTGGGTAAAGTATTTTGAACATCACTTTATCTGTGTGAGAAGGATCAAAAGAGATGCAAGAATTCCGTAGGATTCAGAGATTACCTCCCTATATCTTTACCAGTATTGATACCCTCAAGATCGAAGCCCGAAGGGCGGGAGAGGATATCATTGACCTGGGTATGGGGAATCCCGACCTCCCTACTCCCAAGACTATCGTTAACAAGCTTATTGAGGCGGTAAAAAATGACCGCTGTCACCGTTACTCCGCATCGAAAGGAATATATAAACTCCGTAACGCAATCACTGAGTGGTACAAAAGGAATTACCAGGTAGAACTGGATCCGGATACCGAAGCAATTGCCACCATCGGTGCTAAAGAAGGTTTGTCTCATTTAGCTCTGGCTACCATTAGTTCCGGGGATGTGGTCTTTGTCCCAAACCCTGCCTACCCGATTCACCCATATTCGGTAATTATTGCCGGGGGGGATTTGATCAGTATCCCTCTCTCTAAGGATCGAGACTTCTTTACTGATCTCATTACTGCCACTAAACGAACCTGGCCTCATCCCAAGATGCTCATTATCTCCTTTCCCAATAATCCTACCACTATGGTGGTTGATTTAGATTTCTTTCAGAGGATTGTAGAGTTTGCCCGGGAAAACAACATCATGGTTATCCATGATTTTGCCTATGCTGATCTAGTCTTTGATGGATACCAAGCACCGAGTATTCTTCAGGTCCCTGGTGCTAAGGATATAGGCGTAGAGTTTTTCTCTCTTTCAAAGAGTTACAGTATGCCCGGATGGAGGGTTGGATTCTGCGTGGGCAATCGTACGATGGTCAACGCCTTAACCAGGCTCAAGAGCTATTTTGATTACGGTATCTTTACGCCAATTCAGGTTGCTGCAATCATCGCATTAAACAATGCCCAAGACAGTGTTCCGGAGATCGTAGCTACGTATAAAAAGAGGAGAGATACCTTAGTTGATGGCTTGAAACGGATCGGCTGGGAGATAGAAAAACCCAAGGGCACCATGTTCGTCTGGGCCGAGATACCAAAATCTCATAAGGCAATGGGTTCCCTTGAATTCTCCAAAATGATACTGAAAGAGGCAAAGGTTGCTATCTCACCCGGCATAGGTTTTGGTGAGTATGGCGAGGGGTATGTGAGGTTTGCCCTGGTAGAAAATGATCACCGTATCAAGCAGGCTGTACGGGGAATAAAGAAGGTTCTTTAGAGAAATGGAAAAGATCTGTTTAGGCCTTGTTGGGCTGGGAACAATCGGTACCGGAGTAGTCAAGATCCTTGACGAGAATAAGGAGTTGATAAAAAAGAGGCTTGGCTGCACACTCGCGGTGAAGAGGATTTGCGACCTGGATATTACTACTGACCGGGGGATACGATTAGAGAAAGGCATTCTCACCACCAAGGTTGATGATCTCTTAAACGATCCTGAGATCTCAATCATCATAGAACTCATTGGGGGCATTGAGCCAGCCAGAAGCATCATAGTTAAGGCAATGGAGAGGGGCAAGCATGTGGTAACAGCCAACAAGGCACTCCTTGCCCATCATGGCGCAGAACTTATGGAGTCAGCCTTCAAGCACCAGGTTGACATTGGTTTTGAGGGGAGCGTAGGTGGTGGAATTCCTATCATCCGTTCGATCAAGGAGGGTCTTTCAGCAAATCGAATCAACTCTATCCTGGGGATACTCAACGGCACTGCCAATTACATCCTTACCAAGATGACTGACGAAGGAGGAAGGTTTGAAGAGATCCTTAAAGAAGCACAGGATAAGGGTTTTGCTGAAGCAGATCCCTCCTTGGATGTGGATGGAATTGATACTGCCCATAAACTTGCCATTCTCGTTTCCCTCTGCTATGGAACAAGAGTAAAATTTGAAACTATCTACACCGAAGGAATCTCCCGGATAACCCCTCTCGATATTGAATACACCAAGGAACTGGGCTACCGGATCAAGCTCCTCGCCATCTCCAAAGGGATAAATAATGAGATCGAGGCAAGGGTTCATCCTACGCTTATACCTGCTAACCATCTCCTCTCCAAGGTGGATGGGACCTTCAACGCCATCTTCCTTACCGGTGATGCAGTTGGTTCTACCCTCTTTTATGGTAGAGGTGCAGGAAAGATGCCAACTGCCAGTGCAGTTGTGGGAGATATCATTGAGATCTCTCGCAATATCCTCAAGGGGATTGTCCAGAGAGTCCCCACCTTGTCGTATCAGAGGGAGGCCTTCCAGGAGATGAAGATCAAGGACATCAGTAATATATCAACCCGCTACTACCTGAGATTCACTGCTTTAGATCAGCCAGGGGTCCTCTCCAAGATCTCTGGCATCTTAGGCAAATACGGTATCAGCATCTCTTCGGTAATCCAGAAGGGGAGACAGGCCATAGAAGCAGTCCCTATCTTCATGCTTACCCATGAGGCTAAAGAGGCGAATGTAAGGAAGGCACTGAAAGAAATCGATGCACTACCGGTAACCGCGGGTGAAACTATGATCATTAGAATCGAGGATCAATTCACTTTGGGAGAGTAAATGATCTGGCCTGGTGTGATCAAGCACTATCAGAGTTTTCTCTCTTTAAAGAGGAATGAGTTCATCATCACCCTGCTTGAGGGCAATACTCCCTTGATCGAAGCAGGGAGGCTCAAAGATTATATCAATCCTGCAATCAAACTGTTCTTGAAACATGAGGGTTTGAATCCTACGAGTTCCTTTAAGGATCGTGGAATGACCATGGCAGTTTCCAAGGCGAAAGAAGCTGGATCAAAAGCGGTTATCTGTGCATCAACCGGCAACACTTCTGCTTCTGCAGCGGCCTATGCAGCACGGGCCGGCATGAAGGCATTTGTCCTCATCCCAGAAGGAAAGATAGCTCTGGGCAAATTATCACAGGCGATGATGCATGGGGCAAAGGTGATCCAGATCAAGGGAAATTTTGATGAAGCACTCAATCTGGTCAAGGAGATTTCAGAAAATTATCCTATCACCCTTGTTAACTCACTCAACCCCTTTCGGATCGAAGGGCAGATGACTGCTGCATTCGAGGTTTGTGACCATCTCGGTTATTGTCCCACCTACCATGCTCTGCCAGTGGGGAATGCAGGGAACATTACTGCCTACTGGAAAGGGTATAAGGAATATAAAAGCCATGGGATCATCAGCCAACTTCCTAAGATGATAGGATTCCAGGCAGAGGGTGCTGCCCCTATTGTCCGGGGTTATATAATTGAAAAACCAGAAACAATAGCTACCGCTATCCGCATTGGTAACCCAGCCAGTTGGAAAAAGGCGGAGCAGGCAAGGGATGAATCCGGTGGGGTGATTGATATCGTTTCTGATAAGGAAATCCTGTTTGCTTATAAATTGATTGCTGAGCTGGAGGGGATCTTCTGTGAACCTGCATCAGCTGCCTCGATAGCTGGGGTAATCAAAATGAACAAGCATGGTATCTTCAAAAAAGGTGATACCATTGTCTGTACTTTAACTGGCCACGGGCTCAAAGACCCGGAGAATGCAATAAAGGTCTCAGAAAAACCAGTTACCCTGCCAGCGAATCTCAAGGAGGTTCTTAAGGTTTTAGGTTTTTAAATGAAAAGATATGCAACGATTGCTATCTTTCTGATCCTTATCCCCTTCTTAAGTTCCTGTTCCTTTTTTCGACCAAAAAAGATTGAAAACCCCTATTTTCAAGCCTGGACAATTGAAAAGGATTCTCCCCGTACTGTTGCCATCCTCCCCTTTGAGAATGAAACTCAGGAAGCTAACATTGAAGACCTGGTACGAAAAAGCTTCTACAGCCATTTCAGTGTTAAATCCTTCAATGATGTTGAGCTTTCTCAAGTTGATGAAACCTTGAGGGATGTAACGATCCTTCAGAATAAAAAATTCACCAGTATCCCACCTGCTGAACTGGGAAGAGTTTTGAAAAGTGACGCCCTGGTCTATGGAAAGGTAATAGAAATGACCCGCTTTTACATCGGTGTTTATTCTCAACTTGCCGTAGGTGCAGAAGTGAGCATTGTAGATGTAAAGAGCGGAAAACCCATCTGGGAAAATACGCTTACCACTCGCTTCCATGACGGCGATATACCTTTTACCCCTCTCAGCTTAATTCCAACCACTATTAAGGCTGGCATGAATCTTCGGGATGTTCAAAAACTGAGGGTAGTTGATGACCTCTGTCGCAATTTAGCAAGCCTTATACCCGATCCTCCAAAATTTCAAAAAACAAAACCCTTAGAGCTTGAACTCTTTTACGAGCTCCAGGTTGCCTCTTATCGCTCCAATGAAAAAGCGCTCAAGGCAGCTGAATTCCTCCAAAAATTGGGTTACCGGATAATCTTAAGAAATTGGAAAAATGAAAAGGAGGAAGAATGGTATCGCCTTATGGTTGGCCCTTTTATAACAAGAGATGAGGCCATAGCCTGCAAGGAAAGTATCGAGAAGGGGTCAGAATTCAAGCCTATAATTTTCAAGGTTGAGAGACCAAAGGATGTATAAAAGAAAGGAGCTTTAGATGGATGCCATATTGAGAAAGAAGGGAACAAGCCAGACTGAACGGGTGATTAATCGAAAACTTTTCCGTCTCTTGATCAAGACGGAAAAGCTGGAAGGGATCATCGCTGAGCTGGAACCTGGTGCCTCCTCTGAATTCTACAACCACAAAGGAGAAGAGATCAGAATCATGATCAAAGGCACTATTGAATACCAAGTGGGAAATAAGATCTATACCATAAAAGAGGGTGATGTGCTCTGGCACCGCTCTAATGTTCCCCATCGGGGAACCAATGTGGGAAAGGGAAAGGCAGTCTATTTTACCGTTGGCGTTCCACCGACATTTATGTGAAAAGAGTTTAAGAGTTACAGAGTTGAGGAGTTAAAGAGTTCTTTAACTTAACTCTCTTTTATCAAAACAAACTCCTCCATTCCCCAACTCCTCAACTCCGGAACTCCCCGAGTTTCAATCCTTGTTTTAATGGAATCGCCTCTCGAACAATGAAGGAGAAGATAGTGACAGACAAAACGAAACCTAGTTTCAATCCTTGTTTTAATGGAATCGCCTCTCGAACTCCATGCACGCCTCTGAAGGCATATCATCTCTGAAAATGTTTCAATCCTTGTTTTAATGGAATCGCCTCTCGAACCACAATACGCAATTATACAGACGCTTACCTACTTGTGTTTCAATCCTTGTTTTAATGGAATCGCCTCTCGAACAACAGCCTACCCTCTCTAACCCCACCTTGACCTGGGAGTTTCAATCCTTGTTTTAATGGAATCGCCTCTCGAACCAGATCGCGCCTTAGCTGAATGATAGCGGCGTTATCGGTTTCAATCCTTGTTTTAATGGAATCGCCTCTCGAACCACCTAACGCCATTATACAGACGCTTACGTATCTGTGTTTCAATCCTTGTTTTAATGGAATCGCCTCTCGAACCTTAACAACAACACCAACAATACCTACACCCAATTCCGTTTCAATCCTTGTTTTAATGGAATCGCCTCTCGAACTTCATTCTGCTGTTATTGAGGCACACCATGAAACTGTTTCAATCCTTGTTTTAATGGAATCGCCTCTCGAACTATTGTTTGCAGAAGAATGATAAGAGAGCAGGAAAGTTTCAATCCTTGTTTTAATGGAATCGCCTCTCGAACTCGGCAAAATTGCAGCCGGGGCGGCGGAGTTAAAAAGGTTTCAATCCTTGCTGTATGGTTAATGGAATGTTTCAATCCTTGTTTTAATGGAATCGCCTCTCGAACATTTCTCACCGTGCTCCTGTTCCCTGCCACTCTCTGCTGTTTCAATCCTTGTTTTAATGGAATCGCCTCTCGAACTTGAAAACAGCTCTTTTTTATCCCTATAAAGCAACTGGTTTCAATCCTTGTTTTAATGGAATCGCCTCTCGAACGACAGTTTTTTCTATCACCCTTCAGGCAGATAGAAAGTTTCAATCCTTGTTTTAATGGAATCGCCTCTCGAACAACGATAACCAGGCGCAATTTGCCTATGCCAATATTATGTTTCAATCCTTGTTTTAATGGAATCGCCTCTCGAACCCGCTTTAACTTTAACGCCATGGAAAAAACTCCTTTGTTTCAATCCTTGTTTTAATGGAATCGCCTCTCGAACAACCACGTCTATCGCAAGCCATTGTAAATGCTTTGAGTGTTTCAATCCTTGTTTTAATGGAATCGCCTCTCGAACCCGCCATTATTTCTCACCTCCTTCCCGATCAATGTATTCGTTTCAATCCTTGTTTTAATGGAATCGCCTCTCGAACTGGGTATTTGAAGAGAACGGGGGTTGCTACCTATGGAAGTTTCAATCCTTGTTTTAATGGAATCGCCTCTCGAACATCTCTTTTAACCAGTCCATATTCGTTCCTCCTTTGTGTTTCAATCCTTGTTTTAATGGAATCGCCTCTCGAACGGGTCAAATGGGGTAAGTATAACCTCTACTACGGGGGGTTTCAATCCTTGTTTTAATGGAATCGCCTCTCGAACAGTTACTTGAATCCCGATCGAATGAATATTGTAGAGTTTCAATCCTTGTTTTAATGGAATCGCCTCTCGAACATGCTCTCTGGATTTTGTTAGATACCACCAAGCCAGGTTTCAATCCTTGTTTTAATGGAATCGCCTCTCGAACGTATATTAACTTCTGGCCCAGGTGACGATATAGTAATGTTTCAATCCTTGTTTTAATGGAATCGCCTCTCGAACGTTTACAATTTCGGCGGAACCTGCCGAAACTGCTTGGCCGTTTCAATCCTTGTTTTAATGGAATCGCCTCTCGAACCCCCAGTGCGATCGTGCCCTTGCCTGCAATGAATGAAGTTTCAATCCTTGTTTTAATGGAATCGCCTCTCGAACAACATTCAGGGGTTTTTCCTGCGGGTAGTAAGATTAGTTTCAATCCTTGTTTTAATGGAATCGCCTCTCGAACTTCCCAGGGGAGCAACCCCATCAATGGGTGCTTATGAAGTTTCAATCCTTGTTTTAATGGAATCGCCTCTCGAACTCTCACAGTAGTATTGGTATGTGTCCCAGATAAATTCAGTTTCAATCCTTGTTTTAATGGAATCGCCTCTCGAACACTAAGACCAATGATCTCACGAAGGAATGGGCAAATCGTTTCAATCCTTGTTTTAATGGAATCGCCTCTCGAACACCATACATAATAACCACCTTATCGTCGCAAAGCCTGGTTTCAATCCTTGTTTTAATGGAATCGCCTCTCGAACATCAATCCCGGATGAGTTAATCCAGGAGTGCGGGTGTTTCAATCCTTGTTTTAATGGAATCGCCTCTCGAACTCTCCGAGGTCTGTCGGCAATTCGGACACCACTTCATGTTTCAATCCTTGTTTTAATGGAATCGCCTCTCGAACCTTAACAACAACACCAACAATACCTACACCCAATTCCGTTTCAATCCTTGTTTTAATGGAATCGCCTCTCGAACGGTTATTCGGGAAAGGGGGCTGTGGACTTGATACGATGTTTCAATCCTTGTTTTAATGGAATCGCCTCTCGAACCTGACTAATTTTATATTACCATATTGAGCATAATGATGTTTCAATCCTTGTTTTAATGGAATCGCCTCTCGAACGAAGGGGCAGACCTGGGAGGGGCAGACCTGGAAGGGGGTTTCAATCCTTGTTTTAATGGAATCGCCTCTCGAACTGTTCCTGCACTTGAATTCTCTCGGTGGTGGTTTGGTTTCAATCCTTGTTTTAATGGAATCGCCTCTCGAACTGTCGCATCGCGGATGTTCCTCCATCCTCTGCTTTGAGTTTCAATCCTTGTTTTAATGGAATCGCCTCTCGAACTAGTTGACCCCCTGGCCCTTGTCCGGGCGATTGCAGAGTTTCAATCCTTGTTTTAATGGAATCGCCTCTCGAACGACTTGCTCGTTATGTGGGGCAGAATTAAAAACCGAGTTTCAATCCTTGTTTTAATGGAATCGCCTCTCGAACTATTCAGGCCAATGAGTTTAGACAGGATCGCCATCATGTTTCAATCCTTGTTTTAATGGAATCGCCTCTCGAACCCAGTATATTCGATCCATTCCTCCCCTTCCTTATGGGTTTCAATCCTTGTTTTAATGGAATCGCCTCTCGAACAGTTATCGGGGTTAGAACATGAAAGCAAAAGATATGAGTTTCAATCCTTGTTTTAATGGAATCGCCTCTCGAACCTGGTCGTTATCATTCCCAAGCTTTAGGAATTCTTGTTTCAATCCTTGTTTTAATGGAATCGCCTCTCGAACTATTTTCATTTAAGATAACGCCGCTATCATTCAGCGTTTCAATCCTTGTTTTAATGGAATCGCCTCTCGAACCCGGTGATATTTCTTTAGGAACCGGGGGTTTTCCCGTTTCAATCCTTGTTTTAATGGAATCGCCTCTCGAACTTCTTCACCTCCTTCCATTTCAATGTATTCTAAATGAGTTTCAATCCTTGTTTTAATGGAATCGCCTCTCGAACGAAATCCGGGAACTCAGCAGGATTGGCTGACGTGGTGGTTTCAATCCTTGTTTTAATGGAATCGCCTCTCGAACGGAAGTCTACGAGGGAACGTAGTTAGTAGTGAGAGGGTTTCAATCCTTGTTTTAATGGAATCGCCTCTCGAACTGTTGACTTTATCTCTGCCATGATTTATATCCTCCATGTTTCAATCCTTGTTTTAATGGAATCGCCTCTCGAACGCGGAATATCTTACAACGCCTTGAAACTCTCCAGATGTGTTTCAATCCTTGTTTTAATGGAATCGCCTCTCGAACTAGATGTAACTTGACGGGGCTCTCAATATATTGCCTGTTTCAATCCTTGTTTTAATGGAATCGCCTCTCGAACGATCAGTAAAAAACGCTTCACCGAATACGTCCCCTTGTTTCAATCCTTGTTTTAATGGAATCGCCTCTCGAACAAATTGCTCTTTTACAAACAAATAGTGGAACGTCTAGTTTCAATCCTTGTTTTAATGGAATCGCCTCTCGAACGATATACCGGTTATTGTCCATCATGGACAACTTGGGGTTTCAATCCTTGTTTTAATGGAATCGCCTCTCGAACAGTATTCAAGGAAGTGGGGGGGAAGTGACAAAAGGCTGTTTCAATCCTTGTTTTAATGGAATCGCCTCTCGAACTTTCTATTCGGTTTTTAGGTACTACTTAACAGCTCTGTTTCAATCCTTGTTTTAATGGAATCGCCTCTCGAACTTTTCTCTCTTTCCTTGCCCTCCTTGATCTCCTCGAGTTTCAATCCTTGTTTTAATGGAATCGCCTCTCGAACACCTACTGTATCCGTTCATTTATTTTACCCTCCTTATGTTTCAATCCTTGTTTTAATGGAATCGCCTCTCGAACCCTACTGTATCCGTTCATTTATTTTA
>Ga0315289_10012467_pt1 | contig 11965 bp, 26 predicted proteins | sample YL17G11_40_MG_FD_203452 | JGI IMG/M metagenome (GOLD analysis project Ga0315289, IMG submission 203452) | Sediment microbial communities from Yellowstone Lake, YNP, Wyoming, USA - YL17G11_40 | ecosystem: Environmental > Aquatic > Freshwater > Lake > Sediment | place: USA: Wyoming | collected...
CTTTTCTAGTTCTATCTTCTCTCTCCTCTCTTCGATTAACTGCCTTGCCAATCGCTCAGCGCAGGATTCTTCTAGTTCTATTTCTCCTCCTTTGCATCGTTTACAACTAGCAAGCCCATTTTCATCGAAGGTGACAATATGTCCCCTATTTCCTACCTGTCGACGGAGACATTCTATCGAGTTTTCTGAATGGGGAGGATAGAACTTTTTGTCAAGCATCCATCCCGCCCCATCATGTGGATTTACACTGGGTCCTGCTCTTCGATATGTTTCGCCACACAGAGGGCATCTTTTCATGAATCATTCTCCTCTCTTGATCCTATGTACAATCTCAGAGGCCTTCATTACACCTCTGGTAGTTATCCCCGCTATAGGGTTCAACCCCTGACTTATCATAAGGGCGCTTATACAATTCGCTACCCACTCTACCTCCGCTGCGAAACAGACCTGATACCAATAATCGTAGTCGGTGATTGTTTTCTCATTAACATCGATGAAGGCTTTGCTTGTCCTTTCAGCAGAGTCTTTCAATAGTTTTCTAATTTCGGGTGGATTCTTGTTAAAGCATGCCTGGAATCCTGCTATAGAACCATTAAGTCTGGCAAGATCTTTGGGATCTGTATAATCTTTGCGTGCAGCTTCGATCCCATCTTCGATGAGGATGGTCCTGAATTCATCAAAAGTGATGATGAAACCATTTTTTGATTCTGGCATCAATCTCACCTTTCTCCTGAAGAATGATGGACTTTTTGTAAAGTGATCGCCAAATCATGGAGTCCAGGTTCGCACCCGAACTTCGCCTGTCGATTAAATTCTGCACGGAGAATTTTTTCCAACCACGGAGGGCATACTGCCCGTAACCGCGATAGTTGGAGATTCAGAACATCTATGCAAGAGTGATATCTTCCAGTCCCCTTGCATAAAGTACAGATTGTTCTAATAGACTTAAGTGGATTCTTGAATGATACATTTTTCTCTGCCCCCGATCCTTTGCATAAAGGACAGAGTTCATTCTTTCTATACAACATATCACATTTTGAACATGTCGGATTAGACATTGCTACCTTCCTCGGTAAAATGCTGGATGACCTGTTAAACCATTATAGTAAGCATCTCTCACACAGGAAGGTGCTCCTGAGAGAATAACTTTTTTCTTATGTCTTAATTCTCTTCTAACTTTGGAGGTTGTACGTCCCATTCGTAGGCCGAGTCGGTTGGCTCGTGACATTTCTTTCATCATTTGGCGACCTGTCATAGGAGTATCCTGTCAAGAATTTCCCATACCTCCTCATTATGAATATCCGAATTTCGATAATGGCAAGCTCCGATATCTCTAAGAGCCTGACGGACTCTTTGAAGTTCTAGAAGATACCGAACGGTAGAGAGAGAAGGATGACCTTCAGACTCGAGAATCCTTGCTGTTCTAAGGGAATCCTCTAGTTCTCTATCAGACACTGTATCTGCCGGAGTTATTATGGATTCTGGTTCATATGTTGCCTCAAAGATATCTGGTTTACAGGGATATAGTTCTCCCTCTATTCCTGTAATGAGCCAATCCCCTTCTTCTCCAATCATCCTTCCTTCAGGAGTGTCAATCATAACACATCTCTGTTGGGGGTCTACTACAACCCCGACAGGATGTAGAGGATTAGGGAAGGGACCATCGAACCAGTCACTAGTGATCTGAACAGCATTGACTACAATGGGTTTCCTACGAACCTTCATGACTGGTTCTCCTTCTGATATCTTACTGTTTCCTTTGCCAGAACTATGACATTGGGGAACATCTTCAGGTAGCTCTTTATCAGAGGGCAAACATCTTTCCATTGAAGCCGCCCGAGACCAGTACCCAGTTTTGGGACGGCTACTAGATCGGTACCTGGAATGGTCTTGAGAAAGGCAGCCAGAAAGGTGAGGCCACGGCGAATGAGAGTGAAATCGGAATACCGATCACTCGGATCATACTTTGTTGGAAGACAAATTATGTGATTTGTACAGGAAACAAAGAAACCAGTGGGGTCATGTCGGAGAGCGATAGCATATTCTCTTGATAATCCCCTACTCCGACTCTCTGCTTGGGCTGCCAACCCTTTCCCCATAATGGCTCTACTATGTCGGGCGCATTTATTGGTAGGGATTACCCGCCAAGTGAATTTTGGATCCCAGATATCGCCGGGTTCGAAAATCATTTAGGTTTCCCCTTTTCCGTACCATTGACATCCAAACCTTTCCAGGTACACACACAGTCTTTCCCCACATTGATATCCCAAGCCCCATGTAACTGAGTCCAGTCATCTTTATTCTGGGGGACTGGTATAGGTTTTGGAAGGTTACATATCCGTAGGATTGTAACCATACCAAGATATTCTATTTCCTTTGGATCCGTTAGATGGAAATAGATCACACCTCTATTTTCATCTATTTGCAATTGACCAGTAAAGGTTTTCATTTAAATATCCCTACTTTGTTGGGAACAACTCCTTCTGGTTTCCTGTTACCTTAAGGAAAGTCTGAATTAGTTTTCCATCTTCGAAAGTAAACTTCCCCTCTACTATATCTCCCCTAAGAATATGGGGTAACCAATGAGGATCATCTGGCCACATTTTTTCCCATGGGATTTCTGTTCTCTTCACAATCATTGGTTTCATTTCATCTGTTTCTATGAACTCGGAATCAGAAATGGTTGTCTCTTCCAAATGAAGAATGAAAAGAAATACTCTGATGGAATCTTCTGCAACGCCTTCGAAGTCTAGAACTCCAACAGGGTTGAGAAGTTGTACAGGAACATCAATTTTGGCCTCTTCAGAGAGTTCTCTTTGAGCAGCAAGGATAGGGTACTCTCCTTCCTCGATATGCCCACCGAAACCGTTGAAGAGATCCTGTCCGAGACCTCTTTTCTTGAAACCTAAGATGAGATTATTCTGATCTACTATCGTCACGAGAACCTGAGGAATCATGATGATATTCCTATTACCTTTCTATCCGCCATGATATAAGCCCGGATGAGTTGGACTTCCACCGTCGAATGGGGGGAGTCTTTCTATCAACCGCCATAGGATTCTTCTTATCCAGTTCATTTTGGCCCACCTTTCTTAAATATCCTATCCTGGCATTTCTGGCATAGACCCGAGATTTCAAACTCTCTTCTACTTTTTTATCTCGGAAATCTTCTCTATTTACTTTCTTTTCACACGAGGGACACTCGCCCCTTTCTACCATTTCCATTTCCCTATGAAATCCTAATGCTCCCATGATTTTGCGGTTCATTGATTTCTTCCTTTATTCTTCTTACCCTTTCGCATTCGTCCGGATTATATCATAATCCCCTTTCGTTACCCAGAGAAACGTTTTTTACTGGAACTTTTTATATTTTCGCAGGTACATAATTCACTTATCAGGCCAGTCATAATGAGGATATTTGAAACCATATAGATCTCTGGAATTCCCTCTACTTGTGCTTGGAATTCTTCCTGCCGTGCGGGGAGGTCGGGGAACCACTCTATTAGGATTGGACAGAAATCCCCTATAGTGGAAACTTAATTTGACAGATTTCCAAAAGTCTGCAGGATCCCCCCGACTATCCACATAAGAAAGATATCCCTATATTGCCCCTTGAAATAAAGTTTTCCAGCCAAAATAAATCGTTGTACGTTCCTTATTCCCAGGTTATAATGGCGTTGTAGATGGTGGTATAAGAAGTCTCGGCACGAGGGAAACTTTTGGAGGACTTCAGATGGCAAAGGCATTTGTCCAAAACGCGGTCGTAAGTGGGAGATCAGCATTCCCACTGGATATGTTGAGGTATGATTCCTGCTTTCCGGCAACTCAGAATGATGTGGGAAAGATTATCACATCGACAGAAAGGGACCCCAAGAAGCGGAGCGAAGAAGATATCTACATCGCTATCCGCAGGGTGGTAGGAGACTCATCCCATCCCTGGACAGAAGGAAGGTGGGCTGCCTTCGGGTGGCATCTGAAACCGAGTACAGTCCACTCATGGTAGGGTAAACGGGGGGGTATGGGAGAATGGGAGATTCCGTAATGAGAAAACCATTCAAATCATCGCGATGGATAGATGGGCAGCGGATTGTAGTGGCAATCAATGATGGAAATGGTTATCCCCCGACTGCCCTTGTACGGGGTCTTACCAAAGAACCAAAATTGATCACCTTCACTCATCTGGAATTCGACTCCACTTCCCTACCCGACCTCGTTCTAAGGGCAATCGACGAGGTGAAAACTGACCTTACCCTATTAAAGGGATGTTGCAAGAAGAAGTTCCTTGGGTATGGTAAGAAGAGACCCATCCAAGACCACGCGATGGCTTCCGATAACGGGGAGTTGAAGGGAGGTTTGGAATCAGAGGAATCTGCCACCGAACCCGAAAAACCTCCGCCTCCTCGAAGAATCCATACCTTCTGGCGAGTCGTGGACAGTTCGAAGGGGTACATAAGATATCTCCGATCCCCCAAGAAAAAGTGTTCCACCCGATGGGTGACAGACGGGAGGTTGGCATATCCCTACAAATCAGAAGATTCCGCGACGAAATCCTTAATCCGGCTCTTTGGGGTCCGTAAACGGGGAAAGATAAGGAAAGGGTTCTATCGGATTGAGAAGGCTTATTTCCCTGGTAAAGAGATAAAACCACAAGAACAACCTGCCTTGATGGGCGGGACTGAATAATGGGGAATATCCCCAAGACATCCTCTGTCGGCTCCTCAGAGGATGGAACCCGAAAGGGAGCCACGAGAAAGGATGTGGATCATGGCTGCACCGACCTTCAAGAAGTCCGATCTGCCGTTCCATGTCGTAAAGGGCCGGGACATCGTCGCGATATCCCTCTCCGACTATCGGGGAAGGACGAGGATCGACGTCCGGCAGTACTACCAGACGGAGGAGGATGGCGTGTTCAGCCCCACCCGCCAGGGAGTCCAGATCGACCCCGAGAAGTGGGGTGAGTTCAAGAGGGCGATGGCTGCCTTCGAGAAGGCCAACAAGTCCACCCTGAAGTAGAACAATACCCGAAGGGTCTGGTGCCCTCTAGTCCCTAGTCCCTTCTAAAGGGGGGGATCCACTAGACCCTAAGGGTTCTGGGCTACAGGGTACAGACAGGAAAGGAACCGAATCATGACCATGGCTGAGAAAAAGATGAAATGGACCTCTCGGATGAGAGAGTTCTTCGGATATCGGACAGGTGAGACCCTCAAAGACTTTGCGGTCGAGTTGAGGGCTCTCTCCAAGGAGGAACGGCAGTGGTTCACTGTGGAGTTCAACAGGATGGGAATGGCCACCGAAAACCCTCCGGCTCAGGTCATCCCACAAATCCCTCAGGTGAGGTAAAGAAATGACCCTGCAGATGAATGAGTGGCGTTCCTTGGACCGGTGTCTCTCCCATGGGGACCGGGCTCTCGGAACCTCCCATGTACTCTCATCTGCAGGGTGTTCCATTGAGTGGGAGGCTGGGGTATGGCTGCGGCCTGGGATAAGCCCACTGGCATGGGAACACGTGATGGTAGTTGATCCAATTAGGACGACATCACCCCACTACCGTCTGAATCCAGCCAGCCTCCTTTTTGCTCTGAACGGAATTGGCCTTTCGGGATGCTTCGTCCACTGGGTGTTCCAGAGGAGAACATCTGAGAGTAGCCATTCCTTGTTGATAGGAGATGTCCGATGAAGAAGCACAAAGAGAAGGGTGAGGATAAGGAGGAGAAGAAGCCAGTCCGCAAGACGATCAAGAGGATCGTCCTGAGAGAACTGGCCAGGAACCCGAACATTGATGCTGCCGTGCTCCGGAAGATCGTCCTCGAGAGCTTCCCGGACTCGGCGTTCGGGAAGACCCATCTGGCATGGTACAAGAGCCAGATCCGGAAGGGAGCCATCGAACTCCCCGGCGGTGTCGAACTTCCGCCTTCCTCGCGGAAGGGAAAGAAGAAAGGGAAGAAAGCCCGGGATGACGAGGGTGAGGAAGAGGAGGAAGTTCCCCGCAAGAAGAAGTCCAAGAAGACCCTCAAGCAGAAGGATGCGGACGAAGAGGAGGAAGGTGAGGAGTCCGAAGAGGAAGAGGGATAACCCCTCACTCGATCTGGGAAGGGAGGAGATCAGGTCAGGTCCCAGCCTGGTCTCCTCCCCCCAGGTTTAGGAAGACAAAGGAGAATTCAGATGAGATTTTCGATAGGACCCATGATTTTCCTACTCGAAGAGGAAAAGGATAAACCCTTCCCCAGAACGAAGTGTATCCTTTGCAGGAAAATCCCTCGTATTTCTCGAATTGTAGCCCACTCGCAGGAAGGTCGAAGGAGAAGAAAGAGAATCTATTGTCTCCATTGCCTTTCGGGGTGGTGTTATGAATTCTGGTTCGACCTCTCCAGGAGGATTGCTGAAGATAATAGAGAAGAGAAGAGTTCACACCAATAATAGGGGGAGAGGGAGAGAGAAGACAAGAGGGTAAGACATGATAGCCTTCTCACAAGACCCATCTCTCCTCGAGATTTGGCAGATAGCGGATCTCGTGCTTGGGGACTGGAAAGAGATTCCAAAAACAGCAGAAACTGACCTCGTGGGAATGGCTTTAATGAAGAATATCGAGGATTCTGTTGGTCCCATCGAAGGGTCAAAGATAGTGGCTAATTTCTTATCCAATGCCACTGGGTGGAAGGGATCTTTGGCTAAGAGGGTAAAGGCCGATCTCCGCCGCAGATTGGATGATCATTATATGGATAGGTTGGAGAAATGTCGATGAAATGTGGAAGAATGAAACTCCGGTTGGAGGGCGTTCTCCGAGGTCTCCCCAAGAAGTTCGGGAAGGGATCATTCAAGAGAGGACCAGACCCCACCCACTATGGGGATACGTGGACCTTTAGGACCTATTTCCCGCTAGGGAGATTAGATGGTCCCGATGGCCCACAGGATGTGGGGATCTCTCTGGCGTTCGACCATGAAGGGGCTTTTGGGCCGGGTCAGACAATCATCGTGAGAGGTCTTGAGATAGGAGTCTGGCATCCCAGCCATAGGGTTTCAACAGTTCTCCTCTGGGAGTGGCCAGTAGGACATCTCTCCTCTGAGTTCTTACCCGAGATTTGGGGGCTCCTCTTAAAGGCTGCAAAGAAAGCCCGATCAATGTGTACCCATCCGAGGAGTGAGGGGCTCGTCAGTACCTGGTACGGATATCATAAGAACCGGTGTTTGGACTGTGGGGAAGAGTTCGAAACAGATTCATCGGGATGAAAGGGAAAATCATGGAAATCGTTTCTGCGACGTGGAGTCCTGGAGATAGAGGATTCATGGTACGTGGAAGTGGGGATACCCCTCGCATCTGGGGATATATTCATTGGGAAAGAGGCGGTGTGGGTTATTCTACCTCTTTCGCCCAGAGTACCCACCTCGAACTATTCAGTAGTGAACTCCGGGCCGTTGGGAGATTGATGGATATGTTGGATAAAATCCAGGACACGGACCCTGTTTTTGTACAGACCAGGTTTATCTCCCCACTTTCTCCTTCGAGAAGGGGGGTCTAGAAATGGGACGATCTCTCAAAGATCTCAAGCCCTGTATGTTACTCCGATGTATCCATATCGGAGAGTGTACTTTCTACCACCGGGCTTCTGAGTATGCTTCCTTTACCCCGGAGGGAGAATGGGTAAGAGGGATTCACACTGAGTATACCGGATGGCATTGCCGGTCCTACCAAGAGGGGATAAAGAGGAAACACATGAAAATGCGGAATGACATTGGGATGCTCTGGAAGACCTATGGTTGGTCATGGTGGTGTGAGGTCTTCCAGGGATGGAGACTCTGTGGAATAGTGAGGGAGATTTTCCCCTCCTGTGTGGTAACCCTCATGAAGGGGATGTTGTGCGGTGAGACCCTGAATGAGGAGCACAGAGCGATCCTTACCAAGCACGGGATTGACCCCGATTCCGGAAAACGGGATGCGATGAAGGTCGAACTGGGGAAAGGCACCCCGAATGGTGGGAAATGAAACAGGAAGAACTACATCTCGTTATCGAAGGGGTGACTAAAGTGGGATGGCCTCTCTGGCTGGTAGAGAGAGAGATCAAGGGATACATGGAAGATTCCCATGTCATTGATTCCCTTACTTGGCTCTCAGTGGAGGATATGACAAAGATTGTTTTGAATCTATTCAGAGGAGCATTCAAGGGGAAATGTGGAATGTGTAATAGGCAGATCCCTCTCGACCAATTGTCCTCCTTCACGAGTGGGTCCTTAGAAAGAAGGAGGAGAAGATTCCGTTGTCACCAGTGTTTAGGACGAGTTACCTCTATCCAGTTTGGGGATGACTTCAGTGACCAAAGATAGAAAGAAATCTCGGTCTAATTATCCTCGTCATCCGGCTGACCGTCCATGGCCGGTATCCCATCTGGTGGGGGATGAGGAGAAACCCCGGCCTCCTACTCAGAATGGCCACTATCGGGAGGTCTCGGTAGCCATGCCGGATGGGGGGTACAAACGGTTTAAGGTACTCCTATCCCCCCCAAAAAAGGAAACCGGCTCATCGAGAAGGATCGTACTTCCTAACCCTCCTCCTGGAGGAATTAAGGGGGAATGGAAGATTAGATCCCTTTCCGAACCGGGGAGGGTACATATCGTGATGCTGGCAGGAAATGGTAAATGGGTATGTTCTTGCCCCTCCTTCCGATATCATCATGGGGTAGACAATGATGGGTTCTGCAAACACATCCGTCAGATTATGGAGAAACAGGGATGACATCGAGTGGAATGGGTGACGATTTCTTTGAGGGGTTGGGGTTCACTGAATCCAACAAACCGGGTTCTCCCAGCAACCCTGTCCGGGTCAGAATAGGGTTTGACCTGGAGGTAGCATGCTGCCCGAAATGTGGGAGTCCGGTGAAGGTGAGAAGAGCAGCCCTTCTTGTTAGGAACCCAGGTAAGGTGGCCGTGTGCTCTAAGAAGGGGTGTGGGTGGAAGGCGGAAATCGTGGAGAGAAAGGGAGGAAAGAAGTGATAGAGAACCTACTAGACGCCACGACCTTCGACGTCTCCAAAAAACTGATCTCCCTGCTAACGGAGGAGGAAGCGAGAGGGATAAGGATTCTGCCCTCTCTAGGACAGGCCTTCTTCTTCTGCCACTGTATGGAGTGGGTCATTACTGCAAAGACTATAGGTAACCTTTACCGTGTTTCAGTGGAGTGGTACCATCCCGGGCTCATCCTGCATGAGGTCAGTGTTTACGATGATAATCCAACCCAGGCTGCATGGCTCGCAATCATCCTAGCCCTAGAAAAAGGAGCGAAACATGTCTGAAAGGAGTGTACTGAAGGTTGTCCTTTTTTGGGGCGATCCAGATCCCACGAAGAGGAGGGTGTTCTTCTTCGGACCAGTTAAAGAATGGGACAGACCTGTTGTGGCAACGATTATCTCAAAGTTGGGAGAGGTCTATGGAAAGGACAAAATCCTTTCTGTTCTTCTCCCTCTCACAGAACTAGTGTTCATGGGAAGGGTTCTTGAACTTCACCTTTTTAGACCACCCAAGGAGGAGAGTTCAGAACCCGAAACCCGGAAATGTGATGTTTGTGGGAAGAATTTTAAGGTCACCGTTCATCGGGTGGCCCGGTGTCAGGAGTGTAGGGAAGACGCGGATGATTCCGATCAAACATAAGAAGGAGGAAGGTCAGTCATGGCCACTGTAAAGGTGAAAGCCCATAATAGGGCTGAGACTAACTGGACAGATGATGAGATCATCCGGATGTTGAATATCCTTTCAAGATATAAGAGGAAGGGTGCCACCTTCCGGGAGGCTTGCGAGAAGGCGGCAGAGGAATCTCCGGTTAGGAGATCCCCACTCTCTATCGAAATGTGCATTAGGAGGATGTTGTGTTCCCTTTGGTGGGCGGGTCGTATACAGATTCTGGAACCGTCCAGACCTCTGGATCACCCCGAGAAAAGGGAACCTCGTAACTGTGTGTCCTGCACTCATAACTGGAAAGGAGCCTGATATGTGCCTGGACCTCGTGAGATTTGAGAACACCTCCCTGAAAGTTAGGGCAAGGGGTAACTTCGTGGTAGCTTGGAAAGAGTTCGTTCTCTTCTCTTTGAAAGGAAAACTCCAACTTCATTCTCCTTTCAACCCCGAAAGAAAGGGAGGGAGGGTTAGGGGAGCGGGTCTCGTAACCAGTAGTAGAAGATCTGCCACCCTTACTCGATATGAATTGGTATATGGCCGGGTTAATCGAGGATTTCATGCTTGGACTAAGAGAAGAAAGGAGGGTAACATTTTCTATAAAAACTCGATAGTCCTGAGGATCGAGATCCCAGTAACGTCTGTGGTGGGATATGGGGTTATGAAATGGTCCAGTTCAATGTTCTGTTTCCAGGATGTCTGCTGCACGAGGTACCTTCTTTCCGACCGGCAGTGGAAGATCGCTGAGAGGAGAGCCCGGAAATCGGGACTGATTGGAAGGGGTATCACTGTTGAAGAGCCCCCTATCGAGTTAAGCTTCGGGAGCAGTTTGAAGAGAGCGGAACTCGGTTACTTGGGGTTCGCTTAGGAATGCTCAAAGAGGAGATTTTGAACGAGATGCGTACTCAATTTCAAGTGTGCAAGCACAGGGGTGGGCGAGGAAGATAAGGCACTCTACGAACAGAAAGGAAGCAAGAATGAGAACTCTGCTGAAAGTATCTTGCGTACTGGCCGGACTGTTGGTCGGATGCGAAAACGCACCGGTGCAACCACCAGAGTCTGTGACAAGCCCTGTTGTGGTGCTTGGAGTGTCTAATAACAACTCAAATATATCGCTAGAAGTATCAACACTCAATGCACCACGTTTTGCACCCGTCCAAGGACAGTGGTCAATTGGGTCAGATATATGTGGTACATGCAGTTGGAATGGTACGTGTCGTATTTGTGGTGTATGTAATAATTATGGTAAATGTTCTGTTGCAGATTCACAACAGTTTCCTAGGAATCGATATCCCGGAGCCAAATGTGATGTATGCGGTGAATGAAAATTAAAGGAAGAAGCACAGGGGGTAGGCTTTGGAAGATTGGCACGTAGCGGTCAAGGAGAATTGAGATGAACCCTGAACAAGCACAGTGGTTATTGTTGTTGCTGAGATCACTCGTCCGCTGGGTCAAGGTCGGTGCGTTGGCGATGGCGCTGATCGCCGGGATGAACTTCATCTCGTTTCTGTGCAACTGGTGGCAAGTGCTGAGCCGGTGGTTGGCGGAAGAATGACCCGCATGACGGAAAGGGATCGCATCCATGAATGCAAAACCCGAATGGTGTCCGCACGCGGATTGTGGTTTCTTGGCGGGTTGGCAACTGATATGCGGTGGGCGGCTTCCAGCACCCGTGCAGCACGAGGAGGATTTTAACACGCACCGAATCTGCTTTAAGTTGCCCATGGAGATATTTGATTTACAGGTTAACCGGAGTGATTGCTGGTTAATTGGTCGCGTATTGGACAAACTGAGAGAACAATGACCCGCATGGCGGGAAGGAGCGACGAAGATGCCTGACGTGAACGAGACAGAGAAGTGCCCGACGTTGTACGGAGGCGTTGTTTGGGAGAACGGTCGTGTTTTCATTTACCGTCTGCCTGCTGCTATTGCTACAACAGCCGAACCGGGGCTGACCTCCTGGGAGGAGGCGCTCGGGGAACAGGGTCGCCAACTCGCCCAGCGCACGGCGGAGCGGGACGCCGAGAAGGCCGGGCGCGAGAAGGCCGAGGCTAGAGTGGCCGAACTAGAACGCCAACAAGCCAGAACCGGAACCTGTGGGGCCACGTGGTTCTGCCGTGGCGACCCGGACCCACGTGAGGACCACGGGCCACATACCTACCGATGCAAACGCCTTCCCGACCACTCAGACGATTTGCTTGGCGATAAGGGCGTGGGTAGCCGCCACTATGACGAAGGTGCATTCTGGGGGTACTTGACGGAACAAGATGCGTGGCGTGTCCGTGCCGATACTGCGGAGGGCCAG
>Ga0315289_10012468_pt1 | contig 11965 bp, 20 predicted proteins | sample YL17G11_40_MG_FD_203452 | JGI IMG/M metagenome (GOLD analysis project Ga0315289, IMG submission 203452) | Sediment microbial communities from Yellowstone Lake, YNP, Wyoming, USA - YL17G11_40 | ecosystem: Environmental > Aquatic > Freshwater > Lake > Sediment | place: USA: Wyoming | collected...
TCTGTGTTAATAATGTATATCTCAGCACCTTCTTTTATTTTGGCTTCAATCATACTACAATATGCCCATGTCTTTCCAACTTTTGGTAAACCATAAAGGAGTATTGTTTCCTTACTTTCACTTAACCAATCAGGTTCTACTTCAACTTTAACTGATGTTTCTTCTGGAATTGTATCAACTATATGTTTTTCGTAATCCTTATCTTCTACAACTTCTTCCTTCTTATTATCTAAAAATCCCATTTTGTTCAACCTCATTTAGTTTTTAATATGAAATAAAAGATAGCAATAAATCAGCCTTGCTTGCATTTTTACTTGTTGCAACAAGCGAACCTCGCAAAGCACGTATTGTACTCTACTAGTTCAAGTTGCTGTATTGCCATCCTTTTTTGATTGTTTATTTTAACCAATCAGGTTTTTCCTTCTTTTTTGATGTTACTACTTTTAATGTTCCTTCTTCTGGATTTATTTCTTTTGCTTTTTTTGGTTTGAATTTCATTACTAAATCCAATACATTGACTGTTTTCATATCCTTACCAAATGTTCCTGCAACAATAACCTCACCCAATCCTTCAATAGGAAGTGGTATGTGGTTTGGAACGAAACATGACAACTGGTCATCACCACTCATTCCCAATATAATACTGCCCAAATTAATAACATTGCTTTTACTGGAATCCATGACATCTACTACTCGTGTTACAATTCCACCTTTAACTATTGCAAGTGGTATTTTATCATTTTCAACCAACCAATCTTTAGGGTCTGAAATACTTATATCTATTATAAAATTATCAAAGTATTTATCTATTAACTCACTGTAATCTGCATATTTCATTTCCTTTTCTTCCACTACTTTACAATCTATCTTATCTATTGCTGTACTCAATCTGTATATTTTCCAAGTCTCATCATACTTACCAATCAGTTTAATTTCAACTATCTTTTTAGTTGCTATTGTATTTTCGCCCCTGCCATAAACCGTAACCAATGATGGTTTATAATCATTATCACTTTCTTTTTTCAATAATGCAAGTCCCAATGTACTCCATTCTCGTTCGGGATTTATTTTTCTATCTTCTCTATCTTTCATCTTATTTCCTTGTGTATCAAAATATTTAAACTTTGCATTGGTGTTTCCAGGATACCATAATGGATTGCCTTCTTCATCTATTATTCCTTCGTCATACATTGCTTTCTTAATTGAATTATCTGCATTTTCAAACTTTGTTTTAATATCTTCAAATACTTGGGTAGCACCATAATCAGATGGATGTCCAAATTCAAATATTAGTCCTTTATATATTTCAGCCATGCCTAATTTACGTTTAGCATAGCTTGCATAAACCATGTTGTGCGCTTGCCCCAATGCGTCTGTCTCAGGTATTCCAAACACTTCAATAGCTTCTTGCTTTGCCTTATCAATTTCTGTCTTAATCTTATCTTCTGGTTCACCACTCTCTTCTACTATCCTTTTAAATATTTCTTCAAACATTGTTTAACCTCCTTATTTATTTATTAATTTATCATACACTTCTATTTTTGATTGTACACCTTGCAAGAAGAATAATGCTTCATCTATATTTTCTGTGACCACTATTATTGTATTGGCAACTATTACTTGTGCCAATTCTTGACCATTATATTTCATTAATTCATTAATAAAATCAATATATGGTGAAGAAAGGTTAGTTATTTTGTTGAGTAGTATTTTTTGATAAGAATTTTCAGGAAGTGGAAAGAATTTGATTAGTTTATTGAAATCTTCTTGGTTCATTTGTTCAACCCTTTTTTTTAATCTGGTTGAGGGATGGTATTTGAACCATCACCTTCCAGACATTTCCATTAAAAACTTCTTTTTCCTCTCTTTCAAGTAATAATATCAATATAATAAAGGTCATATATAAATGTTTTGCAGAAAAGACATTAAGTATTTTATATGTCCCAAAACTTCTCATTTTTTCCTCCCCTGCATTCTTTTATGATACGATTGTCTCTGTACATTTCGAAAAGTTTTTTTGCTCTTCTAATACCTATGTTAAGAGTACATTTTATCCCTTCTATTAACTCTTCTGTATTAGGAAGTATATTTTTTGTTTTATATAATGCTACAACTTTCTTTATTTGTTCAAGTTCTTTTGCTGTACTAACATCCTCTTCAACTTCCAATTCTTCAACAATACTTCTACTAAATTGAAAAGCTGGGTAATATGCTTTGTCTATATGCTCACTTAAAATATTTATTTCTTCATTTTTGTTTCCAGTATCCAATATTGCAATATGTCCTGCCATCTTTAAAACAATATCTTCGAATGTTTGTGTAAAACTTATTGCTGCTTGTAACTCCTTTCCTTGTAAATTTTCTTCTACATATTTATCAAATTTCTCAGAAAATATTTCCAACCGTTTATTTGCTTCAGGTGTTACAAAAAGATATCGTTGTTCGCGGTCATATTCTTTTAAAATAGAAGAAAATTTTTGGAGACATTCATCAAATTTTTGTCTATAAGAAAGGGCTCTCAGTTTTCTTGCTTCTTTTCGCATAATTTTTATTTTTTCAAATGTTAATTTATTAATCAATAAAGCAGTTCGCATATAAAAGCCTTGATTAAGTATTAATGAGTTCATTCGTTTAAATGGTATGGTTGTAGAAATTAATGTGGCATCACAATTATATTCTATTGCTTTTGTATGCCTCATTTTTTTACGAACAAATCCAGGATAATCCAATGCTGGTTGAATGACAGTAAGTATTTTTTCACTTCCAGTTTGAGTAAATAACTTAGCTTCACCAACTATTACAATGTCATACGTGCCTAAATCACCTTTAATAATTGGGTCTTTATATACATAAAATATACTTCCTTTTTTACCTGCTTTTTGCGGATTTGCAAGAGTTAAGCCATGCTCAGTATTATAACGTTCGGCTTCAGTATCATAACTACCAATCAAAGAAGCATCACCAGTTATATCTGTTTCATAGCAGATAGTTAAACCACATTCTTTTCCTATCAATGAGTGGCATTTATTTAATTGGTCTTTCCCTGTTCTTGAGTCTTGAATCCAGAATGGATGTATCCTTAAATCCTTATTCGTAACACCCCATCGAATAATATATTTTTTGAAGTATGACCCTAATAAAGAGTGAAAATATAAAGAATACGCAAGGTCGTTCATGACTGAATTACACTTTACCATTTCTATATAAAGATGGTGTAAGTCATCATAGACCATTTTTAAATAAACTCTTTAACCTTGTTGGACAGAAGATTGTTGCTGTTGAGGGATTTCACGTTCAGAAATAAGTGTTCGGATTGTATCAGCCCAACTGCGCGAGCCAAAAAACATTCTAAGTCTTTCTAATTTATCATTAAGTTCTTTATTCAAATAAACCTGTATTGGTTTTTCTTCTTCGGTTAGTTTGTCTGGTTCCATTTTATTACATCACCAATCATTATTAAAAATGTTCTTTTATTTAAATGTTTGTTAGTTAATGTATGGTCATTTAATAAAAATTTGTTCATTGAAGGACAAATTTTTAAAATAGACCTAAAAAAGACATCTAAATTATATTTAAAAAAGACACATTGGGTCTGGTTTAAGAGTTGGTTATACTGTTTATATGTTTAAAATTTTGGGGTTATACGAGGAGTATTTAAATAAACCATGTAATATTAATATTATATATATTATTATTATTATTATATATATATGTATCAACACACATGTATCTATCCATGGATTGGAGGTGTCTGTTTTGTCTGTTTTGTCCATTTTAGAGTTTTAAGCGGTATATCCCCAGAATTCAGGGAGTGAGGGGTGTACTTTTTGCGTCTGGTTTGTAAATTTTAGAATTTACATTTGAATACATGACTGTACATTTATGGAGATGGAAAGTTTTAATAACAAAATTTATATGGAAGAATATATATATATATAATGTGATTTACAATGGATAGTGAAGAAGTAGAAAAAATGTTGGGAAGTTATGGTGAAGAAAAACATTTCACAAGTACCACAATAAGGAAGGTAGATAGGTGGTGGGTGGATAAGAATTATGCAAGTGGATTACCAGAATTCATAAAGAAATATGTTGAACAAGAGATTGCGGAAGCTGGTCTTAAGACGGGATAGATATAGATGTCAAGATTGTGGTAGTACAAAGGATTTACACATACATGAGTTATGGTATGAAGAAAGCAAAGATGATTATGAAGCCGAGAATCCAGATAGATGCAAGACAGTCTGTGTTTGGTGTCATGCTTATATTTACCATCCTTATAAAGCTATGGAAATTATTAACTGGCATTTTGAGATGGAAACTATGAAAAAGGCTTTTTTAACTAAATGGAATGATAGATGGTGAGAAAACGAAATGCACACTGATGTTGTCCCAGGTCAGTTTAAGGTGGACGAAGAAACAAAGGATATAGTTAGAATACAGCCTGAAAAGCATAATGTTAAAGATGAAGTCAAATTAAAGCAGGTTCTTTCTAAGTATGATTATGTGAAACGTGAAACAGAACTTCTTAAGCGGTTGAGGATTTGTAATGTTTGTCCGTTAGGAGCAAAAGTAATAGAGAAGAAAGTAAATAGAAGAAAGGTAAGTTTTTCCATTCCAGCTAAATGTGCCTTATATGAAAAAGATAAGGTTAGATGTGCATTAAGTTTAAAGTCATATTGTTATGAAATGAAAAATTATTTTGATTTTGGTGAGTATGATGTGCGAAGGCTCACTGAATTGGTTGCATATAAAATATTATCAGCAGCTGAAATCAATAAACAGATGGATTTAGTGACAGAAGGTAGGGTTCGACTTCCTACATTAGACGCATATGATAAGGCAGGAAAACTTCTAACTGATTTAAATAAACAATTATATGGTGAGAAAGTTCAAAGCACTAATATCAATATTAATTTAACTGATGCCATAGTACAAGCATATCAAAAGAGGAAAGAGGTTAAAGATGGAGGAGAAAAATCACAGTAAAGAGGATAAGAAGAAATTAGAGTATTTAGAGCAATTAGTTAAGCGTGAAAAAATTAACATACATCATTATCATGGCAAGTGGGCTAAGTTTGCGGTTGTTGGTGATACCCATATAGGAAGTATTTTTGATAGACGAGATTTACTAAGTAGTTTTTATCATTTATGTAAAGAAGAGGGATATACTACTGTTTATCATGTTGGGGATGTTACAGAAGGGGAGAAGATGTATGCTGGACAAGAATATGAACGATATGAGCATGGTGCAGATAATATTGTTAAGAGAGTAGTTAATGAATACCCTAAAATTGGTGGTATGACTACATACTTTATAACTGGCAATCATGATTTAAGTTATTGGAAGACTATGGGATATGACATTGGCAAGAGTATTGCATTACAACGAAAAGATATGGTTTATTTAGGAAGAGAATTAGCTACTGTTTCACTTTCTATAAATAATAGGAAGATTTATATTCAGTTGTTTCATCCAAAAGGTGGGACTGCTTATGCAATAAGTTATCATCCACAAAAATATATAGAGTCTCTTTCTGGTGGACAGAAACCAGATATTGTTTTAATGGGGCATTATCATAAAGCAGAGATATTGCCTAAGCATAGAAATGTTCTTGTTATTCAAGCTGGTACATTTTGTGAACAAACAAGTTTTATGAAGGGTAAGTATACACCTGCTCATGTTGGTGGGTGGTTAATGGATATTATGCCAACTACCTATCATCTATCAAGATATAAGATGGAATTTATTCCTTATTATGAGAAGGAGTTGGAAAGATGAATTTAGAGTATAGGGTTTATTGCTTATATCAGGTGCATAGACCATTACAGATTCCAAAGTTTAATGGTGTGGATTATGGTTGTTATAGTTGTATATATGACACATTAAATAATAAAAAATGTCCTGATTATAAACCATATCCTTGCATAGTAATAGAGGTGAAGAATGGAAAGAATAAAAAAAATCAAATCTAAGCATGGTGTAAGGGTGTATGAAGTTTTACAGGCATTGTATAATCAATCTAATTGCTTAAATGGAAGATTGTTTTGCAAAGATTGTTATATTGTTAAACAATCAATACAAAAATATGGAGTTGATTTAGTGAGGTGTTAAAAATGAAGGGAGTTAATAGAGACGAAGATGAAGATGATAATGAAGGAGATTTTAATGAAGATGATTATATTTAAAAGGAAGGAGGTTATGAAATGGATTTAGCAAAAAAGATAAGGAATGTAGTATTAGCAAGTGCATTGATTGGTGGAGGTCTTGTAGGAGTTGTTAATGCACAGGAAGTTCCGAAGAAATTTAATATTCCTGAAAGGTTTAATGATTATACATCTACAACACCAATTATTTATAGTTTGTTGATGGGTGATTATTTATTAGAGGCTCATGATTACGATATGGATGGTGATTATAAGATGGATGTCGGAGAGTTATATATTCCAGGAAATCCACAGCCACTTTTTTATGGATTTGATTTAAATAGAAATGGAACATTTGGCAGTGATGAAGTATTAACAGATAAATCTCAAGATGGATTAAATGGGAACGAAGAATGGTTAGTTCCTAAACTTATTGTATAATAATCCTAAAGTAATTTTTAGGATATGGTGATGGTGAGCTGTTTAGGAACTGAATGTAGGATAGTATAGAAATCTATATTACCACCTTATGAACATGTATATCACTCCCTTACAGCAATGAACCAAGCCACCCTTTAAATAATGATTACTCACACAAAACATAAAGAGGGGATATGTAGTATTGTTGAACAACTTTATAATAATCATACAGATTGGGATAGTGTTTGTATAGAGAATGAATTGTATAACAAACATAATAATAATATTATTTGTGCCCCTGATGTTGTTGCTAAATATAAAGATAGGGTGATTATTTTTGAGTACAAATGCAATGAATGTAGTCAGGATAAAGCAGTCAAACAACTTTATAAAGCAAAGAAGTATTATTTGAATAATGGGTTTAGACCTTTTTTGTTTTATGTAACACACAAAACAAATAGCAAGAAATTACTTTACAGATGGATACGATAGAAATACTAATTAGAGATGATGAATTTACTGCACATCAATATAAACCTATTGATGGTGTGAGGAAAAGGTTTAGTTTACAATCATTGAAAGAGACCATGGAAGATATTGAAAAGAGGGAAGAGGTAAAAAGTAATGGAAAATAATGTTATGAACCATACAAGCTACTGGTATAAGTATAAATATAAAAAAGACCAATCTACTTGTATGTGGGAGTAATGGAATTATTTGAAGAAGCTATTTTATTTTATGCTGACCACCCTTATGAGTTTGTTGTAGATATTATAGAAGCAACACCCACAGACCAACAAAAGCAAATTCTAAAAGCTATTCCTAATGCAATTAAGGAGAGGAAGGGTATTTCAGTTAAAGCAGGGCATGGTGTTGGTAAAACAACTATTGAAAGTTGGGTTATTATTTGGTTCATGACTTGTTTCCCTTTTCCTAAAGTACCTTGTACAGCACCTACACAACACCAATTATACGATGTTCTTTGGTCTGAATTAGCTAAATGGCACAAAAAATCTAAAGTTAAAGAAATGTTTGAATGGCGAAAAACACATTTTTGGAATAAGGATTATTCAGAGAATTGGTTTGCGGTTGCACAAACATCTAAAGAACCAGATGCTATGCAAGGATTTCATGCAGAACATTTATTGTTTATTATTGATGAAGCAAGTGGTGTTCCTGAAGATGTTATGGAAGTCATTCAAGGGACACAGACACAAGAAAATTGTTTAATTATGATGTTTGGTAATCCTACACAAATTGCCGGTGCATTTTATAATGCCTTTCATAGTAAGAGGCAGTTTTATAAAACATTTACACTAAACTCTGAATTAAGTCCTTTAGTTGACCCTGCTTATTGTAAAGATATAGCAGATAAATTTGGGAAAGAGAGTGATGTGTATAGGGTTCGAGTATTAGGTGAATTTCCTAATGCCGAACCTGATACACTTATTCCGGTGGATAGATGTGAAAGAGCCTCTAATAGAGAGATTGAAGTTGGACTTTATGAAGTCATTGAATTAGGGATAGATGTTGCACGGTATGGAGATGATGAGACTGCTATTTATAGTAGGGTCAATAAAGAGATTAGTGAAGAGGGGTTTTTTAGGAAACAGGATATCATGGTAACTGTTGGTGAAATAGTTAAAGTGATAAGGAAATATCAAAAAGGGAAAACAATATTGGTCAATGTAGATGATAGTGGTGTGGGTGGTGGGGTAACAGATAGATTACTTGAACTTGTAAGGGAAGGGATTATTGAAGCTGAAATATTTGGTGTTAATAATGGTTCACAAGCAACAGACAAAGACAGGTTTATTAATTGTGGTACAGAGATGTGGTTCTATATGAGGGAGTGGTTGTTGGAAGGGAAGATACCTAATGATAATACATTGATAGGGCAGTTGTCAAGTAGGAAACATCATGGAAGTTCAACAGGAAAAGAAATGTTAGAAAGAAAAGAACAGATGAAAGAGAGGGGATTAGTAAGTCCTGATAGAGCAGATGCTGCCATTTTAACATTGAGAAGTTTAATATATGGGACAACACAAACTGAAAGTAGGGCATTTGCATGTTAATACCTAAATTATATAATTTAGTAGTAAAAATTTATAAATCAAAAACAAAATAGTAATATACTGATTGTTTAAGAAGAAACCTTCGTTGGTTTGTTCGACCCCTTTAGTTCCCCGCAGAAATGCGGGGTTATGATGGCTTTATTCACCAGAAATTTTGTCCGAAAGGATATGAAAAATAGTTTAGTATATGCAAAGCAAGATACTTCTCAATCCTTATCAGGTCTTCAAATCATCTCTGAAAAGTTAAGGGGGATGGTTGGGCTAATTAAAGTTCGTTTTCCTAAAGAGTTGGGAGAAGAGCATCCTTTCAATTATAAAGCTGTTACTGATTTAACAAAAAAGTATGGTTTGATTTCTGCTATTGTAGATAAGCATGTTGATTATATGATGAGTGGTGGAATCACAGCTAAGTGTGAAGATGACAAAGCCAAAAAAATAATAGAAGAGTTTATGAGGGATATGCAATTTGAAGTAACGGTTAGGGCATGGTTACGACAGGCTTTTCAAAAAGGATTTTCACCATTAGAAATAAGTTCAGGAAAGAATGGTGGCATTGATGGTCTTAAATTATTAAAAGCAGATAGTGTTTATGTAGATAGAGATGATAGGGGGGTGGTGAAAGGATTTAATCAATATACCAGGTCACTTCGTGAGATTGGTGTTTTTTCTAAAGATGATGTTATACCATTTGAACCTGATGAAATAGCTGATTTGAATTTTAATGTTTATGAAGACAATTATTATGGAATGGGAATTGTCTATCCTTTATTATGTTTAGTAGATGATTTGATTTGCAGTAGAAAAGAAATGCACACATTAATGAAAAGAAAAGCTAATTCTCCATTATTTTTTATTATGGGTGATAGGACAAAAGGACCAAAGGGTGATTTTCCAACCAGAGGTGAGATGGAAGAGTTGGGGCAGAAACTTGAATGGTTACATAATAGGCACGAATGGGTTCTTACTGATTATGTAAAACCTATGGCTATTGATTTCGGAAACATAGGTGAGAAGTTCCATTATATTATAGATAACGACCTTGAGACTTTATTTATGGGTGCTCAAATACCTTCTGTAGTAATGGGTAAAGCTAATATTCCTGAAGGGTTAGCTAAGGTACAGGGAGCAGGATTTGATTTAAGGATACAATCATATAGAGAAGAAGCAGAGAAGGTTATTGAGCAAAAGATATTTAAGGTTGTTCTTAATGCAAATGGATTAGACCAACATGTTGAGGTTGTTTGGGGTCTCCCAAGTCGAGATGAGATTAATGAGAGTATTAAAAGTATAGGTGAATTATTAAAGAATCCATTCCTTAATGAAAACCTTAAAGCACAACTTGAATTAAAGCTTGCAGGACATATGGAACTTGATATAAAGCTTTTAGAAGATAGTCAAGAAGAAGATGCAGAAAGGAAAAAGGAAGAAGAGCAAGAACAACCAGTTGTACCTGAACAAAAGATAACACCACCAAGAATTAATCCACCACCAATTCAAAAACCTATTCCAAAAGCTAGGGAACATTTACATGAGAATTTTACTCAACAAGAATTGGAAAGGTTTGATAGTATGAATGTTATGGAGTGGGTGGGGTTTAATTATAAATCATATGAACAAGAAGTTTTAGATGCTGTTATGAAAGATAAGTTTGAAGATTTGAGGGCAACAACTAAAACTGAACTTGATGCTGGTTTCTTATCATCTACTAAAATTGAAAAGCTAAGAGATACTATGTATGAGGGGTTTGAAGACAATCTTACTATTAGGGAGATTGAACAAAAACTAAAAAAAAGGATTGATTTTAAAAATAGATATAAGATACAAGATGGTAAGATTGTTTTAAGAAAAGATTCTGATGAATGGTCATTGTCATTACCTGCTTCAAAGAGGGCAATAATGATTGCAAGAACAGAGACAGTTAGGTTAAGTAATTTGGGTGCTCTTAATCATTATAAGGAGAATGATATTAAACAAGTCAGATGGATTGCTGCATTAAGTAATAGGACTTGTCCTGAATGTGCTGACTTAAATGGTATGATTTTCAAAATAGATAATGTTTTAGTACAACCCCCACTCCATGCAATGTGTAGGTGTACTATGAGTCCAGTGATATAATGGTATTTTTAACAAACACTTTACCAAAATGTGGAAATCCTAATTGCGATAAAGTAGGGTTTATTGGTTTTGGTGATAGTTTTTATTGTGGTAAGTGTATCATGATATTAAAACAAAAACAAGCAGAACAGGAAAAGGAAAAACAGGATGTATTAATAAAGGAGTGTTTTGGGAATGGTTGAAAAAACTTTATTTGTATGCCCACGATGTAATCAGGTGGTTGTTACTCAGGGAGGTCCTGGTAATAGAGATATTGTTCATAGATGTAGAAGTGGTAATACAACAATAGACCAAGAAGATGTTTCACGATTAAATGCACGGAATTGGCATTTACAGGGAATAGCCAAAAAGGGAAGTTCAATGGAAAAGATATTACATGGTGGGGTATTACCTGTAAATGAACGTGGTATGAAAAAGGATTTATATATTTCAGAACAACATGAGGAGTTTGTTGAATTAAAGTAAAATGTCAAATAATGAAATAGAGGTTTATAAGGCGGATACTGTGAGCATAGTTATCACAGTAAAGAATAGTAATGATATTGCCATAAATATAACTGGGTATACATTTTACTTTACAGTTAAATCTTCTTATTCTGATAGTGATGCTACTGCTAAAATAAATAAAACCATCACATCACATAATGACCCTACTAATGGTCAGACAACAGTAACATTATCTGCAACGGATACTAATCAAACTGCAGGGAATTATTATTATGATATTATAATGAAAGATGGAAGTAGTAATGTTACTACTTTATTGCATGGCATCTTTAAAGTGTTATCAAGGGTTAGGATAGCGGCAAGTTAAAATGACAGATTATGATATAACGGCAAAAGTTTATGGAACAACAATCACTAATACTGTTAATGATATTAATATTACTGTTCGATTGGGGGCAACAGTTGCTTCTTTAACTTCTGTTGATTCTGACATTTTATTATCTTTAGAAGGTACTGGTGCAGATACAGGATTTAAGTTTAATTCAACCACAAGAAAAATAGAGGTATATGTCGATAATGTTAAAGTTGCAGAACTTAATTAAAATAAGTGTATTTATGTTTATTTTATTGTTACTCTCATTAATAGTTTCAGCAACAACTTATTTTACCCCTATTAATATAACAACTAATTTAACTGTGGCAGATAAAACATATTCATTATATTATTGTTCAGATACAGGACTTCAAACTTGCTATCCTTT
>Ga0315289_10012470_pt1 | contig 11964 bp, 17 predicted proteins | sample YL17G11_40_MG_FD_203452 | JGI IMG/M metagenome (GOLD analysis project Ga0315289, IMG submission 203452) | Sediment microbial communities from Yellowstone Lake, YNP, Wyoming, USA - YL17G11_40 | ecosystem: Environmental > Aquatic > Freshwater > Lake > Sediment | place: USA: Wyoming | collected...
TTCTAATGCATCTGAAGAACAACTTGAATGTTATTATAAAAGTTTTCTTTTATTAGATACAGAAGAAAATATTGAAGTCGAAGATGGTTCTTGTAAACATTTAAACAAAAAAATATTAAATTATGGATGTGGACATAAAAAATATCTATTCTGTTCTGATTGCAAAGAAGATTTAGGAGATATCTAGATGAATTACAAAGATGCCGGAGTTGATATTTGCAATAGTAATTTGTTTACTGACAAGTTAAAGTTTTTAACAAAAAATACATACAATAAAAATGTAATTTCTGGCATTGGTGGTTTTGCATCTATTACTAGTATTCCGTCAAATTATAAAAATCCACTTATTGTATCTAGCACTGATGGAGTAGGGACTAAATTAAAGGTAGCGGCGGCTTTAAATAAACATGACACTATTGGCATTGATTTAGTTGCTATGTGTGTGAATGATCTCTTAACAGTTGGGGCAGAACCTTTATCTTTCCTTGATTATTTTTCTTCTAGTAAATTAGATATTAATATTGCAGAGAAAGTTATTGCTGGAATAATTGAAGGCTGCAAACAAGCAGGTTGTTCTCTAGTTGGAGGAGAAACAGCCGAGATGCCTGATATGTATTCTGCAGGAGAATATGATCTTGCTGGTTTTGCAACAGGAATTGTTGAAGCGTCAGAAGTAATTAATGGTTCTAATACTCAAGTAGGTGACATGGTTATTGCATTGCCTTCATCAGGACTTCATTCTAATGGATTTTCTTTAGTACGTAAAATTCTTGATAAATCATACAATGAGTTTATCCCATTACTAGGATGTACTGTTGGCGAAGAACTTTTAAAACCAACAAAAATTTATGTATCTGAAATAATGAATATATTATCTTATGTTTATATTCATGCTTTAGTTCATATTACTGGTGGTGGATTAATTGATAATCCTCCTCGTGTTATACCTAAAAATTTAGCATTTAGATTTTTTAGAGATACTTGGGATATGCCTAACATTATGGCACTAATTGCTCATAGAGGAAATATTAGTGAAATGGAAATGTATAGAACTTTTAATATGGGTTTGGGGTTTTTAATAGTTGCTCCTATTGATAGTGTACAACCAATATTAAATATACTAAAAGATTCTTTTGTAGTAGGTGATATTATTTCTAGAGTTAATGATTCTGTGGAGTTTGTGTAATGGACGGCAACCATGTTATCTAGCTTGAAAATTGGTGTTTTGGCCTCTGGTTCTGGTACAAATCTGCAAGCCATCATTGATGCGATGAAAGAAGGGCGCGTCCACGCGGATTTACGGGTGGTCATCTGCAATCGACCTCAGGCGTTCGCGTTGGAACGTGCACAAAAAGCAAATATCTCGAGTATTGTGGTCTCCCATCGCAATTTTGCAACTCGGGAGGATTTTGAAAAGGAGCTCGTCCAGCATCTACGTCAGTATGATGTTGAGTTGGTTGTGCTAGCAGGGTTTATGCGTGTACTTACTCCTCATTTTCTTCGTGCTTTCCCCGCGAGGGTGATTAATATCCATCCTGCGTTGCTTCCTTCGTTTCCAGGGACGAATGCACTGAAGCAGGCCCTTGAATACGGTGTCAAAATGACGGGATGTACCGTCCATTTTGTCGACGAAGGAACCGATACAGGGCCCATTATCGCACAAGCGGCCGTGCCTGTTTTCGATGGTGACGATGAGGAGTCATTACATCAGCGTGTTCTCGAACAAGAACACCGGATCTACCCATGGGTGATAGAACAATTTGCTCAAGGTCGGATTCAGTGTGAACATCGGCGTGTCAAAATTCAAGATTAAGAAAGGAAAAAGAAAATGGAGACAATTAAACATCTTATGTGGCAGCCTACTTTTAGTTGCAAAATTAAATGTAAAGATTGTTATGTGAATAAATGTAAAGATAAAAGTAAACTAATTTCAAATAATCATATAGGTGTAATAGAAGATTTATTACTTGAAAATGATGTATATCAATTTACTATCAGTATTGATAAAGATATAACAAATAGATTAAAAAATGATATATATAGGCTTATCAGAGTATATGATTTTCTAGAAGAAAGTCCGAAAAAAAATATTTGGCTTACATTTCATTCAGTAACTAATTGCATTGAGTTTTTTGATAAAATTATAAATTCTAATGATGAAAATTATATTACGCCGCTTATTAGTGGAATATCTATATCTAGTCTTATAGGAGATTTAGATTTCCTATGCAATAATATCTGCAAAAAATATTCTATTAGATTAAATTTAAATTTATTAATTAATGATGAGTATAATCTAGTTCAAGATTTTTTATTTTGTGAAGGAATTGATATTGTAGATTCTGTTTATGTAATATGCAAAAAAGAGCCATTTGGTTCTCCTCATGAATCATTAGTTAAATCTGCTAATGAATGTACAAAAGCTTATAATGACTTAAATAGATACTTCCCAAATAAGTCTATATATCTAGATAATTGTTTGCAATGTGTTTTAAGTACAAATACAGCAAAAGATTGTAATAGCGATATTACTCATTTATGGCCAAATAATGTACGTACAAAATGTCCTTATAATGTAAACCAATTACCAAATGATAACTTTAATAATTGTTTATTCAAGGAATTGAAATGTCAATAATTGACAATTTAAAAACAACTCAAGAAGAATATACTATTCTATCCAATGAATATAAAAATAATCTTTTAATAGATGGTCATCCAATAAATTATTGGAAAGAAAGGTATAAAATTGATATACCAATAGATGTTAATACACAATTTTCTATACAAATAGATAGTAAATTGATTTCTTTTTATCAAGAATTGTCTTTTAAAAAGAATGATGTATTAGCAATGTTAAAACATTTAAATGCGCAATATAAAAAGGAGTATAATAATAAGTTTGCGGCACTTTATTTCCAATATAAAGGGAGTAAAGAAAAATTGCCTGCAAAAGATACAATAGCAGCAGTAGTTGAGGAACAATTAGACAACATTAAAACTAATATATCTCATGCAGAGATAGAATTAGATTTTTGGGATAATTTAATTAAAGATTTAGACAGGATTAGAAAGACTATTGAAAATATAACATTGAATGTCTCAGTAGAGGCTAAAATGCTTAGAGGCAATAATCAACTAGACAATAGTATAAATAGTTTATATACTAACAACAACGATACTGATTGAGGAGTTAAAAAAGAATGTCATTGAAATTAGTTGATTCGAATAATAATCCAGTTGAAATTAAGGATACCCGCGCTTCATCTTTGCCAGTTGAAGAAAAGTCTGAATGTTGTGCTCAAGATTGTGAAGATTGTGAATGTGATGAAAAATCTAACGATACAGTAAATCCAGAAGATATTAAATGTGGATTTGTAGTTGGTTTAAAAAAAGACAATCAAATTACATTTGATGTATTAGGTGACAGTCCTAATTTTCTTGAACTAGCAGGTTTATTAGAATATGTAAAGATTGAATTAGATAATATTAAAAATGGTCAATTTATTACTGCACAAAGTCTTCTATTAAAACAAAATCATTATCTTCTTCAACAATTACAATCATTAGTCACCGCATTAACAAATAAAAAACAATAATTACATCTTGGAGTTAAATGTTAAAATATGGATTTGAATTCTCAAGTTCTATCTAACCTTGCCATTTATATGAAGTATTCTAGATATTTAAATTATGAAAAAAGAAGAGAAACTTGGGAAGAAATTACAGATAGAGTAAAATTAATGCATTTAAACAGATTTCCTAAATTAACTGAGGAAATTGAAGAAGCATTTAAATTTGTATATAATAAAGAAGTATTGCCATCAATGAGGTCCTCTCAATATAGTGGCGTGCCAATTGAATTAAATAATTGTAGATTATATAATTGTTGTAGTGTTCAAATAAGTAATTGGAAAGCATTTGGAGAAATAGTATTTTTATTAATGTCTGGTGTTGGAGTTTCATGGAGTATTCAAAAACAACATGTTATTCAATTACCAGAAATTAAAACTCGTTTATTAAGGACAAGAAGATTTTTAATAGGAGATAGTTTAGAAGGTTGGTGTGATGCTATTAAAATATTAGTTAAATCTTATTTCTTTGGTTTATCTATGCCTAAATTTGATTTTAGGGACATTAGGCCAAAAGGGAGTAAGATGAAAACGTCAGGAGGAATTGCGCCAGGTCCTCAGCCTTTAAAAGATTGTATTCATCAAATAGAAAGTATATTTAATTCTAAACAATCAGGTACTAAATTAACTCCATTAGAATGTCATGATATTATTTGTCATCTAGCTGATATGGTACTAGCAGGTGGGAATAGAAGAGCAGCAGGATTAGCTTTATTCTCGTTTGATGATGTTGACATGATGACTTGTAAGTCTGGAAATTGGTGGGAGTTAAACCCTCAAAGGTCAAGAGCAAATAATAGTGTTTGTTTATTACGTCATAAATTAACTAAAAATGATTGGGATTATTTGTGGGAACGTATTAAATTAGGGAAAAGTGGAGAACCAGCATATTTTTTAACTTATGATAATTGTTATAATATAAATCCATGTGGAGAAATTAGTATTAAAACTAATAGTTCTGCTGGTGGACTATGTAATTTAACTACTATAAACTTAACTGATGTAACTACTCAAGAAGAATTAAATAAAAGAAGTAAAGTTGCTGCTTTTATTGGAACTTTGCAAGCAAGTTATACTGATTTTCATTATTTAAGGAATGAATGGAACATCAATGTAAGTAATGAAAGTTTATTAGGTGTTTCTATGACTGGAATTGCTAATAATAAAATATTAAAATTAGATTTTATTGAAGCGTCTAATATAACAGTAGAAGAAAATGCTAGAATATCTGAATTATTAAATATTAATAAAGCAAAAAGACTAACATGTGTAAAACCAGATGGAACATCAAGTCTAGTATGTAATTCTTCTTCTGGAATTCATCCTTGGTTTAGTAATTTTTATATTAGAAGAGTCAGAGTATTAAAAAGTGAAGTATTATACAGGTTTATGGCTGAAAATATTCCTGAGTTAGTAGAAGATGATGCGTTTAAACCACATTTAGAAGCAGTAATTTCTATACCTATAAGAGCACCAGAAGGTTCTATAACACGCTCTGAAGGGGCGCTAGACCTATTAGAACGCATTCTAAAGATAACTAAAGAATGGATACTTCCAGGACATATTGCAGGAGCTAATCATCATAATGTATCAGCAACTGTATTTTATAAAGACAATGAAGAATTAGAGTTAATTAAGGAATTTCTTTGGGAACACAAAGATGTTATTAATTGTTGTACAGTATTACCTCTAGACGGAGGAACTTATGTGCAAGCTCCTTATGAAGAAATAACTGAAGAAAAATTTGATGAATTATCTAAATATGTAAGAAAGATAGATTTTTCATTATTAAAAGAATATGACGACAAAACAAAATTAAGAGAGAATATTGCTTGTTCAGGTAATTCTTGTGAGTTGAGTTTTTAATGAATCATATAGATGAATATATTATATCTAATGAGTGCAATGCATTTATATTATATTTTTTACAGAAGACTATAGAAGATTATCTATTGCTATATAAAGCTAAAACTAAACCTTCTCAAAAATATTATACAAGTGCGGCCGAATTATTATTTAATGATAATTATTATATAGATTGGGGAGAAAACAATCCAGTTAATTTAAAACAAATATTAGAAATGATTGATTTAGATATAGGTTGGATTAGAAAACGAGTTAATAAATTAAGAGAAGAAAGAGATGAACTTCTAAAGAAGAATAAAGTTAGAAAACTTAAAGAAGTTAAATTAGATCCGGCGTATTTTAATGAAGAAACAATATGCAATAAATGTAATCAAAACAAGGAACTAATTGATGGAAAATATGGAGAACTGTACTGGTGTTTTAAATGTAATGGAAAATGCAGAAAATGATCAATAATCAGATCTATTTAGCTGGAGCAATGGAATTTAGCAAAGATATTGGCAGAGGGTGGAGAAGTGACTATAAACATATTTTAGACAGTATAGGATATAACTGTATTAATCCTGAGATAGATAATGAAACTAAAGTTATTTCTCATGAAGAATTAGTTAAATTAAAAATGCATAGTAATAAAAAATTATTCAAAGATGTAATGTTAAGAATAATTAATAAAGATTTAGATGCAGTAGAACACTCAAGTATGGTTTTACTTAAATGGGATGGAGAAGTTACTGTTGGAACATTTCATGAGATAGGACATGCTCATAGATATTTAAAACCTATATATTGGGTAACTACACTGTCTTTAGAAAAACAAAGTTCTTGGTTATTAGGTATTTCCAAAGAAGTATTCCCCGATTTAAATGAATTCATTAATTATCTGAATATCACAAATAACACGCCACGTATTCCTATCTAAAAATTCCATAATAGGACAATTTGGGAAAATTTTTCCAGGAGTGAAATTGAAAAAAAACAATATAGTTTTGTCTTTTGGGCATAAAAGGCAAAGAGGAAAAGATACTTGTTGTGATTATTTAGTAAATAAATATGGATTTACTAAATTAAGTTTTGCTGCGCCATTAAAGAATGGAATTGGAAAAGGAGTATTTGGATTATCTGATGAACAACTACATGGAAAGCTTAAATCTGAAATAGATCCTTATTGGGAAATGACACCAAGATATATTCTGCAACAAGCAGGGACAGAAGCAATGAGAAATACTTTTGGAGAAGATATTTGGTGTAAAACATTAGGCCGGACTATTTATAATTCAGAAAATAGATTATTTTGTATTTCTGATATGAGATTTAGAAGTGAATTAAATTATATTAAAAAAGAATTTGTTAATAGTACTTCAGTTGTAATACATAGGTATGATATACCTTTTGACAAAGATATAGATAATCATAAAAGTGAAATAGACTTAGATGGTTATTATTATTTTAATTATTTTATTTATAATGTTAAAGATTTTGATTATTTATATGGGCAATTAGATGCCTTGATGATAGCAATTAATTTTAAAGGATCTGTTGATGGCTAAAAAAACTGAAGACTCTACTGGGAAAAGCGCTTTAGAACTAGCAATAGGCGCGATTGATAAAAAATATGGCGTTGGAACTGTATATTCAAATAATAGGTCTAATTACAAAGGTATTGATTTTATATCATCTCAGTCTATTAAATTAGATGAAGCATTAGGCGGCGGATTTCCTTGTGGTCGTATTATAGAAATCGCTGGCCATATGTCAGCAGGTAAAACAACTATTGCTTTACATGCTTGCAAAGAAGTTCAGAAGATGGGATATAAAGCTCTTTATATTGATAGAGAGTTTGCTTTGGATATAGATTATGCTGAACGTATTGGAATAAATGTAGATGACTTATTAGTATCACAAGTTGGTAGTGGAGAAGATGCTATTAATGTTGCCTTATTGTTGGCTAAGACTAAAGAAATAAAATTAATAGTTGTTGATAGTGTAGCTGCTTTAACTCCACAAGCTGAAATAGATGGCATAGCTGGCGATATGAAGGTTGGTTTATTAGCAAGATTAATGAGTCAAGCTTGTAGATTATTGATTCCTATATTGTCTGAAAATAAATGTTCTATTATATTTATTAATCAAATTAGAGATAATATATCTTTTGGATACGGACCTAAAGAGTCAAGATGTGGTGGCAAAGCATTAGATTTTTATTCTACTCAAATATTAGATATTAGAAGAATTGAGACATTAGGTACAGAAGAAGATAAAACTGGTATTAGAACTAGAGTTAAGGTTATTAAGAATAAAGTTGCGGCGCCTTTTAAAATTGCAGAATTTAATATTAATTTTGGAACTGGAATAGATTCAATTTATGAATTGGCAGAAATAGCAATTGACAAAGGAATTGTTAAAAAATCTGGCGCTTGGTTAAATATAGAAGGATTAGATAAAAATTTACAAGGCATGACTAATTTATGTAAAGAGATAAATAGCAATGAAACAATAAGAAAATTTCTTATTGAAAAGATAAATGATGTTCCAGTTGTCTTGGAAAGGGAAGAAGATGTCATTAAATTGGAAAAGAGTTAATAAGATTGAAGATTTAAAAATTGGAGATATTATTAGATTAAATTTAGATTGTTTGTATTGCGATTATGCCTTTTATAATAAAAGTACTTCTATAAAAATTGCAAATATAACAATAAAAGGAACAAAGGATTATTGTATTTCTATTTTTTTTGATCATATTATAACTTATGATGATAAACAAATAAAAGAATATGAAATTGAAGATTATACAAGAATAACTTTTAATAAAAATCTTGAATATTCTAATTATAATACAGAATCTTGGATAGAGAAATTAATTATAAAAGAGAAAATAAATAACAATTCAGATATTTATCAAGATGAAATTGATTTGTTGATAGATTGCATAGGAAGATGAAAGAATGATATTAAATTGGGCAAGAGTTAATGATATCAAAGAATTAAAAATTGGAGACATTATTAGAGTAAATCCTGAATATAAAAATAAACTTTCTCATTTTATAACAGAGGGAAGATGGGCAGTTATATCTCAAATAATAACATCATATAACTTAGATGATTGCGATTATACAAATCGTATTCTTTATGATGAAGAAGTAACTTTTAAAAATAATAAACTTAATTTTAAAGTTACAACCGCTGGCGTAATATATTTTAATAATATATTATTATTTGTCTATAAAGATATTAATAGTTGGACAGAAAAATTAATCATAGATAAAGAAGAAGAGAGAGGAAATATGGATATGTATTCTGATGAAATAGATTTATTACTAGACAATATAATAACAAATGAAATCCCTCCTTCTTTAATCCCTAAAAATAAATTAATTATATACGAAACTATTGAACTATTAACTAATATATTTAATGATGTATTTGTAGTGCCTTGTTCTTTTAAGATTAATACTAATAAAATAGTACTAACAGTAGACAGCACTCAAGAATATGATCTTATTATAGATTATCTTGTAAATGAATCTGATTTAAAAGGATATATAAATACATTTGTTAAACATATTGCGATAGATTTAAAAAGAGAAAAGAATATTGAACTTTATAAATTAACTAAGTATGTAAAGTATCTGAATGATTTTGTACTAGAGGAGAAGTGAATGGCGCGATTATCTAAAGAAGAAGTTCTTGCTAAATTAAAAGAAATTGAACCAACATTGCCAAATGAGATTAGATTAATAGATCTTTGTGAAGATATGGGACTAGGCAATGATATAAATTATATGAGAATGATGTGTGATGCTTTAAGATATGTTTATGATTGGTCTTCAGAGGAAAAAATATCTGGCAATGGAAAGAAATTAAAAGTGTGGATAAGAAAACCAGCAAAGTGAAGAAAGCAGAAAATTATGGAATTAAAATGGCAAAGAGTTAACAAGATTGAAGAGTTAAAAACTGGAGATATTATTAGAATAAACCCTGAATATATGTGTGAAGATTTTTATATGCTCATGTCAAGAACAACAAACAGGGGTTCTCTCATAAGTTACCCTGTTGTAATTTTTTATAATAAAAGAGTATTTTTTAGAGATAATAAATTAATATACGATGAAATGCTAGGTGAATCTTCTAAAACTTTTACTAAAGATTTATTATTTTCAGGTGGAAGGTTAGATTCTTGGATTGATAAGTTAATTATAGAAGGGGAAAAAAGCGTAAATAAATATTCAGATGAAATAGATTTGCTATTAGATAATATAATGACAGAAGAAACAATATATACAAGAAATATAGTTTCTTATATATCTGATAAGCTAAGAGGTTTGTTCGTTAGAATTACATCTAATAATGATATCCAAATTCTTGCAAGTAGTTCTTTTCAGTTAAAATTTAATGAAAAGGATTTTGACAGGGAAGTCGCAGATAAATTTATTAATGACTGTATTGATGAGTTTATTTATAGATTAGAAAAACTTAAAGTTAAATGAAAGGCAGAAACAATAATGTTTAACTGGAAAAAGAATGGAGACTTAATGTTTGATTGGCAAAGAGTTAAAGACTTAAGAGAACTGAAAATAGGCGATATTATTAGGATGAACCCTGATTGTAAATGTAAAAATCATATGGGTTATCTTGTTTCAGAGATAAGTCGTATTGAATTAAATGAAGATCCTGGGTGTTTTAATACAATCTGTACCAAACAGACAGTAAAAGTTGAAAAATATAAAATATACTATAATAAACCTTTTGATATAGAAGTTGAATGTCTTCGTCTTTATGAAGCTGATCTATCAAGTCCATTAGCAATATTTGATTTTTGTCTTGAAAAACTAATTGATTCGACTGAAGAAATGAATATAAAAGAAGATATTGAAGTTTATAAAGACGAGATAGATCTTTTATTGGACTGCGTAGAAAGATGAAATTATGTTCACTCATTTACACCTTCACACTAACTATAGTTTATTAGATAGTGTTATTAAAATCCCCGATTTAATTAACCATTTAAAATTAAATAATATGAATTCTATTGCAATTACAGATCATGGAACTATGGCTGGTATTTATGATTTTTATAAGCAAAGCAAGAAAAATAATATACATAGTTTAATAGGTTGTGAAATTTATTGTACTCAAGACAAAGATAACTTACCTAAAGAAAAAATGACCCGCGATAATAATCATTTAATTGTTTTATGCAAAGACTACATTGGGTTTCAATCTTTAAGTGAAATATTAAGTTATGGATCATTAAACAACTTCTATTATAAACCGCGCATCTATAAAGAAAATCTTAGAGCATTAGGCGGACATTGTGTAATATTATCAGGATGTCTAGGGAGTAGTTTAGCAGCAAAATTATCTTTTACTGAAGATGTATATGGAAATTTTAGCAAATGTGAAGATGTAAATAATTTAGTTGAGAAGGAAATAGACTATTACTTAGATGTATTTGAAGATGATTATTATTTAGAGTTACAAATCTATAATGACCCAACTAATAAACAACAATTATATAATAATTATTTATTAGAAGTTGGCAATAGAAGAAATATTAAATTTGTAGTAACTGCAGATTGTCATTATCTTACTAAACAAGATATAGAATTTCATGAATTAGCTATAGCAATGCAATTAAAAAAAACTATACATGAATATAGACAGTCAGCTAATTTAAGGTATGGGCCGTTTTATTATGTAGCTTCTTCTGAAGAGATGCTAGAACGCACTAAGAGTATTAATTGCGAGCAAGCATATTATAATACATCTGAAATTGTTAATAAATGTAATTGTATATTTCCTGAAATAACTAAATTTAAAGAACCATTCTTTGATATTGGCAAAGAAAAAGATTATCAAGAATTTCTAATATATCTAAAAAATAACAAAAGAAATTGAAAGATGAAATATTCTTTAACTGAGAATACAAAAATAATTGGTAATGGAATAACTCTTTTTCAAATTAAAGCCGAGAAGGATATTGAAAGAATTAGAGTCAATAAAGGTGAACTTGGTGGGTGGATAGAAAAAGAAAGCAATCTTTCACAAGAAGGAGATTGTTGGGTAAGAGAGAATGCTCAAATATTTGGAAATGCTTGTGTATATGGAAATGCTTGTGTATTTGGAAATGCTCGAGTATATGGAAATGCTTGGGTATTTGGAAATGCTTGTGTATATGAAAATGTTCATATATTTGAATACGCTCAAGTGTATGGATATGCTCAAATATTTGGGAATAGTTATGTATATGGTCATGCTCAGATACACGGAAGTATTAAAGTGTATGGCGATGTTTGTATATTTAAAACTATTCAAGCAGAAAAAGAACCAGTTAAAATAATTGATTCTAGAGATGAAATTGATTTATTGATAGATTGTATTTTTAATTAAGAAAGTGAAAAAGATGGAACTAAAATGGCAAAGAGTTCATTCTATTGATGAATTAGAAGTTGGCGATATTATTAGGTTG
>Ga0315289_10012472_pt1 | contig 11962 bp, 8 predicted proteins | sample YL17G11_40_MG_FD_203452 | JGI IMG/M metagenome (GOLD analysis project Ga0315289, IMG submission 203452) | Sediment microbial communities from Yellowstone Lake, YNP, Wyoming, USA - YL17G11_40 | ecosystem: Environmental > Aquatic > Freshwater > Lake > Sediment | place: USA: Wyoming | collected...
TGACTATGGTAAAGGCGGTCGCGGCTGGCGGGATTTATGGCAGGACTGCCTGGGGCTGATATTAAACAACCCTAACCAAATACGCTCCAGCTTGATTAATAATTTCTCGGGGACCAGGATCGATGGTTCAAACGCCACTATTATTGGAAAAAAACAAGGTGAGTTCATTTCTGACCGCAATAATTTAAGCCGTGTCTGGATGGACCACGGCGTCTGGCCGCTACTCACCCTGGATTTATACCTTAATGAGACAGGAGATTTCGACATTTTATTTGAAGAGACCACTTATTTTCGTAACCACGAGATTTCAAGAGCCAGAGAGTACGACAGCAATTGGAGTCCTGACTATGGACAGAGGCTTAAAACCAAATCCGGAAAAATCTACCAAGGCACTATCTTAGAGCATCTACTGGTAGAAAATTTAGTGCAGTTCTTTAATGTGGGCCGACACAATCAGGTACGGTTAGAAGGAGCGGATTGGAACGATGGCCTGGATATGGCGAAAGAAAAGGGAGAGAGCGTAACTTTTAGCGCGATGTACGCCTATAATCTGGGGCGTTTATCAGAATTGTTACTGAAGACAGGCAGGCGTAAGGTTAAAATCGGCCAGGAATTAAAAATACTTTTAAAGAAGATTAATTACAATAATGTTAAAGAGAAAGTTACTATTTTAGAAGAATATTTCAGGAAAACAAAATCCTGCGTCTCGGGTGATAAGTTTAGTATAGACAGCATTGCACTTGCCAGGGAATTAAAAATTAAATCCGAATGGATGATGCAGCATATCCGTAAAAGCGGATGGCTTAAGACCGGCTTTTTTAATGGCTATTATGACAATAGGCAGGAGCGCGTTGAAGGAAAGAATAACAATCTCGTAAGAATGATTTTAAGCTCTCAGGTTTTTCCGATTATGAGCACAGTAGCTCAAAATCGACAAATCGAAGCTATTCTAAAAAATGTAGAAAAATACCTTTTGGATAAAAAACTAGGCGGGATTCATTTAAATACAGATTTTTCCCGCCCACCATTTAAAACATCGGGCGGGATCCCGCCAAAGGCGGGGAAAGAAGAAGGGCACAATCTCGGACGGGCATTCTCCTTTGTTTATGGCGATAAAGAGAACGGCGCATTCTTTAACCACATGATAGTGATGTTTGCCTGTGCCTTATATAAACGCGGTTTTGCAAAGGAAGGCTGGCAGGTCTTAAGTTCTATTTATAAAATGGCAGGAGACACAGCAAAAAGCAAAATCTACCCTTGCCTTCCGGAATACTTTAATCTAGAAGGCAAGGGAATGTATTCTTATCTTACCGGTTCTGCCAGTTGGTTTGTATTGACTATTTTAACCCAGGCCTTTGGCATAAGAGGCAAAGACGGCGATTTACTTGTTGAACCGAAACTATCAGCCGAACAATTTAAACACGCCTCAACTATTTCAGTAACCAGGGTTTTTGCGGGAAGAAAAATAGAGATTAATTTTTCTAATCCTAAAAAACTAGGATTCGATAAATATAAGATAATAAGAGCAACTCTGGCTTCTCGTAATTTAGTTCTAAAAGATACACAGCGGCTTCTTATTGAACGCAGAGATATCCTCAGTCTTACCTCAAGGGTAATAAACACCCTGAATATTACTCTGGGTTAGAGGATTTAGCGGGTTTAATTTTATTTGCCAACAATAATTATTTCTGCTATAATACATTCTTCGAAATTAGAAGGAGCCTTTCGATGATTGAGCGCTACAGCCTACCTGGAATGTCTAGTATCTGGCAGGAGGAATTTAAGTTCAAGACCATGCTTGCCATAGAGATACTCACCCTGGAAGCGCTCGCCAAGCAAAAGAAAATTCCCCAAGAATCCCTACGCAGAATTAAACGCAAGGCAAAATTTAATCTCGCCAGGATTAAAAAAATAGAAGAAAAGACACAACATGATGTAGTAGCCTTTGTGACCAACGTAGCACAATATATTGGGCCAGATGCCAAATATTTACACTTAGGCCTTACCTCTTCTGATATCCTGGATACTACACTGGGGGTGCAATTAAAAGCTGCTTCGGATATACTGGTTGATGACTTAGAAAGATTATTGAAATTGCTTTCTAAGAGGGCAAAAAAATATAAAGATACGGCCTGTATCGGCCGCACCCACGGCGTGCATGCTGAGCCTACCACTTTCGGCCTTAAATTAGCGCTCTGGTTCGATGAGACAAGGCGTAATTTGGCAAGATTGGAGCAAGCCAGGGAGGTAGCAGCGATTGGGAAAATCTCCGGAGCTGTTGGTACCTACGCCAATATTGAACCAGAAGTTGAGGTTTATGTCTGCAGAAAACTTGGCTTAAAACCAGCCAGAATTTCTACGCAGATTATACAACGAGATGTATATGCACAATATATGGCTACATTAGCTGTTATTGGTTCTTCTTTGGAGAAATTCGCCATGGAGATTAGGCACCTGCAGAGAACTGAGGTTTTGGAAGCAGAAGAGCCTTTTGCTAAAGGGCAAAAGGGTTCTTCGGCTATGCCGCATAAAAGAAATCCCGTAATCTGTGAGCGTATCTGCGGCTTAAGTCGTATTTTACGCGGTAATGCCATCGCAGCAATGGAAAACGTGGCCTTATGGCATGAGCGTGACATCAGTCATTCGTCAGTGGAGCGGGTAATTATGCCTGACTCTACCATTACTTTGGATTATATGCTGCATAAATTTATGGAAGTTATCGCGGGCCTGAATGTTTATCCTGTGAATATGGCAGCCAATTTAGTACGTACTCACGGCCTGATATTTTCCCAAAGGGTACTTTTGGAATTAATGCACAAGGGTCTCCCCCGTAATAAGGCCTATGACCTGGTCCAGAGATGCGCCATGGATTCTTGGAAGAATAGTTCAGATTTTAAAGAGAACCTCTTAGAAGATAAAGAGGTATCCAGATATCTTGATAAAAAAGCGCTAGATAAAATCTTTGACCTGAATTATTATCTACGCAATGTAAATAGGATTTTCCGGAAGGTCGGCTTGTCCCGTTAGATAAATTTATCCCGTAGTCTCTTATCTAACGGGACTTATAAAAGCGGATATATTGTCCTACCTTAAATTTCTAAATAAATATTTTAGAATCTACAATGATGTAGATACGCCAGAAATCTGCGAAGAAGCAGAGGGTGAAATTATTTGCAAGGAAGCGTAATTTCGTTTAATTAAAAGTTCCTAAACGGAAAGCGAAGGAATGTTTTTTAAAAGAGGAGATTAAGATGTCTGATAACGTAGTTACTATCACCAAAGAGATAGTTGAGAAACAGGGCCTATCCATGGAAGAATATGGAATGATAAAAAAACGCTTAGGACACGAGCCTAATTATGCAGAATTAGGGATGTTCTCGGCGATGTGGAGCGAGCATTGCTCTTATAAAAATTCAAAACCAGTGCTCAAGCTTTTCCCTACCAAAGGTAAACAGGTTATCCAGGGGCCGGGAGAGAATGCTGGTGTGGTGGATATCGGTGGTGGGTTAGGTGTGGTTTTTAAAATTGAATCGCATAACCATCCTTCAGCAGTAGAGCCATATGCAGCTTCAGCTACCGGAGGAGGCGGTTGCATCCGGGATATTTTTACTATGGGTGCCAGACCAATCGGACTTCTGGATTCCCTGCGGCTGGGTAGATTAGAGAATGCACATGTAAGATACTTGTTCAAAAATATTGTGGCTGGTTTTACTGATTATGCTAATGTTGCCCAGATTCCTGTTTTAGGCGGCGAGATATATTTTGATGAGTCTTTCGAAGGCAATCCTCTGGTCAATGCCATGACAGTAGGTATTGTAAAAAACAAAGCCATTATTAAAGCCAGGGCAAGTGGCGTGGGAAACTTGGTCTTGATTGTAGGCGGAGCAACTGGCAGAGATGGAGTGGAAGGCGCAGCCTTTGCTTCTGCAGGTTTGGATGAAGAAGCAACCAAGAAGAGTTCTGCCGTGGCTATAGGTGATCCTAAGATGGGCCTGATTTTAAGAAAGGCCTGTTTAGAGCTGATGGATAAAGGATTGGTCATCGGTATGCAAGACATGGGCGCTGCAGGGCTTACCTGTTCTACCTGTGAAACTTCCTATAAGGCAGGCACAGGAATGGAGATAGATATTTCTTTGGTGCCGCGCAAAGAGGAAGGAATGAATGCCTATGAGGTGATGCTTTCTGAGTCTCAGGAAAGGATGCTGGTGATTATAGACAAAAATAGGCTAGAGCAAGTAAAAAAACTTTTTGCTAAATGGAATGTACCGGTGGATGTGATTGGCCGGGTTACAGATGATGGTCTGGTGCGTATAAAGGACTATGGCGAGGTGGTTGCTGAAGTTCCTGCAGCAGCATTGGTAGAAGCGCCGGTTTATAAAAGAAAAACCAGCAGGCCAAAATATTTAGCCAAAGTAAACCAGCTAAATTTAGCCAGTATAAAACAACCCAAAGATTATAATCGCACCCTGCTTAAGTTATTGAGTAATCCTACTATTGCCAGTAAGACCTGGGTCTTTAAACACGGTGATCCCAAGGTGGCTGGCGGTGTGGTCTTAGGACCAGGTTCTGACGCAGGAATAGCTAAAGTACCAGGCACCAAGAAGGCAATTGCCGTGACTACTGATTGCAATTCTACTTATTGCTACCTGGACTCCTTTAAGGGCGGAGAGATTGCCGTAGCAGAGGCAGCCAGAAATTTAGTCTGCTCTGGAGCAAAACCCTTGGCTATTACCGACGGGATAAACTTCGGCAGTCCTAAAAACCCGGAGGTCTTCTGGCAATTCAAGCAGGCGGCATTAGGAATTTCCCAGGCCTGCCGCGCTCTGAATACCCCTGTGGTAAGCGGCAATGTCAGTTTTAACAATGAGAATCCCAAAGGTTCAGTTGACCCTACGCCAATTGTGGGCATGGTGGGTTTGATAAAAGATAAAGCAAAAATAGCGACACAGTATTTCAAAAATAGCGGCGACGTAATCTTGCTGCTGGGTAAAAATAAAGAAGAAATTGGAGGCAGCGAATACCTAAAGACAATCCACGGTTTAAAGAAAGGCAGATGCCCTGCGATTGATTTAAAACTGGAGAAGAGTGTTCAGAAAACAACGCAAAAGGCAATAGAGAAAGGTTTAGTGCGCTCTGCACACGATTGTTCTGAGGGAGGTTTAGCTGTTGCCTTGGCTGAGAGTTGTATCAGCAATCCAGCGAAAAAGTTGGGCGCTGTAATAAATTTGGCAGCCAGCAAGATAAGAATGGATGCACTTCTCTTTGGCGAGAGCCAATCGCGTATCATCTTAAGTGCAAACCAAAAGAATGTTAAGAAAATACTGCAGATTGCCAAAAAGAATAAAACGCCTGTTTCTGTAATTGGCGAGGTAACCGGTAATAAACTGAGCATTAACAGGGCAATTAAAATATCTATTAGCCAGTTGTATAAAGCCTGGCGCAGCGCAATAGAGGACTACCTGAAAAAAGATTAGCGCTTAGGGCAGGAGTTAAGAAAGGAAAGACGATGAAAAGGGAAAATTCTAAAAGCGGATTTTTCTCAGAAGACACCTGGCGGGTTTTTCGCATTATGTCAGAATTTGTGGAGGGCTTTGAAGTTCTCTCACAGATAGGTAAGGCAGTTTCTATATTTGGTTCAAGCCGCACTAAGGCCGATAGCAAATATTATAAATTAGCAGAAGAGATTGCCTATCTTCTGGCAAAGGAAGGGTACGCTATTATTACTGGTAGCGGTCCTGGCATCATGGAGGCATCTAATAAGGGCGCAAAGCGCGCGGGGGGTCATTCCGTCGGTTTAAACATCCAGATACCCATGGAGCAGAAGCCCAATAAATACGTAGAGACGCTTTTGAATTTTCATTATTTTTTTGTAAGAAAAGTAATGTTTGTCAAATACGCCAAGGCCTTTGTGATTATGCCCGGAGGATACGGCACCCTGGATGAATTTACAGAGGCCATCAACCTCATCCAGACAAAAAGGATAGATAAATTCCCCGTAGTGTTATTTGGTAGCGAATACTGGAAGGGGATGCTGGATTGGTTGCAGGACACAGTATTAAAAAATGGCTGCATCACCAAAGAAGAGATGGCTATCTTTACTGTGGTGGACAGGCCAAAAGAGGTAGTCGGTGTAATCAAGAAGTTTTATGCAAAAACTAAAAAATAATCTATATGAGAAGCGCATAGATTTAAGGAGGCTAGCATGAGTGGGATTTTCGGTGTGGTCTCAAAAGGCGACTGTAACCAAGATTTATTTTATGGGACAGATTATCACTCCCATTTAGGTACGCAATTTGCGGGCCTGGCGGTCTGGGGCGAAGAATTGATGCGTAAGATACACGATATCAAAGGTAACCAGTTCAAAGCCAAGTTCTACGAAGATTATAAAAAGATGGAGGGAAATAAGGGCATAGGCGTGATTAGTGCCAATGATGAACAGCCGATCTGCGTCAATTCCAAGTTCGGTCCTTTTGCCTTGGTCACTAATGGCTTCATTGACAATGCGGCTGCACTGGCTAAAGAACTGTATAAAAAAGGACTATCTTTTAGCGAGATGAGTGCTGGCCAGATAAACCTTACTGAACTGGTGGCAAAGTTGATTATTCAAGGTAAGACTATTATTGATGGCATAGAACATATGTTTTCCAAAATTGATGGTTCTTGTTCCCTTCTTTTATTAAATAAAGAGGGAGTTTATGCTGCCAGAGACCGCTTAGGTTATACTCCACTGGTTGTGGGCGAGAGAGGTAAAGACTATGCAATAACCACGGAGACCACTGCCTTTAGTAATCTGGGGTTTAAGGTTACAAAATATCTTCAACCAGGAGAGGTCCTCCTAATTAATGAAAAGGGCATGGCGCCTAAACGTAAGGGGCAAGAAAAAAATCAGATTTGCGCTTTCCTCTGGATATATACTGGTTTTCCTGCCTCCTCCTATGAAGGAATTACTGTGGAACTGGTAAGAGAAAGATGCGGAAGGTCCTTAGCAAAAAATGATAATATCAAATGCGATTTAGTTTCAGGTATTCCGGACTCAGGAACGACGCATGCCATTGGTTATGCTATGGAGTCAAGGGTATCTTTTAGGAGGCCGCTGGTAAAATACACGCCTGGTTTTGACCGTAGTTATACACCGCCTTCACAGGAGACACGCGACCTTATTGCAAAAATGAAACTCATACCGGTTCAGGAGATAATTAAAGATAAACGTATTGTCATCTGCGATGATTCAATTGTGAGAGGAACGCAGCTGAAGAATTTTACCATCCAGAAACTAAAAGAATGTGGCGTCAAAGAAATTCATTTAAGGATTGCCTGTCCTCCGCTTATGTTCCCTTGTAAATTTAACTATTCCACCCGCTCTAAAGATGAATTGGCAGCCCGTCGGGCTATAAAGGCCATTGAGGTAAAGGATTTAAAGGATGTAAGCGAATATCTTGATGAAGACTCACCCAAACATAAAAAGATGGTTGACTGGATTGCCAAAGATATAGGAGTAACTACGCTTAAATATCAGAAACTGGATGATATGGTAAGAGCAATAGGGCTTGCCAAAGATAAACTCTGCCTTTATTGCTGGACAGGGAGAGAACCCAAATGAAAGGCCTGACTTATAAAAAAGCAGGTGTGGATATAAAGAAGGCGAGTATTTTTAAGGGGAAAATAAAACCGCTGGTGCGTAAATCATTCGGTAGCCAAGTCCTGAAAGATATCGGAGGCTTTGGCAGCTTCTTCAGGTTCCCCAAAGAAAAATATAAAGACCCGGTTTTGGTCTCTTCTTCTGACGGTGTAGGCACGAAATTGAAAATCGCTGTCCTGGCCAATAAACACGATACAGTAGGAATTGATGCCGTGGCAATGAATGTGAATGATATTTTATGCACTGGTGCTGAAACCTTATTCTTTTTGGATTACATTGCTTTTAGTAAATTGGAAGATGATGTTTTGGTGGATGTGGTAAAGGGTATAAATAATGGCTGCATCCAGGCGAACTGTTCTCTTATCGGCGGCGAAACTGCCCAGATGCCCGGTATGTATAAAGACGGCGATTATGACGTTGCGGGCTTTTGCGTGGGCGTGGTAGAGAGAAAGAATATTATCGACGGCTCAAAGATAGAAGTTGGGGATAAAATTATTGGTCTGGAATCAAACGGCATTCATTCTAACGGTTATTCTTTAGTAAGACGGGTATTTTCGCAGGCTGAATTAAAAAGGATGAGCGCTGAATTACTTAAACCTACACGCATATACGTTAAGTCGGTGATATCTTTATTACGCCATACTTCTGTGAGAGGAATAGCGCATATTACCGGCGGCGCTTTTTACGATAAGATAGCGCGCATTTTACCTCGTCAGGTAAATGCCAGGATTTACAAAGATTCTTGGGTCGTTCCGCAGATATTTCGTTTAATCCAGAATAAAGGCGGCATAGAAGATAAAGAGATGTATCATACCTTTAATATGGGTATGGGTATGGTCTTGATAGTCGAGCCGAAGTTGACCAAAGCAGTAATTTCCAAACTTGCCGAATCCAAGCTTAAATCTTCTGTCATCGGTGAAATTGTAAGAGGAAGGAAAGAAGTAGAAATTTTGTAGTGGTAATTGATTTTTGCTGCGGGCTTTGCTCGCGTGCTGAAATTTTTTGCCGTCGGCTACGGTTTACTTCCTCGCTACGGGTAGGCTGCCCGTTGATAGCGTCCTACGCTCGTCGTAATCCCTTGCCGACACGCGATTTTAGCTATGCCAAAAAATTTCTTATGCACGCTCACAAATTCCTCAGCAAAATATCTAACAGGCACACACGACATTCGCTCTCAATCCCGCCAGATTCATTTGTATAAGTTAGGATAAAATTTTATGAGAGTCTTAGTTATTGGTTCAGGGGGTAGAGAACACGCCTTAGTCTGGAAAATCGCGCAGTCAAAATTAGTGGATAAGATTTTTTGCGCGCCGGGGAATGGCGGAATCTCTAGACAGGCAGAGTGTATTGATATCAAAGCAGAGGATATTCCGGCTCTATTAGATTTTGCCAGAAGAGAAAAGATAGACCTTACTATTGTTGGCCCAGAGGCGCCTCTAGCCGCAGGCATTGTGGATGAGTTCAGAAATTATAAGTTAAGGATATTCGGTCCAGAAAAAAAGGCAGCACAGATGGAGGCCAGCAAGGTTTTTGCCAAAGAGCTGATGGCCAAATATAAGGTGCCTACTGCTGATTTCAAAATTTTTTCTGATTCTCTTGAGGCCGAGAAATATGTGGATAGAATTGGCGCTCCCTGTGTAGTTAAGGCAGACGGCCTGGCGCAAGGTAAAGGTGTGGTGGTGGCGCAGACTATCGATGAGGCAAAGAGGGCAATAGATTCCATGATGCAGGAGAGAATTTTTGGTGATGCAGGGAATAAGGTAATTATAGAAGAATGTTTAGAAGGTCAGGAGGCATCTATACTGGTATTTACCGATGCAAAAGAAGTTATCCCCTTAGCCTCAAGCCAGGACCATAAAAGAATTTTTGATGGCGATAAAGGACCGAACACCGGCGGGATGGGCGCATATTCACCTGCTCCGGTAGTAACACCTGAAATTTTTAAAGAGATTTTAGAAAATATAGTGTACAAAACAATAGATGGCCTGGCTAAAGAAGGAATACAATATCAGGGAGTCTTATATACGGGTGTGATGCTGACCAAAAAAGGACCCAAAGTTTTGGAATTTAATGTCCGCTTTGGTGATCCTGAGACACAGGCGATATTGCCCAGGTTAAAATCAGATTTAGTGGAAGTAATGTTAGCCATTAGTGAACAGAAATTATCCCGCATTAAGACATTGGACTGGGATAATCGCGCTTGTGTTTGCGTGGTTTGCGCCTCTGGAGGCTATCCGGGTCATTATGAAAAAGGCAAGGAAATCTTCGGGTTAGAAGATGCGGATAAGCTGCAAGATATAGTAGTATTTCATGCTGGCACTACCAAGTCAGCAGTTAAATACATTACAAATGGAGGAAGGGTCTTGGGCGTCACCGGCTTAGGTAATACCATAAAAGAGGCAATCACTAAAACATACCAGGCACTGAACAAGATTCATTTTGAAGGTATGCACTATCGTAAAGATATCGGACAGAAAGCAATAGTTAATTCTTAGGAGGAAATATGAGTAAAAAGGTAATAAGCATTATCATGGGCAGTCAGTCGGATTTAGGGATAGCCAAAGAGGCAATAGATTTACTTAAAAAATTTAAGGTCGCTTTTGAGGTCAAGGTTTTATCCGCACATCGCAGCCCTAAAGAATTGGCAAAATATGTAGAAGAAGCAGGCGGGAGAGACATTAAGGTCTTTATTGCTGCTGCTGGTGGTGCTGCTGCTTTGGCCGGAGTAATTGCAGCTCATACTGCCTTACCGGTTATCGGTATACCCATTGAAACAAAGAGCCTAAAGGGCCTGGATTCATTATTATCCACTGTGCAGATGCCTGCTGGAGTTCCGGTTGCCTGCATGAGTATAGGAAAGTCTGGTGCAAAAAATGCTGCTATATTCGCTTTGGAGATTCTGGGTATCAGCGATAAAAAGATAAAATCAAAACTAGGAAAATATAAAAAAGAAATGCGCCTGTCAATTAAGAAAATCAGGATTAAGTTATGAATACCAAGATAGTAAAACCAGACCCCCTAAAACCAGAACAGAAATATATTCAAGAAGCAGCCGAGGTTTTAATAGCTGGTGGGTTGGTAATTATACCTACAGAGACTGTCTACGGTATAGCAGCCAACATGTTAAACAAAAAGACGATAGAGAGACTATACGGAATAAAAAAAAGGCCGCAAGATAAACCTTTTTCACTACACATAGATAAAAAAGAGAGAATGGAAGAATCCGCCAGGAACATACCTGTTGCCGCCTATAAACTTGCTGATAAATTCTGGCCCGGGCCATTAACTATGATTTTGAGATCCAAAAGTCAAGGTACTGTTGGCATACGCATGCCGGATAATGAAATTGCCCTTAAGATAATTGAGCTTGCAAAAATCCCCGTGGTCTGTCCTTCGGCGAATATTTCCGGGAGACCTCCTGCGATAAATTTTGAACAAGCGATTAAAGATTTGGATGGGTTGGTTGATTTTGCCATAGATGGAGGTGCGACCAGATTAGGGGTTGAATCAACGGTTGTGGCTTTAGCTGTCGAGCCTTTGCAGATTTTAAGAGAAGGGGCGATAAAAAAAGAAGATATTGAGGTAGTAACTGGAAAAAAGATCATCCTTTTCGTCTGCACAGGTAATTCCTGTCGTTCGGTAATGGCCGAGGAGGTATTGAAGAAAATATTGCAAGAAAAAAATAGGGATGATATTGAGGTGTTATCTGCGGGGATAATGAGGGTAGGCGGATTAGAGGTAACTGAAGAGACAAGAGAATTGCTAAAAGATGAAGGCATAGATGTATCGGCCCACCGTTCAGAAAAGGTCACGAAAGAAATTATAAAAAAATCCGATATTATCTTGGTTATGGAGAGATCGCACGAAGACCATATCCTGCAGTTAGCGCCCGAGGTAAAAAATAGAGTGTTTTTATTGAAAGAGTTTGCTAAAATAAATGATAATAATCTGAACATCAGCGACCCCATAGGTAAGTCCACAGAGTTTTATAAACAGACGTTTGCGACAATCAAAGAGGCCGTAGAAAGGATAAGCAAGATAATATGAAAAGAATAATCATTGCCTCTGACCACGCTGGTTTTACTTTAAAAGAAAGACTAAAACCTTATTTAGAAAAAATGGGCTTAGAGGTAAAAGACATCGGTGCTTATTCAAAAGAACGCTGTGACTACCCTAAATTTGCTTATGCTTTAGCTCAGGAGGTATCCTGCGGCAGATTCAAAAGAGGCATCCTGATCTGTAAGAGCGGTATCGGTAGCTCTATTGTGGCAAATAGGGTGCCTGGGGTGCGTGCAGCATTGTGTTATAATACCAAGGCAGCAC
>Ga0315289_10012473_pt1 | contig 11961 bp, 7 predicted proteins | sample YL17G11_40_MG_FD_203452 | JGI IMG/M metagenome (GOLD analysis project Ga0315289, IMG submission 203452) | Sediment microbial communities from Yellowstone Lake, YNP, Wyoming, USA - YL17G11_40 | ecosystem: Environmental > Aquatic > Freshwater > Lake > Sediment | place: USA: Wyoming | collected...
TTTTCTATTTCTCTCTCTCTCTCTCTCTCTCTCTCTCTCTCTCTCTCTCTCTCTCTCTCTCTCTCTCTCTCTCTCTCTCTCTCTCTCTCTCTCTCTCTCTCTCTCTCTCCCCAGAAGAGAGTCAAAAGAAAACGTGAAAAGAGAGGCGGACAGTACCATTTCTCGTAGGCGTACTTCAGGACGGTGCCCAGCGCCGTCGACCTCGTCGCCGCCTCGACCCCCGCCAGCGCGCTCCCCACCCTCTTCCACCACTTGGCCTCTCCCACAGCGGCGTGCCCTCCCCGCAGGCACACCTCGCGGTACAAGGAGGCCAGGTTGAGCCTGTCAGAGCAGACGGTGGGGACGCCGAACTTGCGTGTTTTGTAATCGGCCGGAGGGGGCGCGCCGGCGGCCGGGAGCTCGACGCTCCAGTGGTGGTCGAGGGCCTCCCAGAAGAGGTCGAAGTCGCGGCCGTGGGCGCCGAACGTTGGGAGGGCGCCCGTGGTGATGTAGGGGTTGGCGGCTAGCAGGAGGAAGTTTTGTTTTGGGGTCGGAGAGGGGGGTGAGTGGTGAGTTTTTTTCTTTCAAGGTCGAGAGGAGGAAATCGACGGCTTGATTTGGACTGTATCTCCAAAAAAAACGCACAAACGTCGGGCTTGGGCCCCGGCGGGTCATCGCTTCCAGTCGCTACGCTGCCTCCCGGTGCCGAAGAGGGTCCACCACCACGCGCTCCGGGTGGGGGACCGCCAAGCCCGGTAGAGCCGCGAGGGATCTTGCCCCCATTGGCTGCTGCAGCAGCGAGAGCGGCAGCAGCGGCGGAGGAATTGGACACCGAGGGAGGCAGCTGCGTCGCGGCGCCTCCGGGCTGCTCGACGCCCGGGACGCCGTAGGCTGCGAGGGCGGCGTCGATGCCTCCCGCGTGCAGGAGGGCGCCGCCGTCGCCTTGGAGGGGCGGGGCGTCGTCGTCCGAGTCCATCCTTTGATGAAGTTCGGAGAGGAAAGAGTGAGATGCCGCAGCGAGCAAAGAGAAGGACTAAGCGCACTCTTTTTCTTTTCTTTTTTTCGCCGTTCTCATCTTGCCTTCATACTTCTCGAGCAAAAGCGACGCGAGCTCCCCTCTAGCTCTCGTTGCACGCTCTGTTCGCTCGCACCTGCAAACACTCTCTCTTGGAGCCATGGCGCCCCGCCAAGGGCAGCAGCAGCAGCAGCGCACGATAGACGCCTATAGCACGGCCAGGCGCCGGGCGAGAGCGCCGACGTCGACTGCCGGTGACGCTGCTGCTTTGGTGGGAAAGGTCCGTTCGGCTTTTCGTCCCTGCTCTATCTGATTTGCTTCTCCGTTTCTTCGATCTCGCGATGGAGTCGCTACAGTCATTATCGCTGATCAAGATACGGGGATCGGCCGCAGAAAGCTCTCGCCCACCGCATTTGGACTCTCGCTGATTTTGACGTTACCGTTTGAAATTCGGCATCGCTTCTCTTTCTCTTCGCTCTCTCTCTCCCCCCCCCCTCTCATCGCCCGCCTTCTCTCATCCAATTCCCTATCTTTCTCGCCCTCAAAACAACACAGGATACCGAATTTATTCCTTCAAATGCTCCCGCGGCAACCGTGAGGGCGAGAGGGCTCGGAGGGCTGAGGAAGCCCCACGCGACGATCCCGACGTCAGCAACGGACGATGTTGCCGCCAAGAACGCCACCGCCGGAGAAAACGACGACGCGGACGCTCCCGCTGCTCCCGCCTCGTCTGCCCTCGACGCGACCGCGTCCCCTCTGGGCAAGCGCCACGTCGACCCCGCCGCCAAGGTCTCCCCTCCGAAGAAGCAGTCTGTGGAGGGCGCCGGTGGGGAGGAAAAAGGAGGAGCCACTTGTTCTGCTCCTGCTCCTGCTCCCCCCAGAGCCCGCCGCTCCCTGCGCTCCCTCAGCGAAGAGAAGGAAGAGGAAGAGGAAGGAGAGGGCGCTGCTGCTCCTCCGACGTCTTCAACCGCCGCCGAAGCCGCCGCAGAAGCCGCCGCTGCTGCTTCAACGGGCGTCCCCGGCCGCCCGCACAGGCGGGCCCCCTCGAGGGCTGCCGCCGCCATCACTTTCGCCCCGGGCGTCTTCAGCTCCTCGGACGACGAGGATGACGGTGTCGGTCCCGCCGCTGCCGCTCTCACCGCCGCGCGCCCCGCGAGAACTATCGCGAGATCGTATCTCTCCTCCTGGGCCCCTCTGAACGCGTCTTCCGACGACGACGGAGAAGACGCGAGGGACTCCGGGGCCGAGTTCCGCGTCGGCGACTTTGCGTACGTCCTCCTCGACGAGTCCCTTCCGTCGCAGGAGGAGGAGGAGGAGGAGGAGGACGGAGCTCGCGCCCCCTCCTTCGCCGACGGGGACAACTGCGTGGCGTGCGGGAAGGGGCACAAGCCCCTCCCTGGCTCACAGCAGAAGCAGAAGCAGCAGCTGGACAAGAAGCGAGGGGGCAGGGCCGCCGCCACCGCCGCTGCCGCCGCCGCTGTTCCCTCGAGCGGCTCCGGCGAAGAGGAAGAGGGAGCCGAAGGCGAAGCGGATGAAGCCGTGCCGATCATCGAGTGCTCCGCCTGCCTCGCCGGATACCACCTCGACTGCCTCGACCCGCCGCTGGAGGCCGTTCCGGAGGCGGAGTGGCTGTGCCCGCCCTGTGAGCGCGGGGAGACCGCGGAGAAGAGGAGGGCATCGGAGGAGGCGAGCGAGGCCGCCGCCGCCGCGAGCGCCGCTCCCGCCGCGCCGCACTTCGCCGCCGTCCGCTCGGCGCTGGCCCCGGCCAGGCCGCGCACCCTCCGCGAGCGCTTCATGGCGGGGCAGCTGGGCCTGGTCCGCATCGACGCGCTGTGGCGCGAGAGGACCCTGCTGCCCCCCCGCGCGGCGAAGAGCGGCAGCTCCAAGAAGAAGAGCGGGGGCGGCGGCCGCGGCGGCGAGGGAAAAGGCGAGCGACGGGAGGAGACCGTCCGCTTCCGCGGCCCCTGGCTGCTGCTCCCGGAGGAGACGCACACGGGACGCCGCAGGGGCCACGGCGCGCGCGAGGTCTTCCTGTCGTCGCACTCGAGCGAGCACGACGCGGGGTCCCTGGTCGCCGTCGGGTTCGCCGCTGCTCGGCCGGCGTCACAGCCGAGGTCGAGACCTTCGCGGTCGCCGCCGTCCTCCTGCTCGCCGGTCTCCGTCGTCGCCGAGGACGAGCTCGCCTCCACCCCGGGGGACGACGTCTACTTCTGCCGCTACGAGTACAACGCCGGCTTCAGGAGCTTCCGCGCGCTGGGCGCCGCCGGAGCCGCGCTCGAGAGGGCGGAGAAGGCGGGGAAGGGGAAGAAGAAGAAAAAGGGGAGGAAGAGCAGCGCGGACGACGGCCGCGATGCCGACGGCGCCTCCTCCGGCGCCTCCTCCTCTTCTTCCGACGACGACGACAGCGACCCCGCGGACAGGGACTTCCGCCTCAGGCAGCCCGACCTCTTCGACGCCTGGAGCCGCGCCGGGCTCCGCGTCGCCAGGCCGGCGTCCCACTCCAAGGGCAGGGCGGCGACGAGGAGGAGCTCAGCCACCGCAGCGGCGGCCAAGGGGCCGAGGACAGACGGCAAGCGGTCGCAGCCGAGGCAGGGCGGGGGAGACGACGACGTCGTCGTCGCGGCCCTCGCCGGCAAGCTGGCAGCCGCGTCCGCCAGGGAGGCCGGGCAGGAGGTCGAGGACGGGGAAGCGGCGCGAGGAGAGCGCCCTGCGCCCGCCCCCCTCCCCGCGCCCCCCCGCCCCTCGGCCTCCCACGCGGGCAGGCCCTCGGCGCTCGCCCGCGCGCGCGCGGCGCTGGCGCCCTCGGCCGACCACTGCGGCCTCCCGTGCCGCGACGAGGAGCGCGCCCGCCTCGACGCTTTCATCCGCGGGGCCGCCGAGGACGGCGGCGCGACGTCGGGACGGTGCCTGTACGTCTACGGCGTGCCCGGGACGGGGAAGACGGCGTCGGTGCTGGACGCGGTCAAGCGCGCCTCGGCGGCGTCCTCTCCGTCGGCGGCAACATCGGCGAAAAACTCAAAAACGGCGAAAAACTCGACCTCCCCCGTGCGCCCCTTCCGCTTCGTCGAGATCAACGCGCTTCGCCTCCCCACGCCCAAACACGTCTACTGCCGCCTGCTCGAGGCGATGTGGGGCGAGCGCGCGAGCCCCGCCGCTGCCCACGACTTGCTGAACGCCAGGATCGGTGCAGCCGCCGCGCCGGCGAGGAGGGGGGCTGCGGCAAAATGCAAGGCGAAGGAGAAGGGCGGAGAGGCTCCCAGGAAGACGGGAGCGACGAGGAAGAAGAGCAGGAACAACGACGGAGACTTCGACTCCGACGAGGAGAACGAGCCCGACTCTTCGGGCTCGGAGACAGAAGAAGGGGAAGGGGAAGAAATCGACGAGGAAGGGATCGCGACGATCGTCCTCGTGGACGAGATGGACCTCCTCGTCACGCGCAACCAGACCGTGCTCTACAACCTCTTCGAGTGGCCCGCGAGGCCTCACTCCGGCCTTGCTGTCATCGGCGTCGCCAACACGATGGATTTACCGGACAGGTTGCTGCCGCGCATCGCCTCGAGGTTCGGCAGCGCGCGGCTGCCGTTTGCTCCCTACGGCCCAGCGCAGCTCCGTGAGATCGTCGAGGCGCGGCTGCGGGCCTCGGGCGGCGAGCGGGCCTTCGAGCCGCGCGCGGTGCTGTACGCGACGAGGAAGGTCGCGGCGATGGCCGGGGACGTGCGCAGGGCGCTGGAGCTGTGCCGGATGGCGGCAGACGTGGCCGCGGACGAGGCGAGGGAGGAGAGGAGGGAGAAGAAGGGCAAGGGGAAGAAGAAGGGCGACGACGACAGCGACGACGACAACGACGGCGTGTTCGACTGCTGCGGTTCCGCTTCTCCTTCGGACTCCTCGAATATAACCGTCGTCGTCTCCATGCGCCACGTCGACGCCGCCGTCCGCGCCATGTTCGGCGCCGCGCACATGCAGGCGCTCTCCGCGGCGCCGCTCGTCGACGTGCTCCTCCTGGCCTCGCTCGCGCTCGAGCTCAAGGCGTCGGGCAGGGCCGCGGCGACCGTGGCCGACCTTCACCCCCGAGTCGCCGAGCTCTTCGCCTCCGGAGGGCTCCTGCCGCAAGGGTCTCCTCCTCCCTCGCTTGGAGACGTCGCGGCCTCGGCGTCGAGGCTGGCGGCGCAGAGGATCCTGGTCGCGGACGCGGGCGACGCAAGGGCGAGGGCGCGCGTCGCGTTTGACGTTCCCGTCGCCGACGTGCTCGCGGCGCTGCTGGCGCAGAGGGGCGCGACGGCGTTTGTCGCGAGGCTGCCTTACGTTTAGGAGAAGGAGGAGTCTCTTTGTCTTGTTTTTGTTTATCGGCTTCCGATTTTTTGGGGGGTATGGGAGAGGGACGAGGGGGGATGAATGACTTGGTTACTTGGTTTCGGGTGGGAATGAGATGAAATCGACAAAAAAAAGACAGAACTTGAGGACACAAAACGAGACGAGAACAGGAGACCCGTCCTCACCTGAGCGCATACGCCCGTCGTGATGGTTCATTTCCCGATGTCGTGGTCCGCCGTACTCGGCAGGCTCATCTCGTGCTCGCGGAATGAATTTTCGGCGGACAAAGCGCCACTCGTCGCAGGACGATGTTTCGCTTCATCAAGCAACAATTCACCGTCACCGACGTTCCCGACCTCCTCCTCTCCTCAAAAAACTCAACCCGGCGTCGTCGGCTTCGTCGGCCTCGGCGCCATGGGCTCGCAAATCGCGCTCAACCTCTCCCGATCGTTCCCCCTGGTCGCCTGTGACACCTCTCAGGCAGCAGTGAACGCGTTTATAGCTTCTGCTGCTGCTGCTGCTGCTGCAGGATACCCTCCTTCTCCGCCTCACTCTATCGCGCCGGCTCGCTCCGTCGCCCAGCTCTTCGAGAAGGCCTCGGAGCTCCAAGAGGAAGGAGCGAGGCAGCTTTCACCGGCCGCGGTACTGACCTCGCTGCCCTCCGCGGCAGCAGTGAGAGCCGCGTGGCTCGGAGAAGAGGGGCTGATCCGCCGGGCTGCTGCTGCTGCCTCGAGGGGCAGAGGCGCCGGCGGTGAGGCGACAGGGAAAAGGGGCGTGGTCGCCCTCGTCGAGCTGTCGACGATCGAGCCCCGCACCGCGCTCGAGCTCTCCGCCGCCGTCGACAAAGAGAACGAGACTTCCTCCCCGTCGCCTCTCCTCCGCTTCTTGAGCGCCCCCGTGAGCGGAGGCACCGCCGCGGCGGAGGAGGGCACGCTCGCCGTCCTCGCCGGGGGTCCCGCCTCCTCCCTCCGAGCCGCCGCGCCCTTCCTCGCGCCCTTCTCCTCCCGCGTCCTCCACGCCGGAAGCGCGCCGGGTGACGGCGACGCGGCCAAGCTTGCCAACAACCTCGCCCTGGCGATCCAGATGGCCTCGGTGGCGGAGGCTCTGTCGCTCGCCTCCCTCCTGGCGCCGGGATCGCTGACGCCCCGGAGGATGGTCGAGATCTTGAACCAGTGTTCGGGGAGGTGCTGGTCGAGCGAGGCCTACCCGCCGCTGCCGGAGCTGCGAAACGATTATAGAGGGGGATTCGCGGCGAGCCTGATGCTCAAAGATCTGGCCTTGGCGCGAGACGCCGCGGCAGTAGCGGCGAGGAAAAGCTCGAGTTTCTCTTCTTCCTGGACCCCTCTGGGAGACGCCGCCGCGGTCGCATATCGCGCGTGTCCCGGATCCGACGACTTCTCTTCCGTGTTCAGGCACTTTTACGGCGGGGGCAAAGCGGCGGAGAGTTGAGCTTTTCTGGAACTTTTCCTCTTTCGTTCGTTTTTTTTTTTTTTTTTTTTTGTATAATTGTTTTTTGTACAGTCTTCTTCCTCTCTCTCTCTCTCCCCCCCCTCATTGCTCACCGGACCCGCGTGAGCAGCAGCACGTCCCTCGGCAGGGGCCCCTCGACCACGGCCACCTTCTCCACGCGCAGCCTCCCTCCCCGAGTCACGCTTTCCGTAAAAGCTTCGACGTTGCCCCCGACACCAAAGTAGTGCCTCTTCGCCGCGACGAGGGCCGCCGAGGTCGCCGGAGGAGGCGCGAGGAGGTCGGCTATCGCGTCCGCCAGCGGCTTGTAGGATTCCGGGCTGTAGGTGACCTCGGCGGCGAGGATGAGGTCGAAGCCCGAAGACGAAGGAGAGGAAGGCAAAGAAGGAGAAGAGAGCACGCCGGAGGCGTCGAGCGCCTCCCGCAGATTGCTCCAGTCCCCCGCAAAGAACCGAAAGAACGCCTTTTCTCCCCCCCCACTTTCCGCAGCTGAACCGTGGTCCGCTCTCTCGAGGAAGTTGGCGGCGACGTTGGCTGCGCTGCAGGTCCTCAGGACGTCGGCGTTGAAGTCGCAGAGCGTGACTGAGACTGGGCCTCGCCTCCCTCCTCCTTCAACTTTTCTTTTTCCGGTCCCTTGTCTTCGAGTCGCCTTGGCCACAACGAGCGAGGGGAGCGCCGAGCCGCACCCGAGTTCCAGCACGCGCGCTCCGTGGATCGAGGGAGGTCGCGGGGCCCCAGGGAGCCAGCGCGGGAAGTGGCTGTCGAGCGGGACCAGGGAAACGGGAGAAAGAGAAGAAGATGATGAAGAACAAGAAGAGGCTCCCTCCCCTGTCGCCACCGCCTCGATCACCTCCTCCGCGAGGAGCCTCGCGAGGTCGACCGCTCCCTCCCAGAGCTTGAACCCCCCCTCATAGACCCCCGGGACGAGGTCGGAGTGATTCAGGGAGGACGGGCCCGCGACGCGGACCTTGAGGATCGGCCCCGAAGGGAGCGCGAGGTCGACGGCGTCGAGCTGATTTTTTTTTTTCGAGTTTAGCCAATCAGTTCGCGACATTTCGAGGTGTCGTTTGGCCTTTTGTGCTGATCATTTCGAGCCTATGTGCATGTCTAAGGTATTTTAAGACCATCTCCAACGTACCTGCAGCGAGTCGACGTCGATGGTATCCGGAAAGACCTCGAACGCCGGCGCTGATGGTCTTGTCGTCGTCGCCACTGCCACCGCCGCCGCCGCCGAGGCTAGCCGATGATGCTCGTCCTCCTGTTGCTGCTGCTCCTCGCCCTGCCCGCTCGAGTCATTCTCCCCTTCAATCGGGAAATTGAACCTGAAAGAGACGCCGCCTTCGAGGTTTCTGGGTGCATCGCCTGGGGCCTCGGCTCCGCCAAACATCGGCGAGCTCGCCGCGGGAGAGAAAGGGAAGGAGAGGGAAAAAAAGAGGGAAAGCGAAGAGTGAGCTCGGGGAGCGGCGGCGTCGAAGGAAAGCTTCGCACTCTTCATTCGTGCAAAGCGCAGCAACAGAGGACGCCTTTGCCCTTTCTTTTCTGGACTACTCCGAAAAGATCCAGAGAGCTCGCTCGTCTCGCGCTCTTAGCGCGTGGCTGTATCCGAAGAGAGAGAGGAAGAGAAAGAGACGCGCTTTTTCTTTTCCCCTCCTCCTCCATTCAACGCCGACCGGCATCAACATTTCGACGTCGGGCCGCCGACATTTTCGACTCCCCGTCCGCGCTCGTTTCCCAGGCAGCGCCCTGCTCTCTGCCCTTGCTCTTCCACTCTTGATCTAGACCAGGACGCTCAAAGCTTCCTTTAGTAAAAGAATCGGGAGCATCAGAGGAACCAAGCCCGACTAGTCGCTCTCGTCCTTTTTCGAAAGCACCAAAGCGCATTCGGACTTTTTTTTCGGCCGCCGACGGCTCGTCGTTTTTTCCTTTCCACCTCGAAAAGAAAAAAAACAAAAAAATGCCGACCTACAACTTCAAGGCCATCAAGGTCGTTCCTCCCGCCAAGGACTTTGTCGACATCGTCCTCTCCAAGACGCAGCGCACCACGCCCACCGTCGTCCATAACGGCTGGGCCATCGCGCGCATCCGCCAGTTCTACATGCGCAAGGTCAAAGCCGTGAGCGCGATCTGGCACGACCGCCTGACTTTGATCCTCGACGACTTCCCCAAGGTCGACGACGTGCACCCGTTTTATGCCGACCTGCTGAATGTGCTCTACGACAGGGACCACTACAAGCTCGCTCTGGGTCAGCTGGCGACGGCGAGGTGAGTTTGGGAGTTGGATTTTGGTTTGTTTGCGGAGGAGAGAGAAGAGAAGGGGAAAAAGATAAAAACACGCACTCAAAACTCGGGGTTTTTTCCCTTCCCTTGAAAAAAAAACAAAACAAAAAACTCGACGAAACAGGTCCCTCATCGACCGCGTGGCCAGCGACTACGTCCGCCTTCTCAAGTACGGCGACTCGCTGTACCGGTGCAAGGAGCTCAAGAGGGCCGCGTTCGGTGAGTTTTTTGCTGTTTTTTTTTCATTTCTTAACGCGAGAGAGAGAGGGAGAGAGAAAGCAGAAAAAAGGGCGAACGGAAAAAAAAAAAAAACTCGCTCCCAACCAAAAACTCATCCTTTTCATCTCTTTCCCTCCCTCCACCTCCACCTCCCTCTCCCTCCCTCTCTCTCTCGGCTCCTCGCCAACAGGCCGAATGTGCACCATCATGAAGCGCCAGTCGCCCTCACTGGCTTACCTCGAGCAGGTGCGCCAGCACATGAGCCGCCTGCCCTCGATCGACCCCGCGGGCCGCACGCTGCTGGTCTGCGGCTACCCAAACGTCGGCAAGTCGAGCTTTGTCAACCGCGTCACGCGCGCCGACGTCGATGTGCAGCCGTACGCGTTCACGACCAAGAGCCTCCTGGTCGGCCACGCCGACCACCGGTACCTGCGGTGGCAGGTGCTGGACACGCCCGGCATCCTGGACCGGCCGCTCGAGGAGCGGAACACGATCGAAATGCAGGCGGTGACGGCGCTGGCGCACCTGCGGGCCGCCGTGCTCTTTGTCGTCGACGCGTCGGGCGCGTGCGGCTACACGCTGGAGCAGCAGTCGAAGTTGTTCCACTCGATCAAGCCGCTGTTCGCCGGCAAGCCCCTGCTGGTCGTGGCCAACAAGGTCGACGTCGCGCCCCTGGAGGGCCTGTCGGAGCAGGACAGGGCGACGCTCGACGAGATGGTGCGCGAGGCCGCGCGGGTGTCCTCGGGGGGCGCAAGTTCGGTGCTGGCGGGCGGGCTCGCCGGCGCCGCCGCCGCCGTCGGCGCCGACGCGCCCGCGACGCCGGGCGGAGGGGGCGCCCTCGCCGCCGCGCCCGCCGCCACCAACGACGCCGACGCGCCGGCGCCGCACCCGCTGCTGACCATGTCGACGCTGACGGAACAGGGCGTCGCCGCGGTCAAGGCCGCGGCCTGCGACGCGCTGCTTGCCGCGAGGGTGGAGGCCAAGCTCCAGGGGCGGAGGCTGCCAGCCGTCGCGCACAGGCTGCACGTCGCGCAGCCTTCGACGCCCAGGGGAGGTCCCTCTTCGAGCCGCCCGCCGGTCATCCCTGCGTCGGTGGTCGCGGCCAGGGAGGCCGAGGAGGCCGCCGCCGCCGCGGCTCGGTCTTCGGGCGTGGGGTCGGCGCGCGCCGCCGCCGCCGGCATCCGCGCCGCCGCCGCCGCCGCGGCGCCGCGCAGGCTCACCGAGCGCGACGCGCAGGAGGCTGCCGGAGGCGCGGGGGCCTACTCGGCGGACCTCCGCAAGCAGTACCGCCTGGCCGTGGACGGGTGGAGGCACGACGTCGTCCCTGAGATATGGGACGGGAAGAACATCGCCGACTTCGTCGACGCCGACGTCGAGGCGCGGCTCGCGGCGCTCGAGGCGGAGGAAGAGGAGGAGGCCGCCGTCTTCGAGAAGGAGCAGGAGGCGTCGAGGGCCGCGACCGCTGCCGCTGCCCTTTCGCCCGAAGAGGCCGAGACGCTCGACGCGATCCGGGAGCGCCGCAAGGAGCTGGTGGCGGCGCACAGGCGCGCCAAGGCCGCGGCCAACAACGCCGCCGCGCTGCCGCGCAACCGCGCCGCGGCCGGCGGGTCCTCGAGGGCCAAGACCGCGGACGAGATGTCCCGCGGGCTCGCGAAGACGGGACTGGACGCCTCGGCCGCCGTGTCGCGGGCCAGGGAGCGCTCGCAGTCTCGCGTCGGAAGGAAGAGGGAGCGGTCGCTGTCCGTCGCGGCCTCCAAGAAGAAGGGAGAGAGCGGGGGGATGGAGGTCGACGGGGAGCAGCCGAAGAAGCGCATCCACTCGTCCAAGTCCCGCTCGATGTCCCGCGGCCGCTCGATGTCGACGGCAGCCCCGCGCGCCGGTTCGGGCCTCCGCGACGCGGCCCAGGCGAACAAGGCGACGCGCGAGGCCGACAAGGCCCAGCGCGCCGCGGGCAAGCAGGCGAGGAAGGGCGAGGGAGACAGGACGATTGTCAACCTGATGCCCAAGCACCTGTTCTCCGGGAAGCGGAGCAACGGCAAGACGGACAGGAGGTAGATTTTTACTTTTCTTGCGCGCGTGCTTTTTTCGCGTATTCGGTTTCTTTCTGCGTTGGTCTTGTTTGGGGCGTATTTAAGGGGGGAATGGAGGGGAATCGCGCGCGAGAGAGAGAGAAAGAACAAATGAGAGAGTGGTCTGTTTTAAACAATGAAAAAAATGATGAAAATTGTCTTTCAACCAGAACAACTCCCTCTCTTTTGTTCTCTTTTTTGATTTTGTGATTCCGCGGAACGGAGCAGAACGGACGAGGGCCGCGAGGGCACCAATCTCCCTTGTGCTCTTCCCCGCTTGATTGGATTTTTTTGGTTTGCAAGTTTTCGTTTTTTTTTTTCGTTTCTCTCTGACGTTTCTCTCTCTCTCTCTGACGTTTCTCTCTCTCTCTATTGTTTTGAAGGGGGGTCGTTGAAAAAAATAAATAGGGATAGATAGAAAGACAAGCGCGAATTCGCAACTCTGCAAGGCAAATGGAGAGAGAGCGTAAAAGCGGAAAAACAACAAACGGGGAGGGGAAAAAAGGAGGGAAACCGAAAACTCGAACCTCGTCTCTCTCTCTCTCTCTCTAGGCTCTTTGGTCCCTCGAGTCTCTCTCTCTCTCTCTCTCTCTCTCTCTCTATCTCTCTCTCTCTCTCTCTCTC
>Ga0315289_10012474_pt1 | contig 11961 bp, 11 predicted proteins | sample YL17G11_40_MG_FD_203452 | JGI IMG/M metagenome (GOLD analysis project Ga0315289, IMG submission 203452) | Sediment microbial communities from Yellowstone Lake, YNP, Wyoming, USA - YL17G11_40 | ecosystem: Environmental > Aquatic > Freshwater > Lake > Sediment | place: USA: Wyoming | collected...
TCGGAGATAAAGTTAAAGATACTGGCGTTGTTTACATCGGCGGAGGAGTTCCGAAAGATTTCATACAGCTTCTCTCTGTCACTGCAGATCTTCTGTTCAAGAAAAGAGAAATTCCAAGCAGAGAAGGAGGTAAGAAAAGGTGCAATGAAACTTACTATCCTCACAGATATGCAATACAAATCACGACCGACTCGCCTCAGTGGGGCGGACTGAGTGGATGCACGTTCGAGGAAGCGATGAGTTGGGGCAAGGAAGATCCGAAAGGAAAGAATGTTCAAGTTTACTGCGACGCGACAATCGCTCTTCCTCTTGTCACGCATGCAATAGCAGAAAGAGTCAAAATAAAAAGAAATGCTCCTGATTTTTCTTGGCTGTTTGAGAAAAAATAAATTTTTTTAAATTAAGTTAAGTTAATTTCATTTTCTCAATTTCTTCTAAGATTCTTTTTACAATTTCTTTCGGCGGCCTGTTCATGTAAATGTTGATGAATGGAATCTTTCCTTCATAATATTTCAGAACTGGTTTTGTTTGTTTTTCATGAACTTTTAATCGCTGTTCTACAACTTCTCTCATATCATCCTTTCTTTGTGTGAGCGGGCTTTCGCACTTGTCACAAATGTTTTCCTTCTTCGGCAGCAATGGTGGCAGAATATATTCTACTCCGTCAATCGTCTTGTGGATGTCCGCAATGTTGTAGTTTCCGTCACACTTAGGATTGCTGCAGATTCTTCTTCCGCTAGTAATTTCAATTATAATCTCTTTAGGCGCAATGATGTTAATTATTGCATCAATCTTCACAACTTTATCTAATTCCTTTGCCTGTGGAATTGATCTAGGAAATCCATCTAGAATAAAACCTTTTTTTGCGTCTGCTTCGCCCAATCTTTCTATAATCATTTTACTTGTCAGACCATCAGGAACATTTACTCCTTTTGAAACATATGTAGCAGCTAACTTTCCTAGCCCAGTTCCTTTTTTAATATGCTCTCTGAACATGTCACCAGGGGCAATCCTCACAATTTTCAGTTCAGGAGCAAGTCTGCTTGAGTATGAACCTTTTCCGGAACCGGGCGCACCAAAAATTAATAACTTCATTCTAATTCATCTCACTTTAATTCATCCTTCTTGAACCAAACGTCAATCTCTCTTTTCGCTGCTTCGGGGGAATCCGCAGCATGTACCAAATTTTCTAATTTTCTTTTTTCCATACTTGACTTTGCTATATAATCTACGCCCAAATCTCCTCTGATCGTTCCTTTTTCTGCTTTTGCTGGATCTGTATATCCTACAATCTTTCTGACTCTCTCAATAGCATTTTCACCTTCTAAAACCATTGCAATCAGCATTCCTTTTGTTAAGAACTGCCTCAAAATTTCTACAACTTGAGTTCCGATTTCTTTAGCATCTTCGCTTCCATACAATTTCTTTATCTCATTTCCTTTACCCTGTTCCCTCATTCCTTTCATTGTTTTATTTCCAATACCAATCGTTTGCTCGTCAGTAGTTCTGTAATGTTTTTCTGCTATTTCTCTTGTCGGCCAAACACTTTTCATTGCAATAATTTTCAACCCATTCTTTTCAAACCTAGAAATAATTTCGCCAACTAAATTTCTAGCAATTGCGTCTCGTTGAATCAGAACTACCGTTCTCTCTTTCTTTTCTTCTTTCATAATTCACCGACACCTTTTTCAATTTCCTTTTCATTGTTTCTGCAACCTTTTAATAATTTTCACTATTTCTTCTGATGCCTTTCTTGCATGCTCAAACTCACTCTTTTGCTTGTAACGAAGATTGACAATATCCACAGGAACCTCAAAATCATTCGCCATCGCCATTGCAAACTCCTCGTTCGCACGCTGCTGACCTTCGACCTCTTCCTCTGTCTCTTTCTCTCTGTGCCTAGACTTATCCTTCTTCCTTCTTGCTAAAACATCCTTAGGCCGGAACGCAAGAATAACAACTCCATCAATCTTCATGTGCCTTCCCATGTTTGTTGAAAGGCCTGGCATATATCCGCTCGGCGTCCTGATCGAAAAGTGCGTGTCGACAAGAATTACTTTGTCCTTCATCTTTCCGATTTTCTTCGCAGCGTTGTCTTGAGCAGTTCTCTGTTGTTTCATCGTCAGTTTTACCCGCATCTCATCCCTGTTTTTTATTCCATAATGCTTCTTTGCGTACTCAAAAACCAAATCTCCTTTGCTGACAATTCTCACTCGCGGGAACTTCTTCTTCACATATTCAAGAACTGTTGTCTTCCCTGCACCAGGAACTGCTGCTACAACTAGCTTCATAGTTATCTTTAAATTAATTTGATTTCATTTCAAATTAAATGTAGCAGTGGATGTACGATAAATAAGACGATAAACATAACAAAACATGCCAGGATAGTTTAGAGTTCAGAACGCCAGACTCATAACATCTGGAAGAAATCTGGAGGTCGAGGGTTAAAATCCCTCTCCTGGCACATTTATTTAATTTTAATGAAGCTTAATGAATTTTTAAATGTTAACAACAAAATAAAATGAGGTGTCGGAATGATTGAACTTACAGAAGATGAGAAGAAAGTAGTAGAAGCAATGAAGAGCCTGCGGGCTGTGACTGAGCAAGGAAAGAAGGATGTTGACCAGATTGCCAAGACTGCCATGCTTCCGAAAGGGAAGGCTGCTGGCATCGTGCAGAATCTTGTCAACAAGAAAGTTGTAAAGAGAATTGCTCGTGAAAAAGCAGCTGGATACTTCGTTATAGAACAAATGTTACAATGAAAAGTTGAAAGCTCTTTTTCTTAAAAGTTTAAATTTAACATAGTTAGTGTTATTTTGTAACAAACTAGTTCATGGCCGGGATTGGGTAACCTGGTTAGCCCAAAGGACTGTGGATTTTTAGCAGAAATCCTTTCGTGCGGGTTCAAATCCCGCTCTCGGCCCAATTATCAATTATTTAAAAATAAATTGTGTAACATAATATATGCCAAGCGACTTTGAAATGAAAATAAAACTCAGATCAATTTATTATACACTAACTGTATCGGTTGTATATTCTGATGGAGAAAGCGGAACAGTAACTACTCCTATTCTTGCTTATGCTGACCGGCAAGCAGTCAATCGAACGAAAACTAAAATTGGAAATATGTCCGAAAAAGGTAATTTTGTTGGCGCAACTAGTGTTGAATATTCTTTGAAAACCCCAAGAGGAAATTCTATTCCTTTAACCTTCTTCACTCCTGATCAGTTTTTCAAAAACCTTTAAATATTCCTCGACACATAAGAATAGTTAACTCACGTGAACTGGGGTTAAGACTTTGAAGCGTGGGCCAACTAAGGTTAGGTTTGTCGGTAAGATAACTTAATCGGCACGCAATGAAGAGATCTATTCCTGTTCACGTTAAAGTGTAAAGTAAGCGAAAAATCTGGAATTACGATCCAGGTAGGTTTCGGTGAGATTGTAACTAATCGAAACGAAAATGAAACAGTTGATTGATGAAACCTAGAGGTAGGACCGCCAATTCTGGTTGATCCTGCCAGAGGCTATTGCTATCTGAGTTCTACTAAGCCATGCGAGTTGTGAGGTGAAAGACCTCGGCGCACTGCTCCGTAATATGCAGTCAACCTGCCCTCAAGTGGGGAATAATCTTGGGAAAGGCGAGCCGTGTCTAATTCAAGTAGATAAAAATGATATGGTTCGTCCCCAAAACTGAGGCTAATGCCCCATAGGTATTTCTTGCTGGAATGCTGAAATGCCCAAAGCCACGGCGCTTGAGGATGGGACTGCACAAGATCAGGCTGTTGTTGGTGTAACGAACCAACAAACCGATAACCTTTACGGGCTATGGAAGTAGGAGCCCGGAGATGGATTCTGAGACATGAATCCAGGTACTACGGTACGCAGCAGGCGAGAAACCTTTGCAATCTGCTACCGCAGGACAAGGGAACTTGGAGTGCACTTGCTTTGCAAGTGCTTTTGCTTTCTGAAAACGGGAAGGCGAATAAGGGCTGGGCAACACGGGTGCCAGCCGCCGCGGTAATACCCGGAGCCCAAGTGATGGCCACTGTTATTGGGTCTAAAGCGTCCGTAGCCGGCTTAATAAGTCCTTGGTGAAATCTGGCAGCAAACTGTCAGGCGTGCTGAGGATACTGTTAGGCTCGAGACCGGGAGAGGATAGAGGTACTCATGGGGTAGGGGTGAAATCCTATAATCCCATGGGGACGACCTGTGGCGAAGGCGTCTATCTGGAACGGGTCTGACGGTGAGGGACGAAAGCTAGGGGAGCGATCGGGATTAGATACCCCGGTAGTCCTAGCCGTAAACGATGCCCGCTTGGTGTAGCAGACCTCTCGGGGGTTTGCTGTGCCGGAGCGTAGGTGTTAAGCGGGCCACCTGGGAAGTACGGCCGCAAGGCTGAAACTTAAGGGAATTGGCGGGGGAGCACACAAGGGGTGGGCGTTGCGGTTCAATTGGATTCAACCCCGGACATCTTACCAGGAGCGACAGCAGGTTGATGGTCAGTCTGAAGGGCTTACCAGACAAGCTGAGAGGTGGTGCATGGCCATCGTCAGCTCGTACCGTGAGGCGTGCCGTTAAGTCGGTTAACGAGCGAGACCCACATTTCATGTTGCAAATCCTGTAGCGATATGGGATGCACTCATGAAAGACCGCTGGCGATAAGCCAGAGGAAGGCGTGGGCGACGGTAGGTCCGTATGCCCCGAATCTCCTGGGCTACACGCGACGCACAATGCTCGCTACAATGAGATGCAACTCCGAAAGGAGAAGCAAATCCCCTAAAAGCGAGCCCAGTTCTGATTGTGGGCTGTAACTCGCCCACATGAAGCCGGAATCCCTAGTAGGCGAACGTCACTATCGTTCGCCGAATACGTCCCTGCTCCTTGCACACACCGCCCGTCAAGCCAATCGAGTGAAACTCAAACAAGGCTCTATCTCAAGGCCTTGCCTTAAATGGTGGATTCGAGTTTGAGTTTTGCGAGAGGGGCTAAGTCGCCACAAGGTAGCCGTACGGGAACGTGCGGCTGGATCACCTCCTTACTTTTAGCTCATCCGCAAGATGAGTCAGAAAGTGCAAAATGTGATCAGTTGTGCAAGAGCGTGTCCTACCTTAGGCATCAAAAATCAACTGGATTTTTTAATTTCTTCCAGAATTTTTTTTCTGCTTTATGAATCGAATTTATACGCAAAGAAATTCTCAATAAATTTAAATCTCAATTATTGTAATCTATCTTCACGGGCCAGTAGATCAACGGTAGATCGTCTGCTCTGCAAGCAGAAGGCTCAGGGTTCGAATCCCTGCTGGTCCACAATTTTTTACGGGTGTAAATAAAATCTCCCAGTTACATTTCAAATACTGTTCTCTCAGGGTCCATAATTTTTCTTCAAATTTTCTTTAAAAAAAACAGAATAAAAAAGAATCGAAAAACTCTTTATCTTGCAATAACATTAAGAAATTGGTGAAGATCATGCCAGAAGTGTGTGTGACTTGTAACCAAGAGTTCAAGGATAGAACAGAATTGGAAAAGCATTACGAGACGGAGCATCCCTACTTCAGACAAAAGATGAAGTTGTAACGTTTCTTTGATGCATTTGATGCCGAGTAATTTCGTTACTTGTTTCTATGTATTTTTTTTAATTTTATGAGTGTTTACGATGGCAGCGGCGTTTACTCTTTGTGATTATTGTAATTGTTGTGAATGCTTACTAGAAAATATGGTTTCAAAGATATATTTTACACAAAATATTTACAATAAAAACGACAAAGAGCAAACTAACGCACAAACGTCAAACTACCAAAGCTTAACAAAGCATAAACCTTAAATATTCTGCCACACTAAATAACTTACGTTCGGTGTCGGTATGCAGGTGTAAAAGTCTACATTGGATATCTTTTTACTAATAAATATTTGAGTTTCTTTTTAATTCGTTGAGTTTAGCGCGATGAGCGTGTCTATTACTGAAAAAAGATGAAGACGTGGACACCTTGCGAGCGATTTCTGACTCAACCTTAGCGTGACTTAACGCAATACTGCATCGAACAAAAAACGAACAAAGAAAAAACAAAACGTGCAAATCCATACCCTACTGCGTATGGGCTGAAGAGTGTAGGTTAATGACTAGACTGTTTAGCTGAGCGTTATGAAAAACGTAACGCGGATGAAGAGCGAACTGTCTATACGAGACCATTAAAATGACACTACCATAAGATCAGACTGGTCAATAAGGTCTAGCAATAATATCCACTTGGTGGATGGCTTGGTTCTAGACGCTGAATAAGGACGCGGCAAGCTGCGAAAAGCCCAGGTTAGTCGCAAGCAGACATAGACCCTGGGATTTCCTAATGAGATTCTTAGCCTTCGGGCTATTCCCGCCTTAAAACGGGAAGAGGAACCTGCCGAAGTGAAGCATCTTAGTAGGCAGAGGAAGAGAAAACAATTGCGATGTCGTCAGTAACGGCGAGTGAAAGCGACAAAGAGCAAACTGAACTTCTTTTCGAAAGGAAAGAAGGATGTGGGGTTATAGGACTTCGGTCTTCCCTCGCTCGCACACTTGAAGTCTGCTGGAATGCAGTGCCGTAGAGAGTGAGAGCCTCGTAAAGAAAGGTGAGAAGGGAAATGCGAAGTATCCTGAGTACTGCTTCTTGGATTTGAAGTAGGAATTTGCCAGGCATTAACTGGTAACTCTAAATACGTCTAGAGACCGATAGCTCAATAGTATCGTGAGAGAAAGCTGAAAAGCATCGCGAAAGCGAGGTGAAAAGAACCTGAAACCAAGTTGGTGATAGTCAGGCACGGCCCGGAAGGTTCTGTCTTGAATGAATGCATCGTGAGGTGCTAGTAAGAAAGACAGATTACAGGGTCGTGCTATCCGTTTCGAAAAACGGGGCAGGGAGTTTGCCCGAGTAGCAAGGTTAACTGGTATAACCAGGAAGCCGTAGCGAAAGCAACAAGCCCACAGCTGCGAAAGCAGTCAGGGGCGTCGTCTGAAAGGGCGAGAAGTTACTCGGACAAGACCCGATGCGCGTTGATCTAACCCTTGATAGGGTGAAGTCCTTCGAAAGAGGGATGGAGGCCCGCTAGCGGTGGTGAGACCCAATCCCTCGCGTGATTGGGGGTTAGGGGTGAAAAGCCTAACGAAACGCGTGGTAGCTGGTTCCTCTCCAAATGTATCTAAGTACAGCCTGACCGGAGGCAGACAGTAGGATAAAGATACTGATTGGTTGGTCAAGGACCGAAAGGTTCAGCCATCCTGTCAAACTCAGAATCTATTGTCGCCGTAGAAGGTCGGAGTGAGGGTGTTGGATTAAGTTCGGCATCCGCAAGGAAAAGAATCCTGCCCAAGGTTAAGGGCCCTAAATGCTAGCTAAAAGTAGAAGGGAGTTTAACTCCTCAGACAGCGGGGCTGTAGGCTCAGAAACAGCCATCAGTTAAAAAGTACGTAACAGTTTACCCGCCGAGGTGTTAGGCCCTGAAAATGGAAGGGACTAAGCTAGCTTCCGAAACCTTGGACCTCTGGCAGTTTAGAGTCAGAGGGGGTAGAGAGGCTTGCTGTAAGGGTCGAAGCATCTGCGCAAGCAGTTGTGGACCGTGCAGCATCGAAGATCCTGCCGTGAGTAGCAGCGTAGCTGGACGAGAATTCCAGTCACCTAAAGTCTAAGGGTTTGCCAGCAATGCTCGTCATCTGGCAGTTAGTCGATCCTAAGGGCGACCTTAACCGGGACGCTCGATGGGAAATCGGTCAATATTCCGATACCATGAAGGTACGTGCGGCAACGCAAGACAATCTTCTGACGCTTCGGGACAAGTTGACGTAAGTTAACTGTTGAAGCCAATGGAGTCTCGTAACGAGGAGAAATTGGTGAATGCAGGAATAGCTTGGTGTATGCTGAGTTCAACTGATTCCTGGAGCCCGTGAAAAGGAAGATCGTAAGGATTCTTCATGATCGTACCGAGAACCGTCACAGGTAGACTCGCTGAGAAGGCGAAGGTGTGTTGGGAGAAGTCTGTCTAGGGAAATCGGCAAATTGGTTGCGTACGTTCGCTAGAAGCAATGCCTGTCTTCTTGCCGCAAGGTGGGAAAGCAGGTCGCAGTGACCAGAGGGAAGGGACTGTTTAACAAAAACGTAGCAGACTGCTAAAGCGAAAGCTTGTGTACAGTTTGTGATGCCTGCCCAGTACCGGTGTGTGAAAATCTGGTTCAACAGATAGAAGCCCCGGTAAACGGCGGCGGTAACTCTGACCGTCGTAAAGTAGCGTAATCCCTTGCCGTTTAAATGACGGCCCGTCTGAATGGCTTAACGACTTCCCTGCTGTCCTAGGCTGATACCCAGTGAAAATGCTGTTCTGGTGAATAGGCCAGAGACCTTCTGTGGGAAATGAAGACCCCGTAGAGCTTTACTGCAGTCTGATGTTGCGGCCCGGTTTTTCTTACATAGTGTAGGTAGGACCCGTCACCATTCCGAGCTTTCGGGCGAGGAAGAGGGGAAAGTGTAACACTACCTTTGAAAAATTGTTCTGCTAACTCTTTAAAGAGAACAGCATCAGATGGGCAGTTCGGCTGGGGCGGTACGCCCTTGACAAGATATCAAGGGCGCCCAAAGATCAGCTCATCCTGCTTAGAAACCAGGAGTAGAGTGTAAGCGCAAAAGCTGGTCTGACTGAATCTCGAAAAGCAAGAGATTCAGCCGCGAAAGCGTGGGCTAGCGATACATCGTACGTCCTTAATGGGCGTCGGTGGTATCAGAAAAGCTACCTCGGGGATTTGGATGTAAGGATGAAATCTTTTATCCACTCCAAAATGGGCCCGTGGCCGGTGAAAGCCCACTGTGGTTTTCTACCCCACATATTATCGATAGTTTGACAAATGACACGACAGTATTTGTTAGCTTCAATGCTAACAATGCTGAACACGGGTATATTGACCCGGCGCGTTGGTGCGTCGCTGTCGGCTCCCCCCCTCCTGGCTGTGCAGTAGCAGCCAAGGGTACAGGTGCCCACTGGTTAAAGGGGGACGCTAGCTGGGTTCAGAACGTCGTGAGACAGTTCGGTCACTATCTACAGAAGGTGCTGGTTGTCTGACCGGAAGGAAGGATAAGTACGAAAGGAACATCCGTCCGTAGCCTCTGGTATACCGGTTGTTCAAAGCATAGCCGGGCAGCTAAGCTATACGTGGATAAGTCCTGAAGGCATCTAAGGACGAAACCACCCGGAAAAATAGACCGCCATTCATCCTGCTGGCCCGCAAGGGTCGGTAGCGTGACGAAGGCCCTCTTACACTAAGAGTTTGATGGAAGAGAGGTGTGCGCTGCAAGCATTCGTGCGAGCAGTTTAGCTTGCTCTTACCAAAAGCCTTAGATGCTAGACCTTGATAAACAGTCTGATCTGAAAAATTTGGTAGTTCATAAATTTCATGAGAAAAAAAGTTTTTCTGAGAATCTTCTAGAATTTTTTAATCAAATTAGACGTCAGTCTCAAAATTTAGCGAATCAACATAAGGATGATTTGTATCACTGCAAAAATAATCAATACGATTGCAACATATTTCGAAAGATGAGCAACAACGAAGAGAATTATGCCAAAAATCAGCAGCACGAATGGATTAATGCTTGCAAAAAAAATGTAAAGTCCTTTCAAAGTGCTAACAAGTTCTGGCGGTAGAGTTGTTTTTGTTGTAGTTGTTGTCGTTGTCATATTTGTTTGAGCAAGGGAAAATTCTGCAAAAAATAAACTAAGTAAAGAACTAAATAAAAATAAAATTGCAAGAGTTGCAAATTTTTTTTTCATTTTACCACCAATCAATTTATTTCAGTTTCTTCAGCGTTTTTATGTCGCTTACTTCGTAATAATCTATTTCTTCTCCCTGCTTAACATCATCCTTCCTTTCTTCAGGAATCTCCATGTCAAACACCTGAAAATCAGTCATGTCCATCACCTGCGCGGTTTTTCCTGTTATCGATAGCACCTGTCCCTGTTTCTTTTCGACAATCGGCATTTCAACTTCTTCATGGGCAGGTGCCATAAAACTTCTAGTCTTTCCGTCAAGCAATCCTTTCGCATCAACTCTTACTTTCGCGTGCCCATGCTTGCCGCTGCTGCTTACTTGAATTTTATCCACACGACACGGCGTTCCGTCAATTATCACAAAACTGTTAGACTTCAGATCTTTTATCGATGCCTTCGTCGTTGTCATTTTTTCTTACCTCTTTTTGTTTTTGTCTTATTTTTTTGTTTAACTATTTCATCTCTTAGCCATTATCACATCTTCTCTCTTGACAGTCACTCGTTTCGCATGATGTGTAGCTGCAATTGCTCCCATCGCCAAGCGTTCGCTCATCTCAAGCAGCACGCTTCTCAGTTCTTTCACAGCCGAAGTTGCCACCCGATCCGCTCCGACTTCTTTCCCAGCTTCTTTCAATATTTTCTCAAGAGGAGACAATGGAAATTCTTTGACCATATCTTTATTTTGTTTTTACTTATAAAAAGTTGTTTTGTTTTTTCAAACTTGCAATAATTTTTGTCTTTGTAAGCATTGTTACGATTATGCGGACGTTTGTGTTTGTTGTTCTTATTGTAAAAATTATGAATGTTGTGTGAAAAATATATTTTATAGTATATATAAGGAGCAAAAACGATAGCTTTAAATAGTTAATGTTGTAGATGTTTTTAAGCATTATGTAAAAACGCTTTATACGCTTTACCAAAGAGTGATAAAATTTATGGCAGCTAAAAAGATTGCGAAACCCACGCAGAAGATGCAAAGATGTCCTGACTGTGGTAGTACTGCTTTTCATGAAGATCCTTCACGTGGTGAGTTGGTTTGTGCAAACTGCGGTCTTGTTTTGAAAGAAGAGATGATTGACACAGGACAGGAATGGCGTGCGTTCGACAGTGAGCAGATGAGCAAGAGGGCGAGAGGTGGAGCTCCGTTGACATTCACAAAGCACGACAAGGGTCTCACTACAGAAATCGGAAAGGGTCTCGGAGAACTTTACAAAGTTCCTGCAAAGAAGCGTGCTCAATACTATAGACTAACAAAATGGCACAAGCGTCTGATCAAAAGCAAGGACAGAAACTTGTCATTCGCACTAAGCGAGCTGCAGAGAATTGTCTCATTTTTGAACTTGCCTCGTCCTATCCATGAAAGAATTGCGAGATATTACGAAGAGGCTGTCAACAAAGGTCTTGTTCGTGGTAGAAGCATTGAGTCAGTCATAGCAGCTCTTACTTATGCTGTCAGCCGTGAGTTCGATTCCCCTCGTACGCTTGACGAAATCAGCGAAGCGAGTGGAGTTGAGAAACGTGAAATCGGACGAACGTATAGGTATATAGCTCGTGAGCTTCATATAAGGATTTTGCCGGCAGATCCAGTGACATTTGTTCCTCGTTTCTGCAGCATGCTCGGCCTTAGCGACAAAGTCCAGGCAAAATCAATCGAGATTTTGAAGAAAGCAAAGAAGCATGACATCACAAGCGGTAAAGGTCCGACAGGAGTTGCCGCAGCTGCGATATATATTGCAACAGTTCTTCTCGGCGAGAAGCGTACGCAGAGAGAAGTTGCTGACATTGTCGGAGTTACAGAAGTAACGATTCGTAACAGATACAAAGAACTAATTGAAAAACTTGGGATAGAAGAAGAAGTTGAAAAGAAATCTAAAGAAGAGTAAATTAATTTTAAATTAAATCAAAAAATCAGACTGCTTTCTTTTTCTCGTTTTCTCTTTCATTGTTCATTTGTTGCAACCAGTGCGTCGATCTCCAAGAAATTTCTTTCAACACATTGAACGCTAGATGAAACTCTTGAGTAGTTTGCCACTGTCCATCTTTCTTTTCTGTTCGTTCAAGTGTTATACTGTTAGGCCAAACTGTTGCCTTGATTCCCTTTCCCTCGCCAAGTCCGAAGTAAGCATGTGACAGAGGTTTCTGTCCTTGTCCACTAACTTGTCCATTGCTTTGACCATTGCT
>Ga0315289_10012478_pt1 | contig 11959 bp, 3 predicted proteins | sample YL17G11_40_MG_FD_203452 | JGI IMG/M metagenome (GOLD analysis project Ga0315289, IMG submission 203452) | Sediment microbial communities from Yellowstone Lake, YNP, Wyoming, USA - YL17G11_40 | ecosystem: Environmental > Aquatic > Freshwater > Lake > Sediment | place: USA: Wyoming | collected...
CACCAGGTTGAAATCGACAGCGTCTATTTTCCCACTGCGGTCGAAGTCGTACATCGGATTCCAATTAGGGTCACCAGGCTTTGCATTATAGTTAGTCAGTATCCTGTTGAAGTCGGCAGCCTTAATCTGGTCGTCGTTATCAGTGTCAGACTCAATAAGCAGACCAAAGTTAATGGCAGTAATGTTACCCGCAGTGAAATTTTTTCCATATGCCATCCTACTCAGGCTGGTCCAGTTCTTAACGCCGATATCATAGGTGCCAACCGCAACATCCCCAATGGTGAAATTGCCATAGGCATCGGTGGTGATATTTATTGGCGACCAGCCCATCTCAAGCTTGGTGGCATTATCAAAGAACCGCACCACAAGCGGGGTTTCCCAGGTAAGATTACCCGCAGGATACTTCCGGGAAAGGTTGACATGCCCCTTCAGAGTGCCAGTCGTCCTGATATGCAAGCTAACGGGAACTATCCGGGGAGAATTGTTGGCTTCAGGGGCCTCGATGGTTATATTAGCGGTATAATCCCCGACAGGCATACCCGATGCATTGACCGACAGTGTTACAGAACTAGTCACATTGGTGCAGTTGCCGCTTGTTCGGTTTTCGCTGAGCCAGTCAGCATCATCGCTCAGCGACCAGCCAATCATGCAGGGGGTTGAACTCCACAGCTGGAGAGTCTGGTTTTCCGGGTTTTGTCCACCAAAAGCGGCATAGAAGTCAATGCTTGCCGGAGTAAAGCAAATGGCTGGCGGAATAACCGTCACATTAAAATCACCGGTTATGTTTTCGAAAATATGCGTGGTCCCATTACCGATATAATATCCCAGAAAGCCATCTTCACCAAAGGTATAATTTCCCAGCTCGGCGCCGCAGGGAACGGTAACTTTATACAGCGCAGTAAAGTTGGTGCCATTAGCATAGGGTGTCAGCCACCAGCTGAGCTCAGCCATATTGCCGGTAGCTTTGACCGCCGCCGTTGGCTGGGACCACGCTCCATTAACGGTCACATTCCAGCCATCGGGGGCGAAGTCAGTAAGGGAAATAGCAGTGAAATTATCGGCAGGGGCGGTAAAATTCACAGTGACATTGAACGTCGCTCCCCTCTCCACCATGGCAGGCAAAGCCCTGACGGGATTGGCTGGTGGGTACGCCAGAGCCATACCAGCAGGGAAAACAACGATTGCCACCGCTACCAACAAAATAACCAGCCTCAATAATCTCATTTCTTTACTTCTTCTTTAATTATAACACTAGTTTAATAAATAACACTAGCCCCCTCCCAATGAATGGAAGGGGGCTAGTTGAATCACCTGACTACCAACGTTAGGTGTTGCAGCCGCAAGGGAATTGCCAGGAGTGCACCGACTCCATAGCCTTCCAGGCAGAAAGCTGCCACTCAGGATGACCAGTCGGTGTGAATAGCCAGTGATTGACACTCTTCATAGCATAGGACATGGTGCATGCCTTGGGGACAAGCCCATAGTCACCTTCGAAGTCGAGGGTGTATCCCGCGGCTAACTTCGCGGTGGTCCCGAAGTCTATGTTGAGCGCGTGCCACGGATTCCTAGTTACTGGCATGGCATTTGTGTCTAGAGTAAAGTAGCAGTATTTTGAAGCCTCCTGCCAGTACTGTCCCGTGTCATCCGCACAATTCTTATAGAGTGCATCTGGTGCAGTGCTTGAATCCGAGTCCTCAGGCTCGTCAAGAGCTTCCGGAGGTTCCTCGGATAACACGACCAGCGTAGTAGTTAGCAGGTCCGCGTTAACATCGCGAGTCTCTCCAACTACACAGCCAGGGACTGTTACTATCTTCTGCCACTCGCCAGTCACGTTAGACGTATATGGTCCCACAGCACCAAACCAGTATTCAGCCCAGGCCTTAGTGCCATCATTGTTCGGCCAGGAATTGAGTCCATTTAGAGCAGTCGCCGGAATGGTTACTTTATACCTTGCGCTGAACACTTGGGCTTTAGCATAAGGCCCGCTCCAGGCATACTCGGCCTTATTGCCGGGACTCATAGTCCAGGTTGCTACCGGGGAACACCAGGCAATATTAGTCTCAACATCCCAACCAGCGGGAGCAAGGTCGGTGAGACCTATACTGTTGAACTCATCCACCGGTGCAGTGAAGTTCACCCAGACATCGAACGTGTCTCCAGGATACTCGGCGTCCAGGAGCAGAGCATCAGCAGGCAGATTCCTGATAACGTCAATCGTGGTCGCCGGAAGAACCTCTAGAGCAACGTCAACAGTCTCTGTTTGAACACATCCGCCGCAGCAGCATCCACTGATAGTGAAGCTACCATTGTAATTGCCCACATCGAGTCCTGTCGTGCTAGCCGTCACGGTTAGCAGTTCACTCGCACCTGTACCAAGGCAGCCATACGTCTTATCAACGCTAATCCAGGCAGGTGGTGCTGGAGGAGCTGAAGGACCAGGAGCCATGGCTATCAGCGCCCTGACATCCAGCGGTGGATAGTCAAACGTGCCACCATCAGCTTGTTGCACAAAGGTCCTTGCAGTGTCCGACCACCAGGTCTGCATAAATGGAGTCCCATTGGTGGAATGGACTATGTGATAGCAATTAAACACCCCTATCGGCGTAGCAATAGGATCAATGCCAACCACCATAGCAGAGCACGGTGTGGTCGAGGGGGGCAGTATCGGAGCCCCGCCAGGTGTCAATGACACTACTTGCGTCACGTTGTATGTCCAGCTCTTGCCCACATAATAAGGCCAACCGTGGCAACAACTGTAGGCCCAGGTCACCGTACCATAGACATTGAGAGCACCAGGCGCCCAGATTGTCATCACGGCGAGCTGCTTGACGTAATCCATGGTACACTTGTCAACCTGCACAGTCGCGTTCCAGAGGACAGCAGGAATGCCACCCTCTATGGTACGCTGAGCACCGGGAACATTGGGGCCAGCAGGCCAGGGAAGGAAGTCCACATACGCTGAGTAGTTGTTAGCGTTAGTGTCATCCGTCACCGTCAGGAGCAATGTGTTGTTCCACGACCCGGGAAGAAGGGGGTTATAGCCCGGGAATGGCACGTAGCCATTATACATTGCCCAGTAGTCGCCTATCGCCCAGGTTGGCGGTTCGCCTACTGCCCAGCATAGCGTCCCTCCACCAGTGTTGGATATTGTAACCGTGTCACTGTCAGTGTTGTCTCCATACCTGGCACTGAATGCAAGGCTCAGAGGGTCAACATCCAGCACGCATGGAAGCTCAACGAAGTTGGCGGTTACGCTCTTGGTCAGCGCATCCATAGTTACGCTGGTGGGATTGGCGCTGCCAGTAGCATCGCCGGTCCACTTGTCAAACGTCCACCCAGCCGCTGGGTTCACTGCTAGCAGGCTTACTACAGCATCCCAGCTCCGGTTAGTGGTGTTGGGATAACCAGTCAGAAGCACTCCGTCTGCCTTCACCTGCCCTTTACCAGCAGGGCTGACATCTACCGTCAGTTTGGGAGTGCCGATTTTCACGGTCAGGTTCTGCATCGCGCTCCAGTTACAGATGTCGTTTGAAAGGACATCGTATATCACAGTCTCACCCGTTATCGCCGGGGTGAAATCCACAGTGACAGTTCCCTCACTAGTACCCGCTACAAAATGCACAGTGCACTGACTAATGTTCGTAGCGTTTTGATAGGGGCTCGCTATAGAACCAGCCGCCGAAACCCAGACCTCTCCGGTAGCGTTATCCCAGCCAGAAGAGAGAGGGGTCGGCCACGAAATCCCATCAATGCCAGTTACACCAAGCATACTGGGGGTACTCCACACCATGTCCGCGCATGCCGTATATATCTTTATGGTGTTGGGGTTATAGAGAGTCACATTCACGGTGAACGCCTGACCTGGTAACACCTTGACCTCTGCGGGCATCAGGAAAGTTGCTTTGTCCGCTCCAGGCTCCCCAGCGGAAATCCCCATCGCCGGCACTAGCAGCAACCCCAAAAGCACCGCTAAGGTCAAGATTCCAGTGATAAATTTACCTTTCATTACTTAATACCTCCTTGTTCTAATTTTTCTCCCTCGTGTCCCTTGAATACTGTTTTCATCACTCCATAATAACCTCCTTATCCTCAATGCTGGTATTTGTATATATCCCCCTTGCCGCCATAGTTAGTAAGCACCAGGTTGAAATCGACAGCGTCTATTTTCCCACTGCGGTCGAAGTCGTACATCGGATTCCAATTAGGGTCACCAGGCTTTGCATTATAGTTAGTCAGTATCCTGTTGAAGTCAACAGCCTTAACCTGGTCATCGTTATCAGTGTCAGCCTCAATAAGCACGCCCGTGGTAGTAAAGTTGATGGTAGTAGTGTTGCCGGCACTGAACACCTGGCCTGATGACATCCTGCTCAGGCTAGTCCAGTTCTTAACTCCGACATCATAAGTGCCGGCTCCGACACCCGCGGCGGTGAAGTTGCCATAGGCATCAGTGGTGACATTTATTGGCGAAAAGCCCGCCTCAACCTTGGTGCCATTAGCGAAGAACCGCACCACAAGCGGGGTTTCCCAGGTAGCGTTACCCGCAGCATACTTCCGTTTAAGGTCAACATGCCCTTGCAGGGTACCCACTGCTGAGCTAATGGTGAAACCATTGGACAACACCCCGGACAGGTAAGGCGTGGTACCGTTACCGCTTGCGTAACCAAAACAGGAGGTCACATTGACATCCCTTGTGCCATCAGCGGTGCCATTGGCAATGGTGATGTTCGCCCGTATCTCATTGTCTATCGGGCTGCTATTCTTGAAGCTGTAGCTATTGACCGTTACGTTAGGGCCAAAGCTCACCGAACCGCTATTGGCAACCCATCCGGACTTTTCACCGTTCGCCCTGAGGAAGTATTTCCCCTTGATGGTCACATTCATGGTTGTATTGGGCATGCCGATATTGGGGCTAACTGAAGCCACCTTGGGGTGGGGAAATAACCCATAGGTATAATCAGTTGAGCGCTGGAGAGAGTTGCCCACGGACGCCTCAATCTCGATTGTGGCGTCGGCAAACGACTCCGTCCCCGCATAGCATTCAGTGCCTGAAGCCGGCCGTCCATTAACCGTTCCAAAGGGACAGAAAGTATATCCGGCCTGGTTAAAATAGCCGCCAAGTTCCAATTTCTGGAGGGGAATGGCAAGAAGCAAGAGCTCCCATAGTTCGCCATAGGGACTACCATCGTTCCCCGTGACCGCATAGGTATCGTTTATGGATAGAACGCAGACAGGGTTCGCCTGAATGGTAACGTGGACCACAGTATGCTCCGTGGTCTGGTTTAGATACAGCGCGCTGTTCCTGGTGATGCCCATTGTCCCATTTGCGCCCAGGCGCACGCTGTAAGTTATGTTCTTCGTGGGGTCCTTCCCCCAGTCAATTTCCTCAAAGCCCGGTTGATTCTCAGTATCATATGGAGTGAACATAGAACCATCCGAGGTCACGTTCAGCAGCTCCAGTTGAGGATTAATGTCGTCTGTAAACTCCTGCATCACACCACCGGTGACGTTCATCATGCCATCGTCATACACCTCGTCTGGAGGATAGTTTCTCAGGTGGAAATTGCCGGTATAAGTGCCGCCGCTCAAGGCAATATCAAAACCGCCAATTATCTTGTTCCTCAGATCCGGAGTGTCAGACATATCGCCAAAACGCCCATTCTCTTCCACGCTATATATGAACCCCTTCCCGGCGGCAACGGTCATATCGCTATTGCAGTCCAAATCAGCGACGAACACAAAGGTGAAGTTATTAGCGCTGTTACCTGCGTCGTAATAATGACCTCTCCCCGACATCCAGCCGAAATTAGTGGCTGTCATATATATCGGAGTATGATTATATGCCATATTAAATCTAAAAGCGATCCACTCCAGCGTCATCGTCCCGGTGAGGTTTCCCACTGTACTGGCTACACTTCCCGAGCCGGTGGTATAGTTGCGGAATCCGCAACCAGACACATTTGCGTTGTCGTCAGTTATCACCACATTCTGTCGGGTGTATTGCACCAGAGCAAGACGCGGGACTCCCGAGTCCCCTGCTTGAACAACCGCAGAACCTGCCTGGAAAGTACTCCAGACACCGCCAGAGACTACACCGAACGAGAAACTCGCTTCGATCTCCTCCGTTACAGCTTCACCGTTGGCAGCGACATTTCCCCCGGGGGCTAATATCACCGCAGGAGCAAGAAGAATTAGAAGCGTTAGAACAGCAAAGATGGAAAAAAACTTACTTGCTTTGACCAAAGACCACCTCCTACTAATAGTATTTTAGTACCAAGCTTTTCCGGTACTTTAGTAATAATCTTACCAGTCCCCCCCAATCTTGTCAACTTTCATTTAGTTACCGTTAGTTACCTTTAGTTCCAAAAATTTCATTTCTTTTATTTTTTATTTTTGCTCGATACAGGAAAACAAAACTCAAAAATCAAAAGGCAAAAATAAGGAAGCTTTTTACCTCTTATAGTATCCCGCATAACTTCGTATAAAAATCCCTCTAAATCCCCCTTTAGAAAAGGGGGACTAAGGGGGATTTGACATTCCAAGAAAGCAAAACTCAAAAGGCAAATGAAAGGGCGGCGTTGCCGCCGCCCTTTCTGCCATATATCAAACCAAAGTTATACTGCTCTTCTAGTTCCCCTGAGTACGAACACCAGCGCCACGATAAGCGCGATAACAATCACCACAATGGCTATTATGCCGCCGGTGCCCAATCCACCACCAAACCAGCCAGTGTGCACCACCTCAAACTGTCCGCTTTGCCCCGCAATCAAAACGTCATAAACGCCGGCATCCGATTTGCTTACCGTGAATATCACGTTCTTAGTCATCCCCGGGGCAACAGAGACCGACTGGCTGTCCTCAACCACACTGTTGATATATAGAATGGCATTATAGCTGCCAGTCTCCCCACCACTGTTAGCGACATTAATGGAGATTGTCACTTGCTGGCCAGGCTTAACCTGGTGCGGCGAGATACTAAGTCCGGAGGCAGACAACTGTGCCGGCTCCACTGGCAGTTCCGGCATTGCTGACACTATATGCAAGTTAACCGGGACTGTCACTGTGGGAGACCCGGTAATGGTGATGGTAGCGCTGTAATCCCCGGCTTCCATCCCGCTGGCATCAACTGATACCGTTACGTCTTTACACTCATCGGCAGCGAGGCTGCCGCTCGTCGGAGTTTCAAAGAGCCAGGTGGTACCACCATCACTTAGCGACCAGTTCAGTGTGCCGGTTCCCGAGTTGCACACCTCAAGCGTCTTGTCCGCAGGGTTCTCCCCTTCATTAGTGGTGAAGGTAAGGGGTATCGGGCTAGCCGAGATTGCCGGAACGCCGAGATTCAGGGTGACCGGCACTGTCACCGGGGCAACCAGCACCACCCCGACAGCACTCTCAGCTCCTCCCTGAGGAGCCTGAGGAGGAGGCGCCGCTTCGGAAATGGTGATATTGGCGTGGTAAGTTCCCGCTGCGAGCCCGGTTGTGTTAACCGCCACCTGCGTGGAATTGCACTGAGTGGCAGCGAGGTTGGTGCCGTTCCTCGGGCTCATGCTGAATAAGGTCGCATTGGCACCTGTTATATTCGCTGTCCAGTTCAGTATGCCTCCACCTCCATTGCATATCTGAAGCGTCTTGTTCGTCACATTTCCGCCCACATTAGCAGAGAAGGTAAGGTTGGATGGGACAGGGGAAATTGCTGGCTCCTGCCCGTAAAAGTTAGCGGTTACATTCTTGGTAAAATCATCCATGGTGATGTTCTTGGGGTTGGTGCTTCCGCTCAAGTCTCCCGTCCAGTTGACGAAAGTGTAGCCTGGTGTTGAATTCACCGCCTCAAGGGTTACATTCACATCCCAGCTCCAGTTAGTGCTGTTGGGATAACCGGTCAGGTTCACTCCGTTTGCCTTCACAGTCCCTTTACCAGCGGGCGTTACATTTACCGTCAGTGTAGTGCCGATTTTCACGGTCAGGTTCTGCATCGCGCTCCAGTTACAGATGTCGTCTGAAAGGACATCGTATATCACGGTCTCACCCGTTATCGCCGGGGTGAAATTCAGCGTGACAACTCCCTCACTACTACCCGCTACAAAATGCACAGTGCACTGGGCAATGTTTGTAGCGTTTTGAGAGGCATTCCCTATCGCACCAGCCGCCGAACACCAGGCCTCTCCGGTAGCGTTATCCCAGGCACTAGCGAGAACTGTCGGCCACGAAATCCCATCAATACCAGTTACGTTGAGCATGCTGGGGGTGCTCCACACGAGGTCCGCACATGCCGTATATATGTTTATGTTGTTGGGGTTATAGAGGGTCACATTCACGGCGAAAGCCTGACCTGGCGTCACCTTGACCTCTGCGGGCAGCAGGAAAGTTGCTTTGCCCGCTCCAGGCTCCCCAGCGGAAATCCCCATCGCCGGCACCAGCAGCAGCCCCAGGCACACCGCGAGGACAATTGAAACTGAGAGCAATTTCCAAACTTTAATCATTTTTACCTCCGTAATAAACATTTACTGTATTATACATACCAGATTAACATTGTCAATAGGTTCGGTTACATGGGAAGGAATCCCCGCATTTCGGCCATTTTTGCCTTCAGGATAAACATTTATTTCATTATTATATCACGACTCTAACTTTGTCAATAGGCTGTAATGGGTTACATGCTTAGTGGCTCGGATTTTGATGCTTGTCATTGCCGCCCTTTTTTATTGTCATTGCGAGCCGAAGGCGTGGCAATCCCGGTGGGGTGTGTGATTGCTTCGGCACTGCGTGCCTCGCAATGACAGAAGGGGGGGTCATTGCGGCCTTTTTTTATTGTCATTGCGAGCGAAGCGTGGCAATCCCAGGAAAGCAAAACTCAAAAATCAAAGGGCAAAAATAAGGAAGGTTTTTACATTTTAATTTGTCATTTTGAGTTTTTATGTTTGCTCTTTGATATTGTTTAGGGTTTAGTGCTTAGCAGTTAGGATTTTCCCGGCCGGGGTGTCATTGCAAGTTGCTTCGCCTCCTGATTTTGTAGTTGCCTGATTCATCAGGCACAATTGCCCAATAAATTGGGCAACTACATTTTTAAACTCGCAATGACAAGGGGGTCATTGCCCAGCCTTTTTCACCTGTCATTGCGAGCCGAAGGCGTGGCAATCCCGGCGGGGTGTGGGATTGCGGAGCCTGTTCCGAGTGAAACGAGGAATCTCATGCTCCAGTTTGCTTCGGCTACGCCTCGCAACCGCTACCGCTCCTCGCAATGACAGAAAGGGAACGTGCCCCGCAATGACAACGGGCCATTGCGCCCTTTCTATTGTTGTCATTGCCAGCCTTCTCTTAATTGTCATTGCGAGCCGAAGCGTGGCAATCCCGGCGGGGTGTGAGATTGCTTCGTCGCTACCGCTCCTCGCAATGACAGAGGGGGACGTGCCTCGCAATGACAAAGGGGGGTCATTGCGACCTTTTTATTGTCATTGCGAGCCGAAGGCGTGGCAATCCCGGCGGGGTGTGAGATTGCTTCGGCACTGATGTGCCTCGCAATGACAGGAAGGGGGGGCGTTACGCCCCCCTTTTTCACTCTCTCCTTATTCCTCTCCCTACAAGGGAGAGGAATATAGTTCTCCCTCCCTGGCGGGAGGGAGTTAGAGGGAGGGGGATTATTTACACCCTTCGTGTTCGGAAAATAAGCACCAGAATCACCAGCCACACCACAGCACCGATGCCAATAATAACCCACAACCATGATGCCGTAGTAGGTGCCGGCGGCACAGCTTCCTCCGCACCTGTGGTGAAGGTCCCCGTAGCTTGACCAAACGGCGTACTGTCCTTCAGCGCCTTTACCGTCCAGAAGTAAGAGGTATTGTAGGAAAGCGTCCCGGTGTAGGTGTAAGTTGCCCCTGATACTGCAGTCGCTGACACAACATCAGCACCGGTCTCAGCATTCACCATGCTGAACTCATAACTCGTGGCATCGGCAACGGCATCCCAGGTGAACGGGATATTGCTCACTGCCACGCCAATGGCGCCATTGCCGGGATTGGTCAGCGTTACCGCAGCTCCAGGACCAGTGGCAACTGTGAAACTGCGCACTTCTGACCACCAGCTGTGAATTATCTCACCAGTCTCAGCATCTGCAGAGCGAACTCTCCAGTAGAACCTGGTGCCGCAGCTGCCAGTGCCCAGCGCTCCGTTGGCAACTACATAGCTGGGATTGGAGCCGCTGGATGGGTCGTAGTCATTCTCGGTGCAATCACTATTCTTGCCGTTGATTTCAAACACCACCTCGGTGAAGTCCGCATCCCGAGCTATCTGGAGGTTGTAGGAGCAAGCATCGCACTGCCGCTCCCACTTCAGCGTGAAGGCATCGTTCCAGCAGTAGCATGGGTCAGCATCAACCACAACATTGTTTGCCGGGCTGACGATTGCTGGACCTGCCTTGGCAAAGCAGTCCTCGTAGGTCCACAGACGACCCAGGGTGGCGTCGTAGTCGGGATGATTCTTAACTACAGTGCCGTTATAGTACCGGGCATCATCGATGGCCCACAGCTTGCTGTTGGTATCCGGGGTAAGGCAGCCGCAGAGCTTCAAGCTGGAAGGCTCAAGCGTGAATGCCCCATGATATTCATTCACATCCTCAATGAGGTAATCCCACATAGCTTCGCCGCAGGCTACTTCCTGGGCAGGATTGAGACAGCGAGCCACGCCGGTGACATTGCCGTCCGCATCATAGAACGTGGCATACAGAACGCCGCCGGTGGTGGCATCGGTCTCAGGATTGCCCTCAGCATTGCTGAGGACTATGCCATAGTAGCCAACCTGAACCGGGGTGCACGAATCAGCTATGCCGAGTTGTGCCTTGGTCGGCGTTGCAGCACCAGCACATTCACCAAGGTCTGTCCAGCTGCTGCTTTCATCAATTACCCAGCGGTAAATGCCGTTGTCAGCGGTGTTAACATAAGGGTTGCTCACCGCAGCGTAAACGACGCTGTTGCTGTCAAAATAGCTATCAAAGGCAACATGTACGTTGCCACTGCCCAGACCATCCTCCAGCTTGGTGAAGCTAGCCTCACCATCAAGGAAGGTGGCCAGGTCACTATCGGAGTAGCTCACCTTGCCATCTTCGCCGCCAACGAGGACATTCCCCTCGCCAAGCACGGCAATGGTATGACCATCATCAACCTTGCTGTCCATCGTGCTGCTCCAGGAAGCGGCATACCCATGGTCATCGGATACAGCTACATCAGCATCACCACCGAAGCCCAGTGCATAGATGGTCGCCTCGTCCTGGACAGCCAAATCGGAAATCTCGTCAACGGTCGAGCCTCCAGTTTCCCAGCAGCCCAGGCCTTTATTGTCATCGTAGTAAACGGTGTCGCTGCCGCGGTCAACGAAGTAAACGGTATTTATCTCCGTGGTTTCCTCAGGAGCCAGCCTGATGAGGCCAATTTCAGGAGTCTCGGCACAGTTAAGAGCGGCGTCACTTGTGAGCTTATTGTTCCACACTCGGAACCATTTGTCGTCGTAGCCTCCAGCTTGATAAATATCCTTGCTGAGGTCCTTTGCCTTGAAGAAAACGCTGTCACACTCAGCACATGGCCACCAAGATTTGGCGAAGTACTTCTCGTTGCGCTCCCCGGGTAGATCACGGTTAACACTGGCGAGATAAGTGGTGTTGCAGTCGGGCGACTGAGCAACATCGGTAAGGTAATCCATATCGGTATCAATTAACCCAATCTGATTCCAGGTATCGCCGTCATCGAAGCTCACCGAAAAGGCACTTTCATCATACTTGTCGAGCATATGCATATTCTTAAAGCTTGTTGGGGACCCATCCGGGTCCATGCCTATCATGAGTCCTGTGACGACGCAATAAACCTTGGCACCCGTGGGTGGGGCAATGATAGTCACAGCAGCGCCATGCCCCGTGGGCGGCTTGCACGCCGCCTTCCACGGCTGGCAGCAGATATCCATATCGGAGATGCCG
>Ga0315289_10012479_pt1 | contig 11959 bp, 10 predicted proteins | sample YL17G11_40_MG_FD_203452 | JGI IMG/M metagenome (GOLD analysis project Ga0315289, IMG submission 203452) | Sediment microbial communities from Yellowstone Lake, YNP, Wyoming, USA - YL17G11_40 | ecosystem: Environmental > Aquatic > Freshwater > Lake > Sediment | place: USA: Wyoming | collected...
TCCTGATGAAAGAGCTTAGCAAATTGCATCCCTTTCTGTCAGGAAACAAGAGAACAGCCTTCCTGGCAACAACGACTTTTCTGGAACTGAATGGTTACAAGCTTTCGTCGGAGACTACCGCGGCTGTCGACCTTTCTTTGAAGACGGCTTCATGCTCAGCGGATACTCCGGACATCTCTCTGTGGTTGCGAGAGTTCTCAAGCAGATCTCCTTGGATACCAGTCGAGTGACGCCTAGCGGACTTTCTTGGCGCTGTAGATGTGGGCTTGTCCCACGTGTGACGCGAGTTCATAGACGAACTCGGCGAATTCCCGATCTGTTGTTATGACGACGCTCTGAGTACTCCAACCGCTTCCGTCCATGAGTTTGTGTTCTTCCCTGTACCGGCGCAGCTCACGGTAGAATTGTCTCCGGCTGCTGTTCGCGGGCAAGTCGTAGTCGACTATCCAGAATGTCTCACGTGTGACAGTTTTCGCAGCGGCGCGGTTGAAGTAGGTGTCCTCAGTCAAGGATTTCAGCTTTCCTCACCTGTCACACGTGTGCGGTCTGCTTTTTTGTCTCCCACACTAACGGCCATATCCCAGTTCTTCAGCCTACTGTCCACTGGCCTGCTAACATCATAGACTTCATCCTCAAGCAATTCCCCAAACTTGACGTTTGGATTCTCAACACGCTCCAGGCGAACCTTCCCATCATGGCGAGTGTAGATCCTCGCCAGATGCCCAAACCAATCCTGAAAACTCAACTCAAAATCAGCCCCGGAAACCGAACCTTTACAATCCCGTCCAAAATGCCATTGTTTAACCATCCAGTCTTTCACACTTGGAACGCTCGAACAACATGAAGCCCTCACATCAGACAGCAGACCATATAACTTCACCAGCCCCTCAAAACCCACAGCCACCGGACGATCAGCACAAGCAACAACCACAGTGAAAGAACCCGCCTGATAATAAACGCGAAGCTCAACCCTAAAACCATCAACCACAACACACCTGCTTCTATACTTACTACGCGGATGATCCTTCCAATTTCCATCAACAAAACACCAATCCCTAACAGGCGCCCAAAAATGCACATCATGGACACACTGAACATTCTCCCATGAAAGACCCTCCAAATACTTGAAAAAGTCAAGACGGAAAACCTTAGGACGACACCTAAAATCACGTGAAACAGCCCCCATAGGGTGAATTTCATTTTCTAACTCCTTAAGTCGATACAAAGCAACAATAGAACGCTTCGATTCAAGGAACTCTAGCCGTTTTAACAGAGAAAGGGTGTTGTACAGGGATCCAACCGTTAGTTTTCTCCCCTTTTGTTCCAAGAACTTCAAGACATCTTCCTTTGTGTACCAGGTTGTTGGGTTTTGGATGAAGAATAGCCGAACATAGTCTTCTCCATATAGAATTTCATATGAAATTTCATATTCTTCCTGCATGGTTACGCCGACTCCATACCCAAAATAGGCATAAATCCTTTTATACCTAAAATAGGCATAAATGCTTTGTGGCGATCGTGGTTGCCAGAAGAATGGTACATATGCCTAGAGCCTGACTGCGGCCATAGATTCTTGGCAAGGAAACCGATTTCAGGCCGGGAATATGTACGCTGCAGTAGTTGCAGGAGCTACCTCGTGATCCCCGAGCGCGAATACCTCAAATGTAAGGCAGGTGCGTTAGAACTGGCCAGAACCACACCGCTCGGCGAGTTACCCATATGGAACGTCGTACAAGCTGTCTTCAAAGAGAGAGGTGCACCGCTAACTCCACGCCTAACGTGGAGGTTGTGCACGCGGCTATGGAGCGACGTGTTAAAGGAATATGAAAAAAGTGAGAAAGACCAGGTTGGATGACTAGTTGAAGAACTGGCAGAGAAGGAGGTGAAGAAGTGGAGAAGGAAAGTGGAGACACAGAATTGGCAGCTATCAGCGAGAAGGCGTCAGAGCGCAATTTCGGCTCGAAACTCAGAGTATTCCTTTATTTGAGGCAGAATCCTGACGCTTGGCACTCGATAGCGGATATCGCAAAAGCCACTGATTTGGAGGAGGAAGCGGTGAAGTCGGCTTTAAAGACTGTAGGACATCACCCGTTGGTCAAAAATGAAGAGAAAGATCTTGAGAAGGTGGCCTACTTCAGATTGTTGCGAAACATGGATGAGATATGGCACTCTCGAGAACCATGACGCTTCAGTCTGACCTAAGACTCGATCAAAGTGAACACTTAAGGTTCAGTCATCGCCGTGAACGCTTAAGGGATAGGACAATTCCTCAGAGACGTGTCAGACAGAGCCCTCAGAAGTTCTCGAGGACCTAGGCAGAGCCTTTGGTCAAGCTTCTGGTGAATTCTCCTAGCATCTGGAGTGGCCCCGAGACACGTCTCGACATGTCTGGAACTGCCTTTCAGAGATCTCGACATATCTGGAGGAAAAAGTGTGTATTCTTTCAACATGTTCGCACAATGAGATGGTTATAGGCAGAATTCGTGAATCAAACTGGAAAGATTAGCCTCTTCATGCAAACAATGCTTTGCCTCTTTTTTCAGTCACAGAAGTCACTCTCACTTTTCGAGGACATTTCAACTCGTGACTGCGGGCTGACAAATGAGTTGACACGATGTATATATAATACTCGAAGACTCCATGCCCTTGAACAGCCTCTATGTCAAAGCAGCGACAATTCTGGAGAACATCAGGCCAGCTCCGAGAGTTCATGGGTTTCTGGCGTTTTTAGGCCTCTAGAGCCTCGAGGACTAGCGAAGTCCCGCGAGACATCTCGAGATGATTCTCACATATTTCGAGAGCGTCGAGTTCTGTACACCCTCTGACCTAGGGGTCTCCCCGAGCCTTTCTTACTTCGAGAATTCTGCAGGTCTTCTGGCGGAGATCTCGTCAAGTCCTCCTGATGCCGGGAGTGATATTCAAGATATCTCGACATGTCTGGAAAGACAGAAACCCCTTACTTCGTTTTCTTTGCATAAAACGAAAATCATGTTCGAAAATATCTTCAGGCACTTATCGAGGACTCGATATTTATTCCCTCGCGCTAGAAGGCAATCAGCCGATTATTACGTCCTCGTGGTCCCAGAAAACTGACCAACGTTTGTAGGTTTCAGCGATTCGCAAAAGCATTGAAGCAGTTCTGGGAAAGGTATACCTGATCTTGCTGGCATCTCTCTGATAGTTCTCTGCGATATCGCGCTCTTGCTTTCCCCCCTCGCCAATGGCTCTACTAACTACACCCCGTTGGTCAAAGCGCCCGGCTTCAAGTCCTTCCTCCAGGTCGTTGCTCTCGATTCTTTCAATTATCCCTCTTACGGCTTCATGAGGCCAAATTCCATCTTTTCCGATCGGCGAATGCGACAGGATAACACCAATCCATTCATCACCAACTTCTCTGCGATTTTTGAGTTTGCATTCGGCTCTTGCTGCTTCTACCCATTGCTGCAACTGGATAGAGTCGACTTCAGTAGATCCTGTTTGGCCAGGTAGTCGGGTTAACAGTTTAAGCAAATGCCAAGAATTCAATGATAGTTGCTTCTTCAGCTCTGGAGAGAAATTCGGGAATTCACCTTCAATGGGGGGATTAGCTGAGTAAATCAAACAAATTACCTCGACGAAGAATTTGGGGTCTTTTGTAACAGCATCCACCAGTTTAACGGGTTGCACCTCGCGATCGCTAAAAATGGACAAATACATCCATTCAATATGAGCCAATCGGTTTTCATCAATATTAGGACTAGATTGAAGTTCCTTTATCACTTCAGAGATTTCATAGCCAGTTATAGGTCCAGCTTTAGGAAGGTCGCTTGGTTTGATTGCTGCCAGTTCGAGAGCTCGTGCCAAAAGATCACAGCTCAAGTGCGCTTTCAAAGTAGGGACATGCATGTAAAAGCCAGCAGTATTGATAGCAGCGAAAGGCCTGTTGCTGGAGAGCAACTTTTCTAGCACGAGGTTAACGTACTTTGCATCTTCTTCTTTGATGTACAACATTGATGCATTGTCCCAATATGCTTTTTGTGCATTCTGGCTTAAAGTATCAAGTAATTCAAATAACACCCTGCTGAGGGGTAGACTCAAGCAGAATGTCGTCCAAGTTTTGTCGGACCAACTGCCGCTGTACCGCGCCTGTATTGTAAGAAGCCATTCATCTTCTTGCATGTGTCGGGCATTTACAAATCCCATTGCGGTTTGAACTAAGGAGCTGTTTTCATTGTCAAGCCAAGATAACATTGTCTCTTCAATTTGTTCGGCGAAGCTGGACTTGCCAAGTGAGTCGCCTATAATCCTCGGCATTTTTGCTCGTGATACTAATTGTTCGATTCCAGGTATGCTAAGACCAATCCATATTATCTCCAAGGCGTTTGTGCGTTCCTTCTCTGTTTTGACCATTTTTTGTTCGTAACCTAAGGCGGGAGTTACGCTAGTCAAGTCCGGAGCATAACTGCTAAACAAGTAACTGTACTTGTCCACTAAATCTTTAGGAATAAGATTTTCGTACATTTCATCCAACTGGTCAACATACTTTTGAGGAAGCGCCCAAGGGGCATTGGCAAATTCACGATGACGAGCTATTAACGTTCTCAACTCTTTGCATATCTCATCAGCTACAGGTTTAGGAAAAGTGTTTCCCTTGGCCTTGAATTCGGCTATTGTCTTTTCGAGATGCCCCTTTGGTAGTCTAGGAAGTTCTTTTGCTAAGTCTATCCAATGAGCGTGAGGTCCATTCAAGGTGTGAAGGAGTAATCTTTCAGCAACGAACTGAACATGAGTTTCATAGTCATCTTTCTTGACCTTTTTTTTCCATCCTTTTGCCCAATCACGGAAATATGGCTTTTGAATGGTATTTGAGATGTCACCTACCCCTGGCATGAGACTCAATAATAGTTTCCAACCAACTTCTGGTTCCATGCTGATTAACCAGTCAATTATTTCGAATCTGTCATGTAAGGGTGCTTTAGTTTGGGGCAACCAACCTTGGAAAATTCCCTTGAGGGAATTGAACGGTCTGTTTACATATCGACCACCTGGGTCTAGTTGTGTAAGCCTGGCTAAGATACGTACCACACGGGGCAGATAATCCAAATTCCATGATACTAACTCAAATGCTCTAAGCAATCCAGCGTGGGGGCAGCCGCCCATTGGACCTTCTTCCGCAAAAAGGCTCAAAATTGGCGGCTTATCAGCCTTAAGGTCATTTTCGACAGCTTCCAAAAAAATCTCGGGTGCAGCCTCGGCTAGCAAAGTTATCTCCGATGATAAAGAATACCACGCTTTTTCTGACATGTCTTTCTTTAGGATTTGTCCTATATAGACTGATATTTGATCTTGCATGGACAACGCGCTCTTAATCTTGCAATCCTTATCCCCACAACTCCCGAGTAGTGCAAGCATTGTGGAAACCCCATGTCGCAAGGAAATCGAATTCTTTGGTACCTTGCCATAGGCATTAGCCATCCATCTTTCTTCAGGCGGCAAATCGAAGCGAGGATCAGGCTCGCCTAAAATGTCTACCACTATCTTGCCAAATCGCTCCAAGAGAGGAGAACTTATGTATGAACAGAGCAAAGGCCATGCATCCCGGTATGAGACAATTCGCCATCTATTCCCCGAACGCTGTGTGAGAGGATCGCCGGCAATTGCCCATAAGTGTAGAACATTCTCAAACACGTCGTAAGAAAAGTCGGACAGCTCTGCAAGTTTGGCACGATCATTTTCATTATCAGCCATCCATGAACCTGCAAGCAGAGCTGGTATTGCCATCGTTGATTTTTCAGAAGCGGACCAACCAGGTCTTTGAAAGCCAGCCAAAGTGATACTTGGGTGTCTACGGATAACGCTCAAATATCCGCGGCTGGAATAAACGATCTTCTTTGCTAGGTTTTCACTAAGGCCCATTGTGACAAGCGCTTTAATTTGTTGGTTTTTGTCCGGTTTATCTAAAGCAATCTGTGGGGGATTTGTGAGTTGACTTGAGGCAATAGGCAAAATCACCCAATGGCCATGTTTCACTGCATATCCTAAGCTTGCAAGATTATTTGTTTTGGGAATGAGAATTAGCGGCCAGTGATTGTCTACCAATATATCCCATTCTTTTGCGTCCTTAACCACCAAAAAGCGCGATGAAAACTTGGCATGCTTTTCTACTACCGCGAGCACAAAAGCGTGGGCTTCTTCTTCCCAGTCTGCAGACACTGCAACAATAGAAGGTTCTGCACTCAGTAGTTTTACCAGTCTTTCCTCCGAACATTGTCGTCCTGCTATCACCAATTCTTCGTTGCTGGGTGGGTTGGTAGCACAACTCCATGAACCCCAAGCCTGTTCCATTCCCCAAACCCCTTCAGGTAGATTGCCAATCAATACTGCAAACCAGTGATGAACTGAAGGGCATAATTTGAGCCATGTGTCTAGGTCATCAGCGTTCAGGACTTTGACGTCCGCCCATTGGGCTTCCAGTTTTTTTGCAGTCACCCAGTCATTTGAATTTGGCCATTTTCTGCAGGTTACAAATACAAAAGTCGCATTTTTTTTGTCCATGCCTAAAGAATTGGTTGATCGCTTGGTGAAATCGTCTTCTGCTTTTCTTTCAACATCCTTTTCGGTACTAAGTTCCCAAGCTGAAAAACCTGTGGGTACGTATGTATTTCCCTCTTCAACGTTTAAAACCCCGTCCCAGCCTCTAGTTAAAATGCTATCACCGCTGGGAACGCGAAGAGAAGAAGGATTTACGCTGGCAAATACAAGTTTTTGCATTAGGAGCGGTAGAGTCTCTTGCGCTTGGCGAGAATTAGTGTCTGCCCATTTGATGATATCCCCAGTGTCCACATGCCAGCCTTTAGACATACTCTTTGCTCTCAGTTTATTCTAGAACGATTCTAGATAAATAAACTACCTTCGGCTCTGCATTTCTAGACGCATGGTTTCTAATGGTGGAGCATGGCATACTGAGTTTAACCGCTTCTGGGAACGTGGGGGAGTATCTGATGCCGTTCGTGGATTGCGTCTGATAACCCTATGGTATATCAACGTTTGTCCGTGTTTGCGGGAGAAGTAACGGTTGAGATACCACTTTTCAATATGTTGCTAATATATGAAAGAATAGATGGGTCGTTCCTATTTCTTTCTGATTTGCTTCTTCAATTCCATCAAAGAAGGTAATCGTTCGCCTTTCTCAACTTGAGCAAGTAGTTTGTCAACAAAGGCTAGAAATTCGTTGGAACGTTTGTTCATGAAGTGCAAACCATACAACCCAAGCACAGCATACACGGCTACAGCAGCTATGATGGTGAGAACCAAGTTTACCATCACATCAGAACTGAATTGTTTGTTATAGTAAACCGTCAAAATCAAAATCAACAAGGCGATGAATCCACCGACCCAGATAGACGCTCCCGTGTTAAACCATGTTTGGAAGTAGCTGTCTAGGGCTTGGATTTTCTGAAGGTCAATATCTCTGTTGTTCTCGTCCACTTTTGATTTTCCCAAAACGAAACAATTTCACAAGGCTCCCTTTAAGGTTTGCTACACATTCTACTCTCACTAGAAACAATGATAGAAGACTGTTCTATTCTACCATTTCTCAAGATGACTAAACGAGTATTCGGGAAAATCTCGACATTCTGCTTCTTGATTCATCTTATGACAAAACTTGCTAAAGTCATTCAAGAAGTCATTGTATCTTTCTCTAAACGACTCATAATCTTTTTCTATGCCTTTTGAAACTGGTTTTCCAGCATTGCTCGCCATCTCATGAACGAAAACTTCAATGACTTTCAGACTCTTCTGGAAGCTGGTCAGAAGGAATTCAAAACGTTTCGCCAATAGGTAGATGCTAGGATACGTCTTGTCCGATTCTTCAATTTCCTTTTCCATTGAGAACAGACTGTTATTAATCTCATTTCCGTCCTGACTCTCTTGTTGCAAGATGTGCGTTATCAACTGGCTTTTGATGTTCTCGACATAATGGCTTCTCAAATTATCCACAATATTCTTAAAATCGTATCCATAACGCCGAAAATTATCTACTTGCTCTTTGAATTCCAAAGCATGTTTGTGAGAAACAGAGTCTCTTTTTCTATCTAATCTTGCTTTTCTAATTCTTCCTTTGATGGGTTTGGCAAAAATCATGGTAGGCATAAAGAATGTTAATGCAATCAAGAGAATCAAAGAAAAATCAAACCACCATGGTGGAAGATTTCCACTATTGCTAAGTAAACTTGTAGCCGCTACAAGAATTGAAACCATTACACTAACAACTGCCGCAAGTTCAGTTATCTTAGGATTCTTTTCCTTTTCTGGTTCGGTCAAGATTTAGCACTTAATGAAAAGCTAGTAATACGGCTCAGCTATAACTTTTCCGCAAAACCAAAACTAGCTTATAAGGACTGACAGAGAATAATTCCATCTGTGACTAATGAAGAATATCCGAACGAAATAACAAAGGACAATCTACCCAAACTAGTCGAAAATGCAAAGAAAACCAAGAAAAAAGCAGATTTAGTGATGTGGTTAACCACTATAATCTATTCCGTAGTCGGTATTATCATCTTATTTGTCGGTTTTCCGCTTTGGGGCTACTTTGTAATAGTAACTTCACCACCGATGTCACCCCCAGAAACTTTCTGGACAATTCTTATATCATTCATCATTTTTTATCAGATACTTGTCATTCTCTTGCTATTATGCATCGAATCAGCTTTGAAACGTGTCTTCCATCTCAGTTATGAAGATTGGGTTTTTGGTGAATGTGTCTTAATTTCTGATTACATGAGCAACAACAAGAAAGAAAAAGCCATTTCAGAAGTTGATAATCTCTCTTCTTCTATTCGAGGATTATTGTGGAATTCTCGTCGGAATTCAAGAAACAAAATGCTATCCTTTGAACTTAAAGCTCTCGCAAATGGAAGCAAACCAATTAAACGAATGCTTTTCTTTTCGACTCAAGATACTGTCGGAATGCTTAAGCATTTTGCGTTAGCCTTCATTCACAACCAAGATACTGATGTATTCTTCACGATTAAAGACCTAATAGATGAAGCTAAGTTGTTCGGAGAAATGAAGAGTTTGACACAAAGAGTCTTTGGAAGGCTGGAAAGGTATCCGACTGTCGTCTATGTTATTTGGGCTGTTGTTTCGACCATTATCTCAATCATACTCGCAATTCTGCTCAGAATAGCGTAAAATCATGAAGGTAATGAGTAATACTAGAATCAGGGAAAAACATGAGCGAAAAAGTCACACTAAAGAAATTCATTTGTGACAACTATCCTCTAGTTGCAAGTCTGGGTGTTTTTGGAGCATTGACTACTCTTTTCACAAGATTCACCGATGCTCCCTATCTTTCTTTTATCTCGTTTGCAATATTCTTCATTTTGACATGGGAATTTATTGACTCATTTCCAGAGATAGAAATGTCTTCAATTCGGTTTGTTGCTTTTGAAGTTCTTGCGATAACACTTTTCATATTTGTTGGTCTGTATATCTTTACAACCTACGTTACTGCTCTCTGGAAGCTATTCGTATTCTTGTCGTTATTGGCTATATACTTAGCTATATCGATAATGCTATATCTTAGACTCGGATTGTTCGAACGAATTTGGAAGAAGATTCCAGAAGGAAGACTACAAAGCATAGTTAAAATAGTCATCTTGCTGTCTGTGGTGTTTGTCCTTGTATTTCTGGCTACTCAATCAGCAAATTACATCATTGATTTCCTAAGGCAGATTTTCCCTCAAATTGGCTAGTCTTAGTCTTCGCTTTCTGGCCATTCTTGTTGTTTACATTTAGGAAGTCGTCAATTCTATCTGTTTCACTTGTTTCAGGTGTTTCAGTATTCTATATGTCATGAAGAAGAATAAGTAATAGAAGAATAAACAGTATTAAGCATACTACACGTAATAGTAGTTTTTATCTCTCCATGGCTTATCAGTTTTCATTTACTATTCGGTATTATTGATAGTTACTCTCTACTGCACTATTGGTCTTTCCTTTTAATTGTTGCCGGCGCTTAGTAGGGACCAGAGGCTTATCCTATTCAATGGTAGAGAGACTAGGAAATAGATTTCAATACCAGTAAGGGGCGGGTAAGTTTCTATATGGCCTTTTATGGATCTACCATACTTCAAGGATGAAGAGAGAAGCGGCAGTCTTAGGGTGTTATCACGGGATATCTCCGCTGAAGTGTGAGTTCAGCCTAGACGACGACCTCCATTCTGGTTTGCGGCACTCTAGTATTTCCGATATTGAGGCTCGGCTACTCAAAGCTTTTCTAGCCACAACAAGCTAACAAAACAACAAACATTCTTTCACTTTCTTTTTGGTTTCTGACAAAGATATATCTTTGTCATGTTCGTTTTATGTGAATAAAACGAAAAAGACCTTTCTCCAACCGTTCGAGTGATTCGAATTCGCCTAGATGAGAGCTCCCAAGAGATTCTGGATAACAATAAGCGTGTCCAGCGCATTTTGCATCGTTGGCGTATGACCACCATGCACATAGTCGTTACGGGCCTTTTTGCATCTTCCAAATTCGTCAGAACAAATGCATATAGTCTTTGCTTTCTCTGTAGTTCCTTTTCCTTTGCCAAGAAGGTTCAAACTTCTGTCAATGACACTCCACCCAAAAGATACTACTGAAGACCAGTTTCCTTGAGAGAATAGCTGGACTACTAGAGGAATATCTAGGCATGATGCCTTCACTTTGTCCAGGTTTTTGGAGCCCTGCATCCCAACTAGCGTCTTTTCGATTAATGCTTGGAACGATCTTGCATCGAGCTTTCTTCTACGGAGTAATTCCAATCTCCTAGAGTGCGTTACAACCATAGCCGAAGATATCACTAGAGCGCTGACGGTGTATATTGACAGCAGTGCAGTCACTCTTCTTGAAGTGATCGCATCCAATCCTAGTACAGTGCTGAGGCTTTCTGGCTGTCTTAAGGAAGCCACACAGAATGGTGTAGCTAGAAGTGAAGTATAGAAGAGGAAGATTGCCATCCAAAGAGTGAACTGGAATTTGGTTTGACCAAATCTGTAGATTAAGTAGGTTACTGCAAGATAGACTGGAACCAAGAATATCATATAGTCTCTTATCAAAACAAACTGGCCAACTGCAAAGATTCCTTGAAGCAGCGTGAACCACCAAGGCAAATTGTAGTGGGATTCACTGTGGGTCCACCATTTACCCTCAACTTCTTTAAGCCTCGGCCTGATCTCCTTTGGTATTCTCTTATGTTTTCGATATTCCAGGAAGATGAAACCGGGAGATCCAATTGCTATGATGACAACTCCTATCAGGAGCTCAGAATTGTTCTGCCTGATGGCGGCCTCTTGCATCATGACTGCCCCGAAAGAAACCACAATTGCTAGAAAGATCTCTAATTTCCTCTCATTCATATATGATCTTAACCATGTCCAGTCTACTAGTATAAGACGAAAGAATTATATTTGATGCAAGATATCGCATCTGTGTACGTTCGCAAGAGAAGGATTTGAACTTTCAAGGAAAAGCCCGGCTCGCGGGTTCAATTGCTGTCGGGCCCAATCCAGATAGAAATGTGAATCACAATTAACAAACTTTTTCTGAGAAAATGGTATGACTTCTCAGAAAGGAAAGGAATCAACTTTTAACAGTCTCAAGCTCGTCTCATAGATTGCCATATGATGACGCGCCAAATCAAGCTTGCAGACTAGACTAGATTTTTAAGCACTTGCCGACAAAGGGCTACCTGACGATGGATTATGTCGAAAACGCCTCACGAATTTGACCAAGCCTTTTTGGAGTCTGCACTGAAAGGAAAAACCCTTCTCATCTACTGGTACTTAGTACAACAACCCACGCACACTGTCGGCGTTCGCGAGGTTCAGCGGGCTCTCCACTTTTCAAGCCCAAGCATAGCAGTGCATCACCTCGAAAAACTGCAGGACTTAGGTCTTGTTGAAAAGAAGGGCACAGGCGAATACGTGC
>Ga0315289_10012480_pt1 | contig 11958 bp, 8 predicted proteins | sample YL17G11_40_MG_FD_203452 | JGI IMG/M metagenome (GOLD analysis project Ga0315289, IMG submission 203452) | Sediment microbial communities from Yellowstone Lake, YNP, Wyoming, USA - YL17G11_40 | ecosystem: Environmental > Aquatic > Freshwater > Lake > Sediment | place: USA: Wyoming | collected...
CGGAGCCTTGCCTTGAATGCCTCGTATAGCCCGTCGGACGTTTCCCTTAACGTCCTTTGCGAGTTTGTGTAAATGTTGAGCTTGGTTGCTCGGTCAACCTGCTCGATTAAATCCTGGCGGATAGACCCACCGCCGGAAAGCGCGCCCGAGATGCCAACCGATATGGATGCCAGGCAGTCGGTATCCCTTCCCATGTTGACGGCGGCTACCATCGCTTCCATGGGGTCGCCTTTGACCATTCGGAACACGCAGACGGCTTTGCTGACGACTTCGTTGGCGTAGCTGAAGGCATAGGGCATTCCGGCGCCGGTGTAGATTGTATCGAACGTTTTTCTCATTTCCCGGAAGTCTTTGCAGTTGGCGGTGGCTTTGAGTGCTCTGTCTATTTCCCTGACGACGCCGGCTTCCTTCCGAGACCTTCGGTCGGTCCTGTCGCAATTATCGAAGATTGCACCGAGGACGCTGTCCACTGTCGCGCCGGGCCTGGCGCCTGCGGCGATTGCCACCGCGGTGACCGTCGCCCACTGAATGCCCCGACTGTTGGCGGTGTTGTAGAGCTGCCCGACTTCATAGACGTCGTCTATCGCGCCTTCGATGTCTCCGGCATTGATCAAACCGATTGGATGGCATGAGCGTGAAAGAGATACCAAGCCCGAATAATCGCAGTATTTTCCGAGGTCGGAAGCGGGAATCGCCGTCTTCGCCATCGCCAGCAAATCCGCCTCGAAAGGTTCCGAGACGTTTCCGGCGGATTCCGGCTTGATATCCCTCAGCCAGATTCGTCTAACGTCTTCGGCATTGACCCTGTCCTTTTTCTCGATGATTGCCGTAATCATCAGCTTTTGTCTCTCGACTCCGTCTTCGGTCGTTCCCGGCTCGCGAACCCATTTGCTCGTGGCTCTATAATGATGATACGGGAGGAGCTTATCGAGCGTTCCGTATTTCTCCTCGATGCTTTGCCAGGACGAGCCTTCCACCGCGGCGCCCATGGAGGAGCCAATGTGGCATCCCGCAATGCAGCCGAAGAATTTCTCTCTCAAGGTAACGCTATCTTTCGGAGTGCTCGGCCTGGTTTCCGCTGAGGTGCTGCTGCCGGAGGTTGCTCCCACCGCAACGCCAGCAATAGCAATTCCCTTCAAGAACGACCGACGATTCATTGAATTCTTTGCCTTTTCCATGATTGCTCCCTTTCATGCTCGATTTCATCAGCATGACACGCTGTGTCGTCCTGCACCTTCATCCTCACAATATCACAGATACCCGCTTCGTGGAGAGGCGAAATTGCTTCGAGCCGCTGACGGTTCGCATGTCACCCATCGAATTCGCCGGCGACCAGGCTGTGGGGAAGCGCAAAGCTCAAGCGTCGTGGCCACGGCGCCGATGGGTGACAGAGCCAGCTTCTCGACGAGACATCGTTCCGGTTTCCTTTGCCCGGGCGCGGGCACAGGCGATTCGCACAGAGCTTGAAACGGGACAAGCGTTTTGTTAGGTTGCAGTAAGGCATGGGGGGGCAAGTCGTGGGCAGCAGGACGGGACGAGAGGGAGTCTCCGTCGGAAAGTCAGATGTGGAACCCTGAGAAAGAAGGACGAACACGTGAAAATTGCGTGCTGCTGGCTTTATGCGATTAGCAAATATGGTTATCCGCCGAGCATTCCGGACACGTTTCGCGCACTGGAGGACATGGCGCGGCTCGGGTTCGTGAACGTTGAGCTGGAAGGAGTGAGAAAAGAGAACCTCCTGGCGATTCAGTCTGTTCGCGCGGAGCTTAAAAAGCATTGCGAGAAACTGGGGCTTCGCGTGGTGAATTTTTGTCCGGTTCTGCCGTCGGCTGTGAGCCTCAATCCGCAGGAACGAGCCGAAGGGCTGAGATTGTTCGACGTGGGAATCGAGTGCGCGACTTATTTCGGCTGCGAGACGGTTCAACTCGACAGTTTCACTCCGCCGCTGAAGTTCAAGGGTGAGGCGCCGTATAAGGAAGCCATCAAATTCGGCAAGCCGTTTCAGGTGGAGGTTGACCCGCAGTTTCGCTGGGAAGAGCAATGGGACGTGCTTGTTGATACCGTCAAGCGGTGCGCGAGAAAGGCTGCGGACGCCGGCTTAGTTCTGACCATGGAGCCTCGAGTGGGGGAGATGGTCAGCAACACCGACGCGATACTGCGGTTGATGGACCACGTGGCCGATGATAATTTCGCCGCGGTTCTGGACACGGGCCACCAGAACGCTCAAAAGGAGATCCTCCCGCTCAGCGTCGAGAAACTCGGCCGCCGGATAAAGTACGTGCACGCTTCGGATAACGACAGCAAGACGAACGAGCACCTGCCGCTGGGGAGCGGGACGATTGACTGGGAAGGCGTTTTCCGGGCGCTTGCGAAGCACACGTTCGACGGCTACGTTGCCATAGACATTGGAGGTGTCAAGAATCTCGACGAGGCTTACACGGAATCGAAGACGTTTCTTGAGAAACTGGCAGAACGACTGGGGATTTGATGAGCGCCATCCTGATCAAGAATGCCGGGATTGTTACACCGACGGAGACGATAGGGCGAGGTTTCATCGTCGTCGAACGGGGAAAGATACGAGAGGTCGGCAGAGGGGAGCCTCGCTTCGCGGGGACACTTGATAGAGTGATTAATGCCTCGGGGAAGACCGTCGTTCCGGGCTATATTGACCTGCAAGTGAACGGCGCCATGGGAGAGGAATTCTCTCAGAGCTCGGCGGATAAATACGAAGATATTCTCCAGTTTTTCCTCGAGTGCGGGACGACGACGATGCTCGCGACCGTCCTGACCGACGCGCCAGAAAAGATGCTCCAGGCCATCGAGCGACTCGCCGGATTCCGCAGGTCTAAATCCCAATACGCGGAGGTTCTCGCGGGAATTCACGTCGAGGGGCCATTCCTCAATCCGGCGCGGCGGGGCGCACATCCGATGGCCTTTCTTCGGAAGCCCGACGTGAGAGAGGTTCGCCGGTGGCTCAAGGCAGGGGGCGGCGATATAAAGATGGTTACGCTGGCTCCAGAGCTGGATGGCGCCGGAAATGCGGTCGAGCTGTTGAGCCGGGAAGGAATCGCCGTCGCCGCAAGCCACTCGTGCGCGGATTACAGGTGCATGGTCGAGTCGGTCAAGAGGGGGCTGTCGTTCGTAACCCACGTCGGTAACACGACGGACTGGCCTTACCGGAAAGAGCAGCCGGGCGGATGGCTCGGCGTGGAGCCGGGGGTCGTGGGGAGCTTTCTGTGTATCGAGCGGCTTCGCGGGAGCGTCATTCTCGACGGATTTCACTTTCATCCGGCGCTCCTGAAGCCAATCGTGCGATGCAAGGGCGCCGAGAACGTCGTCCTGATTACCGACGCCGCATTCGTCGCAGGACTTCCTCCCGGAACTTACCGAAGAGGGAAAGAGAGGGTTACTGTGACGCCGGAAGGATACACCGTCGGGAGACGAAAAGGCTGGCTCGCGGGGAGCGTTTTGACGATGGACCAAGCAGTAAGGAACGCCGTGAACCTTGCCGGGCTTTCCCTGACGGACGCAGTTACGATGGCGACCCTGGCGCCGGCATCCGCACTGGGCCTGTCAAAAAGAAAAGGGAGGATTGCAAAAGGCTATGACGCGGACATTCTCATACTCGACTGTGAGCTGGACGTGGAGCTGGTCGTCCGCGATGGGGAAGTCCGCGAAGAAACTCATCCCCGAGCGACACCTCAGTCTCGGGAGACTCACCACAGAGCACGCAGAGATTGTCGCTGGAGTGGGTGCGTTACCTCTGCGGCCTCTGCGACCTCAGCGGTGAATCCTCCTCCTGAGGGTGAGCGCATACGTCGCTGAGAACAAGACCGAGTTACACGCAAGGAACCATCATAGGAGGAATTGCCATGAAGAGAGTTCACCGTGCAGTGATCCTTTTTGCCGCGGTAGTGGGGCTTGTCCTGTGGACGCTGCCCGACGTGGCGGGGGCTGAGCCTATCCGGGTGCTCGTCCTTCTTGGGGGGGAGCATCATCCCTACGAGGCAGGGTCGAAAATCCTCATGGACGCGGCGCGAAAGCAACTCGATATCAAGGCCGATTTCGTTCGGCTGGACAATCCGCCGGAAGGATTTCCAAAAGCCGAAAAGGCGACGATTCCATCGAATGTCGCCGTCCTCGACGACTCTGACCTGAGCAAGAAATACGACATCATCGTCGCGTACAATCAGAGCAACTGGACGAACCTCACGGACAGGCAGATGGAGGCGTACCTCAGCTTCGTCCGCAACGGCGGAGGGCTGGTTGCAGTTCACAGCGCGACCGAAACGTTCGCGTCAAACCCGCAGTACGTTCGGATGCTTGGGGCGAGGTTCGTCAAGCACGAGCCTTACCGAAAAATGAGCATCCTGCGCATCGAGGGAGAGCATCCCATTCTCGACGGCGTCAAGAATTTTGACATCATGGAGGAGTTCTACTACCACGACCAGTGCGACCTTGAGGACAAGCACGTCCTCTTAGTGTGTCAGAGCCCGGACGACCAGCTTGTCCGGCCCATCGCCTGGACGAAGATGTGCGGGAAGGGAAGAGTTTTCTATACCGCGCTCGGGCATTCGGTGGAGTCGTGCAGCAATCCGGGCATGCTGAAGACGTTCACTCAGGGCCTCGCGTGGGTGGCCGGGAAAAAGGCACGCGTAGATTGATGTGCCGAGCGGCGTGACGCCAAGAGCGGCGTCATCGTTCGCCACGAAAACCCAGCCGCAGGTCAGCATTGACGAGCGCGGCCTGAGGGAGTACAATTTTATATGCCATAGAATAGGCGCCTTGCCTCGACGAATGCGGGGATGGGAGAGGATGTACTAATAGGGCCCGAAGAGTGGTGAATAGGCAAAACAGCCGCTAACGACTTTCTTGCTGTGAAGTGGTTTAGAAGGCAGGCCTCAAAGTTTGAGGAGCTGCCGTAGCCTGGGGCGGCGTGCCCCATACTCAGAGAAAGCATCCGGGTTGAGAACAGCGGAGAAAAACGCGTGAGCAGCGTATCAGAGAAGCCGAGGGAAAGGGATGAGGTTTCGATTCTCGCCGTCGCTGAGAATCCGGAATCGCTTCTGTCCATAGCAAAGGCCCTTGAGAGGAGCGGACTCGCCTGCGAGAGGACTTCGAGCGCGACGGCTGCGGTCCAGCTTGCCAGGGAGAAGGAGTATGACGTCATAGTAGCCGAGCTGATGATGCGGGACATGACGGGGCTGGAGTTGCTGAAAATTGTGAAGGCTTTCCACCCGGAGACACACGTTCTCATTTTGGACAGGTCGCCATCCATCAGGTCAGCAGTCAATGTCGTTTCGCTGGGGGCACTCGATTATTTGAGCACACCCCTTGACGCCGATGAGCTTACCTCTTCAGTTGAACGCGCCTTGAAAAGGAAGGCCCTGAAAAGCGAGGGCGAATACCAACGAGAGCCGGGACAAATTGACCATTCGTTCGACGGCATCGTCGGGCGAAGTGAGCAAGTGCGCGAGATATTCCGCTTGATAAGCAAGGTAGCGCAGACCAGCGCTCCGGTGATAATCCAGGGAGAGAGTGGAACGGGAAAAGAGCTCATCGCCCGGGCGATTCACGATAACAGCCTGAGAAGAAACCAGAAATTCCTCGCGATAAACTCCGCTTCTCTGCCGGAGACGCTTCTCGAGAGCGAACTTTTTGGCTACAGAAAAGGGGCGTTTACCGGCGCCCATAAGAACAAGATAGGGCTGCTGGAAAGCGCCAACAGAGGAACCCTGCTCCTCGATGAAATCGGCTCCATGTCAAAACAGCTCCAGGGAAAACTTCTGCGGGCGATGCAGGACGGCGAGATACTTCCCGTCGGGAGTTCGGAGCGGTTGACGATTGACGTCAGGTTCTTAGCAGCCTCGAACCGGAATCTCTGGGAAATGGTCGAGCTTGGAGAATTCAGAAGGGACCTGTACTACCGGCTGAACGTCATCGAGATGACCATTCCGCCTCTTAGGCAGAGAAAAGAAGACATCCCGCTTTTGGCGGAGCATTTCCTTGAGAAGTTGTGCAGGGAACAAGGCGTCCGGCAGAAGGTTCTGGGGCAACCGGCGGCGAGAAAGCTGCTCAGGCACAACTGGCCGGGCAACGTGAGGGAACTCGAGAACGTCATCCGGAGGGCAGTAATAGTATCAAGCAGCAGGGTCGTCAAGGCCGATGATTTGGACCTGAAGCAGTCCAGCCCGGCGGGCATTTCTGCGAGGGCGGCGCTGTTGTCCATGCGGTATCACGAGGCAAAAAGAATCATCGAGAGCGAATTCCAAAAGGCTTTCCTCCGACGGCTCCTGGCGGAATCGGGAGGAAGCATTTCGAACGCAGCGGAGCGCGCGGGATTAAGCCGGCAGGCTGTCCACGAGATGCTCAGAAGACACGGGCTGAACAAGCGCCCTTCAATGAGAGGTCGCAGATAGCCGAACGGAAGTGCGCTCCGACTCGAACAACGGGGGCGATGGAAGGCTTGCCGTGCAGGAGCGGAGAGACGGTCCTGGGGGCGTTGCGTTGGGTCGCGCGAAGGTGGCTGATGCTTGAGAACTCAAGACATTTCATCTACAGTTTCTTGATACTGTTTCTGTGCGTCCTTTTCCTGATGTTTGGGATGTTCGCAGTGGTAACGCACTTCGACCCCGACGTGCACGGCGGAAAGGGGTTCTCCACCGCCTCCGAGAAACAGCGCGAGTCTTCCGCCGCGGCGAAGGACACGTTTCGTGACCTGACTGCACTTTATCGGGCGAACCTTTTTGCGATTGATTTGTGCCTCATAGTGCTCGTTGAGACGAGCCTCATTATCCTGTTCGTGAAATTCACCGTGCCGGCGGCGGTTGTGGCGACGCTTTTGATGGTTTTTATGACCCTGAACGTCAGCGAGGAATGGCGCAGCGAGTCGCTCCAACGGTTTTTCTCACGATTTGTCACGAACAGGTACGCGACGCTCAGCCACACGGAGATGCTGCTGCTGACTATCCTGAGCGGCACAATCATGGCTTTCCTGATGAGCGTCCTCCTCAAACAGCCACCGGTGACTACCCGACCGGAAGAGTCGTCGCAGCCCTCGGCTCCGCCTCCCTCTTCCCCACCGTCCCCGTAGAGCGTTCCTGCGGGAAATCAGCCTCTCGCCTTTTCGGTCCGCGCCGAAAGGACTTGCTGCATTTTCCATTTCTTCCCCGGCGATCGGGATGAAGAAGCTCGGTTGGCCCATGCTCCGATGAGAAACCCGCGGTCGCTGCGCCGCTCCGACGACGCACATGAAAAGCACCTTGATGCGAATGTGAGACGGGCCTAACCGGGTTCCCTCACTGTTCTGGGGCCCGGCGTCAATACTCTATCCCCTTCCGAGCAGGCTTGCCGGAATCGAAATAATGCTTCACTTTCCGCATCTCGGTAACGAGGTCGGCTTGCTGGATTAAGGAGGGCGAATCAACCTGACCGGTGAGAACCAGCTCCGTTTCGGGAGGCTTGCGAGAAAGCTCGATGAGGGAGCTGATTTGGCCCTCGTCGAGAACGCCGAGCCGCACCATGCTCAATATCTCGTCCAGAACGACAACCGAATACCCCTTGTCCTCCAGGATTCTGACGGACAGTTGATAGCCGCGCTGGGCTTCCTTGAAATCCTCGTCCGTCACTCCGAGCCGGAAAGGACGCCCGGAGCGCATTCTCGGCAAGCCTGTGGAAGATATATCAATCGCAGGAATGGAACGAAGAATGACACGTTCAGAGTAGGGCTGGTCCGGTTTGTCCTCGCCGGACTCTCCCTTATCGAAGAAGATGATAGCGACTTTGAGCCCCGCCCCGGCAGCTCTCACCGCCAGGCCGATTGCAGCAGAAGTCTTTCCCTTCCCGTCGCCGAGATAGATATGAACCACTTTTCTTCTCCTGTTGGGCCTTAAGGCCACCCTACGTCGCTGAGAACCTTCCGCACTCGCCAACCCACTCGCCCAAACAAGCGGCGCCGCGATGTCAAACCTCGGCTAATAGTTTCCTCGCCAAGAAGCCGTACAAGCTGTCTATTCCCTGCGAACCACGCCGCGGTTCATCTTCTGGTCCGCAGAGACTCACCGCCGAGAACCGCAGCCCGAGCGCCCGTCGTCTCGTCCTGAACTCGCCAGGCACTCTCTTCGGCCGTCGGATGGCGAGCAACCGCGTTGCCCTAAACGACAGCCGTCCTTCCCACGGCCTGGGCGACACGCCGGACGCTCTCCATGAGATTTGCAAAATCCTCGGGGCGCAGCGACTGCTCACCGTCGCTGAGCGCCTCTTCCGGGTTGGTGTGGACCTCAACCAGCAGACCATCCGCCCCCGCAGCGATTGCCGCTTTCGACATAGCTTCCACGTATTGCCTCCGGCCAGTCCCGTGGCTGGGGTCCACGAAAACCGGCAGGTGCGTCGCCTCCTTGAGAGCGGGAACGGCGCTGAGGTCGAGAGTGTTTCTTGTCCCGTTTTCAAACGTGCGTATCCCTCTCTCGCAGAGGATGACGTTCATGTTCCCGCCGGACAGGACGTACTCCGCCGACATCAGCAACTCCGTCACGGTCGAAGCCCTCCCTCTCTTCAAGAGCACAGGCTTGGGCTGTTTACCCAGCTCCTTGAGAAGACTGAAGTTGCTCATGTTCCTTGCGCCGACCTGCAATATGTCGGCATATTCCCCGACGAGAGGAATGTCCATCGTGTCCATCACTTCCGTAACTACCGGCAGACCCGTGACCTCCCTTGCCCGGGCGAGAGATTTGAGAGCAGGCTCGCCGTGCCCCTGGAAACTGTAAGGAGAGGTTCTCGGCTTGAATGCCCCTCCTCTCAGAAGCGACGCTCCCGACCGCTTGACATGCTCCGCGACGGCGATCAGAGACTCCTCGTCCTCGACGGAGCACGGCCCGGCCGCAACCACAATCCGATTGCCTCCTATCTCCACTCCGTTAACGGCGATGACCGTTCCGTCTTTCTTGAGTTCACGGCTTGCCAGTTTGTAAGGTCGGAGGATTGGGATGACTTTCTCGACCCCCGGCAGGACCTCCACCTGGATTCTTCCGGTGTCGGGCTGGGTCCCTATCACACCGATGACCGTCCTTTCGACCCCATGTATCGCCTGGTATCTCAGTCCGACTCGGTGAATCTCCCGGTACACGCGTTCTTTTTCTTCTGAAGTCGCATCCTGCTTCATCACGATAATCATGGCATCACCTCCCGGAAATCACGCTCAAGTTTTGTTTACACTCCTTGCTGTCATTTGCCAATAAAAAAACAGCCTCGGAACTTCGAGAGTCCCGAGGCTGACCGAAATCTCCATGTCAAGCTATCTCAAGGACTCCCCCTCGAGAGGCTGCTAAAGTAAAAGTACCAATACCAGCTTGTTGGCAGAGCGCTGCTACGACGGCACGGCGCCGCCTGGGCAATCGCGCTTGTCTCGTTTATCTTGATATTGGCACTCATACGAATTCCCAGTTTTCTTTCTTTATAGCCTCTTTGACGCCATGTGTCAAGACCTTTTGTCGCATCGCGACACCCCGTCAGCCGCCGGACTCGATTCTCGTCAAGGCTGCTCCAGAGTGACGGGGATAAGCACGTGCCTTCCAGAAACAGATGAGATGCCGACGGTTTTCTTTCCCGGTGAGGAATGCCAATGGCCAGCTTCGCTTTGCGGAACGCCGTATGGTCCTCCCGAAGAAAGAAGCGCTTGCGCTGGGCGAAGGGGAAGTTGCTTCCTCAACCTCCGGCGCACGACAGGCCAACCCCGCGGTGGACTGAAGTTGAACACAGTCTCACAGAAGGAACAAAGGCGGTTGCGAATCAGCCGCCGACACCGCGCTCTGGAATGGGTGCAAGAAGTCAAATTCAGCTACGTAAGTAAAAATGACGCGCGCTATCCCCTCGAGAGGAGCGGGGTGAACAGCTCAGGTCGAGCTGCGTGTTTCATCATCTTGCTACCCTTGTCGGCTCACGGAAGTGCCTGATGGCGACCTGGCGGTTCCCCGCCTGATAGAACCCAGTTTTTGGCGATGTCGAGGGCGGCGTTGGTCGGGGCGCCGACCAGCAGAACGTTGCCTATCGCCTCAACCCCGGAGACGAAATGCTCGCAGGAGCTCATGGAGGCTTCATCCATCAGAACGGCTGTCCGACCCTTGTACGCCCACGGTCCTCGCGGCTGAACCCAGCCGATCTCTTTACGGTATTCGTCGCTCCCCGCTTTCCGCCAGAAGTCAATGCTGCTGATCACCGGCTTGTCTGTCAGGCGGCCGTTGACCAGGTCCGCGAGCTCGCCGTTTCCCCCGCCGTTACCGCGGACATCAATGACGATGCCCTTGGTGCTTTTGAAGGTCTCGAGAGCCTCGTCGAATTCCTCGACGAGACTATCCCCCGCCCACCCGGAAATCCGGATGTAGCCGACGGAGTCGGAAAGCTGGCGAGAGGAAATCACGGGTTCATGCCAGAATTCCGGATTGGGAAGGCGCCGAAGGACAACGCTCCGGGTCCCGCCGTCGGCGCCTTGAGCGATGACGGTTACTGTCGTACCGGGGGCGCCGCGCAGCAACTGCCCGCAGGCCTCGCGGACTCTTCCTCTTTCTGTTGAATTGCAGACGCGATTCATTTGCTCTGCCAGGCATTCCTGTACAGGACGCCCGTCCACTGAAACGATGACGTCGCCCGGCGAAAGCCCGGTGTCGGACTGTGCCCGGATCACCGCCACCTTCCCCTCGACGCCGTTGAGCTCGACCGGAGGGGCTTCCAGTCGGGGCTGGCCGGGATAAGAAACGATGCGGGTGTGCGTGTTGTTCAGAGTGGCCATCAGCTCAAGGAGAATGTCGTAGAATTCCGCATCGTTCTTTGCCTCGCGGACTCGCTTTTCCGCAGGCTTGATCCATTCTCGCCCATAAATCCCCTTGTACTCCATGGCCGGATAGATTTCGCTCAACCTTGTCCAGAGCGCTTCAAGAACTTCGAGACGCCCCTGGGTCGTCAGTTCTCTCGGCTCCGCGCTTGCAGGCTCAACACTCTCCTTCTCGGGTTCAACGGCAGGACGAGGAGATTCCACAATACTGGCGTTTCCGTCGAGCTTGCCGTCATTGCCGTGGGCGGACAGGTCTTTTGCTGTGCCGTCATCAAAGTGCCAGAAAGCCACCAGACCCTCTTCTTTCCCGGTCAATCGGGTGTTTATGGTGGCCTGGATTTCCTTTTGCGATCGAGCGACGTTCCAGATGCGGATTTCGTCAAGGGCGCCGTAGAAGTACTCCCCGAAGCTGAATTCCGGGTCGCCTTTGCCGATGAACAGATCGGACTTGTCGCTGTACATCTGACCGGAGAAACGCGTGCTGTTGATTCTGACGGAGGGCAAAACCGAGACAGCGCCGGAGCGTGCTGCCTCACCGAATGGCAAGAAGGAGCCGGACACGGTTGCCGGCGTCTTCCGACCATAAGACGCGACACGACTCCAGGGGGCATGGAGCGGCCAGAGGGGGCAACCCCAGGCGACCGAATGCCACCCTGTCTTCCGAGCCCTGAAAGACCGGAACAATGGCATTATACCTAATCGCGCGCACCTGTACCGACATAGAACACATGTCCGACGATTGAACGCGGGGTTATTTGACTCGCTGTTCCCCGAAAAAAGTGTTGACCCACGCGGCGATTTCGTGGCATATAATAAGCGTAGTAGCTTGGGGTAAGAAACACCTTGGGGGTGTCAGGAACATGAGGACCCCAGCAGCTCCGGGAAAAGATAGTACTCTCCCACGGCCAGTTCCCATCCGACCACAGCCGGGGTGCGTCCAACCACTGACGGTTCGCTTCACAAGGGGGTACCAGGCATGAAATCCTCCCAGAAATCGTGGCACGCTCTTCCTTCTGCGTTTCCGCTCGCGGCGATTGTCCTGACGTGTTTTTCCTCTCCGTTATCCTCGGCGGGCCCCATGATCGGGGTGCAGGCCCGGATGACGGGAGAGACTGCGGGCAGTACACGGCTCA
>Ga0315289_10012481_pt1 | contig 11957 bp, 9 predicted proteins | sample YL17G11_40_MG_FD_203452 | JGI IMG/M metagenome (GOLD analysis project Ga0315289, IMG submission 203452) | Sediment microbial communities from Yellowstone Lake, YNP, Wyoming, USA - YL17G11_40 | ecosystem: Environmental > Aquatic > Freshwater > Lake > Sediment | place: USA: Wyoming | collected...
ATATTCATCATCCGGTTCATCCGGAGATAGTTATAGACTTGGGTACGGAAAAAGACATATGTTCGGTAGAAATACGATGGAAGGATAGGCCTGCACTTGAGTATTGTATATTTGTTTGGAAGAATAATAGGTGGTGTACGGTTATCGGGACTATAAAGTGTAACGGTTATTTCGTCGATTATAAGCCGGGCCAACCATTTCCGCCATTTACAAGTGATCGGCATAATTTTGCTGTTACAAAAACACAGAAGGTAAGAATAAAAATATATAGTTGTCCAAAGCCAGTTGATAAGCCATATTTTTATGATTATCATTGTCGCGATTTGGGTAAGAGGTTAGATTTATATCATAAAGACACAGTATTGCGACTAAAAGCTGATCGAAGCATTAGTGAGTATGACGCTGCTTACTGGTATGGCAGGCTTCCAAACTTAGTATTGATGAGTCCGTTGGATGATAAAGATTTAGGTGTAACTCATTGTATTCGAGGACGTGATATCGAACCATGGTTGGGTTTGGAGCTTCAGGTCGCATCAGCACTAAAAATACCCCAAAGAGAACAACTAATACACGGTTTAGTTATCGATAATCGAGGATATAAGTACTCAAAGTGGATAGAGAGTACGCCAGTTAGAAATTATTTGAGAGATGGTGTAACTCCAAATATGGTGCTAACCTACTTGGCTAACAGGGCTGGGTTGGTAAACACAAAAGAGGTGCTTACATTAACCGAGTTAGTAGAACAGTTTAATAAAATACCTGCACACGATGTTGTAATAAATGAAGAGCAAATGCTTGAAGAGTTGAGAGGATAATATGACTAATACGCCCACCAGTAATTTTGGCTATGATAAACCAGCACTAGGTGACAGGGGCTGGGGTGTCCCAACTTTAAATGGTAATTTAGATGCGATTGACGTCGATCTAGCAGCAGAACACCGCTCAGATGTTGGCAATCACGGCAAACATGGTCCGAAGGTGACAATTGTTCAAAGCAATGCTGACAATGCTCTTGTTATAACGAAAAGCAACATTAGTACTGGTAATGTTGTAGACATTACCAATTCGGGCACTGGAAATGGTATTAGTCTCAGTCAGGTTGGTAATGGTCAGGGGCTTGTCATTGGTCAATCTGGTAACAACAACGCAGTTCAGATTACCAAGTCTTCGACAGATGGAAGTTCGGCTGTGGTGCTCAATGTAACTACGGGTTCAGGGATGGGATTAGCTGTCTACAATTCGGGAACAGGTGCAGCTCTTCAGGTCGATTCTACTTCTGGTCCAGCAATCTATACGACAGGCAAGGTTGGTATAAATTTCAGTGCACCTACTTACCAGTTAGAGGTTAAAGAAACTGCTGCCTCATCAAATAGTGCTATTAGGATATTGAGTGCAGGCAATCAAAATCGCATGACAATATCTTCTGATGCTTCCGACAATACGCAATTAGCCTTACAAGATAGTGCAGGTACCACACGTGTAGGACTCTATACCGGTGATACCTCTAATCCTCCAATTGCCCTGAATGCTGTTGCTAACAATGCTCGTGGTGATGTGGCATTTGGTGTTAATAGAACCTCTGATCCGGCAACAACCACTGAGGGTGATCTTTGGTATAATGCCACCGCGAATGTATTTAAGTATTACGATGGTTCTGCTATTCAGATATTAAGTACTGCTTCTGTTAGCCTTCAAGTAGCATATAATGGTGGTCAATTAATAGATGAGTCTACGCTCAATACCGTGCTCACCATAAAACAGACCAATACTTTATCTACAAATCATGTGCTCAACATCATAAATAGTGGTGGCTCTGGCTGGTATGGCATCGATGTTACTGTACCTAGAACCATTGGTAATGGTATTCGTGTTGACATGGGTAGTACAACAACAAGCAGTACTGCCGTAGGAATTGATATTAATAGTAAGTCAACAACTTTTGCTTCTTCACCTTTATTAGAAATAAGCAAGGGATATGTTTCGACTCCTACGGGAGGGGCTGCAGTTGCTCTGATAATGCAGTCTTCCACTGTTTCTTCTTCTCCACAACCGCTTCTTCAACTCAAGGAAGAGAGTGCTGGTGCAAGTACTCTTGGCATACTTGACATCAACAATACTGCAGCAGCCAACAGTCGTAGTAGTATAGTTATTAACAGCATTGCAACGGGTACCGGTTCGGGTATCACAATTAATCAGTCTGGTACCAGTACTGCCGCGGCTACTCCTCTTAGAATAAATTCGAGCAGTACCAGTTCACCATTGATCACCTTGGCAGCATCTTCTGGGAATGCTCGTGGTGATGTAGCATTTGGTGTTAATAGAACCTCTGATTCAGCGACAACCACTGAGGGTGATCTGTGGTATAATGCTACTGCGAATGTATTTAAGTATTATGATGGTACAGCGATCAGAATATTTCAGACTGGCGGTATGGGGACATTAAACGATGCCTATAATGCAGAGGCTATTGGCTCGTCGAAAATCATACATTGTGACAGTATAAATACAGGGACATCATCGGTTGAACTAATATCTACGATGGCACAGAATACAATCTTGCGAGTCGAACAGAGTGGTTCTAACCCAGGTATTTATCCCCATGCACTGCCTTTCGTAGTTATCAACAACAATCAAGCACCTGCTTGTTCGATTACTCAAGGGCACACCAATGGTGCTCCTGCAATAAATGTTCATCATTATGGGACTAGTTCAGGAGTATCAATAGAAGTGTCAAACGCTACTAGCTGTGCCGGTTTGTCAGTTAATCAGAGTGCACTCTCAGTTGGTGATGCTGTCTATTTGAGTCATCATGGCTCTGGTAGAGGTATTTACATAACAATGTATAATACAGACGGAACCAGTTCTGCAATCGTTATCAACAATAGTTCGAGCACAGGACGTGACATTGAAGGTAATAACTGGTTTGTTCAGAAGGATGGTGTGGTCAAAATTGGAGTTATAGCAACAACAGCAAGACCAGCCACACCAATAGAGGGTATGATTCACTTTACTGCTGGTGTTCCGTATATTTATGATGGGAGTGCTTGGCTCAAGATAGTAACAACGGCATCGTAGGAGAATATATGCCACTTTATGGTGAAGGCGGTTGGGGCGAATGTAGATATGGACTAGCAGGAGGCTGTCTTCCTTCTGACTGGTTCCAGATAGCCTATGATAGTCCTGAGACCGATATTCTTAGTATAACCGAGTTTGATTCGGTTTTATATGCGGGGTCAAGTCCTAATGGTATAATTTACAAGTCTCTAAATGGTACTACTTGGACACTGGCATACGATTCACCTGAGGCCAGCATAAACGATTTGGTTGTATTTAATGGCGACTTGTTTGCTGCTACTGGTCCAAACGGGTTGATTTTACGTTCGGTCGATGGTACTACTTGGACCATAGCATATGATACCTCTCAAACAGACATTAGAACGTTCAAAGTGTTTGGAAGTTATTTGTACGCTGGCGGAGATGATGGAATAATTTACAGAAGTAGTGATGGTTCCACATGGACACTTGCATATGATTCGCCCGAGAGTACAATATACGATTTGGAAGTATTCAATAGTAGTTTATATGCTGCTACAGGTAATAGCGGATTAATTTACAGTAGCACCGATGGAACTACATGGACACTTGCATACGATTCACCACAAACCACGATCAAATCTCTGGCGGCAATGGGAAGCGATTATCCAAGTGGCGTAGCACATCTATTGGCTGGTGGTGGGGACGCAGGATTTATAATTTACAAGTCTACAAATGGAACAGCCTGGGAACTTGCCTACGATGGGCTCGACACTATTGGTGGTGTTCTTGGTATGTATGGTACCAATGCAATGGTGTATGCTGGTTCAGAACTGGGTGGTATCCTGTACAGAAGCGACAACACATTAGACTGGTCGATTAGTTATGATTCGCCTGCAACCAGAATCAATGTAATCTCTCCGTTTTCTCTAAATTGCAAAATGTACCTAGGAACAGGGGTAGATGGCATCATTTACAGCATGGATAACCTGGTTCAGAAAGATCTGATTCCTGATGTAGTTGCCCCAGATGGATCAGAAACAATTGTGACTGATACCTTCATAGTACAATTTTCGATGGAAACAACTAACTATACAAACATCGTGTGGGACATTGAATATACACGAGACTGGAGTACCAACAGAACATGGCACCCAGCAGAAGGTGGAACTGATCCTCATTTGGGACACAATTTACCACTTACTGGTATCTCAATCGGTGGAGGACAAGTCACACAGAGTGGAAACTATTTAGAAGTTACTTGGAATGTTCTTCCAATAGTTGACTCAACAGATATGAAACTTCGCATTCGTGCTCGTGATACAAGTTCGAGTGGTTGTACAGGATACAGTAGCTGGAATGAAAGTGATTCAACTTTCACATTGCAAAATGGGCCATGCTAAGGGAGTAAGTAAGTGAAAATCGGTGTAACATGCTGGTCAGCTGATCGTGGTAAGCTGCAGTTGATAAAAGAGTTGGGATGTGACGAATTTTATTCTACTGTAGAATGGTGCAATATACATAAGGCACCAGATATGTACAACTGGTCTCAGCTTGATAGTGAGTTTCGATTAGAACAAGAGTTTGGACTGAAAAGCGTAAGAGTGATTATGCACACTCCTACTTGGGCATCAGGAGTTGATCCCAGTGATTGCAAGTTTAGACCAACAAGTTATCCACCGAGAACGTTGGAGTACTATTCTCGCTTTTGTGCAGCATTGGTGAGAAGGTATCCAGGAAGAACTTGGATCCTTTGGGGCGAGGCAGACAACAACTTTCCGAGGGAAGATCCCAAAGTAATACAATGGGCTGGAGATACTGAAACATACGTGAAGATGGCAAAGTGTGCCTATATTGAAATGAAAAAGGCTGACTCCAAATGTGTTGTTGGATTGAGCTCTTTAGTGGGTGCAACATTGAATGGTGAGTTTCCAACAATAGTAGAGAATGGGCAACCTTTGAGTAAGCTGCACGTATTTGATAAGATGTTAGAATTAGGAATGGGAGACTGCTGCAATTTTGTGCCCATTGATTTATATTGTTACGGGTACGGAAACAGCAAGAACTTCTTGGTGGGAATACGTAAAATCAAAGAGATAATGGCAAAGTACCATGTGAGGAAGCCTCTTTACATTACTGAAACGGGTGCTAAGATCACACCATCAGGCAGTAAAATGATGCAAACATTTCATCATGAAGCCGTGAGTGAAGAGACACAGGCTGGATTTTTGATGCATGCCTATGAGTGGGCAAAGCAGGCTGGTATTCAAAAGATGTTTTGGCACACGTTGCGAAGTAGTGAATGGGGACTCGTAAATCGCTTAGGTAATAAGCATTTGAGTTGGTATGCTTTCAGGGCCATTTTAGCAGGCGTCATGGAGAACTAAATGTCGATACTGAATGATGTTGTTCATTTTCGCGGTGAGACAGTAACGCTGTATGCAACTTTCAAGTTGATTACAGGCGAGTCGGCACAATTTGATTTGGATTTTGTAAGTCCCACGATTCATATTGAGTATGCAACTCCCAATAATCAAATTGTTATTATATTGCCTCCTATACCAATGACAAGAATGACCAATGACCGGTACTTCTATAATTGGGTTGTTCCTTACAATGCTCCAATGACAACTTACAACATAGTATATAGCGGTATAATTGATGACAAAAAGGTGGTATCAACAGAGGATCTGATCGTTGGGAATCCAGCCCTAACAGTAAAACAAAACTTTCTGCGGTATGGACCGAGTACATTTTTATTGATGTCTCGTGTTTATGAGCCGAGATTGTCACCACAACTACCGAGAGGTACATTCTAATGGGTAGTACATGTAATGAGGAGTGTAACAAAAGATGCAATAAGGGATGTATTGTTCCTCAATCTATTAATGAGAACGGCAATACATTTAGACAGGACACAGTTGGACACTTTGAGGTTGTTGTCGTCGTAGAGGATCAACTGGTTCCTCAACCTGAAGGGTGGCCTACAATTGAGGCAGTCTATGTCAACCCTGCATCGAAGATGATGACAACTGCTATACCTCAATCTCAGATGTATCAGGTAGAACCAGGTAGATACTATTTTGATTGGTGTGTACCAACTGACCAACCTCTTTTAGTGCACCAAGTTATATATAGAGGTAAAGTAGAAGATGATGATGTAATTGGTGAAGATACATTTACTGTTCTCCCTATTACGCCGGTCTGTCTAATTGTGCCTACTGTACTCACAACCAACAAGGCTGAGCGAGGCTGTTGCAGATAAGAAAGGTTATGAATCACAGAGTAATACTATATACTCACAATCGCGCTTTATACTTCCAACAGACTTTGGATGGTCTATTGTATTCGTTGGATGGATATAATATTCCAATCACAATTGTACTGAATGCTCCAGATGCAGCGACTTTGTCTGTAGCACAAAGAGTGCAGGATAGATGTGATGTGCTTGTTACTGAAGAAAATTGTGCTTTCGCAGCACAGACGATAGGTGTGAGGTGGAGTAATCCAGAAGTAATAACAATAGTGCAAGACGACCATATATTACCACCTTTAACAAAGCATTATTACCCAAATTGGCCAGATCTGTTTGAGAAGAAGCTTCTGTTTGGCAATGATGTGGTATATTTTGGTTGCTGTTTAGATAATGTCCCTATTCCAAATCCGTTTGCAATAAACACACCAGAAGGCGAAGACGAGTCATTTGTATATTTTGAAAGACCGGGGTCCAATTCACCTGTTTTTCTATTTGACCCCTGTACTATGAAAACATCATTCTGGTGGCAGTGCTACAACAGCGGACCAAAATGTGCCGTTGATAGTGCGGTGATTGCCAAGAGTAAGAGAATGGCAAGAGCGAAACTGGTAAAAACATATCACATTGGCTGGAATGGTAGTATGAATAACTACAATGATAGAAACGATTGGGCCAAAGCGTTTCATTTACCTATGACTCATACAAAAGTTAGAAATCTAAAAACCGGTGAAATAAGAGAGATTAGTTTAGACAAGGATTAAATAGATTTATAGGTGGTTTATGGAAAAAAAGTATAGTACAAACTACCCAGAGGCTCGGAGAAAATGGAATCAACAAAATAAGGATAAGATTCGTGCTGCAGGGCGTAGGCGCTACAATAAACATGGGGCAAGTTTGTCTTATAAACGACAGACATTTATTAGCTTTTTAGGATACAGAGAGAAAAGTATCCAAATGTTTCTTGATGTCTATGGACACACATGTTCGTGCTGTGGTGAGTCAAATGAAGACTTTTTGACCGTAGAGCATCGAGAAGGAGGTGGTACCATTGACCGGAGAAAAAATGGTACCTACGGTATTATGCGACGTGCAGCAAAAGAGCAGAATTTTGATAAATATTCTACACTGTGTATGAATTGTAATCATGCAAAGGGACGCCATGGATACTGTTCACATCAGTTCTCCCATTACAAAGGACCTGTAATTTTTTGGAATACCTTTAAGAATGAGTGGCAACTATTAGAGTTTAATGAGGCACTTCAAAAACATGTTCGAAAATGCGGTGGTGAGACATTCCAAGAAGTGCGTAAGGCAGTTCTTCCAGGTAAGATTCCTTGGATTAGCAGAGAGTATATAAAAATTGCCGAGATGGAAGCAGGTCGAGATGGAAAGGGAAGTAGAAGTAAAAGAGGAGGAGTAATATGCCCGAGCTGTACGTAGGTGCCTCTCAAGGTAGTGCACTTCCATTTTATCTAGCAATAAAAACATTAGGTGGGGATCTAGTGCCTCAACCTGCAAATAGTCCTACCCTAGAACTTTTATACAATGATGAGTGTACACATGCAGGTCAACGATCAGTCAATGTGGTCATGAGCATGATTGAACCTGGTCGGTATTTCTATGTTTGGAGAATTCCTAAAAATGAGCCGCTTGTTCGTCATCATATTGTATTCCGTGCAGTTCTCGATGATGAACAAGATGTTGCTACTGATGCATCGTATATGATATCTGAATTAATTCAACAACCTATTTTTTACATCTATGTAGATATTATAAAGGGTCTACAGATTTGTTATCCTGAAGTCATGGCACAAAGTCCGAAGTGCAAGAAGCATCCACACATCACAAAGTGGCAACGAGAGGAGATTGATATCGGCCTGGATGATCGTGCGATTGAGGGTGCATTTAGATTTGGTGAGTATCCAAATGCCGTGGTAGACAGACGAGTAGTGGGGAAGATGCAATATTCACTCGGTATTGGTGGAGACATTGCCAGTGAGGTACCAGGAGGTGGATCTTCTCAAAGGCCAGGAGACCCAGCAACTGATACCAAATATACATATCGAACGAAGTATCGTTATCAATAACAAGGAGACACAAATGTCAGAAGAGAAGAAGGTTCAGGATAAGGCTTTGGAGTTATCGCCACTATTGTCAGGTGATAGTCCAATTATTAATTTGAAACAAACGGCTGAAACACAAGCTATCTATATTGACCAAGATGCTACAACATGTCAGGCTTTACATATTGAATCAGTTCAATATGGTCAAAGCATCACAAACGCTGGAGCTGGATATGGATTGAGAATAAATGAAGCTGGTAATGGAATAGCGCTGGATCTCAACAAGCAAGGAACAGGCAGTGGCAATATTATAGATATAGAAAATTCAGGAACCGGCTACGATATCAGGGGAAACAATAGTAGCTGGCTTGTAACAAAAGCTGGTGTAATAGCTTGTGCTGGTATAACGGGAATGTCATTTCCGGGTGCTACAGGTCTTCAAGGGGTAACCGGGGTTCAGGGAGCAATAGGTCAAACAGGAGTTCGAGGACAAACCGGTGTTGGAGTTCAAGGGGCAACAGGAGTTCAAGGGACTCAGGGTTCCCAGGGGTCTCAGGGGCAAACTGGATTACAAGGTGTTCAGGGTATCCAAGGACCATGTGGACCTGAGGGACAAACGGGCGTTCAAGGTGCCCAAGGACCTATAGGTGAAAAGGGAGATACGGGTGATCAAGGTATTCAGGGTGATACCGGTCTTCAAGGTATCCAAGGTGTAACAGGACCTGCTGGCCAAGGTAGTACAGGACTACAAGGAGTTGCGGGGAGATCTAAAACATTGATAGGCACATGGTGCGATTACATCGCTAGTGGATATACAGGGATTGAGATCTCTTTAGCAGGTGGAGACGCAATACCACAGATAACTATGCCTTATAGTGGATCGCTTGTTGCCATCACAGTGCGAATAAAAAGTCCCTGTACTGCTGGAAGTGTAACTCTCTATCCCACTATTGAAGGTGTTCCACAAACTGCTCTGAGTTGTACAATAGATGTCAATTATCCCAATTGCAACTATACTACTGCATTACCAGACTCCATCACATTTGATGCATGTGATGAAGCAGGAATCTGGTATGATGCCACTGGAGACTTCACTTCTGCAGATGATGCGGTGATAGTTGCCCTTTGGGCTGTATTCGATGAATAAGATGTCTTTTCATTAGTGACAAACTAGAAAATATTTTTATAAAAGCCTAGAGATTATTCTCTGGGCTTTTTTATTGAGAGGAAGAACATGCCAGAAGTTAGCTTGTGCATGATTGTAAAAGATGAAGAGGAAGTTCTTGAAAGGTGCTTGAACTCAATCCAGGGCTTCCCCGATGAAATTATCATCGTTGATACCGGGTCAACAGATAGAACAGTAGAAATAGCACAAAAGTTTGGTGCCAAAATCTATAACTTCAAATGGATAAATGATTTCGCGGCTGCACGAAACTTTTCGTTCAGCAAAGCTACTAAAATGTTCGTGATGTGGCTTGATGCTGATGACGTGGTCCTTCCTGAAAATCTTGAGAAATTGAAAGCTCTCAAATCCCACCTTTGCAGAGACGTCTATCTTCTTGCCTATGACTACGCACAAAATCCGAACGGCACCAGTGCCTGCTTGCTGCAGCGAGAGAGGATTGTAAAGAACGATCCCTCCCGTATTCGTTGGTACTATCCAATCCATGAGGTAATCGATCTATCTCGGATACCCAATGCCACAATGGAAAATCACCCAGAAATTGTGATCACCCATCGTCGAACTGGGGCCGGGTACTCTGCCGACCTAAACCGAAATGTGGCCATGCTCGAAGCCGCTCTACAAAAGCCAGAGTATCACAATGATCCTCGTCTTACATATTACATAGGCAAAGAGCTTCTGTATGTTGCAGGCTTTGAGCAAGATCGAACGAAGAAACTAGAGATATACCAGAAGACTATCAAATACTTCAAGAGATTTCTCAATGCAAAGGAAACTTGGTACGAAGATCAAACATCTGCTCAGTTCAAGTTGGCCAAGTGCTATCATGAAATGGCTCTTCTCACAGATAAAAAGGGTAAATGGATGACTCTTGCAGAAGAGGCATGTTTTGATGCCATCAAGATGGATTATCGTTGGGTAGAGCCATATTACCTACTCGGTATGATGGCATGGGACAGACAAAATTGGCGTGCGGCCATCCATTGGTTTGAGATATGTAGAAATTTACCAAAGCCTGATGTCCTCGCTCCAGTGGAGATGGAGTATTATACCTGGCTACCGAGACTACAACTTTGTGTAATGTATGATAAGGTCGGTGATTTACAAAAAGCTTACGAGAGGAACAAAGAAGCTTTGGAAATGAATTCTACTCACCCCATGATTGTGGCAAATGATCAAATGTTTAGGAAGGTTTTACAAAAGCCTCAATCTGCACCAGCAGTTGCAGTTTCTACAGCGCCTTCGGTGAGGATCGGTTGGCTGGCAGCAGGAATCGACCTGACTATTCCTCAGTTTCGTATCAGAACCTACAACATTAGTAATCAACTCCGAAAAGATGGCTACAACTCTGAAATCTTCACAGATCCAAGCAAGGTTGGTCAATATGATGTACTAATCTTTGATGTTGCATTTAGTGAGCAACAATATAGTGTGATGGTGCAAGCCAAGAACTTAGGAAAACGTGTTCTGGTAAATGTTTGCGAGGCACTATTTGAGTTCAACAATCCATGGTATGTAAAATCGATGGAGATAGCAGATCTCACTGTTTGCTGTTCAGAAGCGCTGAAAAATCTCGTAAGCGAAAAGGTGCCAGCAGCGAAGTTGGAATGCATCGAGGATGCAGTAGAAGGTGATTTTAATCTAAATTGTAACTATGAAGAAAAGGAAGAGCTGGTTGCAGGTTGGTGTGGAATGGGTGGCGGAGTGGTACATGTAGAAAAACTGCGACCACTATTTAAGAAGCATGGGTACAAGATTATCACTATCCACGAACATGCGAATGCCGACATCGAGTGGGACCTAAATACCTGGCCAAATGAGTTGGCAAAGTGCGACATTGCTATTGCTCCCACAGATCATATTCGGCAGCCTTGCAAGTCGAATAACAAACTCACAACCTACATGGGGTTGGGGCTTCCTGCTATCACTTCACCACTCCATGCTTACACTCGCCATATTAGGAATGGTGAAACGGGGTTTGTAGCAGAAACAGACGAACAATGGGAGAAGGCATTGATTGCATTGAGGGATGTAAATCTTAGAAAGAAGATAGGGCAAGCCGGCAAGACAATCGCACGAGCATACTCTCTGCCTGTGATTGCAAGCTATTGGAGAAATAGAATACTCGAAGGTGTAAAAGTACAATCCAAGGTGGAAGTGTCTAATGACAAGTCTGTAGATATTATCATTCCTACCTATGATAATCCAGAGTATTTAAAGCAATGTCTCGAAAGTATTGAAGCTTGCACAGATGTTCTGTACAATGTAATAGTTGTTGATGCCAAGAAAGAAAGGACCAATTTTTCTCAATCTATAAATCTTGGCATCAGTAGGGGTGGAGCTCCATATGTGGTCTTCTTGAATGATGATTGCATTGTCAGCAAAGGCTGGATAAAACCTTTAATAGAGCAGTTGAAGGGTA
>Ga0315289_10012483_pt1 | contig 11956 bp, 15 predicted proteins | sample YL17G11_40_MG_FD_203452 | JGI IMG/M metagenome (GOLD analysis project Ga0315289, IMG submission 203452) | Sediment microbial communities from Yellowstone Lake, YNP, Wyoming, USA - YL17G11_40 | ecosystem: Environmental > Aquatic > Freshwater > Lake > Sediment | place: USA: Wyoming | collected...
ATCCGCACCGCCGCGAGCGCGTCGTTCTGCTGCGCTTCGGCCGCCGCCATACTCGCCAGGTGCCCGGCGTGTGAGAGCACGTCGAGCTCACGAAGATAGACAGAGCTGAAGAGCTGCGCGACGGTGGCTTCCTCGGCGAAGTACGACTCGCGCGCGACCATCTCGGTCTCGGCGCGCAGGTCGTCCTTGCTCCCCATGAGGTAGGCGTGAAGCGAGCGCTGCCAGGGCGATTCGCCCGTCAGGTGACCGGCCGCCTCGACGTAGCGCTCGTGCAGCCAGTCGACGGAGGCGCGCTCCATCTCGACCCCGCGCAGGACGGCCTCGCCGCGGGTCACCCCAGCCGGGCTCGCGTCGGCAGCTTTCGCGCTGGTGAAGAACGGGACCTCGGCGACCAGCGTGAAGCAATCCCAGACCGCTTGCGCGTAGGCGTCGCTCGAGGTGCCGCCCTGTAGGGCGGCGGCCGGCTCGACCCCGTAGCGGTCGAAGTACTCGTAGTCGTCGGAGAGGTCGAAGGCCTCGAACACGGCGTCACCGAAGGCGTTCAAGTAGGGCATCTCGGGCTCGCCGCGGTGGGGCGGCAGCCCGGCTGCCGCGAGCACCGCGGCGAGCTCACCGCTGAGCGTCGCGTCGTCGTGCGACACGTAGAAGTAGGCGCCGCTGCAGTGTGAGTTGTGCAGGCCCATGTAGAGGTCGAGCGGCGCGCGGCCCACGACCTCCATGACCGCGCGCGCCTCCGGCAGCGGCTTGGCGAACGCGTACCGCTTGTAGTCGAAGGGGAAGGTCCATTCGAACTGCTCGACGAACGGCGGCCGGTACTGACGCAGCAGGAAGCCGGCCAGATCGCCCGGCTCGCGGAACCAATGCTCGTTCAGTCGCATCCCGTCGGGGTCGCTCACCTTCACCACCGAGAAGCGAAAGCCCAGCCGCTCGGCGAGATCGGTCTCGGCGAGCAACGGCAGCAGGTACTCGAGCACCAGCGTGCCGATCGGCTCCTCGGGGTGGGGAGCGCCGACGAGCGCCGCGCGCAACGGCCCCGAGCCGACTTCGAGGCAGCGGATGTCGTGGCCGGAGCGTGACGCACCCGCACGCCACGCCTGGGTGTCCGGATGAGCCGCGATGAGTCGGTCGGTCGACGCCTCGAGCTCGTCGACGGAGAGGTAGCCGTCGTATGACGGCACACCGGCGACGATGTCGTCGTATCTCGGAAACACCTCGGGACCGCCTTTCGCTCGACCGTCGTCCGCGCGTTCGGCAGAGCCTACCAGAGCCATGACCTTGTCGGATTCGGCAGACTTGCGGGAATCGCTAAAGGTTTCTGCGGGGGCGTCGATAAAGAGACCGGTACCCCCTTCAGAGGGCCGGGATCGCCCGGGACTGCCCGCCAGAGCGGGCGTCACGGATGATCCCGGCCCTCCCCTTTGTGCCGCCGGTCCTCGTTCGCGCGCCGACCTCCCCGCGCCCGCCTCGATGTGGTGGCGGCCGATGTCCCCTCCCGCATCGCCCTCTCGCTCTGGCGGCCCGTCGACGCCATTTGCTAGAGTGAGGCCATCGTGGAGGGAGAAGAGCCGAGATGATCTATTGCGTGGTGCCGCCCGAGCTCGGCGAGGAGGCGTATCTCCGGCTCGTGGAGCACTACAGGGACAATCCCAACGTCAAGGTCATCATGGACCGGCGCCAGAGCGAGCGGCGCAAGGACCGAACGCATGGCGGCGTGCGCGAGACGCGCGACCGGCGGCGGCGGCGCCTGCCCGGCGACTTCGACGTCTGACGGCACGCCGGCCACCGCCTGACCCTCGAAGCCGCCTCGCCACGCGCCCCACCCAGCCCTCGACCCTAAGGATCACATGCCTCAGCAACGTCCCCGCGGCACCCAGACGAGCGTCGTCCTGTCCTCGCTGATGATGCCGGCCGACGCCAACTTCATGGGCAACATCCACGGCGGCGTCATCATGAAGCTCATCGACGAGGCGGCGGGCACGTGCGCGTTCCAGTTCTGCCGCACGCGCGTCGTCACCGCCGCGATCGACCGCATCGACTTCCACTACCCCGTGCAGATCGGCAACCTGATCTCGATGAAGGCGAACATGAACTACGCCGGCACCAAGTCGATGGAAGTCGGGGTCCGTGTCGAGGCGGAGGACCTGGCGACCGGCGTCATCACCCACTGCGCCTCGGCCTACCTCGTGTTCGTGGCGCTCAGCGACGGCGGGCAACCGATCAGCGTCCCCAAGCTCACGCCTCGATCGGCGCAGCAGAAGCGCTGGTACGCGGAAGCTCAAGCGAGACGCGCCAAGCGGCTCGCCGAGCGTCAGCCCGCCGACTGACCCTGCGGGTCAGGCCGCCGGCCTGGACCCCGGGCCTCGCGGCTCACTCCGCCGGCTCGGCCGCCGGGCCCTCGAGGCGCAGCAGCTCGTTCAGGGCGGCGTGTGCCACGTCGAGCTGGTCGTCGCTGGGCTCACTGGTGGTAAAGAGCCGCTGGAGCTCGATTCCCGGCCGGCCGAGAGCGCCCGCCAGAGGGTGCTCGGCGTGCCGGGCCATCCACGAGAAGACCTCCATCGCCGTGCCCAGAGAGACGAGACTGGCGACCAGCGTCGCCAGGGGCTGGCGCTCCTTGCCGGCGGCGCGCAGCAGCAGGCCTGTAGCGATGTTGGTCGCAACGAGCGGCGCCACGAGGTTGGTGCCGCAGCGGGCGTGCTCCCGGGTGGCATCCCGAGCCCAGCCGGCCCCCTCCGGGTCGCCCCGCTCAAAGGCGGCTACGCTCTTGTGCTCGGCGCCGTGGTAACGCGACAGCTTCGAGTCGCGCAGGGCAAGAAAGACGGGGAGCAGCGAGACCCCGGCGATCGCCAACTCCCGCGCCACCGGCGCGCGGCGTCCGGAGCGGCGCAGCGCCACTGTGGCGACGGCGCTGCCCATGGACGCGGCGAGCAGGCGCGGATCCTCCTGGGGCAGCACGGGCCCGCCCGTCGCGCGACGTACTGCGGGGAGCACGGCGAGCGCCTCACCGAGACGCACGAGGCCGCGCGCCAGCGGCAGGCGCTGCAGCGCCCCGCGCCCAGGCAGCTGCATCTTGCGCGCCGAGCTCACGCGGATGCCACCGCGTTCGTCGCGCACGGCGGCTGCCCAATAGCCCGGGCTCTGCAGCAGGACGCCGTCGCGCAAGGCCATGCCGCCGAGCTGCAGCGGGACCACGTCCCGCTCCCGCTTCGGCGGCTGCGTCTTGAAGCTCTGTCCTTCAGCCTCAGTCACCGTGCGCCTCCATCACCCGCTTGATACCCCGCACAGCTTGACGGATACGCTCCTCGTTCTCCACCAGGGCGAAACGCACGAAGCCGTCCGCGGAGCGCCCGAAGCCGATGCCGGGCGAGACCGCCACCTGGGCGTCGCGCAGCAGCAGCTTGCTGAACTCGAGCGAACCGAGGTGGCGGTAGGGCTCTGGGATCGGCGCCCATACGAACATCGTTCCCTTGGGCTTGCTGACGGGCCAGCCTACGCGGCCCAGCCCGTCGCAGATCACGTCGCGCCGGCGCTGATAGACGCCGGCGACCTGGCGAGGCACCTCGTCGCAGTCGTTCAAGGCGATGATGGCGGCGATCTGGATCGGCTGGAAGACACCGTAGTCGAGGTAGCTCTTGAGGCGCTGGAGGCCGGCGATGACCTCGGCGTTGCCGGCGGCGAAGCCGAGGCGCCAGCCGGCCATGCTGTGGCTCTTCGAGAGCGACACGAACTCGACCGCCACGTCCTTGGCGCCCGGCACCTGGAAGATACTCGGCGGACGGTAGCCGTCGAACACGATCTCGGCGTAGGCGAAGTCGTGCACGATGAAGACGTCGTTCTCGCGGGCGAAGGCCACCAGGCGCTCGAAGAAGTCGAGCTCGACGCAGTGCCCGGTCGGGTTGTGCGGGAAGCTGACGAGGATGACCCGCGGCCGCGGCCAAGTGCGGTCGTAGGCCTCCTGGAGGTCGGCGAAGAAGTCGGCCGTGTCGGGGGTCAGATGGACGCTGTTGACCTCCGCCCCCGCAAACACGGCGCTGAACTGGTGGATGGGATAGGTCGGCTCGGGCACCAGGGCCGTGTCGCCGGAACGCACAAGCACCCACATGAGATGGGCGAGTCCCTCCTTGGCGCCGATGCAGACGATCGCCTCGCACTCAGGGTCGATCTGCACGTCGAAACGCCGCTCGTACCAGGTGCTGAGGGCGAGACGCAGCTTCGTGATGCCACGCGAGGCCGAGTAGCGATGGTTGGTCCCGGTCTGAGCCGCCTGGATCAGCTTGTCGACGATAGGTGACGGCGTGGCCAGGTCCGGGTTGCCCATGCCCAAGTCGATGATGTCGTCACCGCGCCTCCGCGCCTCGATCTTCATATCGTTGACGATGCTGAAGACATACGGCGGCAGACGGTCGATGCGACGAAGCTGCATGGCCCTGGACCTCCAGTGCGGATCGCTCTCGCCCCAGTGGCGATCGAAGTGCGTCAGTATGCACGACGAGGTCCGTCGATGAAAGCGTCGGGCACAGCGAAGGGCTGGTCGCTCCGCGTCACGGCTGGCCTCGGTCGCGGCGGCCACGGACATGGTCGTAGAATCGGCCACGTTCTCCCTCGCCCGCACGACCGTGGAGGGACGTGCCCAGACTCGACCGCGACCTCAAGCTGCTGTCCCTCGCCAACGTCCTGTTCGCGCTGGGCTTCGGCATGTACCAGCAGCTGCTCTTCGTCTACGCGCTCGACTTGGGCGCCTCACGCTTCACGATCGGCCTTCTGAACGCCGTCATGCTCGCCACCATCGCGGCCGGCAACATCCCCGGCGCGTGGGCGTCTCACCGCTTCCGTCTCAGGACGGTGATCGCCGTGGTGTGGTGGCTCACCGTCCCCGCCGCCGTCTGCTTCGCCCTCGCCCCGTCGTGGCCGTGGCTGATCCCCGGTCTGATCCTCAGCGGCCTCTACATGGCCAACAACCCGGCCTTCAAGTCGTACATCGCCCTCAAGTCCGAACCGGAGCGCAGGGCGAGCAACCTCACGCTGGTCTTTGGTTCGTACTCCGCTGGGCTGGTGGTGTCGCCGCTCGTCGGCGGCTTCATCGCCGGCCACTTCGGCATGCGCACCGTGTTCTGGTCGAGCGCCGCCGTCTACGTGGCATCGTCGCTGGCCGCGACGCTGATCCGCGACACTCCCTACCACTCGCGTGAGACCCCGTGGAGCCTCGGCGGCGTCCGGCGCAACCGCAGCTTCCGCCGCTACACGGTCTTCTTCCTCGCCGGCTTCCTCGCTGTGTACGTCGGACAGCCGTTCCTGACCCCTTACCTTTCTCTCGTCCACGATCAGGGCTACGCCGCCCTGGGCGCGTACGCGTCGCTGGCCGCCCTGGGCACCGCCCTGCTCGCGCCGCTGGGAGGGCGCGTGGCCGATCTGCGTGGCCCACGGACGAGCGCCGCTCTGGTGCTCGCGCTCGTCCTCGCCGGGACGCTGATCCTGCTCGTGGGCCCCTCGCCCGTGTTCTGGGCGCTGGCGATGTTCCTCTGCGGCGGCTACGACGCTTTGAGGTTCCTGGCAACGGGCGTGGTCGGCCGTTCGTTCGGCGACCTGCCGCTCGCCTGGGGCTACGCGCTGTTCGACACCATGATGGGCCTGCCGATGGCCGGTGGCGCGATCCTCGGCGGTCTCCTTTTCAAAGCCGGTACCGCGCTGCCCTTCGCCCTGGTCGTGGGCGTGACGCTGGTCCTGCTCGTGGCCCTGTCGCTGTGGCGCGACGGCGACGTCCGAACGTCGCCGGAGATGGGTACGTAGAATGCGGCACGAGCGGCGCACTCGTGAGGAGTGCGCCGTCGATCGCCGGGTGAGACGACCGGGGAGGGAACATGGGCATCTTCGACACCATCAAGGACAAGGCCGGAGACCTGGCCGACGACGCCGGCCGCGCCGGCAAGGTGACGGCGGCGCAAGTGAAGCTGAAGTCGTTGCAGGGCGACGTCAAGGAGGCGATCGGCCAGCTTGGCCACGAGGCCTTCAAGCTGATCGAGAAGGGCGAGCTCACGCACCCCGGCCTCGAGCCGGCGATCGCCAGGATCCGCGACGCCCAGAAGCTCGTCGCCGACAAGGAAGCCGAGATCGAGAAGCTGCGCGCCGAGGATTGACCGCCGACGAGGCGGAGAACGTCACCCGCGCGAGGCTCCGACCGCCGGCCCTCTTCTGGTAGTCTCGCTCGCGACCAAGGAGGCCGGATGAAGTTGAGCGATGCGTGGCCCGAGGCGACGCGAGACGCGGGCGATCTCGAGAGCGAGCCCAAGATCAACGTGATCGACCTCGTCGACGGAGAGACCGTGACGAGCTACTTCGTCTGCTCCGAGCGCGAGGTCAGGACGACCAAGAACGGCGGGACGATGGTCAATCTCACCCTTCTCGATGCCACGGGGCAGGTCAGGGGCGTCCACTTCGAACCATCAGAGGAAGTCGTCGCCACGCTCGCTCCGGGACGCGTCGTCAAGGTCCAGGGTCGCTACAAGATCGACCCCAAGTGGGGGCCACAGCTCGTCGTGGACAGACTGCGGGTGCTGGGCGAGGGCGAGTACGACGCCGCCGCCTTGGTGCCGGTGTCGCCGGTCGCCGTGGACGAGCTTCGCGCCCGGCTCGCGGTGCTCGTCGAGGGCGTCGCCGAGCCGCACGTCCGAGCGCTCCTGGAACGTGCCCTCGACCCGGAACGCGAGCCGGGTGTGACGTACGCCGTAGCCCCCGCGGCGGTGCGCATGCATCACGCGTATCGTCACGGGCTGCTCGAGCACTCGGTGGTCGTCGCGGAGGTGGCGGCCGGCGTGGCCGAGCGCCTGCCGACCGTCGACCGCGACCTGGTCGTGGCCGGCGCCCTCCTGCACGACATCGGCAAGGTCGTCAGCTACTCGAGTGACCCGTTCGCCCCGGGGTTCACCGACGCAGGGCGCCTGCACGGCGAGATCGTGCTCGGGCACGACATCGTGCGGGGACTCATCGATGAGGTCGCCGACTTCCCCGCCGAGCTCTCGTCGCGGCTGCGCCACATCATCGTCGCCCATCACGGCGAGAAGGAGAAGGGCAGCCCGGTGGTACCGATGACGCGCGAGGCCATCGTCGTCCACTACTGCGACGACATGACGGCCCGCGTCGCGGCGGTCGACGACGCCGAGCGGGCGACCGCCGCCGGCGAACGCTGGTCGGCTTTCAGCCGCATGCTCGAGACCTTCGTCTACGTGGGTGACGCCCCTCTCGGGACCATGGAGGACGCGGCCGCGGGCGCTGCCGACGGCGCACCGGCCGAGGGGCGTCTGCCCTTTGACGACGCGTGACGCGGACGGAGGCTCTCTCTAGCCCCAGATCTCCTTCACCGCGGCCAGCACCTCCGCCGCGTGCCCCTTGGGCGTGACCTTCGGGTAGACCCTGCGCAGCGTCCCGTCGGCGTCGATCAGCCACGTGGTGCGCTTGGCCACGCCTACCATGGGCCGCGCCACGCCGAAGGCGCTCGCCACGATATGCTCTCCGGCTTCGCTGATGAGGGGCATGCGCAAGTCGTACTTCGCCGCCCACTTCTGATTGGCCACGGGCTTGTCCACGCTGGCGCCGATCACCTGGACGCCGAGCTTGGCGAACTCGTCCAGCAGGCCGTTGAACTCAACGGCTTCGGTCGTTCAGCCCCCGGTACCGGCTTTGGGATAGAACCACAGGACGGTCGGCTTGCCGGGGGTGCCGAGGTCGAAGGTGGTCCCGTCGTACGAGGCGCCGACCACGGCCGGCGCCTTGTCGCCCTCTTTCAGCATCTCGTCCCCTTTCGTACGCCCGAGAGCCGGCGGCGTCCGTCGTCGGCGCGCTCCTCGCGACCCATCAGTAGCCGCCCCAGAGCGTCTCGGCCTCAGCCAGCACGTCCTTGGCATGACCATACGGCGGCACGTCCGTGAAGACGCGCTTCACGAGCCCCGATCTGTCGATCATGAAGGTCGCCGCCCGAGGGCGGCCACGTCGGGTGCCCACCACCCCGAACGCAAGGCACACTGTCCTGTCGGTATCACTCACCAACGGATAGCGCAGGTCGTAGCTCGACGCGAAGGTGGCGATCATGGGGGCACGGTCGATGCCTACGCCGACCACCTGGATGCCCAGTTGACTGAAGCCGGACAGCCAGTCGTTGAAATCACCGACCATGCTCACGCTGCGCGCGCTCATGGCCTCTTCGAAGAAGAAGACGACGATGTGCTGACCGGGCGCGCCGAGGTCGAAGACCTGGCCGTCCTGCGTGAAGAGGACGACGGCCGGAGCGCCTTCGTCTATGCCGACCATGCCGATCCCATCCGGCCCGTCACGACGCTCAGCGCGCTTCGAGCTCAGCGTCGTCGGCGGTGGGCGGCGCGGCGACCACGAGAAAGGTGAGCGGGCCGACCCCGATGTTCGAGACCCGGTGCCAGGCGTGCGGCGGCACGACGAGCGCGTCGCGCTCGCCGAGCTTGCGATGCTCCTCGTCGACGTCGATCATCGCCGTGCCGTCGAGGACCACGTACAGCTCCTCCTGCTCGCGATGCAGGTGCCGCAACATGGAGCCCTCGGCCAGCGTGAACACGTTGGCCCGCATCTGCGTCAGTTCAAGCTTCTCGCTGAGTCGCTGGACGCTCAGCTTCTCGGACAGGCTCTCGGTAGGCACGGCGTGAACGACGTCCATCTGCTCCTCCTAGCGCGGCAACCGCCGGCGCGTCGCTTCAGCTCTTCTCCTGCTCGAGGATGGTGACGGGGATGCGGCAGAGCTGCTCGAGTCGCCGCGCGTCTGCGGCGGACCCGACGATGTCACCGAAGTGCATGGGCACCACCACCTGCGCCTTGAGAAGCGTACAGGCGTGGACCGCCTCTTCCGCGGTCATCGTGTAGGTCCCGCCCACCGGGAGCAGCGCGACGTCTACCTCGACCTCCTGCATCTCGGGGATCGCGTCGGTGTCGCCGGCATGGTAGATGCGCACTCCGTCCATGTCGATGATGTAGCCGACATGGCACGCGTCCCGCGGGTGGTAGACGACGCCCGGCTGCTTGAACTTGTTGATGTTGTAGGCCGGCACCGCGGTCACCTTCGCCGTCCCCACATCCACGGTCTGTCCGGGCTGGGCGGTGAAGGCGGGGCGCCGGCCGACCTTGTCGGTGACACAGGGCGGGCCGACGACCACCGTGCCGGGCCCCGAGACCTTGTCGATGTCCGCCAGGCTGAGATGGTCGTAGTGGTCGTGCGTGACGAGGACGGCATGGGCTTGAGGCTGACCGGGACCGAGCTTCCACGGGTCGACATAGACAATGCTGCTGCCGTCGATGCGGAACGTGTCGTGGCCGAGCCAGTGGATGTGCTCGAGCATGATCCCTCCTCGGAAGGCGCAACACGAGCATCGTACCCGAAGAACCCGGAGATGAAGAACAGCGGCGGGGCGGCGGCCGGACCGGCCGAGCCCGGTCCGGCGGCCGCCCCGCCGGGTGCTTCGTCTGCGTGCGGAGTTACCCGGCGCTCTCGGGGGAGTCGTCGCTCTCGGGCGCCTCTTCAGCCTCCGGGGCCGCTTCGGCCTCGGGGACCGCTTCGGCCTCTTCAGCCTCGGGGACCGCTTCGGCCTCTTCAGCCTCGGGGGCCGCTTCGGCCTCTTCAGCCTCCGGGGCCGCTTCGGCCTCGGGAGCCGCTTCAGCCTCTACGGCCGGGGCGGCGGCGGCGGACGCCGGCCGTACGTTGACGGCTTGGTTGCCCTTGCGGCCCTGGGTGACTTCGAACTCGACCACCTGGTCGGTCTCGAGTGACGTCACGCCCTCGGCAAGACCGGTGACGTGGACGAAGATGTCAGTGTCGTCGTCCTGAGCGATGAACCCGTAGGCCTTGTCGGTCGAGAACCATTTGACTTTGCCTTGAGGCACTGCTTCCTCCTGGTGTTCTGTGAAGCGGGTCCTCGACGGCGCTCGGGCCAGGGACGACGCTCCCCTTGTGTTGTACGGACTGTTATACCCGCGCCCAACCGAGTACGCGACCCGGCGCCGTCAGCAGCGCGTGACGACGAAGATCCCGATGCGCGCCATCAGGTCCGGCGCGATGGGCCGCGAGGGCGGCGGCGCGTCGACCGAACGCAGGTAGAGCTCGCGCTCGATGCAGAGCCCCTCCTCGCGGCACAGCTTGCGGAAGTCGCGGATCGTACAGAGGTGGATGTTGGGCGTGTCCCACCACTGATAGGGGATCTCCTTCGAGACGGGCATGCGGCCGAGGAAGAACAGCTGCGCCCGCACCCCCCAGTGGGCGAAGTTGGGGAAGCTGACGATCGCCAGGCGGCCGACCCGCACCATCTCGCGGACGATCATCCGCGGCCGACGCAGCTGCTGCAGGCTGAGGCTCAGGATCACGACGTCGTGGGACCCGTCCTCGAAGTCGGCGAGGCCCTCGTCGAGGTCGCCGTGAAAGACCGACAGACCCTTGCCGACACAGGCCTCGACCGCCGCCTGAGAGACGTCGACGCCGCTGCCGCGCACATGTCTCTCGCGGATCAGCTCGGCGAGCAGCTCGCCATCGCCGCAGGCGAGGTCGAGCACCGTCGCCCCTTCGGGCACGAGGTCCTCGATCAGCTTGTAGTCGATGCGGCGCACGGTGGCCATCATACGCCGCGGGTGGCGCGGGGCGTCGCGCCGCCCGTCAGGCGGGCGGCGCGAACGTACGCGCCCCGCTGGCGAGGAAGGCGCCGATCACACCCTCCATCTTCTCGCGCTCGAGCAGGAAGGCGTCGTGACCGTAGTGGCTCGTCACCTCGTAGTAGCTGACGTGCTTGTGCGTCGCGCGCAGGGCGCTGACGATCTCCTTGAGCTGGTACGGCGGGTGCAGCCAATCGCTCGAGAAGGACATCACGAGGAAGCGCGACTTCACGTCGCGAAAGGCTGAGACCAGGCTGCCGTGACGGCGCGAGAGGTCGAAGTAGTCGATAGCGCGCGTGATGTACAGGTAGGTGTTGGCGTCGAACCGGTTTGTGAACGCGAGCCCCTGATGGTGAAGGTAGCTCTCGACCTCGAAGTCCGGCTTGAACGTGAACGTGTACTCCTGGATGTCCTGAAGGCGCCGGCCGAATTTCTCCTGCATCGCCTCGTCGGAGAGGTAGGTGATGTGGCCGACCATGCGGGCGACGGCGAGCCCCTTGGACGGCGGCTTGCCGCCGTAGAAGTGGCCGCCGCGCCAATCCGGGTCGGCCATGATCGCCTGCCGGCCGACCTCGTTGAAGGCGATCGCCTGGGTCGGCTGACGGGCGGCGGTGGCCATGGCGACCGCCAGGTGTACCCGCTCGGGGTGAGAGACCGCGAGCTCGAGCACCTGCATGCCGCCCATCGAGCCGCCCGCCGCGGCGAGCAGCTTGCCGATGCCGAGATGGTCGAGCAGCAGCAGGTGGGCCTCGACCATGTCGGCGATGGTGATCATGGGGAAGCGCGTGCCGTACGGCTTGCCCGTCGCAGGGTCGACCGACGACGGGCCGGTCGAGCCGCTGCAGCCGCCGAGCACGTTGGCGCAGATGACGTAGTACTTCTCGGTGTCCAGCGCCTTGCCCGGCCCGATGAGCACGTCCCACCAGCCGGCGCGCTTGTCGTTGGCGCTGTGCCGGCCGGCGACGTGCGCGTCGCCGGACAACGCGTGAAAGACCATGATCGCGTTGTCGCGCGCCGCGTTGAGCGTGCCGTACGTCTCGTAGGCGAGGGTGATCGGCCAGAGTTCGCCGCCGCCCTCGAGCTTCAGCGTCCGGCCCGGCCTGTCGAACGTGACGTGCTTCGTGCGCACGATGCCGGCCGAGCCGGCGTCGTCGCCGAGGCCGGCCGGCACGTCGCCTATCTCGACCTTCTGCGCGTGCTTCTCGTCGGCCATGGCGACGCGTCAGGCCTTCGCCAGCGCCTGGTCGATGTCGCCGATGATGTCGTCGACCGTCTCGAGGCCGATAGACAGGCGCACGAAGTCGTC
>Ga0315289_10012487_pt1 | contig 11954 bp, 5 predicted proteins | sample YL17G11_40_MG_FD_203452 | JGI IMG/M metagenome (GOLD analysis project Ga0315289, IMG submission 203452) | Sediment microbial communities from Yellowstone Lake, YNP, Wyoming, USA - YL17G11_40 | ecosystem: Environmental > Aquatic > Freshwater > Lake > Sediment | place: USA: Wyoming | collected...
TATAATGGCTCGCTGCAGGCAAAGGCAGGAACTTGAGCAGGATGCCCGAGGACGTTTTCGACATCGTGGTCGTTGGCGGCGGCCATGCCGGGTGCGAGGCCGCCCTGGCCGCAGCGCGCCTCGGCGCACGCACCGCCCTGGTGACCCTCCGCGCCGAGCGCATCGCCCAGATGTCGTGCAACCCGGCCATCGGGGGCCTGGCCAAGGGCCAGATCGTCCGCGAGATCGATGCCCTCGGCGGCTGGATGGCCCGCATCACCGACTCGACCGCCATCCAGTACCGCCTCCTGAACCGCAGCAAGGGCCCCGCCGTCCGCGGCCCCCGCGCCCAGTGCGACCGCCAGGCCTACGCCCGAACGATGCAGGAAGTCCTGCGCCGGCAGGCGGGCCTCGCAATCCTGGAGGACGTGGTCTGCGAGGTCATTGCGACGGGCGGGCGCGTCACCGGCGTCCGCTGCGAGAGCGGCCGCACCCTGGCGGCCCGCGCCGTCATCCTGACCACCGGCACCTTTCTGCGGGGCGTCCTCCACCTGGGCACGAAAATGTGGCCCGGCGGCCGCCTCGGCGAGCCTGCGGCCGAGAACCTCTCGGCCGGCCTCCAGCGGCTGGGCCTTGCCCTGGCGCGACTGAAGACCGGCACGCCCCCGCGCGTTGACGGCCGCACCCTCGACTACTCGCGCCTGACCGAGCAACCCGGCGACCCCGACCCCGTGCGCTTCTCCTTCGCCTGGGCCGAAACGGCGGGCGCAAAGGGGCCGGGCGAAAAGGGGCCGGCGCCGGGCGAAAAGGGGGCTGACCCCTTAGGCTGTCGGGGGTCTGTCCCCTTTTCGCCGCCCGCGTGCGGCGTAGCCCCCGGTCCGTGGGTCTCCTGCTGGATGACCGAGACCACGCCGGCCGTCCACGCCCTCATCCGGGCCAACCTCGACCGCGCCCCGATGTACACCGGCCAGATTAAGTCCGTCGGCCCGCGGTATTGCCCCAGTTTGGAGACCAAGGTTGTGCGCTTCGCCGACCGCCAGCGCCACCAGGTCTTCCTGGAACCCGAGGGCCGCGACACGCACGTCGTCTACTGTAACGGCCTCTCCACGAGCCTGCCGGAGGACGTGCAGGACGGCATCATCCGCGGCATCGCCGGCATGGAACATGCCGCCATCCTCCGCTACGGGTACGCCATCGAGTACGACTTCGTCCCGCCCACGCACATCCAGGCCACGCTCGAGGCCAAGGCCGTCGGCGGCCTCTACCTGGCCGGGCAGATCAACGGCACGAGCGGCTACGAGGAGGCGGCCGGGCAGGGCCTGCTGGCGGGCATCAATGCCGCAAGGGCGCTCCAGGGCCGACCGCCCGTCGTCCTCCGCCGCGACCAGGCCTACATCGGCGTCCTCGTCGATGACCTCGTGACCAAGGGCACCGAGGAACCCTACCGCATGTTCACCAGTCTGGCGGAGTACCGCCTCATGCTGCGGCACGACAACGCCGACCGCCGCCTCATGCCCATCGGCCGCGAGGTCGGCCTCGTGCCGGATGAGGCCTGGCGCCGCCTCCAGGAAAAGGAGCGGCAGATTGCCGAGGTCCAGGCCGTCCTCCGCCGCACGCGCCAGGGCGGCCGCACGCTGGAGGACATCCTGCGGCGGCCGGAGGTCGCGTGGCAGACGCTCATGGCCGAGACGCCCAGCCTGGCCGCGCTCGCGGCGTCGCCCGAGGCCTGGCAGCAGGTGGAGATCGAGGCCAAGTACGCCGGGTACCTCGCCCGGCAGCAGGCCCAGATCGAGCGCGCGCGGCGGATGGAAGAGCGGCCCATCCCGCCGGACCTGGACTATGCGGCCATCGGGCAACTCAGGGTGGAGGCCCGCGAGAAGTTGTCCCGCATCCGCCCGCGGTCGCTCGGCCAGGCCTCCCGCATCGCCGGCATCGGCCCGGCCGATTTGGCCGTCCTGATGATCCATCTCGCCCGCTGAGCGGCGCTCATGTTGCGCGGCGGGCACGTGCCCTGGCCCTGCTTTATTAGCCCCCCGTGAACACACGGGGGGGCGGCTGGCGCACGGGCCGAATCCCCCGCCGCGCGGCCCCCGGTGTATTCACCGGGGGCTAATGACGTTGTGCCCGGCGGCGCGCGGCGGGTGCGGAGACCCGCCGCGCGAAGTTGCGCTTTATTAGCCCCCCGTGAACACACGGGGGGGCGGCTGGCGCACGGGCCGAAAACCCCGCCGCGCGAGTCAGTTCAACCAACAGGAACAACTGTGACGCACTGCTAGTTGCTTTGCCAGACCCTGATGTTCTTGAAGGCGCCCGCGTCATCCGCGCCCATGAACCCGATCTGCCCGTTGCATTTCACGCGCTTGAGGTTCATCAGGTAATCATTGATGTACAGTTCCATCATGTCGCCCCGGACGACCAGGCGGAACTTCAGCACCGGGCCGAGGTCCATGTCGCGGCTGGTGGTTTGTTGGATTTTCAGATTACTGCCATCGGCTTTGACGGCTCCGAACCTGGCCGCATCGCGGGCCAGGAGCAGGCACTGGCCCTGGCCGTCGCCTTGGTCGAAGAAGATGCCGGGCTGGCCGCCGCCCGCCGCCGCGATCGGCGCCTTTTCCACCGTGCCTTCAATGACATGGGTTCGGCCCAAATCCAGTTTCGTATCCAGCATTCTGAGCGACGGGGCGTATTCCTTGCCGGCCGCGACCAGTTTGGTTTCCACCGGCCTGGCTTTGAGCCTGTCGTTGTTTTTCCACCACTTGAGCCGCAGAATGCCCTCGTGATCGATTTCGACATCCTTCAGGGGTGCGGCAAAGACCGCGCCGCCCGTGTAGAAATGATTGACCAGCGGGCCGCCGGGCGCGGTGTGGAAAAAACGGGGGAAATAGATGTCGCAGCCCTTGCCGAAGACGTTGGGGTTCTTCTTCTGTCCATAGAACGGCCCCTCGGGCTTGTCGCCGACGGCGACGCGGCCTTCGCTGATGAGGATGTAGTACTTCTGGCCGATCTTCTGAATCCCGCCGAATTCGCCGCCCATATCCCCCTCGACGGGCGGAAGCGCCGTCCAGGTGATGCCGTCCTTGCTCTCGGCAAAACCGAACCCGCAGGGCCGGTAGTTGACCTTGGTTCCGTCGGGATCGGCGGTGAAATAGCCGTACAGGCTGCCGTCGGCGCGCGGGATCGCGTCGATGCAGTCCCACCGGCCCTTCGCTTTGTACCACCGGACGTCCTGCACAAAACGATGCTTCTCATCCACCTTGGTCCAGTTCAGCAGGTCCGTGGAGGTCACGAACATGATGTCCTGCTTGCCGCCGGACCATTCGGAATAGTTCATCACCCATCTGTGGCTCTTCTCGAAGTCGGGCGACTTCCAGATATGGCCCGTGCCCATCCAGGTCACGCCTTCGCGGGGCTTGACCATCACGCCATATTCCTTCCAGTGGACGCCGTCTTCGGAGGTGGCCAGTTCGTGTCCGTCCCAGCGTCCGCCGGCGCCGGCCAGGTAGTACAGGTAGTATTTGCCCTCGTGGTAATAAATCCAGGTATCCCAAATCATGCCCGTGCGCTTGGGCGTAAAGAAACCGGCCTGGATGGGTTCGGGCGGCGCGGGCGTCGTTTCGGTCAGGACCGGCGGCTGGCCAGGTTCCGCCGCCTGCGACGTTGCCGCCTCGCCGGCGATCGCGAACCCCAGCATCGCCGCCAGTACGGCGATGGCCGGGGCCGTCAGGTTTGTGGCCATCATGAATGTTTTCCTTTTGCGAACAGGGAATTGCGAATGGGAAATCCGCTTGACCGCGCTCATTCCGCCTTCACGGCAAAGTCCCCCGGCTTGAGACCCCGGCGAAACTTTCCTCCGCCGAAAGGAGAGGCTTTCCAGTCCCCGCCCACGTAACGGACATCGGCCTTCTGGGGGATGCCGGACTCCAGGCCGACGGCCCAGAAGATGCTGTTCACGTAGAGGCGGCGGAGGTCCTCGCTTTCCATATCCTGCGCGGCACCGATGGTGCTCATCACGACCCTGGAGATCGCGCCGGACTCGCGCTTGATCTCGCGCGTCCACACCATGGGCATAATCGACTTCCGCCAATTCGGCGGGTCGTCGGGCTTCATGCCCGCGAGGACCTGGCCGTACATGAGCACCGTGGCATCGGCCGGGAGTTGGGTGATGCGATAGACGTCCGTCGGGCCCCAGACATCGTGCACGCCGCGAAGGATGGGATGGGCTTCGTTCAGGCCCGCGCGCAGGCCCCGCGTGCTTTCCTTGCCGTGGTCGCCATAGTGACCTTTCCACGATTCGCCGAACAAGGCGGTCGCATAACCGCCGTTGCCGACATCAAAACGCGCATAGGGCGAGTTCTTGGCGTAGCGAAACGACAGCAGCGTGCAGCGGATTCCGAAAACAGGCTTGCCCGTTTCAAGGAACTCGACAAAAGGCTTCATCTGCTCGTCGGGCAGGGTCAGGTCCATGGCAAACACGACCATCATGTCGGCGCTCTTCAAAACGCTCATCCCGGGAATGTTGTTCTTGACGCTTGGGTCAACCATGCCGTCTTTCGGGTTCATGGAGAAGAGGACTGTGCATTTGAACCCGTGCCGCTTCGCCAGTATCCTGGCGAGCATCGGCAGACTCTCTTCGCAGCGATACTCCCATTCGCCGCAGACCAGCACGATGTGCTTCCCTTGCCCCGCGCCCTCGCCGGGATCGTAGGTGATCGTCCCCTCCTCGGCCGAAGCCGTTCCGGCGAGACCCAGCAATACCAGCAGCAGTACGCGTAATGGGAGACCCTTGATAACACTCATGACGTTCTCCTGGTGGAAAAGTTGTGTTTCATCCCGGTTACCGGCGGTCGCGCCCGGAAGTGGGTGGCAATGGGGCTGCGGCGCGACCTGTTCCCGAAGCCCCATTCGGCCTGCCTGCCTGCCGGCCCGCAGGCCCGCCTTCCTGGCGAACCTGACGGTACTTTAGGCCGCCTCCAAGTACCCGTCAAGCCGAGACGTCGATGCTGCCGGCCGCGCCGTCGCCTGCGGCCGCGGCGGGGCCGCATCGGGCTTGGCGGTCTTCTTGCGTGGCATGGCGATAGTTTACGGCTGAGGCGGCCGCAAGTCAATCGGATTGGGCGCTGGTGCTGGTGCGGGCGACGTGAGTTACGGTTGGGGCGACCGCTCTTGCCGACTGTAGCGCGGGGGTCCTTACCCCCACTCGCCCGACCAGGCCGATTGTAGCGCGGAGGTTTATCCCCCGCGCACGGCCGCGCCCGCCCTCAGGCTTGGCGGGCGCTACATAATCGCCTGACCAACCGTAACTGACGCCGTACCCGCCGCCCCGCTATTATAGTAGCGTATTCTACATTCTACACTCTGCACTCCGCCCTCCGCACTCGTAACTCCTTTGCCCGCCTTACTTTACGGCCACAGGTGTCCCCAGGTTTCCGGTTCCCTGGCCTGCCCGCCTCTGGCGGGTTCCCCGTCCCCTGTTCCCTGTTCCCGGTTCCCCGTTCCCGGTTCCCCGTTCCCGGTTCCCCGTTCCCGGTTCCCCGTTCCCGCCTTTCTTCACAGCCACGGGTGTCCCCAGGTTCTAAGTTCCCCGTTCCCTGTTCCCCGTTCCCCGCTTTTGGGAGTTATCCACAACGGCGTATGCACATCCGTCCATGTCAAAAGCCGTCAAATTCGAGTCAAAACCGATCAAACGGGGTCAAAATCGGGTCAAAAAAGGATAAAAAAGGCGCGCGTTTCGTCATGCCCATCTTAACATTTTGGGGGTGGACCCCCTCTGGCGCTAGCGCCAGGGCCGTTTTTGCGTTCCGAAAGGGTCAAAAACCGTGTTTTCGGGGGTCCAAAAGGCCGTGTGGAAAAGTTATCCACAAAATGTGGAAAACTCTGGCGGCGCCCGGCCCAAGGGAACGGCCAACGCCAAGGCGGCGGGAACCCGCCTCCGCCTGGCTACGGCGGGCCCTATTGGCTGAAGTGATTGGCCCCGTTTGGCCGATATTATCTGCGCACCCCTGGTTGGCGGCCACCGGCGTAAGGAGAGTGCGTCCCCCTGCCTGTTGAGGCATTTCATGCTTCGGGTTGATGAGCGCCGCCGCCATGTCCGTGAACGGCTGGGGTGTCCGGCTGCGCTGCGCGATAAGGCCGGGCGGGTCCTGTTCCGCGGGCGTGCCGCCGACATTTCGCCGTGTGGCATCCGGATCATCGGCAAGGGCGGCAAGCCCCTGGAGGAGGGGCAGCCTGTATGGGTGGAGTTGTCCCTGCCCACCGTCCGTGCCAGCGGCCCGCGCAGGCGGATCGTCAAAATGAGCGGCGAGGTCCGCCGGGTGACCGTCATGGGCGAGTGGCGCAGCGTCATCGTGGTTGTCTTCGAGACCGAGTTTAACCGGATGATCCTCGACCCCACGCTGTAGCCGTGCGGCTGCTACAGCCGTCCCGCCAGGCGCAGGCCCACCTGGAGCACGATAACCAGGCCCGCGCATGCCACAAGGTGAAGTCCCACAGGCAGATAGCCCTGCTTCTCGGTCCTGCGGACGATCTCTGCCAGTTGGTCGGGCGACTCCAGGATGGCCCCGCCGCCCGCCTGCACGATGGCCTCCAGTTGGCCGCGGTCAACGCCCAGGTGCCCGTATTCCAGCGGCGGGAGGCCCGGCACAGGCAGGCTGACCGTGGCGTCGGCGCCCGGTACGGGCGGGCGTACTGGCCCGTCGGCATGGGCCGCCGGGGCCGATTCCGGGGGTCGCCAATCAGTCTGGCGACCGCCCGGGGCCGCAGGGGCCGCGGGGCGGCGGTGGAGGACCACCACGGCTGCGCCCTCGCCCAGGCTGCCGACCTTTCCCTCGTGGATGCCGGGCGCCACCTGCTGGAGGTCCACCTGCCGCGCCTCGGCCGCGCGCTCGCCGAAAACGGTTGCGGCGAACCGTGCGGGCGGCTCGCCCAGTCGAGTCTTCGACTTGCCGAGTGCCGCAGGCCGCTCCTCAACCCGCACCCACCACTCGTTGCCGCGCGCCTCCAGGCGGGCGGACCAGTCGGCCGGGGCTTGGGCCTGGCCCAGCCACGCCAGGATCGCCGAGAGGTAATTGCCCAGGGCGTCGCCCTGGAGCCAGGCCTGCCCGTACGGGCCCGTACTGGGCGGCGGCCGGCCGGCCGGCCACGGCATAGCGGCAGCCTTGCCGAGCCCTTTCCGCCAGGCAGCCAGCAGAGGCGCCGGCGGGCGCCCTGCGGCCGGGCTTGCCACGGCCTGCCCGCCTGTTGGCGGGGCGTCGCCCCCTGGCACGGCCCGCCCAAGGCGGGCCGGCTGGCGAGCCGGGGCATCGGCCTGCCACAGGACATCGGCGCCGGGCTTGGCCTGGGTGGGGTTGATGGCATCGACGGCGGGCAGCGGCGGCCCGGCCCGGCGCCATATCGGTTCTGGCTGCTGCCACCGGGCGGGGCGGCTTTCGCGGAGCAACCCTTCGCCGCGGGCCCAGGCCATGTCCTTGAGGAACGTCTCGCGCAGGGCCTGCCCGCCTGGGCGGGTCAGCACGTAGAGGTGTCCGCCGGCCTCGCGGGCGAGGGCGGCCAGGCGGTCGCGGTCGGCGTCGGGGCCCGTGGCGACGGCCGAGAGGCTGGCCTTGGCGCGGCGGCACTCGGCGGCCAGCAGCGGGACGTCGAAGTCCGCACTGCGCCCGTCCGAGAGGAGCACGACGTGGCGGACGGTTGCGGCGTCGGGCTCCTGCGCGGCGAAGAGGGCGAGGGCCGCCGCCACGGCGGGCGTGATGCGTGTGCCGCCGCCCGCCTCCATCGCCACGAGGCGCTCGCGCAGTTGTTCCCAGGCGTCGGCGGGCACCAGCGGGCTGGCCACGCGGGGCTCGCCGGCAAAGGCCACGATGCCCGCGCGGTCGTCCGGGCCGAGGGCGGACCCCAGGTCCAGGACGGCCGACTTGGCGTGCGTCAGTTTGGTGAACCCGTCGGCCACCTCGTTCATCGAGCCGCTGGAGTCGATGACAAAGACGATCTGGAGCGGGGGCCGGCGGCCCATGCGGCTGGAGACGGGCAGGAGGTCCTCCAGGGGCGACTGGCCGTAGCCGCCCGCCCCGAAGGCCGCATCGCCGCCCAGCACCAGGAGGCCCATGCCGCCGTCGGCCACGCGTGCGGCCAGCGACTGGAGCGTCTCGGGCTGGAGCGACCATGCGGCCACGTTGTCGAGGACGATGACGGCCCATACGGGCCCGTACTGGGCGTCGGCGGCCGAGGGCCGGCTGAAACGGCCCGCCGGGACGTCGCGCAGGCGCACGGCGGCCGGCGCGCAAGCCCGCAGGGCCTCCAGCGCTGCCCCGGGCGAGTCGCCTCCGTAGATGTAGAGGACGTCAAGGCCTTCCCCGGTGCGGATCATGCACGAGGCCTGGTTGTTCTCGGGCCACTCGTCGGCGGCACTGGCCACCTGGGCGTAATAGGTGCAGTAGCCTGGGGCAGGGGGCGTATCTTCAAAGAGAATGGCGGCCCCGGAGGCGGGCTCCACCTGGACCTCCCGCTGCCAGTCGGCGGCCGGGGCGGCGCCGCCGGCGGCGCGGCGGAGGCGCACCGTGGCCGGGGCCGACACGGTCGAGGCCAGGCGGACCTCGATCGCCACGGTCGCGCCGGGGGCCGCGGGGGCGGTTGCCGCGATGCCGGCCACACGCACGTCGCGCACCTGGAGGGCCGGGGCGGCCGCGAAGACCCGTATGCCGCGCGCGGCCAGGGCCCCGGCGGCGCGGACGGCGTCGCCGCGCGTCTGGCGGGCGTCGGTGTAAAGGAGGACGATGCCGCGGCCTGCCCGCCACAGCCTGGCAGGCGGGCCGCCGGGAATCGCCCCGGCGGCGTGCTCCAGGGCCGCCTGGAGGTCGGTCTCCGGGGCGGTCGCCGCGGCGACCATGCGGGGCAGAGCCCTGGCGTGCGAGAACGACCGGGCCCAGGCATCGCGCGTGAACGGCTCGACGATTGTCTTGGCGGCGCCGTCGAAGACCACCAGGCCGGCGTGCCCCCGCGGCAGGGCGCTGGCATAGGTGGCACAGCCGCCCTCGGCTGTGCCTGCACGCCCGAGGGCGGGCGTGCCACAGGGGTCCTTCGTCATGCTGGAGGAAATGTCTTCCAGGATGATGACGGGGCATCGGCCCTCCTGCGAGATGCGCAGCGACGGTCCCGCCAGGGCCAACGCCAGAAGGCCCGCCGCCGCGCACGACAGGGCGGCCCGGCCGGCGGCGCCCGCGCGGCGGGGCCTTGAGGCCGCGGCGGCATACAGGATGACGGCCCAGGCGGGAAGCGCCAGGACGAGGAGCCACGGGCTGGCAAGGCGCACCAAGTCCATGCGGGAGATTATAGGGTGCGGCGGGCCGTCAATCCATCCACTGGAAGTTGACGATGCGCGGATGGAGGAACCTGTTGCTGCTCGCGGCCGGCGAGTAGGCCACGGAGGGAGAGCGGTCCACCAGCGCCCAGAACCGGCGCGTCTTGATGATCCGGGCGGGCGGCCCCGCGGTGGGTTGCGGCGGCTCAACGTACTGGACCGTGCCGTAGATGGAGAAAGTGTCGCTGCGGACGGTGGCGATGTTGGAGATGCGTGTAAACCCCAGGTCCCGCTTTTCGAGGAACCCGAAGGCATCGCCCCGGTCGGCGCCGGTGCCCGGGGTTATCTGCCCGACCAACTGGGCGATGCTCTTGATGGTGCCTGCGACGCGGAGGTTCACGACGGCGGTCTTGATGGCGCCGCCCGTGCCGAGGCTCGTGTCGATGGCGTCGAGGGTCTTGAGGGTGGCGGTGTTGAGGTTGATTTTGCCGGCGACGCGGATTTCGGGGCCGCAGAAGCGGCCGCCCAGGGCGTCATCGCCCTTGTCCTGGTCGTCTGTCTTTCCGTCGCCGTCGTTATCGTAACTGTCCAGCCACGGCCTCTCGGTGGTGAGGACGTTGGCGGCGTTCATGCGCGTGTACTTGGTGGGGTCGCCCGGTAGGGCGCTGGTGTCGTCCCAGTCGAACTTGACTTCCTTCTCGAACGTCTGGTACTGGATGGATTTGCTGGCGATGCGGCCGATCCAGGGCCAGAAGGCGGCGGCTTCGGTTTCATCCTTCGGGTAGAGCACCTGGTTCAGGTCGCCCAGGCGCGGGAACGCCTTGAAGAACCTGCCATCCGTGGCGTAAGGCGGCAGTGGGCCTTTGCCTTGGTCCTTGGGGTTATACTCGGTGGTATCCGGGACGCTGTGCGGGAACCGGATGGGGATGCCGTCGCCCTTGAGGATTTCCTGGGCGTTCACCGTTCCAAAACTCAAGGCGCCGGGGCCTTCCCCGGAGGCGAGGTCCTTGACATACAGCACGGTGATGGCGGTGGGGCTGGTGGGATCGGTGCCGTTGTCGCGCATCTCCTCGTAAACGCCGACCTTTCGCCGCCACCCAGCCGACACAACGGACGGATCGATCTTGTCCACGCCCTGGGGGGGGCCCACGGCGACGGCATCGAGGCGGATCTCGCTGACCTCCTTGCCGAAGGTATCGTTCGCGCCTAGGCCCTCGATGGTCAGCGGCTTGTCGCTGGGGCCGTTGGTAGAGCCGGTGGCCGTCTTGTCAACCACGAAGGCCCTCTTCGCGGCCCATTTGGTGGGGGGGGTTGTTATTTCCTTGAGGACGATGGTGATCGTCTTCTTGTCAGTGGTGTCGCCGATGGTGGTTTGGGCGTCTTTGCACTTGATGACGACCTTCCACTGGTCCCAGCCGATGCCGCCGGTGTCGCCCGCCTGGTCGCCCGGCCAGGGGTTATAGACCTCGAGTTTGAGCGGCCACTTGGGCGGGGTGCCGGAACTGGCGCCGGCGGAGGCCTTGGTGAAGAAAGGCTGGCGTCGCGCCCCGTAGTAGACATTGTTGAAGGTCATAAAGTTGGGGGTGCGCTTGCGGAACGCGAGGATGTTGGCGATGAACTGGTCGAGGGTTTTCGGGCTGGTGGTGGGGTTAAACGCGCGGCCGTCGGTGAGTGCCAACCGGATGGTGCCGGGTTCATCAAAGTTGAGGTCGGCCTTGAGTTGTTGAGAGGCTTCATGGCTGCCCGGCGCGGGCGTGGTGGGGTTGGTTGTGGGGAGCGGGCAGGGGCGGACCTCGGCGGTCCAGCCGACGGTGGTGAGGCTGAGGCGGTTCTGCCACGTGGCCGAGGTGAAGGAGGCGGGCGTGGACGTCAGGGCGCCCCCTGTGCCGGTGAAGGACTCCAATCGTGTCGTGGCGGCGGTGCCGGTGAGGCGGCGGAGTTCAAACTCCTCGTCGAGCGTATAGGGGGACTCGCCGTTGCGGAAGGGGTTCTGAATCAGGGTTTCGCCGGTCGCCTCGATGCCGGGACCCGTGGTGTGCCCTCCGAGACCATTACCCCATCGCCCGGGCACGTTGGCACCGTCGCCGAACACGAGTTTCCCGATGTCGAGGGTGGTCAACCCGGTGAAGACCGGGGCGAGGTCGCTGACGAAGTACCCCTTGCTCCGCGCCTTGCTGTATCCCCACTTGTCGGTCAGCACGTTTCCGTGGGCGTTCAGGTTGACCATGGCGCCGTGGTCCTGGACGGTGACGCTGACGCGGATGACGCCTGCTTCGTACGGGAACGCCAGGTCGGGGATCCAGAGGCCGTTGGCGGGGCTGTTCCACGTCACCACGTTGCCGGTGGGGATGCCGAGGTTGTTCGGCCCGTCGTTCCCGGTTGGGAGCGTCATCCCCCCGAAGATGAGGTTGTAAAGCGTGACGGTGCCCGTGGTCGGGAAGGAGTAAACGGCCCCGGTCGGCGCGGCGGCGCCTTCCCAGTTGGTCGCCAGGTAGGGGTCGCTGGCCGGTTTGGCCTGGTCCCAGAACTCGGTGCCCAGGAGGCCCGTCAGGGCCCTTCCGGTGTACTGGCGGTAGGTGGTGGACGTGGCCGCCGAGGTGTCGAATTCCCAGATATCCTGGACGAGGGCCTGGCAGACGTAGTCAACGGCGGCGTCGGCGGCCAGGTCGAACTGGGCCTGGAGCGC
>Ga0315289_10012488_pt1 | contig 11954 bp, 16 predicted proteins | sample YL17G11_40_MG_FD_203452 | JGI IMG/M metagenome (GOLD analysis project Ga0315289, IMG submission 203452) | Sediment microbial communities from Yellowstone Lake, YNP, Wyoming, USA - YL17G11_40 | ecosystem: Environmental > Aquatic > Freshwater > Lake > Sediment | place: USA: Wyoming | collected...
CCCGCTTATACCGATATGTGTCGCATCGCAGCCGTAGTTTGCGTAACCTTTTATAACCCTTTCAATTTCGAAATATGATGTCGAATCTGGTATCGGGTCTAAAGATATTCTATCCGAATAAGTAAAATATAAGTAATTCATATAACCGTTTGAATAACTATATCCCGCTGCCTGACCGTATTCCATTGTAACCGTATTAGAGCCAGCGCCAGATGACGTCGTTACCGTTAAAATAAGTGTATTATCAAGATATAGTTTTACAACATCTTCCACTACAGTAATTCTATAATTATGATAGGTATTTTCATTGGCGAACATGTGCGTACTTGATTGTAATATAACCCTATCGTAATATACGTGCATGTGAGCATAATTCCCGTCTTTATCAACTATCTCTATCATCCACGATGAATCAGGATAATTCGGGGCTAATTTAAGATTTGTTGATAAACTAAATCCATCATCAAAACTAAACGAATCTGTTGTGCGTTTCCATTTTATATGCGCAGCATACGAGGTCGAACAATGAAGCTCTGATGTAGGATTTATTTCCTCCGAATGATTGCCTGATTGCGAGTCGAGCGTCCAACCATCAGAGACTGGTAGCACATCCGCCTGATACATTACGCTTCCACCGACAGTAATCGTATCTGCGGTATTAGATGCTATAATCATACTTTGATTTTTACCCAACCCTGATTTAATATTTAATGTCCGCCCGACATGCTGGTTTGGTGTCCATCCAGGAGAATCCGCTGCTACTATCTGGTTATAAGTAGCACTGGACACTTTATACCATAATGATGTTGGACGCAAACTGATAAGTTCGGCATCAAAATCTTGCAAAATCTTATCCATAGACAAGAGGTTTATCTGCGCCAATTTTGTTTCATAATCCTGTTTTATGTAATTAATTAACCCTGTGTAAAGTGTAATATCTTCAAGCGTATCATCCTCATATTCAAAACTGATTATCACTTCTATTTTTGATAGATAATCAATGCGCGAATTACTGCCGAAGAACCCAAAAGAAGTATTTGCGGTAAACTTACTTAAAGAGTTGTCAACTGCGAGATTGAGGTTGGATAATTTAAAGAGGTTCAGTTCTTCAGCGTCTAATTGCCACGATATTGTACCTAAATTTTTAATATATCTCGTAATATTTATAGCCGTTGTTTCCCATTCATAGGTTTCTGTTGTAGTGTTCCACGCACGCGGGTATAGATTTACTTTCCACTCATATTTCGCCACTGCGCCGGTAAGATGCCTTTCAAGACCTTCGCTGATTGTTTTCATGTTCCCCTAAACTCCAATTCAATATCGTAATAATCGCCTTTGTAATTGTAATGTTCTTTTAGTGTACCGCTAAACATTCCCGATACTATCAGATCGGGATACTCGTCGCCGTCGGGTCTGTACGCAATCTCGGTATTATTGTCAAGAACCGTTGCTAATATGTCCCTGTTTGCCCGCGTAACTTCGGATAATGATTGCTTAAATTCAAACCGTTTACTGTTCCTTACAATCCACGTTTGCAGAGAACCGTCAGCCATAACAACCTGCTGTCTGTTGTCACGCGGTTCAATAGTTAAACCGCCCGACCAGATGGCTGCAATTTCGTATTGATACTTTCCGACATATATCTCTGCGATTTGCTTCTCTTCGTTTGCCGTGATTGTAGTGTCCATTTCTATTTTAATTCCGTATATTGTAACCGCCGAAGATAGCGTAAGGAATAAGTTCGTTTCCGCATTATCAGTAAATATCCACGCGGCAGGATTGATATACGAAGAACCGTCATAATAGTAAACCTTAAATTTCTCCAAATTAATCCCAATAAGTGCAACCGTGTCAACCTCAAATCCGAAAGCGTTACCGTCGGAATCTTTTATATTCCTGATTATTTGACAAGAATAATCGTTGTCCTCGTCCGTCTCGCCAAAACTTTGCCAATAACTTTCGGGACGGTTATCATTCATTTTATATGCCAAAGCCGACCCCGATGTGCAGGCACCATCGCTGAATTTGTCAAGATAGTTCCGAGTATATATTTTAGGATACATTTATGCGCTCTCCCCGGCCAGTAACCGCCCGTGATTGTACATATTTTTAGACATACGCAGGGCTTCGGCGTTACCGTCTTTTATGGCTTCCGTAATTTTCCTTAATATCTCATCCTTATTTTCGGTAGTAATTGACCCGATATGTACCGTATTATTGATATTCATAGATTTTGATAATGATTTCCCTGCCCCGCTAAACTCTTCGCCGCCATGTACAACCGCTAATTGCGGCTGACCAACGGGACCCGGGACAACGCCGCCTTTATCAAACTTGCTTATTGCACTTAATAAATAACTGCCTATTCCCGGACCGCCAACAGCCGCACCGGGAAACAGAAACGATACAGCCGTAAGTAATGCCTGCTTTGCTATTATCTCACCGACTAACTGCAAAAATGCCGTCTTTATATTGTCATACATCTGCGTAAATGCGTCCCCGACTGACTTTGTGTTTGTTATAACATCCGCGAAAGCATCGCCGAAAGACGACTGAAAAACTTTTGCGGTATTCAAAAACAGTGCCGACTTTTGAGCGTAAATTGCCTGCTCTATTTCCCATACAATATCAGCATATTTTTTGTATTCTTCTTGACCTTTTTGAAACGATTCAACCATTTCTTCGGTTGTAAATTCTATTGTTTCCGTAGTATCTGATTTTATTTCTTCGTTTGTTTTCCTGCGTTCTTTTAATTCGGTATTATTAACTCGCGTTATCGTCTCGCCATATTTTAGCGTCGTCTTTTCTAATTCTGCCCACCATAAACTTGCTTGTTTAAAATTAAACGACATCGAATAACCGAGAACATTGTTTGCCGCCCAAGCCATTTTGACAGCTCCTACAAAACCCAGTATTACATTTGTTGCAAACTTAATTCCATTCCCAAAGTTTTCCATAGCGGTATCTGATTCTTTTGTACTACCGAGTAATTCCTCAATATTCGGCAATAGATTCGTTTCGATAAGCATAAACAATTCTTTAACGTAAGGTATAACCAGATTGCCTATTGTTTCCGATATGTCATTCCAGCGATTCTGTAACATCTTTATTCTGCCGAGATATGTATCTGCCTGCGCAACCGCCGCACCGCCGAATACGGCGTTAATGTTCTGGATTGCCATTGTAGCGCGTTGAGAGCTTTTTTCTACGCCTTCAATCTCGATGCCATATCTGCCGAGAGCGTTTGTCGAGCTTCCTATTGATTTTGATACCAGATCAAACGCTGTTTTCTCATCAATCTTTTTTGCGGTGGCAAGGTTAAGTACTGCCATTGTAAGTTTCGGCAACATATCTAACTGCGCGCCCATAGAAATAAGCATCGCCTGTCCAGACGTTATTGTTTCATCATCCGCGGTAGTCATTTTTTGAATTTCTGTCGATGTGTTTCGGATTGCCTGCGATACATCCGCGCTATATTGACCGGTTGTTTTTAATGCCCTGTTTAATTCCGATATTGATTCTTCGGCTTCACCGGCAGCGGTTGTAACATCAACGAAAAACTTTGTTACAGCCGCAATAGATACGATGCCAGCCAATCCCTTAAGCGCACCGCTCATATCAAGCGTCTTTTTTTTTGTATCTTCGACTTTGCCGAGAAATGCGTCAAATCCTTTGCTATCTAATTTCCCGCCAAGTTCTACAAAAAATTCGCCTACACTACCCATTTTTTTTACCTATCCTTTTATATTTCATTCCCAGAGCTTCTATTTCTTTGACTGTCTTTACTGGTTCTTTTTCTATCGGCTCTTTCATAATGTAAGGGTCAATCTCTTTTAAGTTCTCAAATACGGCGTTGATAAACTCGTAAGGATAGCCGAGCAACTCTTCGTATCTATACGCAGTCCGCGATACTATATAAGTGAGGATAACGGCAAGTGAATCGTGCCAATAAAAATACTGTTCTTCTACGCTTTTTTGTTTTCTGCGGACTGTTTTACTACTGCTTCCATTATCCTCGTCGCTTTTTTTAGTAATGCTTCCAGATTATTGTATTCGAGAAATACACTTATTATGTCAAGCAATACTAATCCGTCGCTGTGTTCGGCTATAAATTTTACATCGTCCGTATTAAGATATATCGCTATAATTCGGGCTGTATTATCTTCGCCAGAAGTGCTTAATATAGACATTATATCGTCGGCGTTTTTTTGTTTTTTATTTTTTTTTAACTTGTCTATTATTTCTTGTTTTTTACCGCTGTTGAATACAGAAAATAGGATTTTACTTAAATCTATAATCTGTTTCGCGGACAGTCTTCCTGTTCTAAACTTCCGCCCGCCTACTTCTATTTCTGCCCCCTGACAAACTGCCGAACCTTGCATAATCGCGTCTAAACTGCTCATCTATTCGCCCCCTTTTTTAATTAAAAAAATAGGCAGGATTGATAACGGTAAACCGCCACAAGAGCCCGCCTGATTTTTTCTATTGCCCACAAAATATCGTCTCTCGTTATGATCCTACCGAGAAATTCTCAATCTTAACCGCCGCCAGATGATTGCCAGCAAGGTCGCGCAGATTGGTATTGACGATTACGAGATTAGTATGCAACGTCGTCCAGTTACTTGTTGGCGTAAATGTTACCGTAAGCGTTGCCGCATTGTAGCTTATCGTCCCCGCAACAAGCACTTCCGAACCCGGTGTCGTAGTATCGATTATCTGGAACGTGCTATCGTCACTATCGCCGTACGTTATCGAATCCTCGTCAATCGGGTTGTCTGTCTCGGTTATAAGCCACTGAATAACGCCTTTTGCGTTCTTCGGTGTAGTTCCGCCACTTGCTGGACTCGACATCTCTATCGTAGGTGGCGTAACATCAGTTCCGCTATCTACAACCGTTCCGAACTCTTCGCCGTCCGATTGCGCGGTATCAAAAATCTGATGAAGTTCGACGTTGACTATTGTTTCGTTGTCTTTTACATAAGACCGGTCGGAAGATACTACAACAGCTTTTGGAATCCACGTAACCCTCGTTCCGCCACTCGGCGCGGGGCTTGTTAAGAATATCGTTATATACTGTACCGCCGCAGTACCGATACTCAACGTCTGGCTGGATACTGCCGTTGACGGTAAACCTAACTTGAAATACATCCGCGCCACGTCATCCTCTGCCATAGGAATTGTCAATGTCCGCCCTCGTTTAACAACCGAAGCCGCAATATCGCCCTGCTCTTGGTCAACTTCCGTGAAATGATGGTCAATGACATCCTTTATGGATATCCCGCCTTTTGTGTACCCCATATCGTCACAACTGCCCACCGCCGTTCCGTAAACTCCCAATTTAATCTGCGTATTTGCGCCAACAAGTATTTTCGCGACCGAACCAGCCATAACACCCTCCTGTTATTTTGAATGCAGTTTGAAATCATACAAAAGCACTCTGAAATTGGTATCCGTCAACTCATCATATACATCGTTCCCGCTTACCTTTTTTGACCAGCGGAAATAATAGTTACTGCTTGTTATGCTTATCCTGTCCTGTAAATCTAAAATTGCATCTATTGCTTTTTCTATGTTCTGTATCTGAGAATATGTCCCGCAAACATTTAATTGCACAGTAAACTCTTTTAATATCTCTTCCATTCCACCGTCGGATATAACAGAATATACAATGTAAGGCTCTACGGCGTTCTGCGGGGCCCGGACGGGATACAATTTCGGGTCTGTCGCGGTAATTCCCAGCAGAGATATTAAAGTAGTATCGGCTATGAGTTTTGTTACTATATCATTTGTAGCGTTCATATATGTTTCCTTTGGGAAAGTTTCAAAATATCTTTTGCAATATAATCGCTTAATTTTGGTGCGTTAATTTTGAACGCTGGAAATAGATATGGTCTACCTGTCCTCCGTTTCGTTCCAAACTCGACATAAGGTGCATATTCTACATCCGTCCCGACTCTGCCGACTATACTTCCGTCTTTTTCAATGAACTCGTGAGTAATATTTACCCTTAATCTTCCTGTGCGTTTATAATTCGGACTTTCGGGCGTGTTATAAACCACTTTTGTTATTATCAGTTTCGCATCCGCCTCGCAATCTATCGTTACCGCCTTAACATTCATCTTGTAAATATTCTTTATCTCTTTTTGTAGTTTCTTTATTCCTTCCACGGGGTCGCGCATTTAGACCACCTTTTGCAACCATAACTCTTTATGATGCCCGCGCCCGCTCGCGTCTGCAATTAAAAGTATATCGTAAGTGATACCTTCCAGAGATACCCTGTGTTCCCCTTCCGTAATCCCGCTATTATTTATCAGATACAGTTTGTCGGTAGCGTTTACAACTTTTCTGTTGCTATTAAATTTCTCGCCACCCGCCAAAGTGTTGATACAGCAGGGTATCCCGACAAGCATATTCGACCACGTTTCAATGAGCTGTTTCGTATTTGCGTCATACGTCTTTGCCCGCTTCTGTATGTTACATTTTTTGTTGTACAATGACAATATACTCACATTGACACCTTTTTATAGAGGTCAAGTATCTGTTTAACTGTTTCGTTGCCCATAATCGCCAGAAGCGATGCGGATGAACCGTAATTTATTGAATAATCCCCTATCCGTTCGGCTGTTATACCTTGTGCCTTCCCGGCGTTCCATTGCGCGGAACATAACATTTTACAGGCAAGTTTCAAATCTTCCGGAATTGTAGAATACCCGCCGTTATATGCTATCTTGTAATTCTTGTGCCCTGTTGTCATCCCGCCGCGCAAATATATATATCCAGCCGTGTCATATAACAAATATTCGGTATTGACCGTGTAAATATAGGATGATACATTGTTTTCCGAATCCCACATCTCGAATTGCGTGATTGAGTTTATCGGATACTGTTTTAGATACATTTTACAACTGCCGCTTACGCCGTCAAAATATTCAGTATAGGCCGCCGCGTGAAACACTCTATCGCAATATGTCTCAATCGCTTGGCTTGTACCGTTTATCAGCCGTTCCAGCCGCAACCTGTCAAACCCCGTAACCGTAATTTCGTTAGCTACAAGCAAACATCCTGTCACGGGCATGATGTAGAGGTCTGTGCTTGCCTGCGCGCCGTCCGATTCGAGGTTTGCAACCCAACCTTTACTTAATCCATTTATTTTCGCTATTAATTCCGTCAATGTATCGCTGTCGGCATCGGAAAAGGTTATCGTTGACGGTCCCGCGTTCGTCCCGCCGGTAACTACGAGAACCATTGTAGTATCGGTTATCGTAACTGTCGCGGCGGTTGCATCCGCGCTTGAATTGTATAGACGAAGATAATCGCAAGGAACTCCGCTTTTAGTAATCCCAAGCAGGTCAAACAATTCCTCGACGGTAAGCATAGCATTAGATTCCAATGTCATTTTACGCCCTGAATTAAGTAGTAAACTGTGTAACTGCTTGTATCTGTAACGGTAAATACCGGCGCCGATATTGTGCGGCTCAACTTCTCTATTTTAAGCGGCGCGGCAGAACTGCAATACATCTCGTTACCACCACCCCAATTAACCGTTACCGTACCCGTGGTAACAAACTGAAAAAAATCCACATTCATTCCGGTAGCCGTAACCGTTCCACCGTTTGTTATACTTCCGGCAATATATGTTGATACTTTCGTTTCGTAATCCTGTCCAATATCAACAACAGGCGTACTTATAACAACTGTCCACGTACCCGACTGCGTAGCTGCAACCGTGTTGCCCGTGCTGTAACCACAAAAACCGGCAGGGCAAAGAGCCAGCAAAAACATTAACCCTAAAATCATCTTTTTCATTTTTTTATTCCCCCTTTACTCTTTTTCCCTGACGTGAACTACTGCAGTACCTGATTCCACGCAAGCGTACCACGTGCCTTTGAAAACATAAAAATCATCTTCAAAACTTCCACCGTATGGGAATAACGGAACACAGCCAAGTGTCAAATAATTAGCCGAATTTATTGTCGGCGTACTTGCTAAATAAACAAAAGTGTCACTGCTCATATTGATAATCAAATAATACTCCCTGTTGTAGGGGATTATCTGCGATACTACCGTCGGGCTGGTCGTTACGGTGAATACTTTATCTTCAACCAGCAAGTTACCGGCGTATATCACCGCCACAATTGTAAACACACACAAAATACCTAAAATCAGTTTTTTCATTTAAGCATCACCAGTCCTTTTGTAAAGGATTGCGAGGATACGCTCAACCACGAAACGTATCCCGCGCGAAATCCTATCGGTAGCGATAAAATTATCTGTAAAATAATGTTACACGAACAGAACTCGAAGTCGAACTCTTTCTAACTGCCAGGTCTGTTACTGTCCACGGGCGCGCGTCTATCGGGAACAGTATGCCTATCTGTTCGCCTGCGCCGTTTGACGGAAGGTCAAGCGTCCACGAAGTAGTAACGGTTGTCGTAGAATTAGCGTTGTCGTAGAATGTAACTGTCTGCGCGGTACTCGTCGAACTGTTGGTAATAAATATCTGATAAATCCTTGCCTCGCCAGATATTCCTGCCGACAGAGCACCGACTCCCGTTGCCTCAGTTACCGGATAAGTCGTTGCACTGACAGAGTAAACATCAAGCCCCTGCACCGCAAAAGATAAAGATACAAAAGAAATCATCAGCATCAGAGCCATTAAAACTTTTTTCATTTTAGTTCACCGTCCTTTTTTTATTCCTTTTTTATACTGCTTGTCGTGCGCCGGATTGATGGCCGGCTCCTGTTCTATTTTCTGTTCTTGTAGATACTGCTTGAAATATGGATAAATCTTATCATTTAGCTCCACAATGTCGCCCTTATGACATTCGTGGTACATGCCGCCGTAATGATAATTGAAATCTGCTATTACTATACATTTCATTCCATACCTCTTTTATTTCATATTTTTGAGAACGCTATATGCTTTTACTATTCCTACAACTACACCCCTGCGAAGGTCAAAACGGAATCCGGTCTCGTTCTGCTGCCAGAGGTTTTCGGAAACAGATGTGCTGGAACTTATGATGCCCTGATTATTCACGTCAACCATCAACTCTTCATAACCTTTTTTCTTGCCGATTATGACGTATCTGTAATCTCCGTAAATTATTGTAGTACAAGCCGAACCTGTACCAAGAGTATTAGGTATCTGGCTTGACAAATTGACTTTGTCGCCAAAAATAACGACTGTTGCCCTGTGCGGATCCTTCTGGTCAAATGCGTTGACAACATTAACCAGCGGACGGTTGTTGCCGTCAACAAGCGCCATAATCAAACCAAGACCGGTTCTATTCATATACCATTCAGGATTCCTGCGATATTTCTCAAGAACGCTCGCATTATTCCACACATTCTGAATATCTTGATACTGGAAATTGGCACCAAGTTGATTAATTGAATTTCCGCCGGTAACAGAAGCATAGATACCGCTGAAAGCATCTCCGAGATTCGTGTCGCCTACGAGCACTATTCTCTCTATTTCAAGCGCCATATTTTCGCCAGTCAATCTTTCAAGCGAATTAGGCAAACCTTCACTACTTATTTCGTCCTGCAATTCTTCGTCTGTCGCCGTAACTATTGCGCACATCTTTTTTAATACACTTTGTATACGTGTAAGCGTCGGTTTTGACGGCGTTTTTACAGCGGCTTCACTAACCCAATATATGGTTAAATCATTCAACCATTTCGGAATATTCTTTGTCGGGGCGCTTTGGGTTAATTGCGTACATTTCGGCACTATCGTTGCCTCGTCATTGAGTTCGCCAAGTATTTCGCCAGAATATTCAGTCGGGACGAGATATCCACCCTGTGCCGCATCGCCTTCGCTCATCACCGTTTTCATATACATATCCGATATAATTGGGTGATGCGATTTAACCATCAAGAGATATTTCCCGAAAGGTATCCTTTCCTCATTCTCTTTTAGTTCTTTTTTTCCGCCGAACACCATTTTTTTCTGCGTCGGTATTTTTCTTTCAATCACATCGAGGAAATCAGTTTTCATTTTCTCGAACTCGTCTTTACCGATTGCGTCCGCCTGTATAACTCCTTCCTGAGTCGGCTCTTTCTTTCCAGTAAGAGCAGCGATTTTGTCGCTGATTTCTTTGCCAAGTTTTAACAATGCGTCTTTCTTTTCCTGTTCTGTCATTTTAATCCTCCCTCTATCTCATCAAGAAGCATTTCTGCATCTTGGAGCGTTTTTATTAAATCGTCATCTTCGATATTGTCTAATTTTGATAATTCGTCCTGTATTGACTTTATATCGTCATCAGATTCGTCATCAACGATAATCTTTAACGTTTCAATATCCTCATCATAACACTTGTGCGCCGCAACCCACGCCTGCGCGCGTTCAAGATTCCATTTTTCCTTATCGAATAAATAACTCTGCACTACCATTGAACCCGACTGTCCTTCCGGCGGATTCTTTAACTTTCCCATAACTGCCTTTATCCCGCGGGGTTCAGAAATCCAAACTGTGCGGAATGAACCCTCAATAAATGAAGCGGGGTCTTTTTGCCGTATCCTGATATAGTTTTCTGTAACGTCTGGCTCTGGTTTTGATACGCTGTCAAGTTTAGAAAGCATATCAAAATATCCTTTTATTTCTTCTTCGTTTGTGGTAACTGACGCTTTTTCAAGCAGATACGATTTTGCGAACATATTGCCTTCAAATCCACGCTGTACAAGCGCGTAGGGATTCGACGGAACGGTTACGGGCGAGATTTCAAGCAGTTCCTGCTTTTCGTATATTCTTCCATACCGTTCCTGCGGATTGTCGCCACGCTCCATATTTTTGTAGCTTATCGGCTCAAATCTTACTGAAAAAGCACTGAGATAACCCGCTTTGAACATTTTGTATAACTGTTCCCCTATAGGATTGATGTCGGCTGGCATAAATTGCGCTTTGAATACCAACTTATTCCCCTCTATACGCGGATTGACGGCTTTCCCTACCGGTAACATATCGACACGGTGTCCCCAAAGCATTACCGGATTCTTTTTGAAGTTTTTCAGGTTCCAACCTTCTGCAAGCAATATATCGCCGTCTCTGTCTTTATTTTCGGTGGAAGCAATAGCGTCAAAAGATAATTTTATATCATCAAACTCTTTAATCTCGCATCCAATATTCTTTTTTATCTTTTCCATTTCGACAACCTCGCCCTTTTCGTTGACGGTCATATTTTTACCGAGTAACCAATCGGCATTATTGCCATGCTCTTTTACCCATTCGGCGGCTTTTTCTTCTGTCCATATATCAGAAAAAGTATAAGATTGCATACTCATATTGTTTTCGTTCTTTATTTTTCCTATCAGCGCGGTTACACCTTTGGCGGGTATATCTACAACTTTGAAAGTGTCAGCATTAAACAAATCTATCGGCTTCAAATCAATTTTCATTCTTTCTCCTCTTCACCCTCGATAAATATTAAATATCCCTTTTTATGTTCGACGTTAAACATAAAATCTAACATCGGACAGGTTTTTTGGTCGTCCCCTGTCTCTGGATATTTCCAATACCTACTATATGAACATATAACATACTCGTTTTTGTCAAGAACTTTTTTTATTATTTCTTTTTTATCCATTCTTTCCGCTCTCCTTTGCCGAGATATTTTATATGAACGAAACACATCTTGCTATCGTTGTCAAAATTCGGATACTTCTTTTTCATAAATTCGATATATTCTTCTTTATTTCTATGCCACATACCTTCTGCCTTGATTTCTTTTTCCGTTATATTTTTAAGTTTCTTCCAACTCATCCCTAGAATCTTAACAAATCCAATCCGATGCCCATTATAAAGCGGGCTGTTATCATAGGCCTGCACTATCTCGCCGGTATACGCTTTCGGGTTTCCGTATTCCCAATTTCTTACCGTCAACTTCTTTTTGCCGGTAATTAACTGCTCCGATGTCCAGTTAAATATGAGTATCTTCATTTATTCCGGGTAA
>Ga0315289_10012489_pt1 | contig 11953 bp, 7 predicted proteins | sample YL17G11_40_MG_FD_203452 | JGI IMG/M metagenome (GOLD analysis project Ga0315289, IMG submission 203452) | Sediment microbial communities from Yellowstone Lake, YNP, Wyoming, USA - YL17G11_40 | ecosystem: Environmental > Aquatic > Freshwater > Lake > Sediment | place: USA: Wyoming | collected...
ATATTGGACCCGACTATTTTGTATCCATTGACCAAATATTTATTCCATCGCTTATAGTCAATCGTATTTTTATAATCGTCATCGAATAACTGATTGAATTTCCATGCATCCGACTTCGTATAGAAGAAAATTGTATCATGCTTTTTGGGATAATATCTCTTCACCTGGCCGTGAAATGTTTTATAGTACCAAATGATTTCATTTCTGAAATTATGATACCCAAAAACTCCATCCAGCATGACCTTCAAATAATGACCGGCGTGCCAATCACAATGCAGGTAAAAAGAGCCAGTCGATTTTAAGACTCGATGTAATTCGATTACTCTCTGCTTCATCCAGTCAATATAAACATTTATGCCGCCTTCCCATCGGTCTTCAAAACTTCTAATCTCGGCTTCATCTCCCCATATTATTTCGTAAGTTCGATTGCTGAAGAATGGCGGGTCTATGTAAATCAAATCCACCGTTTCTGGCTCCATTGTTGCCAATATTTCTAAGTTATCACCGCAAATTAGTTTGTTTTTCCACTTACTCATAAACTATCTCTTCTTCCCAAGTCCAAATATGATTTGTAATTCCCGATTCCATAGCGGGTGTTAGTCTTAAAGTCTGGTGCACACGCATAAAGTTATAATAAAAAAAGTGTAAAGCAAGGGCGAATTTCAAGTTTTCTAATTTTTTTGAAAAACCATCGAGAGGGTGTCCTCAATCAAGTTTTCATTTTTCATACCGATTTAATTATTTGGATTAGCTTTACTTTATTATTTCAGGATAAGACAGGAAAGGGAGTTAAAAATGGATAAAATCCAAAGAGAGATGAAAAGAGTTCAAAAAAGAGATTGGCAGCTTTGGAGTTTAATGATTTTTATCTTTCTGATTTTTACCAGCTTTATCGTGTTGATTATTTTTTATTCCGACCTGCAGGAGATCTTTTCGGAGCAGATTGACGCTTTCATGTTTAATTTTCTATTAATTGGTTTTGTGGCTCTCTCTTTATTGTTTATTGGCTATGTAGTGGTCAAAGAGGTCGCCGTAAAGAAGCTTCAAAAGTATCTGGTCGAAGAAAGAATCACCTCCCAGGTGTTGGAGAAACGTTTGGGTGAACTTACCGCCTTATTCGAGTTAAGCAATTTGGTCAATTCCCAACTGGAGCTTTCCGCCATATTGGATGTCATATCCAGCAAAGCCCTAAGATGCCTGGGCGGAGACCAATCTTCTCTTTTCCTTTATGATCCAAAGAAAAATAAGCTTCGCTGCGCTTCGGTTTGGGGACCTGAATACGAATTGGTCAAAAATGCCGAAATCGAGATAGGAAAAAGCGTTGCTGGATGGGTGATGAAACACGGAAAGCCCTTGCATTTAGGTGAAGATCTGGAAGCTTATCAGTTCTCCGATTTTGTGGAAAAGAAGAAAAAGATCACCTCAAGCTTGTGTGTTCCTTTAATGGTCAAAAATAAGCCTAAGGGGGTTCTAAATGTCAGTTTGATGGAACAGGATAGAAAATTCACGGAGAATGATCTGAAGCTGGTCTCCATATTTGCTGAAAATGCGGCCATCGCCATCGAGAAGGCGGAGCTTTATACGGAGTTAAGGAAGAAGACCGAGACTTTGGAAAAGACCATAGAAGAGTTAAAGGCCACCCAGGATCAATTGATTCAGTCGGAGAAGTTAAGGGCTTTGGGTAACTTAGCCTCAGGTGTGGCGCACGATTTCAATAATATCTTAGCCGCAATTCTGGGCAGAACCCAACTCCTTTTGCGTAGAGTTCAAGATCCAGACCTTTTAAAATGGCTAAAAGTGATCGAGCAGTTGACAAATGTGGGAGCGGAGACGGTGGAGCGAATCCAAAAATTCGCCCGAACCCACAGGGCCCGCTCGGAAAAGGATTTTCAGGAATTGAATATAAACGAGATTGTGCAAGAGGTGGTGGAGATAACCAGACCAAAGTGGAAAGACGAGGCTGAACTTGAAGGGATAAAGATTGACATTGAAACGGATTTGGGGGAGCTGTCCACATCCATAGGAAATGTTTCGGAAATCAAAGAGGTCTTGACCAATATGATCTTCAACTCCATCGAGGCTTTGCCTGAAGGGGGAAAGATCGTAATAAAAACCAGGATGCGAGGAGATGATATCCTGATCTCGGTGAGCGATAATGGATTGGGCATGATCGAAGAGGTGAAGAAAAAGGTATTTGAGCCATTCTTCACCACCAAAAGGGACAAACGGAACGGGTTAGGTCTAAGCGTAGCCTATGGAATTATCACCCGCCATAACGGAGAAATAACCGTGGAAAGTCAACCCGGAGAAGGAACCACCTTTACTATCAAACTTCCAGCCAAACAGGAGAAATTGGAGAAAGTTGAAGTTTTGTAAGTCCAACCACCAAAGGGCTTGGTAGAAAAACGTTTTTTTCAAGGAGACGAGAACTGAAGGAAGAAGATATTCGGATTCTTTCTGTTCTGCAAGAAGCTTGAGTCTAATGCCGAAAATTCGTCGGGAATGAGTCCTGAATAACTGAAACGATAGTAATTTCTTGTTCCCGTTTTTGGATTAGATGCTAAATAGCCTCTACTTTTTCCGCATATATCCTCTTAAAGGATTCCACCACCTGGGGGTCGAATTGGGTGCCGGAACACTTTTCTAATTCCTCCCTGGCTTTCCAATGGGGCATGCCCTTGCGGTAGGGTCGATCAGTGACCATGGCGTCGAAACTATCCGCCACAGATAGTATCCTTGCACCTAAAGGAATTTTCTTGGCTATTTTATTTTCTAACGATTTGCGTTCAACAAAGAAATCGTGATGAGCTTCAACTATGGGCATGGCATCTTTGAGCACCCCTCCCACCGCGGACAATAGCTCCACCCCTTTATATGGATGAGAAGCCATGATTTCTTTTTCTTCGCTTGAGAGAGCGGCGGCTTTTTTAATGAGATCAGAGCTTATCTCAATTTTACCTATGTCATGCAGAAGGGCGGCAACTTTTATGTTTTCCACCTCACTCCGGGGGAGCTCCATAGCGATGGCAATGCTGGTGGCATAATCCGCAACTCTCAAAGAATGGCTTCGGGTATATCGATCATAGGATTCAAGATATTTAGCTAATATCTCAAGAACCCCGATATAAGCATTTCTTAGCTCGGAAATTTTCTTTTCCTTTTGTTCGTAAAGCGTGCCCACCATATAAGCGGTCAAAATCAAAAAGCCACTCCAAACCATAAGATCGGTGGCCAAAAGCAATGAGCCTTTTTCAACTGAAAAAATCTGTGGGTTGTTGATGGCGGAAAATACTATCAGCGCTGTGCAAAATATACTGGCAAGAAGGGCCATCTTTCTGCCCATCACATACCCGCCCACCAAAACTGGAAGATAGTAAAAATTCAAGAAAGCCAACTTTTGTATGACGAAAAAGTTGACGACTATGATTATCAACGCGATCGTCATAACCAGCAGTTCCTCAAAGTGCTTCAGCACAAATGATTTGAATTTTTCCATCTGCCCCTCCAATCATGGCAAAGAAAGAAATGATGAAGCGTGTTTTGAACTTTGACTAATAGTCTAAATAGTCCGAATAATAAACTTCTACACACTTTATTTTATCGGATAAATTTGGCAGAAGTAAACAGACGGAAGCAATTAGTATACTGTCGTATCTACAGAATAAGGTTTCTATGTTTATCGTTTAGCGGTTTAGGTTTAGTTCGACAAGCTCACTACAAGTCGGCTACGTATCGTATTTCGTTTGTGGTTTCGTCGGTAGTATTTTAGACGATAGACGTGTGACCATGACTCTTTAGGCGATACGTAACCGAGGCCGTAACCTTCTAAAACGAAACCTAAAGATGCAACCGTTATTTAATTGACGAAGCAGTATACCTGTTGGGGTGGGGGTTGAACTCTCACTCCTTTAACGGACAGGGGTGCAATCTCTGACTGAACAGGGATGGACTTATAATGCCAGAGAACGTAAGGGCTTGAGTGCTTGTATTTTTTCCGATTGGGATAGTTTTGCTTTTTGGATGGCTTTCTGCAAAATTTGGATGGATTGGTCGTAGGTGTCTTTTTGCACCGGATAGGGATAGCCGTCCTTTCCGCCGTGGGCGAAGGAATATCGGGCAGGGTCTTTCCAGGAGGGTTTTGTCCCGTAGATCAATTCGGAGATCAAAGCCAAAGCTAAGATGGTTCTGGGTCCCACCCCTTGAATCCCTAACAGTTTTTCAAAATCGTGAGGGTCTTCCTCCCTTATCTCGTAAAAAATCTTTTCCAATCTTTTGGCATTGAAATGCTCTGGATAAATGGGATGGTCTTTGGGCAGGTTCAAGACCTCTCCCCAGGATCCTTCAGACAATTTCTTGACATCCTTGATCAATTCGGGGAAATTATCTTTTACCAACTGCACGCTGGTCTCTCTGGTTTGGCGACTCTGCTTGGCAGTCAGATCCAGGGTCTTGGTTTTCTTTTCAGTGATGATTCCTGAATGGGGCTCTTCTACGAAATCCTTCAAAGATGAAGAGAACCAGTGGTAACGTCGAGCAGACCGAATCTGGGGATTCATACCCTGTTGCACCACGGTCCATAATCCCGATTTAGTGAAAATGAAATTGTGATGATAAAGCTGAAATCCGTCCTGAACTGCGGTATTGTCGACCTTGGCGCTCATCTTTGAGGCATAAACCAATTTGGAGATGGTCTCTGAATCTAACTGAAGTTTTTCTCCCCAGATTTGGATATGCTCCGGCGTTTTTCTTGAGGTGGCACCCTTTCCTCCGGCAACCGCAATTCCCAAGCTTTTTTCTAATCCCTTTAAACCTTCCTTTAGTGCGCCTCCTACAGTGGTGGTTACCCCAGAGGAATGCCAATCAAAGCCTAAAACACAGCCGAAAGCCTGAAACCAAAAGGGATCGGAAAGCCTTGAAAGAAACTCCTCCGGACCATATTCCCACACGATGATGTGGGTAATCTCCCGGGCTAATTTTTTCATCCGATCAAAAAGCCACCTGGGTGCAGAACCATAATGGAGGGGGAGATTTGCAATTCCAGTTCTCATATTTATAATTTAGCTGTGCAGAGGAAAATGTCAATGGAAGAAAGTGGATATGGTGTCGGAAGAAAGTTTCTTATATATAGAAGAGAATTAAAGTCGGGGATGATAACATCCCCGACGAGCAGAGAAAAATCGCAAAAACAAGTTTTTGCACTCCAAGAGTACTTCTACAACACGCCCTGAAGTTCCGCCACCACATCTTTTCGCTCCACAAAGGAAATTTTTTTTCGTTTAACTTTTTTCTTGCTTTACAATGAAAATATTCGATATTATTGACGTAAGAGATATTTGAATAGGCCTATTGACTATTGCTTTTTGACTATTGACTGGTTTTTCCGGAGGGCTATCCTAATTGGTAAGGAACCTGACTTGAAATCAGGCGGCCATCTGGCCATGCGGGTTCGAGTCCTGCGCCCTCCGCTTCTAATTTTAGCAAGGCGAATTAAATAAATTGATATAATTCGTATGAATGCTTACGCATCACCCTCCTCCTCACCCACTCCCATCCTTCGACACTGAGTCTCAGGACGAAGTGTCAAGGGAGGGGAGAATAATACAAGAAATTTAGGGCGCTGAGTTTTCTATTGTTTTTTCCTTTGCTTGCTTGAAAAATCTACCCGCACTCGAAAATTCATCTTGACATTATACTTTTTTTGACCTTCTTTGGGCAATGAAACGTCAAAAATGAAGTATTGTGTCCAACCATACTATCTGGAGAGTAAAGGAATGATTAAGAGACTGACTCTTTTAGTGGTCATGCTTCTGGTGAGCATACCTGTTATGGTGAGCTTGCCGAACCAGGTCTTTGCCCAGACTGTTGATACCGCCTGGGTGAGAATGTACAATGGACTGGGAAACGGCGGGGATTACGCTGTGGCTATAGCTGTAGACGGTTCTGGCAATGCCTATGTGACCGGATATAGTGTGGGGAGCGGGGACTGTGCCACCATAAAGTATTATCCCAACGGAGATACTGCCTGGGTGAGAAGATATAACGTAGGTGGTTTTGCCATAGCTGTGGATGGTTCTGGAAATGTCTATGTGACCGGAGTAAGTGAAGGCATAGGGACAAGCTATGACTATGCCACCATAAAGTATTATCCCAATGGAGATACTGCCTGGGTGAGAAGATACAACGGACCGGCAAACGGCGATGATATGGCAGGAAGCATAGCTTTAGATGGTTTTAATAATGTCTATGTTACAGGGTGTAGTGATAGCACGGGATCATACCAAGACTATGCTACTATAAAATATGACTCCAGTGGAAATGAACTTTGGGTGAAAAGGTATAACGGACCACCGGGAAACGGAAGGGATGAGGCTTCTGCCATAGCCGTAGATTGTTCTAGCTATGTCTTTGTGACAGGACTTAGTTACGGCATTGGAACAGAAAGAGACTACGCCACCATAAAATATAAGCCCAATGGAGACACCGCCTGGGTGAGAAGATATAATGGGGCGGACAGAGAAGACCTTCCTAATGCAATAGCCTTAGATGATTCAGGCAATGTTATTGTGACCGGAGCAAGTTTCGAGGATGGCCCAGGCTGGTATTGTGTCACTATTAAGTATTATCCTGATGGAGATACTTGTTGGGTTAGAAAATACCTGAGAGGAGGAAGTGGGGGTGGTGATAGAAACCACGCCATAAGTACGGATGATTCTAACAATGTTTACGTGACCGGAGGGAGCAACAGCAGTGGAACAAACGATGACTATACCACCATCAAGTATTATCCTAACGGAGATATCGCTTGGGTAAGGGAATATGATGGGCCAAGCAACGGCAAAGACTGGGCTAAAGCAATAGCGGTAGATGATTCCGGAAATGTTTATGTGACCGGAAGGAGTGACGGCGGCGGGACAGGTGATGACTATGCCACCATTAAATATTATTCCAATGGGGATTCTGCTTGGCTGAGAAGATACAATGGTCCGGGAAACTCTACCGATTACCCTTCTGCCATAACGGTGGATCGTTCTGGCAACGTCTATGTGACCGGAGTTAGTACCGGTAGTGGGACAGGCTGCGACTATTGCACCATAAAGTATGTTAAAAAAACCAGCGATGTAGAGGACGAAACCGGGACCAGGGAAAGGCCCTCTGAATTTGGTCTTTCCCAAAACTACCCCAATCCCTTTAACCAAGGCACCAAGATAGAATTCACTCTTTCTAAGTCGGGTTTTGTCACATTGCAGATTTATGACCTATTGGGAAGAAAAGTTAGAACTTTGGTTTCCGAACGTTTGTCCCCAGGTTACATCTCTGTGTTCTGGGATGGGAAGAATGATGCTGGCAAAGATGTAGCTTCAGGAGTTTATTTTTACCAGTTGAGAGTTGGGGATTTCTCCAAACCCAAGAAGATGCTGCTTTTGAAATAAGATAAAAAAGGACAGCCATCTGGACATGCGGGTTCGAGTCCTGCACCCTCCGCTTTAATTAATTTTCGACTCCTTTGTCTTGGCGTGTTAAGCATTTATGGGGGAGTGACTTCCCGCTTCGCTTTTTTTCTTCGCTCTTTTGAAGAATCTCAGGATCGGGTGGGAGTTGAACCCTTCAGAGCGAGTCTTCCCTTCGGTCTGAGACCTCAGGGTCGAAGACAGGGCAAGCCCCCGCCCGATCTATTTTTAAGCCCTCCAATACGATCTTTTTTATCACATTTCAATCCTCAAATAAATCTCTAATATTTGTTAAAAAAAATTGACTTTTTGGGGTTTTGAGGTATATTAGTAATGTAAACACAAAACTTACAAAATTTAATCTTGGAGGAACTATGCGAGTAATTAAAGAAATTATTCTTATGATGGGGCTTTTTGTCTTCTTTGGGGCTGTTTTCCCGATTATGGGCGGGGGAACAGATTCTGAAGCCCAGTCTCAATTTGAAAAACCCCATCTGTGGGATTATGATGTCTGTGTATGCGAAGGACCGGTTCAGAATGGAATATCAATCGATTGTAGTGCGGGCGATACCTTGTTTGCCGCCAGGTGCACCACATGGATGGGATTGAATAACAGGCGAATCAACATTTACAGATCCACGGATGGTGGAGCCACCTGGTATTCTTTCGCCTACGTTGCCTCATTGGCTGGATATTTTACTTATCCTGTGGTTCTAACAGGAAGTGTCAACTGGAAAATCTATCTTTTCTATCGAGTTTCCAATCAAAGTGGCGACATTTATATGAACAGTTGGACACAAGATGGAACCCCGGACGAGTTCACTGGAGAGGTTAAAGTAGGTGCGGATACGATAAGTTACTTCACAGCTTGTACGGACTACGGACAGGGGAACTATCTGATGGTAGCTTACCAGAAAAATCAGATGGGGGACGCCACCCCTGATTTATACACCATCGTATCCACCGACCAAGGGGAGACATGGGGTAATGAGGTAAAAATCACCGAGCATGGGTTACATCCGGATATCGCTTATGGTAGAGATGGATATGTTTATCTGGTAAGCGAAAGGACCGTAGGGATAGAGACAGACTATGAAATCTGGTTTACCAGAAGTAGTGATAATTGTATCTCGTGGGGGAACAGTGAGTATCTTACCGACAATTTATATGACGACACCTACGCCAAGGTGGCAGCGCTTCATACCCTGCCTGCGGACTCAGCTTATGTATGGGTGGCTTATAACTATCAGGGTGACTTACGATATGCATACAGCACCAATGCGGGAAAGGACTGGTCCAAAGACCACATTCTGTCTGACAGCGGTTACCCTAAGGCGGCCTGTGATCTGTGGGTGAGACGGGGCGATTATTCCTCTGTAAATGTATGCTACCTCGGGGTAAAACCCTTTCACATGGGCTGGGTGGGGTTTATTTTATACCAATCGACCAGTAGGCGGGCACCGACTGGCTGGACCGACCCCCAGGGGATAGCTAATCACCCGGTAAATTATACACCTGATGATGGGAGACAAGTGTGCCAGGGGACTTATGCTGGAGCTAATCATGTCATTATATATGTAGGCTCGGACTGGTTCCCTGACCTACCCACCTACTATGATCTTTTCTGTGACAACAGTGGCTGGCCAACAGATGTAGAGGAGGAGACGGAAGAAGGGGAAGTGCCAACGAAATTCTATTTGTCAGCTAACTATCCCAATCCTTTCAATCCAGTGACCAGTATTCAGTTTTCAGTTCACAGTCCCATCCACACCACCCTTAAAATCTATAATGTTCTTGGGCAGTTGGTGAAGACTCTGGTGGATGAACCGAAAGAGAGGGGAACCTACGAGGTGATTTGGGACGGGAAAGATGAAAACGGAATTGAGGTTGCCAGTGGTATCTATTTCTACAAACTTCAGGCAGGAGATTTTGCGGAAGCAAAGAAGATGTTACTGGTCAAATAGCTACTAATTAGCAGAATAAAATGAGTAGCCCCAATCCTTTTGGAATTGGGGCTATTTTTTTCTCACTTTGTCTTATGTGGAAAAACCAGGCGTTCTGAAGGACATGCGGGTTCGAGTCCTGCACCCTCCGCTTTATAAACAAAAAGGACAACTGCCCCGACAAATCGGGATTTCGCAAAGCTCAACAAGGACTGTCCCCACGATAATCTTGATGCGGGGCGGGGAGCCCTTCAGAGTGAATCTCTTCAGGATGAGCCCCGCCTACGCGTATCTAATTAAGTTATTTCTTTTTAATATGAAAATGCAAATGACGAGATAAAAGCTCGCCATTTGCTTAGCCCGCTAAGTGATTCAATGCTTATTTGTGGCCAGGAGTCGTTACCCTGGGTTGATACAGATGCTCGATGTAGCCGATGTCTATCTTTTGAAACAAGCGGATGGGCGGAAAAGGAGAATATAAGATGTCGATGTTTCTTTGCTGATGTCGGAATACCCTCCGGAGATCGGCTATGGAACATTCCTCTAATTTTTTGCCCAAATCGACCATGAGCAATAACGGAACTCTGGTGTTGGGCATGCCGTCCAAATAGACCTGTCCAGGAAGTGAAGTGGGAGCATAAAGAGCGAAATCTGACCGAACCGGCGAGGAATGGAGAGATTCCTCTGATTTCAACTCGACATCGTAGTAACATTTGTCACAGAGCAGGTCCTTCAGGCTGGAAACCCTCTCGTTTACTTCATCTTGAAAAATCAAAGTTACCTTTTTGATGTGGACGCTTTTGCGATAAATATCACGAAACGTGAAAGCATGGGCACGGCATTCTTCCCGCACCGGTTCCTTGTGATTCTCACACATCCGCTCTAAGGCATGGTTAAATGCGCTGGTCTCCTCGCAAAGGGCATCTGTTTTTTCTTGATCCAATTTATTCATCCTTTCGAGGAGAGCATCACATTCAGATGACAGGGAGGGTGACGCTTCGGAAAGGACTTTTACCATTTTTGTCATACAATCCAGATGGTCGTGAAATTCCTTTCTCACGGCTGGAGGCATTTCTAAACCCGCGCATTCTCCAGAAACTCCCGCCACCGAGGCGAAAATTGTGGGAAGGGGTCGGAGCAATTGGAACGGCACAATCGAAGCCCTAAGTGAAAAAAGGATTGGCTGGTTCATTTTCATCTCCTTCCTTTAAGCTTAATTTTAGCTTTAAGTTACATCCAAGTAAATAATTGCTTGATTTTTCGATTATCTGTTAAAGCAGGCTAAAACCTGCGTCTACACTTTTTTGCTTTCAATATTAAAATATCGGTTGACAACCATGAATCAAAGTATTATTTTTAAATGAGATCGTATAGATATTCATATTTAGTATTTGTTTTTCATATTAGTGGGTGTTTGAGCAAGTGAATGACAGCTTAGAAACCTTAGGTCATAATGCGTATTTTATGGGTCTTTTAGTGCCAAGTGCTTGCGGTTCAAAGTGGTTTCAATGGGAATCTCGGAGGAAAAGATGGAATTACAAACCTTACGCGGCTTTTACTGGGCAGGGGTGCATGGTAGCTTCTCGAAAGCGGCAAAAACACTCAATATAGGGCAGTCTGCAATAAGTCATCAGGTGAAGTCTTTGGAGGAGGAGTTGCATGTCAAGTTGTATCAAAGAGCAGGACGCGGCATTTCTCTGACTCCTGAAGGTAAAATCCTTTTGGCTTATGTAGACATTATCTTGCAAACATTGGATAACTTGGAAACACATTTTGCGGATCTTTCGGATTCTCCGGAGGGAACTGTCACTCTGGCGGCTTACCGAGGGATAATGAAATACAAACTGCCTGCAATTGTGCAAAATTTCAAGAGGAAAAATCCGGAGATTCGCTTGGTGATTTTGCAAAGGACCCTGGATTCCGAGGTCTTGGATATGGTCTCCTCTGGGAACATCGACTTCGGGATAACCTCTTCCTGGAACGAGTTTCCGGAGATCACCTTTTTTGAAGTCTGGACATACGACATGTTCCTGTGCGTGCCGGCTAATCATCGGTTAGCCGGGCGGCGAAAAGTCGCCTTAACTGAGATTGCTAGGGAGCCTTTAATATTGTATGAGCGGGAGAATTCCATTCGCAAGAGAATCGAAAAAATCTTCAAGGAGAATAACTTGAGCTTTAATATCGTCATTGAGACTGACGGAGCCGCCGTCATTCAGGAGTATGTGAAAGTTGAGCAAGGGATTTCTTTTGTTTCCGGATTAGTGACCGAGGCTAAAGAAGATCCGTCACTGTCCTATGTCCCGGTCACAGAGCATTTTGGCAAACTCGGGTATGGAATAGCTATTAAAAAGCGTAAATATCTTTCTCTCCCAGTGAGAAAATTTCTCCAGGAGATTGGTTTGGGCGAGATCTTGACCAGTCAGAATTGGAAGATCTGAACTTCAGATCAAGGTAGCAGTAAAAAATTCTTAGAAGTTCGAATATAGCACCTTCCGGTTTATTGAAAGATGTTGTAGGTTTGAGGATTGCCTAAAAAATAAATCACCTCTGAGCTTTGGTGAT
>Ga0315289_10012490_pt1 | contig 11952 bp, 14 predicted proteins | sample YL17G11_40_MG_FD_203452 | JGI IMG/M metagenome (GOLD analysis project Ga0315289, IMG submission 203452) | Sediment microbial communities from Yellowstone Lake, YNP, Wyoming, USA - YL17G11_40 | ecosystem: Environmental > Aquatic > Freshwater > Lake > Sediment | place: USA: Wyoming | collected...
ATATAATTAATAGGGTTTTTTGAGATTTTAAAAGAATTATTCCAATTCTTCTAATTTCTTCTAAACTTTTCTGGGTAGGATTCCGATACCAGAGTATGAATGAAAGGGAATCCAATGGAAAAGAGTAAAAACTGTAGAAATTGTAGACAAAAAGTAAGTACAGATTTATTGACGAGTATTATAGTTATGATCCTCAAAGGCGGTGACGATAGCATGATCGCCAAGGTAAAAGCTATTCTACTTAGTAAAGCAAAAGAAGAAAAAGAAAAGGAAAAGCCTAAATTACGCTTGGTTGTATAAAGACATATTGCTAATCATTTAGTATTATTGCATTATACGCTGTTAACCTAATCACCAATACCGCTAAGGGGTGACTCGCGTGAACGAACGATTATTTTTTGAACATCTAAAAGCTAAAATTGAAATCCTCACAGATGCATATAAAACCGCCTTTAATGATCTAACAAAACTCAACGAATTAAAAATCTCCGCAGCAAATGGAAATGAAAAAGATAAGCTAACTTACAAATTAATATTTAATAGATTGAATGCCGCTATCAATGATTTTAAGAGAGAAATGAAAAGAAGCTTACAAGATTATTACATCATCGTGGATAATGGTTTGGATATAAGCCAAAACGCAGCTATACATGTCGAAAGCAAATTGATCACATTACACAACGAGCATAGTAGATTGGTCAAAGATATTCCAGAGGACATTATAAAGAATGGATTAGATCAAAACTACCATTTCCACAAAAACTTAAAAAAATTAACAGTTGAAAGCATATTGAGTTATTTCGAAACTAATTATCTATTGCATATGGAAGGTAATTAACCCTCCCCCATTATTCCCTTTATTAGTTAGTTTAATAATAGACCTATCAAAAAAGGGGGTTTTTTGCTTAATAATAAAAAGTCCATCCAGAAAAAGGACAATAAAAACAAAGAACTCAAAGAAAATCAAAAGCTAAAACATGAAAATCAAAAACTTAAAAAACAAATAAGCCGATTACATAAGCAAATATCCCGCCTAGATTTAGATAATTTTATGAACATCAAAGAGGCCATGGAAGCGCAACACCGCGAGGATCTTGAATTTGAGGAAACTAAAAAGGAAATAGATGTTGAGGCGAAATGGTGTTGCCATCTTTGTCAAACAGACTATTTGCGAATAGTTATTATATCCAGGCCGGACGGGGATTTCTATTTTAGAAAATGCCCGTCTTGTGAAAATAAAACCAGATTAAAGCCGTTTAATGAAAATGTTGAACAAGTAGTTTAGTCCTTAGCGCAATACTTAGGGTAGCGAGCGAATCACAGACACAGCACCCAACTCAAAAACCCGTAGCTTTGCTCGAATACCTAATCCGCACGTATACAAATGAAGGTGAAACTGTTTTAGATTTCACCATGGGAAGCGGTAGTACAGGCGTTGCCGCGATTAACACTAATCGTAACTTCATAGGCATCGAGAAAGAGGAAAAGTATTTCACAATAGCAAAACAACGTATTGAAAACACCGTTGTTAAACAGGATGAAAACAGCTAATTGTTCTTAATTATTCAGCATCCGTTTTGTGTTATCCATTATAACTTTAACGGTATTGGTATCTTCAGGATAGTATACAGTAAACCCATCATAGTCTGGATATAAAGAGCCGTCGTCTTGTCTGCCACTCAGTAGCCAAAAAAGTATCCCATTTATTCCCCTGGAAATACTTTCGGAATACCAGCTATTATAAATAGCATCCCTTTTGTTTTTGTCCCTTATTCCAAATTCCCCCAAATACACTGGCTTTCCAATGCGCTTGGCTTTATCTATTCTAGAATAAATCCAATTCAAGGAAGCATTTTCATCCAGCCCCCATGAATCCGGATACAGGTGCATAGTAGCTACATCAATTTCAGGTATGCTCGTAGAGGACACATAATCTGTTCCCTCATTACCATTTTCCATCCAGCCGCCATTGGGGTTATCTGAACTAAACCCTTCCATCCCTGTAGATAAAAGATGATTTTGGTCTATACTTTTAACGAAAGTCGCCATTTCTTTTACCCAAGTATTAAATACTTTTCCCGATCTGTCAGATTGTACCCTAGGCTCATTTGCCAGTTCCCAAATAAATATCGTAGGATCGTTTTTATATGCAACACCTGTTATCGAATTGACCCGATTTAAAACATATCGAATGTAGTCTTTATACAGGTCTTTAATCCATTCGTTAGTATAAAATAAATCATGGCCGTTTAGTCCTGCCCATCGTACATACTGATTCATTCCACCCATATCATCCCAATTGTTTACAAAAGGAATAACTAGTTTGATGTTATGCTGGGATGCTTTGTAGATTGTATAATCTAATTGCTTAAAACCACTTTCATCATATTGTCTCGGAAAGGGCTGGAAAGAATAACCGCCTTTGTTTTCACCATCACAAAAGCCCCACGTTCTAATCGTGGTCAATCCCATTGCCGCTGCGTCCTCAATTACATCATCAACCATTTTTTTTGATTTATAAAACAGGTAGTATTGATTGGTTCCGCTAAATCGAAAGTTGCCCCCATTTAAAACAAATTGATCTTTTTCTGTTTTGATAAAATTCGCTTTTGAATTTTCTTGGTTACTACAGCCTTGAGTAAGAAGCAGAGAAATGAATATTACCAAAAGTAATAAGATACTTTTCGACATAAAACCCCCTCGATTCTCTAATTAATCTTAATACTAAATTAATCGAGTAAATACCCTAGCAACTTATTGAAATCTATTGAAAATAATACCCCTTGAAATTACTTGCCTTTTTCCTTTAAAAATGCTAAACTCTTTTTTAAAAAATTCAATCTTTTCAAAGGGATAGGTTAATAAAAAAGTTAAAGTTTTTAAGGTAGGATGCCGATAAGATATTATAAGTAAAACAAGGGGATACAATGACACCATCAAAATACCAGCAAAAAATTTACGATTTCATCCAAAATGGCGAGGGTAACGGGATTGTTGAAGCCGTTGCGGGATCTGGAAAAACAACAACAATCGTAAACGCAACCAAGGTTATCCCTGTAGATAAAAAAGTATGCTTTTTGGCCTTTAACAAAAGCATCGCTGAAGAACTAAAAACCAGGCTTCCCGCACATTGTGAAGCATCTACCTTGAACAGTTTAGGGCATAGGGCTTGGATGCGCCACATGCAGTCAATTAAATTAGATGCGAATAAAACATCAACCATCATGTTTGATGCCCTGACTGATGACGAAATGCGTCAATTTGGCACAAACATTAAAAAGCTTGTGTCGCTTGCCAAAGCACACTTGGTAGTGCCTAAATCAGTATACGCTGATCAAAAAATTGGCATCGAAGATAACGAAGAAGTGTGGTTGGGGTTTATTGATAAGTATGATATCGAACTTAATATTAGGGCTGACGTTTCTGATAAGGAATTCCAAAAACAAACATCAGATTGCATTAAACTGGCACAAAGAATTCTTGAGCTTTCTTGCGAAATAAAAAACGTAATCGATTTTGATGACCAGATTTATTTGACCACAGTATTTAAAGCCAGGATGGGCAAATATGATTTTGTATTTGTCGATGAGGCGCAAGATTTAAATCCCGCGCAGATGACTATGATTCAATCACTTTCCGGCAGAATTATAGCACTTGGTGACAGTCGGCAGTGTATCTATGCTTTTCGTGGTGCAGGTACAGATTCCATGGCTAACTTTAAGGAAATTTTTAATGCTACGTCATTGGATTTGTCGATTTGTTACCGTTGCCCCAAATCACATATTCTGTTAGCAAAAACAATTGTACCACAAATTGAGGCACCTGAAACTGCAATCGAAGGTGAAATTCAGCGTCTTGGTCAAAAATGGAATTCGAGCATATTTTCATCAACGGATCTTGTAATCTGTCGTATTAATGCGCCTTTGGTAAAATTAGCATACATGCTTCTTGGCGAAAAAATCCCTGTTAGAATTTTGGGGCGGGACATTGGTGCAGGTCTTATTAGTCTTATCCGCAAGTTTAAAACTAATAGCCTTAAAGAACTTACATACAAATTGCAAAAATGGTCTGACAGGGAATGCGATAAAATGCGCAGAAAAGATCATGACGCAGACTGTAGTAAGGTTGAGGATAAATATGAAACTATCATGACCTTTATTGAAATGTTTCCAAATGCAACACCAGAAGGTATCTGCAAAGAAATCGAGACAATGTACTCAGACAACACTAAGGGTATTCTTACACTGTCTACAATCCATCGTGTAAAAGGCTTAGAAGCGGATAAGGTATTCGTACTTAACGGGTGGCTGATGCCGATGAAATCAGCGCGTCAGCCTTGGCAACAACAGCAAGAACAAAACTTGCAATATGTTGCGTATACCAGGTCAAAAAAATCGTTGGTGTTTATCGATATCACGAAGGATGGGAAAAAATAAAATGAAAGAAATAATGAAAGAAGAAATTAAAAAAGAAATTTTAGACTGTTTTTATGCTGCAATGCCGGATGGTCTGACTATAGAAGATTGTGCAAAAGGATGTGACATCGAGTTTAATTACATGGGAAAAACCCACAAGGTAAATACTTCTGGTGGTAGCGATTTTAGAATCAGATCAATGGAATCTTACTATACACTACTTGAAACCAGGGTTATCGATGCCGTTACTCTGATTCCATTATAGTAAATCTTTAACTTTAAGAATACCTACGGGCTCAGATCCCAATCTAAGATTATCTTTAACCCATTTATCAAATTTATCTGAGTATTCGTTGTAAACTATTTCAGGATCGACACCTTTAAAAGATTTTTCAAAATCCCGGATGGCGTTTTCTTTTTTTCTTTTATGAAAAAACAAAGCCTTTTGGTATACAGGCTTCCATCTAAATTCAGGTGTCTTTACAATATCTGCGGCTTTCATATGATATTCCATGAGGCAAACCAACTCAACCATTTTTTCTGTAAGATCGGGCAATTGATCAGGCAAAGGAATTTGAACCGCAGGGGCATCCGCTAATACTTTTCGCAACGCTGACAAAATTTGTCTTTTAGCTTTTATATCTGACAGATGCAACAATACTTTCATAGCTTTCATAGCTTTCATAGCTTTCATAGCTTTCATAGCTTTCATCATAGCTCCTATTTTTTTTCTATTTTTTTTCTATTTTTTCTTCTTGAATGTCATGGATTGTTTCTTTAGCGTGATCTGTAAGAATTTTCATATGCTCCTGAAATGATTTAGAAAAAGAGCTATAAATTTCTTTGTATACTTGCTGATTACTTTTCCCGCTTTCTTTGTCTTCCAGTTTTTCATCTAGTTCTTTATATATCTTATCCATGCTCGTAAAATTAGCACCGACCTTGTTCATATCTGGATCAGCGGTATTATTAAGTTCTGCGTCAACCCTCTCAACCTCGGAAATCATGTCCTGAAGCCAACTGTCTTTTCTTCTATGTTTAATTCTTTGCAATGCTTCTTTAATTTTTTTGTCGGATAATTGATTCATTACATCCCCGATACTTTTTTAGGATTTTTCATCCTATCTAATTCGTTTTCTAAAACCTCTATAGCACCCTTGTAATAAAATTCACCGTCTTTATCTTTTATGCTCTTAAGCCTATTCAAAACAGATTCACCGTTGGTTATCATTTTCTTAACTTCCGGGTCTATTTCTTCTGCCATTACCTTGAGAACTTTTAATAACCTTTTTCGTAACGACATGTGTTTCCCTCACTTATACTTCTGAATATTTTTTTAATTTTTTAAAATCATCTGTGTATTCGTGTGTACCCGGTTTTACAAATTTAAATTCTGTCTGATTTGTTCCATCTAATACATTCCATTTTTCTGTATCTGATACTTTAATCTCTTGTGAACCATCTTCGTATTCAAGCAGGGCATAATCCCAATCTTCAGCTTGGTTATCTTGCACACTGGCAAGAACCTTACTTGCACCAAAACTAGACGGTAAGAAGGAAAAATATTGAGCCTTAATAATTTCCCTGCCCGTATCAATTGAAAACCCTACAGACCGCAAGGCACTGACAATTTTCTTTTCTATTACTTTTCTATCCAAATCACTTTCAACAAGGCACTCATACTTAGCATCCTGGAGATTGCTGCCATTAGGATAGTCAATAAGTTTAACCTTGGCATTTGGCAGATTTCTCTTTAATGCTGCTAACGTAATATCATGCCCTATTGTCTCATCAATAGCGGCATATGTTGATTCGTAGTCTTTATCTACCTCGGATCGGGAAAGCCCAAGGGTATCAATTATGTCGCCAAGAAATACGCTACAGTCCAATTGATTACCGTAGTATTCCGATAAAATAACAGGAGAGCTACCTAACGATTTCTTAAACTCTAACTTAGCACTAGACCATTTTTTATCAAAATGGCCCCAATCCTCTCTAGGCAAATATCTAGTCAACATTTCCTTAGTAATCTTTTTCTTAAAATTTTCTGGAAATAGTTTAAATAGTGTGGATAATTCCTTTTTGTCGGGCTTCCATCCTGATTGACGGTATTCCAACTCATCAAACATAGCAGCTAACCACTTGGCCCCGTCCATCCCTAGACCTTTATCATCCAGCACAGTTTCAAGAGCACCCGCCGCTTCATAAAAATCAGTAATTTTCTGATTGTTAATTACCCATGCTAGTGTAGGCAAAACCTCTTGCATTTTTAAACTAAAAGCCACAACTCACTCCCTTGTTATGCAATTCAAAAAGAATTATCTTAAAACAGAAGACTCCCCGCTATCCTCATCACTATCTTCATCATCTAGTGTCGGTGGTTTTTCCCCTTGGAGTTCTTCTTTATAATATTGTGGAAACCTAACTAATAAGAACTTAACTAATTTTTTGGATTGTTCTTCATTAAGAAGTTGCACTAAAAAACCATCTACTACAGATTTTAATTCTTTCCGGTTCAAGGGCTCCAAAAATTGCATAAGCCAATATCTAGAACTAATATCGCCAGGGGATTCATCAACCATTTTTTCTAATCCAGTGCTATCGGCCAAAATTATCCTGTCGATTTCATCATTACGGGCCTTTTGTAATACCTCAATAGCCGAATGGATTTTTTTCAGAACATTATTAGTAGTCATTTATGTTATCCTTTCATTATATATAAATAAAGGCTTATAGCTATAAGCCTAAAGCGTCCTCAAATTCCTTTAACTCCTTTTTTGATTCCTCTGGTTCTTCTTCTGGCTCTTCCGGCTTTTCTTCTGGCTTTTCCTCTGGCTCTTCTGGTGCTTCGTCCGATCCTGATTCATCTGATTCATCCGATCCTGGTTCGGGTAAATTGGATAAATCAGATAAGTTCTTTGAATCATCAGAAGGCTCAGAAGAGGGTTCGTCAGACGAAGGCTCAGAAGATTCACTTTCTTCGCCTTCTCCACCTTCTTCACCAAAATCACCAGGGATATCTAACGCGCCAACAAAAGCTGTAAACTTTAGTAAATCTTTAGCTTCAGTATCAAAATGAACTTCAATTTCATTCTTATCAAACCATTCTTGCGCTACTTTAACCCAATCCGTAATATCCATATTCAAAGGCTTGCTATTGCGATCTTCCCTCGGCATATAAAATCTGCCATTAAGCCTTACGGTTAATGTGCCATTTTTTGATTTTCCAATTGGATCATCTTCGTCTATGTCTACAATTATTGCCGTGTATTCCCGATTTAAATCATTTTTGATAATAAATAAATCAGTAAGATCGTCAGCCAACCACGTTTCAAACGCCACAAAGTCCTCTTTGTGGTTGGTTATAAAATCAGTTATGGATATGTTGCTAGGTTTAGGCATTATCTAGACGCACCTTTATTTTTCAAATATTGAAAATACCCTTGACCTTCTGTACCAAAACAATCGGAAATAAGATCCTCAATATTAGATTTAAGAATATTTGCCCCTTCTGTTAAACTTAATTTACCATTTCTTATTCTTGCCAAAACATCGCTGATAAAATCAGCCATTGTAGGGCTTGCCCTTTTAATGTCCTTATATGTTTTAGATTTACCTAAATTCAACAACGCGGCTATCTCTTCTTGCTCCCTCTTGGAAAAAGCACTTTGTTGCTGGTCAATAGATAAGGGCGTAGGCAAAGAGGCACCAACCTTTTTATTTTCGTATTCTTCTTCGTCTTCTTCGTCTTCCTCGTCCTCATCTTTATCTAGGTCAATTTCTAATTCCAATTCAAATTCATCTTCTTCATTTTCTTCTTCAGGTAGATTATCTTCCATGTCAATATCATCAGAATCATCGGAATCATCGGAATTATCTTCCACTGTTTCCCCGCGATCTTCTTCTTCCTCTTTTTCTAATTCGATATCCAAGTCAAAGATATCATTCCTATTAAAATTATAAGTAAGACAAAAATCACCCTCATCTGTGATTAAGAAAACTAAATCGCCAGGTAGCCCTAAAGACACATCCAACTCGTTGGCTAATGAATCCGCCCGATCCTCAACCTCACCTAAAGTAAGTGGACCCTCAAAGCCTAGTTTTTGGGATACCACTTTGCTGGCTTCTTGTTCATCCATTTCTAAAACACCGGATGCAATACACTCAATAATAATCGTTTGAAAATCATCATCGGTATTCATGTTATGTGATCTCAATAATTCTAAAATCCGTTGCTTAAGAACTTGAGTATCGTATATGCCAATTTGTCTTCCCGTTGCTTTAAATGAGGCCGTGGCTGTGGTTGGCGGCAAGCCTAACGTGTATCTCAAAACCTTTTCAGCCAAAGGATTATTTAATAACTTGGTATATTCCTCAAGCTTCTTGATAGTATTAGAGGTATTAGAAGATTTGTCTGTAACTTTACTTTCTTTTTCCTTTTCTTTTCCTTTTCCCTTTTTATCGTCCTTATTGTCCTTATTGTCCTTATCGTCCTTATCCTTTTTATCTTCTTTTTTATCCTTATCTTCGTCCTTATCATCCTTATCTTTTTTCTTAGCCGCCTCTACAAATGCTTCAGTTTTGTTATTTTTCTTCTTTTTGGGTTTTGTCCCTTTTGTACCAAGGCCCATTACAAATCTCAAAACCATTTCCGCCTCACCGCTGCCAAGCAGTTTAACGTATTTTTCCAAATGATCTAAAGTTTCTTTGCTAATTTCCGCTGTGGCTGTGTTTGTATTATCTTTTGGTAAAAATTCTCTAGCTTTTTTACCCGCCACCATCCAATCCGCAAAATTCTTAACCATTTTGGCGTTTACACGATGTCTTGCATTTTCATAATTGGATTCAAAAATATCCAGTAGTTTTGAGGTTGCAAATTTATCCCAAACATTAAGAATTAATTTAGCCTCAACATCTTTAATTTCTTTAATTTCTGCGAAAGCTGGCTCCTTAATAGGATCAAGAGCTGGTTCTGGAATAGGTTCTTGGGCTTTTGCAGGAACTTCTCTAATGAATTCTTTTACACCTTCTTTAAACGCGGCTTCCAAATCTTTATTAAATTGAATGGAAAGCTGCTCTTCACCGCAAGGAATACTTTCGAGAAATACTTTTATTTCTTCTCTAAAGGTATTAACAAAATCTTGCTTGGTGCCATAAGGCATAGGTATTTTTATTTCCAATTCCCGGTTTAATTCTTTTTCGGGTAATGAAAGATTAAGGGGTGTCGCCCGCGATTTAACTTCAGCCGTTTTAAAGCCAGCATTAAATGCTCTTTGCAGCAAATCACTATATATGTCTTGCATTCTTTCGATATAATTTTGGGGGATGCCACCAAGTTTTTCTAAGAATTCCTCGGAAAAGTCAAAAGTTGATGCCACAATTTTTTCAGCTTCAAACGCTTGATTTATGTAACCAGATCGAATCATTTCAGGAATATCCCGAACCATTGACCGGATTTCCTTTTTCCTCTTTAAATTCATATACACACCCCTTATTTAAGCCAGCTTAATTAACTTTAAATTAAGTATTATGATACAATACATAATTAAGATTAACCATTTTTTTAAAATAAACGAATTATTCGATTACAATCGAATCCGTAACCGTTGGCGCACCCAGCGGATAAAAATTTGGCAAAAGGAAACTAGGTAGATCCGGTAGCTTTGGAAGTGAAAAAGAAAACACAGGTAAATTTGGTGGAAAAGTAAACCCCGGCAATTTTATATTTAAAACAGGTAATTTAGGTAAAGGAATATTTAGAGCAATTGTCGGCAACGTAAATGTCGGTAATTGTGGCAAAGTTGGCAAACTTATATTGAATGTTGGGAGCGAGGGTGGGAAAGGAATACTAGGAATCTTAAACGGTATTTTTGGAAAACCAGGTAAAGTAATATTTATTGATAAATTTGGGATATTTATTTTTGGTAAACTAAGATTTGGAAATTCAGGAAAAGGCGGAAGCTTAAATGGAAAAGCTATTTCTGGTAACGTTGGCGGGAAAGAAAAAGGAACATCTATTGGTATCGTATAACGTACTTTATAGCTAAAGATTATCTTTTCGCCTAATTTACCAATAGCTGTTAAAACCAGTGCCGACATATTATCCCGCCAAATTTGTTCTTATCTTAACAAAAGCAGATGCAAAAGCCGTTGCCGGATTTGAGTTAGCGAACGCTGCTGTGGTCGGTGTGCTTGGCGGACTAGTTGGCCCTAATGGTGTTGCATGTACGTGGGCATCAAATAAAGCAGCTAATGGCTCCGCCATAGCAACAGATAAAACAGCCGCTTTTCCAAGACTAACAGACCCGCCCGCAATGTTTACAACCTGTGATACCAAGTTAACCGCTGCGGTTGCAGACATTTGTATTGTATTTTTTCCATCAAAACTTAAAACTTGACCGCCAGAGGCATCGGAAAGAACTATATTATCTTTCAAGGTAGCAAAAGCACCTTTAGATGAAGCAACCGTGATTGCTTGGTTGACTGCATCCAAATAAACTATTTCTCCTTTAGAGCTAACTGTCTTAACCGAACCTTTGTCATCAAAATGTGTCTGTGATCCTGAATTGTGTATAATATATATAGAGGGGGCACTACCATCATCCAGTACAATAAAATGATTCCGGGTGCTAAATACCATTTGCGAACTGCTACCGGATTTCATTCCAAATGTCATTTGGCCGTTTTCAGATTGTAAAAGAAAATCGTTCTTTACAAAATTCTGCCAGTTGTTACCTATTTGATAAGTAGTTGATTTTTCTACAACTCTTTGAACATTACCGCCTATATAAATGTTTTCATCCAGGGCAATATGCTTTTTATAATTACCGCTTGGGACATATAACTCATAGCCCTCCGCTGCGGCACCCGCTAATTCTGTATAGTAGTTTCCTTTTTCATCAATTTCAAATCTAGTTGATGTATCATCATTAGCGAAATATTCTTCAAAAAGCCTTAAAGGTATTTGGGTTCTGGATTGTAATATCTGCTTACCGTCTTTATCGATAACGTGGCCCTTATACGTTTGGAATAAAATACTTGGGTTTTTGTTAGCCGGACTCTTTAGCATCATATAATGTTCAGCTAAGAAATTACCACTAATGGTGGGGTAAGATATTTCCCATGTAGAGTACCCGCCATCACTTTTAACTTTTGGCCTAGCTACTATTCCTAGTTTTTCTTCTTCACCGTGTTCATTTGATCGGTATTGAATTAATTGCCTGGTATGGATAGGTGATCTGTCACCAGATAACAATTTTTCTTGATCTGCCCATCTGTGAACTGTACCGCCACGTAATTCTAATTTAGGTTTCCTCGAAAAATAAGCCTGGGAAAAACCTGTTGATACCAATTCTAATTCACCAGGAAACAATGGACGGTATATGTTTTGACCTTTTCGATACCTATCATTAGCATATAAAGAATTTCTTGTTATTGTGGTTAATAACTGTGGGTTAGATTCATCTGCCCTGAAAGATGCTAGGTATGTTGTACCAGCTTCAGGCATCGCCCGAATCCAAGAGGTTGTTCCCGTAAA
>Ga0315289_10012491_pt1 | contig 11952 bp, 12 predicted proteins | sample YL17G11_40_MG_FD_203452 | JGI IMG/M metagenome (GOLD analysis project Ga0315289, IMG submission 203452) | Sediment microbial communities from Yellowstone Lake, YNP, Wyoming, USA - YL17G11_40 | ecosystem: Environmental > Aquatic > Freshwater > Lake > Sediment | place: USA: Wyoming | collected...
TTTCACACGCCGATTGGATCGCTGACAGACTGTAGGCGCCGACGTAAGGAGGCGTACCGTTGCGGGTCAATTGCGCCTCCGCCTCCTTACGTCGGCGGCTACGAAGTTTGTGATATTTGCAGGTTAGAGCGTGTTTGAAAACTCCCGTTTGGTGTCCAGCCTTCAGGCTGTCCGGGGCCAAACTCACGCTAAAGCGTGGACACCAAACGCCCGGTTGTTCCGCCCCCGTGCGTCTCAGCAGAGTTTTCAAACAGGCTCTTAATCTTAATTCCCTGCCCAAGAAGGGATGGCAAGCAAGAGCAAGAGTAAGATTGAGATTATGATTACGATTAAAAGCTGAGTTTGCAGCGCAGGTCACTTCGCGAGGTAGTACTTCTGCGTGTATTCCTGCACCATGCGCCACGTGTTGAACTGCGGCACGAGCGTCACGAACGCGCGCCGGATTTTTTGAATCCAACAGCGCGGGATGCCCTGCTCATCGCGGTCGTAGAAACAGGGGATGACTTCCTCGGTCAGGACCTTGTAAAGGTTGGCGCTGTCCAAGCGGTCCTGTTCCTCGACCGATTCCACGTGCGTGTCCTGCCCGATGGCGAAGCCGTTGGTGCCGTCATAGCCTTCGCGCCACCAGCCGTCAAGGATGCTCAGGTTCAGGCAAGCGTTGCAGGCGGCCTTCATGCCGCTGGTGCCGGAAGCTTCGAGCGGGCGGCGTGGCGTGTTCAGCCAAACGTCGCAGCCCGAAACCATCTGGCGCGCCACGTGGATGTCATAATTCTCGATGAACACCAGGTGGCCTTGCAGGGCGCTGAATTTGCTGAGGTGAACGATGTATTGGATGTAGCGCTTGCCATCGTCGTCGCGCGGGTGTGCTTTACCGGAGAAGACGAATTGAATGGGCCGGTCTTTGTCTCGCGTCAGCTTCACGATGTTTTCAAGTTGCTGGAAAACCAGCGGCGCACGCTTGTAAGTGGCAAACCGGCGCGCGAACCCGATGGTCAAAGCGTCGGGATTCAGCAAGGCGTCAAATCGGATAAAATCCCCGTGCGTCAGGCGCTGATGCTGGATCAGCAGCCGCCGCCGCGCAAACTCGATCATTTCCCGCCGCAGGTTGTAACGGAACGCCCAAACCTCTTCGTCCGAAATGAATGCAGGGTCCGCCAGTCGTTTCCAAAACTCTGGCGCGTTAACCATACACTTCCATTCACTGCCAGACTTGACTTGCCAGAAACGCGTCGTGTCGCCCCCGCTGGTATTGGTCGCGCCACTGTCGGAGTGTCCGTTCAATTTCCGCCGCCAGAAACGGCGCACCGGACCTTTCATCCAGCCGAGCAGATGAATGCCGTTGGTGACGTGGCCGATGGGCACTTGTTCGACCGGTCGGTCCGGGTAAAGGCTGTGCCACATGCGCCGGCTCACGCGGCCATGCAACTCGCTCACGGCGTTGGCGGCGCGGGACAGTCGCAGCGCCAGCACCGTCATGCAGAATCGTTCCTGAGCGTTCTTGGGGGCAACGCGGCCCAGCGACATCAATTCGGCAAAAGGCACTGGCAACGTCGAACAGAACCGGTGCAGTGCGTAATCCATCAGGTCGGCGCCAAAACGGTCGTGACCGGCTTCGACTGGCGTGTGCATGGTGAAAACACACTCCGCCCTTGTCTGATCGAGCGCCTCCTGAAGGCTCTTTCCCGCCGCCAGCCTCTCGCGGACCAGTTCCAGCGTGAGGAACGCGGCGTGGCCCTCGTTGAGCTGGAACACGGACGGCTGGACGCCCAACGCCCGCAACAGGCGCACCCCGCCAATGCCCAAGAGGATTTCCTGCATGATCCGCGTGGTGCTGTCGCCGCCGTAAACACGAAGCGTCAGGTCGCGGAACCGCTGCTCGTTTTCGGGCCGGTCGGCGTCCAGCAGATAGACCGCCACCCGTCCCACATTCACGCGCCAAGCCTGGAAAAACACCCGGCTCATTCCGATTTCGACGGAGCAGACGACCGGTCGTCCCTGCGCCTCCAGCACCGGTTCCATCGGCAGGTTGGCCGGGTTGAGCAGGTTGTAGTACTCGGTCTGCCAGTCGTTGGCGTCCATGGCCTGTTGGAAATAGCCCTCGCGGTAGAACAGGCTGACGCCCACGAACCCCAGGCCCAAGTCGCTCGCCGACTTGGCGTGGTCGCCTGCCAGGATTCCCAAACCGCCCGCCGCGATGGGCAAAGTCTCGTGGAAGCCGAACTCAGCGGAGAAGTAGGCGACGGGATTCTTAAGCAGCGACGGCGCGTTGGTCTGCGCCCAAGTGTTCTTCTCGTTCAGGTAGCTGTCAAAGGACTTGGCCACCCGGCAGACCCGCGAGGCGAAATCAGGGTCTTGCAGCCGCGCGCGCAGTTCGTAGTCCGAAACCTCGCGCAGGACGGCGGCGGCGTTGTGGTAGAGGTTTTGCCAACTGCGCGGCGAAAGCTCCTGAAAAAGTTCCTGCGCCTCCTGGTCCCACGTCCACCACAGATTGCGCGACACCCGGTGCAAATCCGCAATCAACCGGTCCAGTTCGGCCTTACACAGCGGTTCTTTTGCCATACTTCGTACTTCGATTTGGTCAGAAAAGTCGCCTGAACATTTGCCCGCAACGGCGGGAGACGGTAGCGAGGCGCGGCGCGCGCCGCAAACCAATTCCGTGCCGGCACCCGTCCGCTTCACCAGCCCACGGCGAGCAGAGCGGGACCGTCCTGGAACCTTTCGCGGATCAGGTCGCGGCGCTGGCCTTGCAACACGGACTGAGTTAGACTGTCGGCCAGTCCGACATGAAAAAATACTGGCACGTCCTGAACATCGGCATCCAGAACAATCTGGCCTACCGGTTCAATTTCCTGGCGCGGGCGTTGTTCGGGCTGATCCCGCTCATGGCCATTCTCTACGTGTGGCGGACGATTTATTCGGCCAAACCAACTGGCGCGACCGTGTCCAATTACACGCTGGCGCAGATGATTTCCTACTACCTGCTGGTTACGGTCGTGGACGCGCTGACGGCGGTGAACGAAGACGATTGGCAGATCGCCGCCGACATCAAGGACGGCAACATCAGCCAGTTCCTGCTCAAGCCGATTGATTATCTCTGGTATCGGCTCTGCCTGTTCCTCTCCGGGCGCGTGACGTATCTCGCGGTCGCAGCCGTCCCGGTCACATTGTTCATCCTCTACCTGCGCGAGTATTTCGTGCTGCCGCCAAACTGGCCGATCTTCGGCCTGTTCCTGCTTTCGACGTTGCTGACCGCAGCACTCCAGTTTTTCCTTTCCTACACGATGGCGATGCTGGCCTTCTGGGTGCTGGAGGTTTCGACCTTCATTTTCATCCTGTATGCGTTCGAATACATCGCCAGCGGACATCTTTTCCCGCTGGACATTCTGCCGCCGGCGCTCGCCCAGGTGCTCTCCTTCACACCTTTTCCCTACCAACTCTATTTCCCGATCAGCATCTACATGGGCAAGGCGACGGGCGGCGAGCTGGTGCGCGGGTTCGCGATGCAAATCTTGTGGGTTGTCGCGGCGTATGCGCTGGCGCGGTTTGCCTGGCGGCGTGGCATCAGAAGATACGCGGCAGTGGGAGGCTAGATTATGAGTCGAGAGTCGAGAGTCGAGAGTCGAGAGCCGTTGGAGTCCACGCTTCAGCGTGTCCAACGCGATGGTCGCCCGGAGCAGCCTGAAGGCTGGACTCCAACTATCCACGACTCTCGTCCCTCGACCCTCGTCCGCTACTTGGGCATTTACGCCGCGCTTTGGAAAAACTCGGTGACTCGGGAAATGAGCTTCAAGAGCAATTTCCTGCTGTGGATTGTCGTCGAGTTGCTCTGGTTTGGCCTGCAACTGAGCTTCATTGGCGTCCTTTATTTGCACACCGATTCGATTGGCACCTGGACGAAATGGCAGGTGGTGATGCTCGTTGGCGCCAGCCACCTGATCCAGCAAACCTACCAGGCGTTCTTCCTCGTCAATTGCACGAACCTCTCTGAACTAGTCCGCACCGGGAAGCTCGACTTCCTGCTGCTGTTGCCCGTGAACACGCGCTTTGTTGTTTCGCTGCGGCAGGTGGACTTGGGCGCGTTTGTCAACGCGAGCACGGCCGCCGCGGTGATGGCTTACGCTGCCCGGCAGTTGCACCTCATGCCCACGGTTGGGCAAGTGCTCGGCTTCCTCGCGCTGTGCGTCGTGGGCATCCTGATTCACTATTCGCTGATGTTCATGCTGGCGACGATCAGCTTCTGGACGGTGCGCGCCCAAGGCATCGTCTGGGGCTATTACAACCTGTTCCAGATCGCGCGCATGCCGGATGAGGCGTTCCGCGGCCTGTTCAAGGCCGTGTTCACCTTCGCCATCCCGATGCTGCTGGTGTCGAACGTTCCGGTGCGCCTGCTGGCCGACAAATTGACTTCGCCCTTACCGCTGCTGTTGCTGCTGGGCATGGGCGTTGTTTGCGCGCTGGTGTCCGAATGGGTCTGGCGGCTGTCAGTGCGCCACTACACCAGCGCCAGTTCCTGAACGCCGAACAGGCCGCTTGCCCGCCTATTTTTCGGCGACGTAGAAAAAGCGCTCAAGCGTCTTGACGGCAATTTTGACGGCGTTGAAAACCCGCTCAAGCTCCTTGATGGCAATTTTGACGCCGTTTTAGACTCGCTCAAACACCTTGACGGCTATTCTTGCGCCGTTAAAATCGGGCTTCCGCATCGGTTACCAATTCTAAATCAGCATCTTACAGCCAAAAGCCTATTACCGCCGCCAATGCCAGCGCAAGGATGACGAGGGCAACATAGTGGCTGCGCAGTTTTACCGGCAGACTTGCCGGGCCTTGGCTGCTTGCCCTCATTTGCGAGGGTATTTCTGATCCCAAGTGGGCGGGCCTTTTATCCCGGGGCGACCCGCACCAGGGATGTGGCTGCCGAATCCCGATCCATTCCACTCAGGTTTGTAATGACCGATCAGATGGTGTTCAGCATAGTGAACCCATTCCTCCGCGATCATGAGAAAGCGGCATTACATCTGCGAGAGTTTGATATTCTTTCTGCCGCCAATCTTGCGCGCGTGCTCCGAGAATCGCCTTAGCAGATGGCTCTTACCTGTCGCCTTTCCGATGTAGACGAGTTCTCGGTGAAGATATAATCCGTAAATGCCTGTTTCTGCGGGCATTGTCGGAGGCGGGAAATCCAGCAACGGACTTTCCTCAAACCGCTCAAGAAGATGCGTCGGAATATCCAGCGGATTGAACTTGTGTGCTGCGAACGGATCGCTTGGAGGTTGAGTGGCCATCTCGTCTTATCCGCTAGTTCTTACACAAAACGACTGCGCTTTCGTAGAGGCTGGCGGTGGTTCGTGTGCCTTGCCGAACCGACGACGCCACGATGCTTGCACCGACGCGCTTTTGCCTGATAATGTGAATGCCGGCAGTCTGAAGCCCGTGTCTGCCTGCGAGGTCTGCCAAGATATTGTCAATCGGGATTTCGACTCCTTGAAGAATCGAATTGCCCAAGACAACAATCGCGTGTGCCTTTGGTTTCAGCACGGCGCTGAGAACTTCGCAGAAGCGATCTGTGTCGTTGAAATAGCTGACCGCATAGTTGGCCCAACCCGGACCACCATAGGATTCCCGCTCAGCATTGATCGAACGTATCTCGTCTACAAGGCGCTGCAAATCGGGGTGCTCGAAATTCAAGGAGAGCGCCTCTGCATCGCGCACCGTCTGCCAGTATTTGCCAAAATTCTCGGTTTCCAGTCGTTTAAGGTCTTTCGGCTTTCGAGCAAACCCTAGCCAGAAAAGCTGTGGCCTCGTGTTGCGGATATAGTGATAATTGTTCAGGTACGGCGGCGATGTAACGACGAGATCAATCGAGTCGCGGCCAAGATATTGCGGGGCGTTCATGAAGCTGTCCTCGATTACGCGACCGCCCGGTATTCGGCTAAACTTCTCGATCTCGCTCCGGCACCAGAGAATGTCCGATTTCATCGCGAGCAGCTTGTTCAGTATCGTCTCCAGGACTGGCGCATCTTCCTGCAAGGGCTTGCCGACAGCAGGCCGCGAGGACAGGCTTGGTTCGTAAGAGTAGTTGGACAGACTCACCATCACTGAACCAAACGCCAAAGAGAAAAGGTCTGCGATTGGCGGCACTCGGATACCGCGAATGAATCGCATTGCCCGCAACACCTTTTCCTGGGTCTTTTCGCCAAAGAAGGGAATCCGCGTGTTGAAGTGTTGAGGCGGCGCAGCGAAAGCGCCATTTCTGCCATTCCCGAGCATGTAATCCTCAAATTTATGGATGTACTTTTGAAACTGGGACGGTGATACGAATGCTGCTTCTAATTTCGCACGGGCTGCCAACGCCGCATAAGGATTGATCTCGAAGCCAACGGTGTTGTAGCCCAGCAGCATTCCCTCCACGAGGGTTGTGCCGACACCGCAAAACGGATCAAGCACGGTAGCGACGGCAGATGAGCGCACCGGCAGGTATTGCGAGAAAACATCGCGAACGAATTCAGACGAGAACCCGGCAATCCACGGAATCCAACGATGAATCGGTCTGGTCTTGTTATCGCCAAACGCGGAGTCGTTGAAGCCTCCGTTCAGCTTCGTGACACGACTGATCGAATCGACTGGCCGTGGTTTCTCGACAACTCCAACCGCATACGCAGGGGCCACTTCGCGAATGAAGACGGCTCTCTTGTGCTTCGTGAGAGCGCGTTTTTCCCAGCGTGTCGTGACTCGTACCATAGCGACAACGGAGATTAGTAACGTTCAATGAGCAAAGCGAGCACAAAGTCATCTGCTTTGTCCAAAGTGCTTGACGGCAGGTTTCGTGGCCGCGCGGAATTGTTACCCGCCCGCTCTGGTCGTTGTCACGTGCCGGAGCGGGCGACCTACTGCCAAATCCGGACTGCTCAAAAAGTGAGATGCGCTCTGACGAAGTTCGAGATTTCGATTGAAACTCAGCCTTTCTCGCGGATGATTGGGGGACATGACGCACGATGAGAAAGTGATTGTGGACTTCCTGAGCGGGAGTTCGGAGACATTCTTTTCCCGCAAGGAAATCAGCCGGCACGCCATCAAGCGGGTGGTCTATGAAGCCAATCCACGCTGGGCTGACTCACCGTTGTCTTCGCTGGTTGGGCGCGGGATCGTCGAAACGAACGACCAGGGTTGTTATCGCCTGAAAGAGGGCGTCATCATTTAGGCCGCGTCTGCGCAGCGAGGCTTACAAGACCGAACCCCCGCAACATCGCCTCATTCGCGTTTGATTTGCCGGGAGAGTCCGAAGCCAAGCCCGGCGACGATCGCCAGGCTTCCCCACAATTGCCCCCAGTGCAGCGGTTCCTTCAGCCACAAGGCCGCCAGCGCGACGCCGAACACGGGTTGGGCAAAAATGGTCAGCGCCGCCACGTTCACGTCCGTCTGGCGGATCACCACAAACCAGGCGGTATAACCGATGACCGTGCAGACAATCGCCAGATACGTCAGGCCGAGCCAGCCGAGGAGCGGGAGCGCTTTTGCCGCTGCGAACGTTCGCTGGCCGTCAATCAACACGTTCAGGGCGGTGCCGCTCAGCAACGAGATGCCAAGCATTTTCATCACGCTCGCCCGCTGCACGACCGGTTTGCCGATGATCGAATAGGCCGATTCGCACAAAAATGAAGAGACGAAAATCAGACTCGGCCCCAGGCCCGCCAATCTGAAATCTGCGCGCCACACACCGTTCAGGAGCGCCACGCCGAACATTCCCACGGCGAAACCGATCCACCGGCGCGGGCCGATGTGCTCCCGCAGAAACAGCGCGGCGGCCACCGAGGTCAACACGGGTTCCAGCCCCATCAGCACAGAAGAATTCCCCGCCGTGCCCAGGTGATTTCCCAACACTTGCAGCCGTTGCCCGACGACAAACAAAAGCGCGCCCATTCCCACCGACCGGGCCAGATCGCGTCCGCGCGGCGACGCTCCGGGCAACCAGGGCCACAGCAGAAGCAAACAGAGCGCCGCCATCCCGAAACGCAGCGTGACGATGCTGGCGGGATCAAGATAAACTCCCAACGGTTTATAGACCGAGAGCGTTGCGGCCCAGCAACCGTTCAGGACAATCAGAAAAACCAGGTGCGAAACCCTCATGCGCGCCGGGCCAGCTCTCTGCGGTTGAACGCCACGGCATCTGCGTAGCGCACGCCGCTGCCGCCGAAAATGTCCAGTGCCGACCCAATCGTCAGATCAATTTTCCCTTGCCCCAACCGTGTGACTTCTTCCAAGTCAGCGAGCGAATTGGCCCCGCCGGCGTAAGTTGTCGGAAGCGGCGACCACTGCCCGAGTTTGGTCACCAAATCACGATCAATACCGCGGCAGAGTCCTTCCACGTCAGCCGCGTGGATTAGGAATTCGGCGCAACTGCCGGAAAGTTTTTCCAATGTTTCCCTGCTGATGGTCACCTCGGTGAATTTCTGCCAGCGGTCGGTGACCACGACGTAATCACCACCGCGCTTGCGACAACTTAAATCCAGCACAAGCCGCTCCCGGCCAATGGCCGCCGCCAACTGCGCCAGTCGTTCCCAAACGATTTTGCCCTCGCGGAACGCCCAGGAAGTGATGATCACGTGCGACGCGCCTGCTTCCAGCCAGCTTTGCGCATTGTCGAGGTTGACGCCGCCGCCAACTTGCAGGCCGCCCGGGTAGGCCCGCAAAGCTGCGCGTGCTTCATCCTCGTTGCCGGGGCCGAGCATGACGATGTGCCCACCTTTCAGCCCGTCCCGCTTGTAGAGTTGGGCGTACCAGGCAGCGGGGCGGTCCGAGACGAAGCGCGTCCGCAATCGCCCGGCGTCGTTCCCCAACGTGCCGCCGACGATTTGCTTCACCTTGCCTTCATGCAGGTCAATGCAGGGCCGAAACACGATGAGAGGTTAGGCGGGCGGGGGGCGGAGTTCAAAACGCAATTTTACACGGCGGCATGATCCTGACGAAAACGCTTGCAGTTTCGCGCCTTTTGCAAAACGAAAGTCCCCGTTTTCAGGCACGCAGTTTGCTGTTTTATGGCCGGTTTGTTATGCGCACATACGAACACATCACGAGGGCCATCCGGCCGAATCTTCTCGCTGTCGCGTTTGCCGGCGTGGCGCTGCTGGCGCGCGGCTCCGGGCTGATGACGACCAATGGCACGCCAGCCCGGTTCATCACGCAAGACCGCGGCGAACCAGTCCCATACCTGGTGGACGCCAGTTCACTACCCTTGGGCATCACGACCAATCAGGCCCTGAGTGCCGTGAGCAACGCCTTGGCCGCATGGACGTCTGTCACGAGCCTGAAGTTTTCTTTTGAAGGAATTCAAAACTTCGGGATGCCTTCCGAACTGGTGTCAACCAATGACGGCAAATTGCGAATCCAACTCTACAGTTACACCAACTACATCTCGCTCCATTACGTCGGGAACCCTTTGGGAATCGGCGGCCCTCGGCCTCAGGGGACATTGCTCTCCGGTGCCGGATGGGGCTCGGGAGGCAACGTGGCAGGCACCGAGTTTCACAAGACACCGTGCGGTTACGTCATGCTCAACCACACCAATTCGGCCATGACCAACCTTGCGACTTTCACGGAAGTCCTTTGCCATAACGTGGGCCACGCCATCGGGCTGGACGACTCGACCAATAATCAGTCAATCATGTACCCCACGGCGCATCAAGACGGGCGCGGCGCTCAACTCGGGACCAGCGATCCGCCAGTGGCTCGACAGGCGTATCCCCAGACGAACACGCCGCCGTACACCTACCCGCGCATCATGGACATTACGAGCGCAAGCACCAGTGACCTGGGCATCCCGGGCATTAACGAAGTTCAGTTGCGCGGGTACGATTTACAGTCCACGAATCTGAGCGTGGCGGTCACCAACCCGAGTGCGGCCGGCTACTTTTCCCTGACAGGCTCGCTTCTGCGGTTCTATCCTGACCCGTTTGCCTCTGGCTACTACGGTCGCTTGGACCCCGCCGGCACAGATTACTACTACCAAATTGCCGCGCGTTGTTCTGACGGCACCAACGCTTCGGCGTATGTGATGATCCGAGTCATCTCATTGAATGGAGATGCTGTTGCTTACCCAGACTACGACGGCATCCCTGACGATTGGATGCAAGCCTATTTCGGCGACCGAGACCCCACCGCCGGCCCAAATCGCGGCGCGTACGACGACTACGACGACGATGGTATGTGCAACTTGGATGAATACCGGGCTGGCATGGACCCGACGGACCCCAAATCGTGCCAGCGCCTAACCGCCGTTGATGCCGACACCATCCAGTGGCAGGCGAAACCTTACGAGCTTTACGAACTGGAATACACCACCAACCCGAACCCGAGTCAGTGGAAGCCAGCGGGCATCCAAGTGCTTCCGACGACCTCAACAGCCACTGCCACCGGGTTATCGAAGATTCCGGGCGCGATGAAGTTTTTCCGCGTCGTGAAAGTGCCTTGAGCGTGGATGGCGATCCGGACGACCGGCTGCCCGGTTCTTCCCAGCCGCAGGCTGAATCACCTCGCTGCTCGACACCCGGCGATTGATTGCCTATCGTGACGGCGTGCGTGTCAACCGTCCGCTGGTTATTGCCGGTCGTGAATTTCGTTCCCGTTTGATTCTGGGAACCGGCAAGTTTTCATCCCCGGAAGCGATGCGCGATGCGCTCGCCGCGAGCGGAGCAGAGATGGTCACCGTTGCCCTGCGGCGCGCCGATCTCAGCAGTCGCAAAGACCCGTTTGCCAACATTCTCGAATTTGTTGATCCAAAAAAATATCTGCTGCTGCCCAACACCAGCGGCGCGATGAACGCGGAAGAGGCCGTCAGACTGGCGCGGTTGGCCGTCGCCGCCGGGCTGCCCAAGTGGGTAAAGCTGGAAATCCATCCCGATCCCCGTTACCTGCTCCCCGACCCCGTGGAAACGCTCCAAGCCGCCGAGATGCTGGTGAAGGAAGGTTTCACCGTTTTGCCTTACATCAATGCTGATCCAGTGCTGGCCAAACGGTTGCAGGAAGTCGGCTGCGCCACGGTGATGCCGCTCGGCTCGCCCATCGGCTCGAATCGCGGCCTCCAGACGCGCGACCAGATTCGCATCATCATCGAACAAGCGACCGTGCCGGTGGTCGTGGACGCCGGCCTCGGCGCACCGAGCCATGCCGCTGAAGCGATGGAAATGGGCGCCGACGCCGTACTCGTCAACACTGCCATTGCTGTGAGCAGCGATCCGAACCGCATGGCCGTGGCCTTCAAGCTCGCGGTCGAAGCCGGGCGCGCCGCGTTCGAGGCCGGCTTGCCCGCGCAACAGGAAACCGCCAGCCCGACCAGTCCGCTGACCGCTTTTCTCGACTGACGATTGGGTATTGCCTTCCTGTTTGTGTTGTAATACCGTCCGCCCATGAACGCGATCTCGCTCAAGCTGCCCAAAGCGCTGTTGAATCGGGTCGAGGAAGAGGCGCGCAATCGGCGGCGCAGCAAGTCGGCGGTGATTCGGGATTGTCTGGACGCCGTTCTGTGCCGGCCCAAACGGCGCGGCGCAACGTCTTGTTACGACCTTGTGCCGCATCTGGCCGGCAGCGTCAAAGGCTCGCCCGACCTTTCGACCAACCCGCAGCGTTTGAAACGCGCCTTCCGTGAACGACTCCGTCATCGTTGACACCGGGCCGATCGTCGCCTATTTGAACCGCGCCGAGCCGCCGCACGCCTGGGTGGTCGAGCAATTCAAACGGCTGCGCCCGCCGCTGCTGACCTGTGAGGCGGTGTTGGTGGAGGCGATGTTTCTGCTGGAAGACGACATCGGCGACGGCACACCGGTTCTCGAAATGGTCGAAAGCAAAGTTTTGCAGGTGGCCGTCAGCGTCGAGGACGAGGCTGCCACGCTGAAGCAACTCATGCGGCGGTTTCGCAACGTGCCCATGTCGCTGGCCGATGCCTGCCTGGTGCGCCTGTCCGAG
>Ga0315289_10012493_pt1 | contig 11951 bp, 10 predicted proteins | sample YL17G11_40_MG_FD_203452 | JGI IMG/M metagenome (GOLD analysis project Ga0315289, IMG submission 203452) | Sediment microbial communities from Yellowstone Lake, YNP, Wyoming, USA - YL17G11_40 | ecosystem: Environmental > Aquatic > Freshwater > Lake > Sediment | place: USA: Wyoming | collected...
GAGGAGAAGCCCTGCTTATTGTTGTCGTAGCCAAGCGGCAAAGACTGAAGGCCACCGTGGACGATAGTCTCCTCGGTATAAGAGGCAGTGGTTTCATCGCCTACTGCGGCGCCGGTTCCGTTGCCGGCAAAGTATGGCGGAACAGTCGGCGAGCCGTAACCAAGCCCATCGTGCCAGGCGTACCATATCTGGTTGTCGCCGGCATCGTAGTCTTCGAAATCGTCGATGACAAAGAAATCACCAGTCGTAAAGTTCCAAACGTTGCCTGCCCATGGACTATCGGTACTGGCGCCGTTGACCTCATCGATCCGCCAGTAGTAAGCCGTATTCAACATGAGCTTACCGGGCTCATAGCTCTCTTCGCCGAGGGCTTTTGGCCCCTTGTACTCGGGCGAGCTTGTCGTGGCATTCTTTACGGCGTCCGCATCCGTGCCGAAGTACACCTCATGTGAAGCGGCGATGGCTCCTGCGTTCCAGCCAAGAACCACTGTCGGCTTCACGCCCACAGCGCCATTAGACGGATTCGGGCCGCTGACGGCGCCCTCGGTAGTAAAGCTCCAGACTTCGCCTTTATGCGTGGCGGCGGCATCGAACTCATCGACCCGCCAGTAGTATGTCTTGGCTAATTTGAGCCCGCTGGGAGTATAGGTCGTAGAGCCCTGGGGAATACCCACCGCAGCATTGTTAACATCGTCAAAGTTATCGCCGAAGTACACGGTGTGCAGCTTTGCGCCGAAGCCGGCTGTCCAGCTAAGTTTCACACCCAGGTCGGCATTCTCGGAACCATCGGCCGGGACGGGTGCGTAGGCGGTCTTGGGCGGCACTGTAAAACTCCAGATATTGCCTCTGTGTATCGTAGTGCCGTCGGCCTCGATCTCATCGATTCGCCAGTAGTAAGTCGTTCCCGGAACAAGACCGTCCGGATAAGGAAATCCTGGAAAGCCGACGACGAAAAACGCCGAGGCCTGGTTGCCTCTGAACGCATCGCCCGTGCCGTCGTTTACATCGTCGAAATTGTCGCTAAAGTACACATCGTGCGTCGCGGCGGTATCTCCGGCCGTCCAGCCGAGGCTCACCCATGTATCGGCATGTATAGCACCGTCTTTCGGTTCAGGATAGTAGGCGCTAAACTTGGGGCCCAACGCCGCAACACCCAACATGTTTCCTCCGTGGCCCTCGGTATTGCCGTAAATAGTAATCGTGCCGGGTGTGACTGCCAAAGAAAAAATGGAGAAGTATTGGTTAATGCCCCCATCGAAGCTTTCATCGATTCCAATGTCTTCACCGGTATCGACAAAGCCCATGTCGGTTAACCAGGGCATGCCGGTAATGATCGGGTCCACGCCCAGACCACCTGCCGCACCGCCCATACGGTTATCAACGAAGACGTACAGGGTAGCATTCATTGCAAAGGTCAGGTCCAGCTCATAAGCAGACATATTCTTGTTGTCATTGGCAAGCATGACATATTGGGCACCGAGGATGAACTCCGGTATATCAGCGTACACATGAGTCCTGTCCACAAAGGTCACCGAATTTTCTGCGAGTGGATTCGGCGCGATTACCGGCAGTTCCGTGGCATCGGCATCGGTGTTTCGGTGCGCAACGCTCGTAATGAATTGCGCCTGGGCCGAACTGGCAAACAAAGCCACGAGCAAAATCAAGTAAATTATTCTTCTACACATAATAATTTCCCTTCTTCAAACCAATTGATTTAAAACGACCTATAATATTTTTTCTCCCACCTCATTTTATCCACGTCTGTCATGGATAAATATTCACGACTTGTGTTCACCTCCTTCCTTCATAAATTCAACATGCGTCATCAAATGAAATGTCGAAAGTTCGACTATTAAAATCACAAAACTACGGTATGTCTTTATGAGATATTAGACACGCCTCTCTCAGGTCGGCCCATTGATACGACTGAGGGCTTCTCAATAATCATTCAGCTAACTCACCTATAGAACTACAGTGAATTCACCTGCTTATGAACCGGCATATCACGCCGATGCAAGCACGAGCCTCATTAATATATTTTGTACCATATTACCCACCTGCTCGTCAAGGAAAATCTTCATGCTCTGTATACTATGTGGTGTCTGGTCAGGTTACGGCCTATCTCTTTGCTAACAGGCAACTTCCAGAGAACCAATGTTGAGGGCTTGAAGCCCGCGTGTCTAAGGCGTTATAGTGTCGCGGGCATCCTGCCCGCGATTCGAGGGCGAGACGCCCTCGACATGTTTGACGCCTTCGACACATCAGTTATTTGCCGCTACTGCCCGGGCCAAAGTAACCGCCCAGCCGGCGGCTATGATTATTATCAGTGCCAAAATCATGTACCTGAGCTTTACTTCCGAGAAAAAACGCTCGATAAAGCGAAAATATATTCCGAAAACAGCGATAATAAACGCCAGAATCGCGGCGATAACCATGACACAGCACAAAAGGCCGCAGGCCGGTTGAATATAGAAGGATTCGAAGATTCTGCCCTGAGCGAAGGCAAGTGTCGCAGTAGTCATTCCGCAGGTCGGGCACGGCAGGCCGGTCCGCTGCTTAAAGCCGCAATAACCGAGCCATCGGCCCATATCGATCTTGTAATGTCCCGCTAATGCAAATGCGCCGAAGAAAACGATTATCCCCAGGCACACAATCGTCGCGACCATCCGCCGGCCGGACGAGGCCCGATAGACAGAAAACAGAAGGCTTCGAGACCTCTGACCTCCGACCTCCGACCTCCGACTTCTGTTCTCTGTTTTCCGACTTCTTTCGTCTGATTTTTGACTTCTATCATCCGAATTCTGTTGGCTTGCCTGCATAATTACGTTAGAATAGGATAACGTTACTGTTATGTCAAGATTCGGGGCGGATCAAAAGATATGGCATTAGAGCAGAGAGACCTGAGCAGCATGTTAGAGACGGCTATCGTGGCGGCCCGCCTGGCGGGCCAGCACGCGATGGAAGAAATTAATTATATCAAGGTTTCGATAAAAAACGCTACCGAAATGGTAACCCAGGCCGATGCCCAATGCCAGAAGATTATCATCGACCGAATCAAAGAGAATTATCCCGATCACGGCTTTATCGCTGAGGAAGGTGATGAAGGCAAACTCTTCAAGCAGCCCCCGCGAGGCCGGGATCAGATCTGGTGGGTGATAGACCCGATCGACGGCACGAACAATTTTGCACATCGTATGCTGTTCTTTACCGTCAGTATCGCAGTCATGTACGATGGCAAGCCGATAGTCGGCGTGATTTTCGAGCCGGCTACGGATTCAATGTTCACCGCCGTTACGGGCGGCGAGGCACAGTTGAACGGCAGGCGGATAACCGCCAGTGAAGAAGCTATCGACAAATTTGCCAGCGTGGGCCTCGAAAGCCATTTTGATGAGGGCGCGCCGAGCTGGGCCTGCGAACTTATGAAGCGAACGAGATTTCGAAATTTAGGCTCGACCGCCCTGCAACTGGCGTACGTAGCAAAGGGCAGCATGGTCTCCACAATCGCCAACACACCGAAGCTGTGGGACATCGCCGGCGGGGCGGCAATCGCCGAGGCGGCGGGAGCTCTCTTCACTAACTGGCAGGGGCAGAAAATCTTCCCCGTCGATATGGACAGCTACGAAGGGCACAAATTCCAGGTCGTCACCGCAAACAAAAAAGTCCACCCCGAAATCGTCGAACTGCTAAATCATTGACGATTTCCGATTGCCGATTTTCGATTTAAGTTTGCTGATTTTCATTCTTGTATTATTGATTGAAAACTTCATATCTGGATTGTAAAATCCTTGATTATGACTCCCGACGAGCTAAAGAAAAGAACCAAACAATTCGGTCTTCGTGTGATCCGACTTGTAGAGAGTCTCCCTGAAACAAAAACCGCAGCCACTATAGGTCACCAATTACTACGCTCCGGCACTTCGGTAGGCGCAAATTACCGTGCTGCATGCAGAGGCAGATCGAAAGCGGAATTCATAGCCAAATTAGGTGTAGTTGAAGAGGAAGCCAACTAATCGGCCTACTGGATTGAGATGCTTGTTGAAGCAAAAATCCTGAAGCCGGATTCTGTGGCACAATTACTCGCTGAGGCTGACGAGTTAACTGCGATTATGGCCAAATCTCGCAAAACTGCCAAACAGAAAAGCTAAAATGGGCGAACTAAAATCGGCAATCGGTAACCGGCCATCGAAAATTCTTTACCTTGGGTCCGGGACGGGGTGCAGGGCAAGGATTCTCACTTTGCCGCCGGGGGATGTCACCCGGCTTCTGTCGAGTATCGCCAGCACTCTTTTCTGTGGGCCGTCGGCGCCGATGCGAACGAGAATATAAGCGGTAAAAACGTCACTACGCACGGTAACAATATTGCTGATCCGTGAGAAGATCACGTCCCGCTCTTCAAAATCGCTGACCGCTCCATCGCTCGGCGTCAGATCGGGATAGCTGTCCAAATCGACAGACTGATACACAGGATTCTCCGCATAGTAGCCCATATCGGGAACCTGCATAAGCGCACCTATGCTTTCAAAAGCTCCCGCTATCGTACCTCTATACGTAACTATCGCCTGGGCAATCGCAGGCTGCATCCACGGCAATTGGGCAATCACAAACCACGGAGCGGTATTGACGTTTATTCGGCCTTTTACTCTCATTTCACCCTGAGGCCAACCGTGATTATTCGGGTCGGTAACCGTCAGATACTGGAAAATATTCGCATAGGCGGGATTCCGCAAATCGAGCCTGACAGCCTCTTCGGCAGGCTCGGCCGCCAGACGCATGCCAATCATATCTTCCGATTCGGTAGTTGGCCTTGGTCCTATGGTAAGTGCCCTTGCTATATCACCCACCGATGCAAAACGCTCGAGAGCACTTGCAAAATTGTAAAAATTGTAGTTCTTTCGCGCCCCGGTTAATCCGTTAGCATTACCCAATGTATTACTCGCCGATACTACATTCTGATACACCACATTCCAATCATTGTCCGCCCGGGAGTAATATTGCGGGACATCCTTAAAATTTTTCCAGACAAACCAGTCGTCCTGAGTTTGCTGCTTGTCGAGATAAATGTCTGAAACCGATGTCGTTCTTATAAGATAAATGTCATATCTCTCTCTTAACTTATATTCCGGCGGATCCGATTCTTCTACGCTATCATATTCGGCCAGCACTAAAGCAGGGTCTTCTTTACCCCCGCCGGTTGACATCATACCCGTGACACCAAAAGTGTTCGAAGCAGCAGAGTTGTTGGTTACTACAAACCGGCTGCCGTCTGATATGGCATAACCCGCCAGGTTTATTGTGCCGACGACCTCACCGCCCTGCCGACGAATCTCCAGCTTGAAGCTGCCCAGCGGAATATCCGCATCGAACGGATTATAAAGCTCGATCGCAAAATGATTGTTAGTCGAAGTATCCGCACGCGTACTGCTGATCTTAAACGCAATGTCACTTATAAACGGCTGGACCTCAAAGCCGTAGTAAGTCGTCGAGCCAACCGGCAAAACAGTGACCTCCGCAGAAGGATCGCTGCGGTAAGCATCACGAAGGTCGATGATATTGACCGCCAGTTGAGCGGCTATTTGATTAGGATCATAAACGACCGGGCCGGACATAGCACTCAGAAGTCCTGCTTTTATCGCTTCATACAGCAGATTTTTGTCGGCCTTATTGACATTCACCATCTTGCCGCCATTAAAGACATATCCGGCGGGATTAATAATCCGGTCCATATTGTAGGAGGTAGCGATATGGCGATAATCGTAAATATTTGGATCTATCACGGTGCTGCTCGGATCCATGCTTATATGAGAAAACCACTCATCAAGATTAACACCGCCCGGACCTGCAGGCACTTCCAATCCTATTCGAAAAGAAGAAGTCCAATTTGTCGGTGAGCCCAATTGTTCTAACCGCGTGTATGAGTCTCGCCCTCTTAGTAAAAAGCGATTCCTAAGCTCCAGTTCATCGGAAATGTCAAAAGGCGTGTAAGGTCCGTTTGGATCGCCGTAACTCCAAATGACATTCTTTATATATGAGACCAAATCCAACGGATTAAGACCATAACTGGAGTTCGCTCTTGCCGTGAGTAAATCCATCTCTTCCGACGAAGTGGGAGGCTTTCCCGGTCGGCCGGCCAGAGCCATAAGATTTATCTGCAGTTGGCCTGGTCCGCCGATATCAAGCACGGTCGCTTTAGGATCATTAGGGTCAAGAAGTGGAACAAATTTGAAGCCGGTATTGGCATTTAACATTGCCCCGTTATCAATAATTCTGATGGCCGCATAAATGGGTTTGCCCTTCCCGCTGCTCATTTCCGGTATAATCACCCATCGCGAATCCGCCACGCCGTCGCCATCAGCATCAGCAATAACCGCCTCACCCATAACGGCGGCATCCTGATGGTCTGGAACAAAGTCAGCCTGCAATTGCAGATTTGGGTCCAGCTTGTTATAGACATCGCTTATCTGCCGCCATTTATAAATAGTTCCGTCTCTGTAGGGTTCAAGGCTTGCCAGCCAGGTGTCATTTACACCTGGATAGTCGTAATACTCCTGGCCCGCCACGCCGGGGACATCCAGGGTCAATTCCTGCGATATCTCTGCAACGATGGTCTCGACGGCGAGGTTCAGCTCCTGATTCTCCGAGATGGATGATGTCGCCATCTTGTCCACGCGTGAAACCAAAACAAACAGCACACCGATGATAGCCAGCAGGCTGGTCAGAACTACCGTCAGGATCAGAGCAGAGCCAACACATTCGTCGCTCGTCGCTTTTCGCTCGTGACTCGTTATTTGTGGTTCGCTACTCATATCGTGTATCTCATTATCTACGAACTATAGACTATGAACAATGAACTAATCCAAATAAACAATGTGAGTGAAGGTTCTGCCTTCCTTAATAATTCCCTTGGAATCGAACAGCGTAAATGTAAACTTGAGCGCCCGCCCAAGTCCCGGAATCGCGATAAAATGCGCCTCATCGACCTGTTCTTGCGGATAGCTAATGTTATTGATCACCACAACTCCGTAAGGAGGATAAGGATACAGCATGCCCGGAACATTCTCGGAATCATTTAGGTAGAAATGAGTATCCGCCAAATCTCCGTCACCATCGGGATCTACCTCCGGCAGCCATTGTTGCAGGGCATCGTTCCAGCCCTGAATCTTAAACTCACCCACGCCCTCACATAAAAGCATGTGAATTGAATTCGGATCAGCCGGATTAACTGCAGCGCCCCTGATTTGTTCGTTGACATTACTATTCTGAATCTTGACATCACAAATAACAGAGAGCATATCCGCCTTGTTCACAAAGGGAATCGTTTTCCAGGCCTCTAAAGATGTCTTCTCGTACTCATATCGGTTGTTCCACTGGTACCACTGCTGATCAGTGAATTTGTCGGGGTCCAAAAAATCAGCAAGAGCCGGATCAGATGTTAAGATATGCTGGGTTCTCGCAAGCACTCGATCAGCCCTGGCTTGCTCCTCGGCTCTGAGATTGCCTTTCCGAGCGACCATATAAGAGATTCTGGCAACGTTACCGCGAATCATCGGATTAATTGAATAAGACTGAAAATCTCCATCTGCAAAAAATACTATCCGATCGAATCTCTCATACCCGTCAAGGTCATTATCTTTATAGCCGGCGGCAGGCACGGGTTTTGCCACCCATGCCACGAAAATTTCTCCATCCTTGCGAAGACCTTTGAAATCAGCGTTGAGCTGGTTGGTTATGGCTCGCAGCTTCTGCATAATTTCAACGTTTGCTATGGCGGTGCGATGGGCATCGATGCAGACTCGGAAAATCACGCTGGCAAAGGACAGAACGACGGCTAAAATCCCAATAGAGACAAGAAGCTCAACTAACGTAAAAGCCTTATAAGTTCTTAGTTTATAGTTCATTGTTCTTCGATCAACGGATATTCTTCAACCGTTCAGCATCTTCGATAAACCATTTAAATTCTGCGGCTAAAAACTGATCAGCATCTGATAAGTCCCTATGCAGGGACATTTGCCGCCGCCCACCGGCGGTGGAATCACCCAAACTGAATCACCGCCCTGCCACAGCTTGTCCCGGGCAAGAGTGATCCGCTCAGGATGAGCGGGATCTGCACCTCGTTCTACTACTCGATAAATGTTGCCTGTTCCGTTTTCAACTATCGTATAACCGTCATTAATAAATTGTATATCGCCGGTGATAGTAAGCACCCTGTCACCAACAGCCCCGGAGACATCAACCTGAACCGGAACGGGTCTGGCCGCCCCGCCCGGATACATAGTGGTGCTGCCCATTTTCCTGCTAACGAAAACTGTTACCTGCACAAGCCTATTAGCCGAATCAGAATACACCGGTCTGCACAAGGCGGACCAGTAGTAGTGCTTCTCGGTCAATGTCTTCGTTGAAGGGTATGCAAATTCATCGTCGGCGATCAGACTTAACGATTCGAAACGGATTTGCTGATTTACTGCTAAATTCGGATCAGTCAGATTGACACCGTACAGCCTGACTTTTGCAAATGCTTCCTCGGCTACCACCGCCGCGATGGTTCGCTCGGTGGAAATCGTCGAAAAATGAATACCCGTGAGGAACGTGCCGCTTATAAAAATCATCCCAACAGCCAGCGTACCGACAGCCAGTAAAACCTCGGTAAGAGAAAAACCACTATATTGACGTTTCTTTCTCATAAACCTGTTAATCCGGCAAAATCATCGTTCCCGTGTAAGGATTTATATAAACCCTGTCCGGAGCCATCTGCGCCAAATAATCAGACCACGCCCTGCCCATTCCGCGGGCCTGTTCGAATTTTTCCTTTTCATAAATAATGACGAAGCTGTTTCGGCTCAATTCCGGCCCCAAACCCATTTCAGGGTAGTCGTCCTGGATAAACATACCCACGCCGTAATTGTTTATATTCACAAGAGAATTAAAGATATCATCCATCGAGACTTTATCAGAAGTTCCATTATCCGGCTGGTAAATTCCATCTCGATTTCTCACCCGGACATCGTGAATGACCAATTTGCCGGACGGCGAGAAAATGATCGAAAAAGTCATCGTATCTCTGAGGACATTGACATTATTCATCTCGATATCATTATCAACAATGCCATCTCCAGGAGGATTAAGCAAACCGGGATCATATATCAGATCCACGACGCCGACCTTCTCAGGCAGTTTGATCGGTTTGACGCCTTTGACAACTCTAAAGCCAATTGTCAGATTGCTCATCCTGGCCGGCTCTTCGTGCACTATAAAGACCATGTATTGATTGCCTGCCGAATCCTGCTGGAAACGCACGCCGGCATAGTGCTGTTCTTTTGCGGCGATAGCACGGGCCGAAGCAAGAGCGGTGCTTATCAGAGTCTTTGCGCCGCTTTGGGACTCGAACGAGTTCAGAAGCGCGCGTATAGCCGGCAATCCGAAACCGACAAGCAGCGCTATGGTTGCGATAACAACAACCATCTCAGGCAATGTAAGACCGGATTGTTTTGACCTCGTTCTCATTTTTTTCTGTTACTTATATCATCAGCATTGCCAAAGATTTTGTCCGGACCTGCCGATATAAGCTCCGGAAAATTATCGCCGGGGGCATACCTGTATTCCAACGCCGTTTCCCACGGGTCATATATCTCTGCCGGTGAGTCAGCCGTTCCAAATTTATTCTTTATTAGAGAATCGCTGATTTTTTCCAATATCTTCCGGGAGCCCGGTATGGAGTAAAGCTCTCCATAAAGATATTCCGAATGTGCCGTCGCATTCGTAAAATCCTTTACAGGCTGTCCGGGAAAATCGCCTTGAAATTCTTTATATTCCTCCAATGCACCTTCCAGCAGCACAAATACACTTTCGACGCCTTTTTCTTTAGACTGATTATCAATACGACTGGCGACGCTGATGACCATTGTGGCCAGGATCGCAATCACAGCCACTACAATCAACATCTCAATAAGGCTTAGGCCTTGCTTGCATCTGCGAGTATTCATAGCTTTAGCACGCTCAATGGGGTGTGGACGGAAGCTTAGTTTCCAAAATTGCGAATATCATCACTCGTCCCGTAAAGACCATCGGCCCCCGCTGAGATCAATATGTAAGAATCGGGCCTGTAAGGCCAGGGCTTCGCGTTTATTTTCGGATCTTTGATATAGACCTCATAGAAGAACTGATAATCACTCAATCGATGCTCTCTGCCATCGGCCTGCTGCTTGGCGACAACAAGAGCATCATTATCGGAGGCGTGGTAAACATCACGAATCATTTTCCCGGAAGTGTTCGCCCTGTAATAAAGTATTGGCGCCCCTGCCTTTTCAGTGACAGTAATCGGCTGGCCTGTAACCGGGTCGATGCCTTTAACCATAGTTATCTTTTTAGCACCAAATACATCGCAGATCACATAGGTGTTGGCCTCCAGCGGACTGGTCGAATACGGACTGAACACATCGCCCAGTTTGAACGCGCTGGCAGTCGCAAGCTCCAGGTAAGGACCTTTTCTCTCGTCGAAAGTGTCCGGACCATCGCCGTTAATATCTCTTGTCTGAGCCGGATCGTATGAGCCGGGCCCGCCCATTGCATCGAGGCCATCCGCTCTCCAGGCCGTATTAGGGTGAAATCCCAGCAGATCCCAGCCAAGAAGCGCTTCGGCGAGCTTTTGCGATCCACAATAATCGCTGCTGGGATTAGGCGGCAATGTCCAGTCAGACGGCGGATAATCACCTTCATCGTTCTTGAAGGCGGCCAGAGCCAGCTCAATTGTAGAAAGCTGGGCTTTTTGCTTTGTCTCCTTCGCCACATTGCGCACTACACTCAAAGCCGGGAGAAGCAGACCAATCAATAGCGCTATAATTCCCAGAACGATCAACAGCTCGATCATCGTAAGACCCGTTTTTTTACGTTCCACAGCTACTCCTTTTAATATCCGTTACTGTTAACGGCACTAACTTCCTGCTGTTCTTTATAGCTCCTTAGGAGCCAGTTGTCGGCAAGAATTGCCAGGTCGAAGAAATTGATAGTGCCATAGCCGGCTAAATCATCATCACGAAACAGATTATGTTTGTCGTATGAGTCCACCTCAAGCAGCCATAAATCTGCAGCCTGTTCCAGGTCGTTCATATCGACAAAGCAATCGCGGTTGAAATCCCCGGCCAAAAGACCGCCGCCGCCACAATATATCACGCAATCGATGGAATCCCACCAAACACGGTAAAACTCTACAAATCCATTTTCCGTATCCACATTTACTTTTATGCCAAACGACAATTTGTGCGGTTTTTCATCCCTGTATTTGTCCTCAACGGCATAGCTTTGGCCGGTATACACTCCTTTTATATCCGTGCTTGAGCCATTCGGCTCCCAGACTATCTCGTCATCGATCATCACAACTGCAGTGGCGTTATTAGGGTTCCATCCAAGGCCCGTATAGGTATCCAGTTTTAAGTCAAACGTAATCTCATTTACATCGTCCAGAAAAACGTCCTGGGAAACTATCGCCGCATCTCCGGCGACAAAAGCCGTAAACCACTTCGAAGATAAAAACAAGCTGAATCTCCCATCCGTTGACCACGATGCCTCTGTTTGTCCCGTGAACTTGCCCGAAGGCACATTGACATCCCAGCCGTTCGGTTCCTGCGCTATGATATCGCCTATCGGGCCGTCGTCTTCAAAACTCCCGTTGACAATCTCACAAATGCCGGCTTGTGCCCAACCGGTAACGAACAGCATCGACATCATTGCCCCAGTAGCTATCAAGTTCCTCATCATTATTTTCTCCTTCTCCACATTACCCCGTACTTTCACTCAAAAGAACTTCCGGTAGTGCAGTTCCGGATGCACACATCTATTGCCAATCAAGCGGCTTGCTGCTATGGTTGTTCTCGATATCTCCAATCAAAATTACATATATCATCAGGTGTTCCATACTCGCCATCGCTGCCGGCTGAAATCAAAATATACGTATCTGCACG
>Ga0315289_10012496_pt1 | contig 11948 bp, 9 predicted proteins | sample YL17G11_40_MG_FD_203452 | JGI IMG/M metagenome (GOLD analysis project Ga0315289, IMG submission 203452) | Sediment microbial communities from Yellowstone Lake, YNP, Wyoming, USA - YL17G11_40 | ecosystem: Environmental > Aquatic > Freshwater > Lake > Sediment | place: USA: Wyoming | collected...
TTCTACACGGACCGGACCCTCAGCGGTTCGATCTACCCGCCGGGGGACAACATCCTGACGCTCAGTTGTTCGATCAACCCGGACGATCCGACGCTGATCCACGTCGCCGTGGTGCCGCAGATCCGCGGCACGGCCGCGCGGGTGGGCGTGCTGGGCAACCCCACCGGTCCGGCCCTGGCGCCGGTGAAGGACATTTACAGCTTTGAGCCGCTGGCCTTCCGGGCGCCGGTGCCGGCCAAGGGTCTGCTGGTGGTGGGCCCGGGCCAGCGATGCCAGGACCCCTACAGTCTGGGCCATCAGTTCCTGACCCTCCAGCGCGAGGGGGTGCGCTACGAGACGGTGCTGGTGATGATCCCCGAGGTGTTCGCGGCCCCGCGCCGTCCCCTGTGATCTTTGTACCGCGCGCGGTCCGGTGAGCTGCGACGGACCTCATTACCCCGGCGGCCGCCGCGAATTGACGGCAGGCCCCCAACGGAGTAACCTTTGCCCATGCCCAGGAAGCCGAAGAATGCCGTCACGTCCGAAGCCGCGCCCAACGGGGGCAAGTCTGGTAGGGCGGCCTGGGGGCCGACATGAGCAAGACGTTTGAGCAAGGCAAGGATGAAATCGCCAAGCTGTGCGAATACTTCGCCAGGAATCGGGCGACCTTCTGCGCCCCAGGCAGGAAAGAAGCCCATGTCCGGCAGGACCTAATCGACCCGCTTTTCCGCGCGCTGGGGTGGGACGTTGGCAATGCCGCCCGCGTGGCCCCGCAATACTGCGAAGTCGTCGTCGAAGACAGCTTGGACGTGGAAGGCCAACAGAAGGCGCCCGACTACACCTTCCGCGTCGGCACATTGCCGAAGTTTTACACCGAAGCCAAGAACTGCGGCGTGAACATCTTCGCCGATCCCGCCCCGGCCTACCAATTGCGGCGGTATGGATGGAGCGCCAAGGTCGCGGTTTCCATCCTGACCGACTTTGAAGAAACAGGCGTGTACGATTGCACCACGCGGCCGCGCCCAAGCGACAAGGCGAGCCATGCCCGGATTCTCTATTATCCGTTCGACCAATACCCCGACCGCTGGCGCGAACTGTGGGACATCTTCTCGCGCGAGGCGGTTTGGAGCGGGGCGTTCGACCAATTCGCCGCGTCCAAGCGCAAGAGAGGCACGTCCGAAGTGGACGTGGAGTTTCTCAAAGAGTTGGAGGGCTGGCGCGACGAACTCGCCCGCAATATTGCCCTCCGCAATCGCAACCTGTCCGGCGACGAATTGAACCGCGCGGTTCAACTCACCATCGACCGCGTCGTATTCCTTCGCATGGCCGAAGACCGGGGGCTTGAACCCTGCGAACAGCTTCTGACCCTGTGCCAGCGCCCAGGCATTTACGACCGCTTCATGCGCGAACTATGCCGCAAGGCCGACGACAAGTACAACTCCGGCCTGTTCCACTTCCAAAAGGAAGCGGCCGTATCCGAAGCCCCCGACAACATCACGCCGCGCCTCACCGTCGATGACAAGGTCTTCAAGCCGATCCTGCAAAGCCTGTACTTCGCCCACGGTTCGCCGTACCACTTCGGCGTCTTGCCGGTCGAAATCCTGGGCACGGTCTACGAGCGGTTCTTGGGCAAGGTCATCCGGCTGACGGCCGGACACCAGGCGAAGATCGAGGAAAAGCCTGAAGTCCGCAAGGCCGGCGGCGTGTATTACACGCCGGCGTACATCGTCAATTACATCGTCCGCCAGACCGTCGGCCGCCGGATCGAGGGCAAGAGTCCCGCGCAACTGGCCGGCAAGGGCAAGGGTCCCGGCAAACAGCCGTTTCGCATCCTGGACATGGCCTGCGGGAGCGGGTCTTTCCTCCTGGGGGCGTACCAGTGCCTTCTTGACCATTGCCTGAGGTGGTACATCGACAACGGCCCGGAAGGCTTTCCCAAGGCCGTTTACGCCGCCCGCGAGGGCGACTGGCGGTTGAACATCGCGGAGAAGAAGCGGATTCTTCTTTCGCACATCTTCGGCGTCGATATCGACCCCCAGGCCGTGGAAGTGTCCAAGCTGTCGCTGCTGCTGAAGGTGCTGGAAGGCGAGTCCGCCGAAACCGTCGGCAACACCCTGCGGCTTTTCCATGAGCGGGCGCTGCCGAATCTATCCGACAATATCAAGTGCGGCAATTCCTTGATCGGCCCGGATTACTTCACCGGCCGGCTGATCCCCGACGCCGAGGAATTCGCCCGCGTCAACGCCTTTGACTGGAAGCGGGAATTCCCCGCCGCCTTCTTGTCAAAAACCGCCGGCGGGTTCGACTGCGTTATCGGCAATCCGCCATATGGTGCGGAACTATCTGCAAATGAGGTAGAGCATCTTCGGCGAGAGTTTGAGGTCTCGAAGGGGAACCCCGATACCTTCGCTTTGTTCATAGAACAAGCGCTTCGGCGGTTGAAGCCCACCGGCTTGCTTTCAATGATCGTGCCCACCGGCTGGTACAGCGGCGCGAGATTCGCAGCATTGCGGCAGTATGTAGCTTGCCAGTGCGATCCGCGTTATTTCATTAACCTGCCTTATGATATCTTTCATGCGTGGGTTGATACTACCGTTTTTGTGGCAAGCAAGCGTTCAAATGCCGCCGAATGGCCGAGACAAGCAATATGCAAAGTGCTGTTAAAGACGTTTCCGAAGCGGCACAGGATCACCAACATTGTGGAATTTGACGGAGATTTACGGGAAGTAGACTTTAGAGACTGGTTCAAGTCGGGAAGCGACGAATTCCTTACCTATGCTGACCAGAAAACAAACGATCTGATTCAGAAGATTCAACAGGCTGGCCGGCCCTTGGGGGAACTTGCGGACGTGCAGCGCGGCGTTACCCCCTTTGTCCTATCACTGGCCCCCACTCATAGCACAAGCCGGCGCGCGTTTACCGGAACAGTGCGGCGATACTCACTGGAAAATGGCAAGAAGTCCTATGTCCGCTTCGATGACACGTTGGCAGAACCGAAGCCAGAACGGTACTTCATCGGTCCCCGGCTTTTGCTTCGGGAACTTATCAGCCGTCAATTCCGTTTGCAGGCCGTCAAGGCTGATTTAGATTTCGTTACGAACAAGTCGATGCAGTCAATCTTGAAATCGCCTGACGGCCCGGAACTGGCTTATATCCTTGGGGTCTTGAATAGCCGCCTCATCTCTTGGTATTTCCTAGCCCGTTCCAACGTGGGGCAACGGGACGATTTCCCGAAGATCGTTTTGAAGGAAACGCGATCCTTGCCCGTTTGCCCTATTGACCCCAAGTGCCAATCGCAGCGGAGCGCCCATGACCGCATGGTAAAGCTGGTGGATTCGATGTTGGCCTTGCACAAGCACGTTGCGTCGGCGAAGTCTGAATCCCAGCGCGGGGCGATTCAGCGCCAGATAGACGCTACGGATGCGGAAATCGACCGACTGGTTTACGACCTGTACGGCCTGACCAAGGAGGAAATCGCCATCGTGGAAAGTAGGAATCAATGAACCCATCGCCACTAGTCGTGGAGATGCAAAGTATCCTAGATCGTGCCGACGAACTGGCGGGGGAGTTGGCAAAGGAATACGAGCTTTCCGCCAGGAGGGGCGCGGTTACTGAACGGGCCAGGAACCTTTACCACGAGATTCTAGTCAAGCTCAGGTCGGCCTTGGATTTCGCGATGTTCAGGATATTCACGAAATACTCCGCATTTCATGGTCAACAGAGGGCGAAATCGGGAAGGAAGGCGATTTTTCCTATCTGTGATAGTGAGCAAAGATTTTGTGAACACCTTGAGTCTCTCGGTCTCGATCACCTCGACAGAGCCAATCCCGAATTATGCAACAAGCTTAGGCGAATCCAGCCATTTGTGACCAAGCATAAGGGACTTCTTATTCTACGGGACCTATCCAACATGGGCAAGCACAGGATGCTCCCGCGACAGGCCTATCTGCCTCAACCCGCAACAAGATATACCGCACCTGACGGGAAGGTAGTGCTTTGCTCTCGCGGCGTTGTTTTCAATAATGGCAAATCTGACCAGCCTTGGCCGAATTGCCGCGTTGAACAGGTTGTCTGGGGGATATTCGCAGCTTATGACGATTCGGACCAGGAAGTCTTTCCAAGCCCCGATTGGCTGTGTCTGGACTTGCGGTCGGGAATAGGAAGCTACCTTCAAAAGCTACAGGCGTTGATATGAGTTACGCCAACGCAAGAATGGACCGGCTGGTTTACGACCTGTACGGCTTGACGAAAGAAGAAATCGCCATCGTGGAAGGGGTGGGCGCATGAGCGAATCTGGAGCCGGGCTTGAACCTCTGTTGTTGTCGGCCGCTGAGTCTGCTATGCTGTGCAGGGTAGCTCTGCGGACATGGTGGGTCCTTCACGCGGGCGACCGTTGCCCCTTGCCCGTCCGGCTTGGCCGGCGGACCCTGTGGCGTCGGAATAAATTGGCGGCCTGGATTGCGGCAGGTTGCCCGGCCCGTGACCGCTGGGAGGCCATGAAGGAGATGTGGGCGTGAGGTTTCACAAGAGAATACCGACCGACCAGCAGATTCTCGAAGCCATCGACAGAGAATACTATGCGGTCTTTGCTTCATATTCAGAGGACGCCCCGAATCGCGGCACCAAGGTCTACGTGCCGATCGACATCGAGAAGATTGCACGTGGTCTTGGCGTAGATGGGGATATTGTTTTCGGCAGATTGTACTTTCATCTCGAACGCAAGTACGGCTATCAGCAAAAGGACGGGGCAGATGTGCATTTCTTTGTTCTGCGGGTAGCCGGTGATATCCATTGCGTCAACTTCCCACTTATGGCGTCGGTCCTGGCAGACCTTCAAGACCAGTCAAGGAAACACGACGTGGCGATATGGATTGCAGTCGGGTCGCTGTTGGTGTCAGTGGCATCGGTACTGATTTCGATTCTTCTGAAAAGGTGATGTATCGCGCCGCTGCCCGATGGGTACATAAGTGCGCAACATGAGCCGCGAAGAACGCACGGCTTCTATCTGAACTGACGAAACAGGTTTGCAGGATGAGTGAGTGCCGGCGATGGGTATTTGGCCGGGGATGCGCCCTGGGACTTGCGGAACTACATGGCGGATGCGACACTTCCGACGGTTCAGGTCGGTCGGCGCTATCGACGCTTGGGCAGGGGCATGGGAGCATGAGCGAAGGCGACGACAAGGTCTTGCGGGCCGTGCTACGGCTGCACCTTTCGGCCGGGGTGGGGCCGCTGACTTTCTGGAAGCTGGTGGAGGCGTTCGGCGGTCCGGCGGAGGCGGCGGCGGCCGGGCCGGCCGGCTGGGCGCGGGTCGATGGAGTGGGGCCAAAGACCATCGAGGGCCTCTTGGCCGTGCGCGACGAGGACGTCCAGCAGGAGCTGGACCTGGCGGCCGAGCATGGGGCGGCGGTGGTGACGGCCTTCGACGCGGACTATCCCGTGAGCCTGGTGAACCTACCGGACCGCCCGCCGGTGCTGTACATCCGCGGGCGATTGCGGGCCAGCGACGCGGTGGCACTGGCGGTGGTGGGCAGCCGGCGCTGCACGTATTACGGCTTGGAGCAGGCGCACCGCCTTGGCGGCCTGCTGGGCCGGGCGGGGATGACGGTGATTTCCGGCGGGGCCCGCGGCATCGACACGGCCGCCCACCGCGGCGCCCTCGAGGCCGGCGGGCGGACCATCGCCGTGATGGGTTGCGGCCTGACGCAGACGTACCCCAGCGAGAACGCCGAGCTGTTCGAGCGGATCATCGCCGACGGGCGCGGGGCGGTGTTGAGCGAGCTGCCGATGCGGACGGCCGTGCTGGGCGGCAACTTCCCCACGCGCAACCGCATCATCTCGGGCCTGTCGCTGGGAGTGCTGATCGTGGAGGCGGCGCGGAAGTCCGGCTCGCTGATCACCGCGCGCGAGGCGGCCGAGCAGGGCAAGGAGGTGTTCGCCCTGCCGGGGCGGGTGGACAGCCCGCTCTCGCAAGGCGCCAACCAGCTCATCCGCGACGGGGCGATCCTCGTGCAGGATCTGGACGACATCTTGGAGCACTTGGGGGCGGTGGGCGCCAAGCTTTCAACGGACGATTCGGCCGGCGCGGCCGCCCTGCCGCCGGGGCTGGACGAGACGGAGACCGCCCTGGCGTCGGCCCTGGCGGCGGGGCCGCTGAGCCTGGATGAATTGCTGCGCCGCACGCGGCTGGACAGCGGACGGGCGACGGGCGCCATGACCATGTTGGTGCTCAAGGGCGTGGTCGCCCAGCAGCCGGGAAACGTGTTCGCGCGGAAGTCGCCGCCGTCGCCCGGGCCGGCCTGACGAGCGGTGGGGCGGGCCGGCGCGCCCGCGCAACGAACTTGACCGCGCAACACTGAGGTGATTCATGCTGGAATTGATGCGCGACTTCCTGCTGGCGTTCGTGCCGATCTTCGTGGCGGTGGACATCGTGGGCGTGCTGCCGCTGTACCTGAGCCTCACCGAGGGCCTGGCGGCGCCTGAGCGGCGGGCCATCATCGCGCAGTCGCTGATCACCGCCATCGCCATTGCGGTGGGGTTCATCTTCCTGGGCAAGGGAATCTTTGGCCTGCTGGGGATCACGGTGCACGACTTCATGGTCGCCGGCGGGGTGCTGCTGTTCGTCATCTCCACGGTGGACCTGGTGACCGGGCGCAAGCTCGCCCGCCAGGCCGGCACGCTGGGGGCCGTCCCGCTCGGCACGCCGCTGATCGTCGGCCCGGCCGTGCTGACGACGTCGCTGCTGCTGGTGGACGTGTACGGCTATGGCGCGACGCTGCTGGCGGTGTTGGTGAATATCCTGCTGGCGGGGGCCGTGCTGCTGGCAGCCGGCCGTTTCGAGCGCCTGCTGGGGCAAGCCGGCTCGCGGGCGGTGTCGAAGGTAGCCAGCCTGATCCTGGCCGCCATCGCGGTGATGATTATCCGCCGGGGGTTGGTAGGGATTCTCTCGGCGGCGTAAGTGGCATGGGCATGTTGCCGGCGCGCACAGGCCGGATGCCGGAGCTTGCATGGCCCGGGCGGCTAGCCGCGCGAAGGCTTGCCGCGGTTGACCCTCCGCGGCCGATCCGATAGCGTGAGGTGCATTATTCCGGGATGGTTCGGTGGCATGGCCGCGAAGCTCTATCTGATTGACGGCCACTCGCAGATTTACCGTGCCTACTACGCGCCCTTCCGCGACCTGACCAGCCCCACCGGCGAGCCGACCCGCGCCACGTACGTCTTTACCTCCATGCTCCTGAAGTTCCTCGTTGACCAACAGCCGCGGTACCTGGCCATGGCCGTGGACGGGCCTATCCGGCAACTGCGCCGCAAGCGGATTTACGAGGACTACAAGGTTACGCGAAAACCCATGCCCGAGGACCTGCCCCCGCAGGTCGCCCGCATCCGCCAGATCGTCCAGGCGATGAGCATCCCCATCCTGGAGGCGCCCGGTTACGAGGCCGACGACGTGCTGGCGACGATCGCGTCGCGCCTGGCGGGCGGCGGCGCCGACGTGGTCCTCATCAGCCGCGACAAGGACCTGGACCAGGTCCTGGGCGAGCACGTGTGCCTGTACGACCCGATGACCGGCCAGACGCTGGACGCCGCCGGCCTGGAGCAGGCCAAGGGTTACCGGCCCGACCAGGCCGTGGAGGTGCAGGCACTGGCCGGCGACAGCACCGACAACATCCCCGGCGTGCCGGGGGTGGGCCCCAAGACCGCGGCCAAGTTGATCGCCCAGTACGGCAGCGCCCAGGGCGTCATCGACCATGCCGACGAGCTGACGCCCAAGCTCGCCCAGCGCGTGCGGGAGCACGCCGGCGACATCGACATCAGCCGCAAGCTGGCCACGCTGGAACGGGATGTGCCGTTGAAGCTGGACCTCCAGTCGCTGCGGTGTGGGCCCATCCGGGTGGACGAGTTAAGGAAGATCTTCGCGGAGTTGGGCTTCAATCGCCTGATGGACCAGCTCGAGAAGCTCCGGCAGCAGGGGGGGCTCGCGCCGGACGGCGGCGACGCGACGGCTGGCGCGGTCGCGGCGGCGGCGCCGGCCCAGCCGGGCGATGCCGGCCAACCCGCGGCCCTGGAGCGGGTAGCCGACGGCGGATTTGACTACCAGTGCGTCAATACGCCCGGAAAGCTCGACCGGCTGGTTGGGCAACTAGCAGGTGTGCGCCGGCTGGCGGTTGACACCGAGACGGACTCAATCCGTCCCATGTTGGCGCAACTGGTGGGCATCTCGCTGGCCTGGAAGCCCAAGAGTGGGGTCTACATCCCGGTTCGCGGGCCGCTGGGCGCGACGGTGTTGGATGTGGCGCTGGTGCGGGACCGTCTGGGGCCGATTCTGTCTGATGCGGCCGTCACCAAGGTCGGCCATCACCTCAAGTACGACATGATCGTGCTGGCCAACGCCGGCATCCTCCTGGCCGGGCCGATGTTCGACACGATGATCGCCGCCCACGTGCTGGACTCCTCCCGCGCCAGCTACAAGCTGGATGCGCTGGCGGCTGAGCAGTTGCGGCACCTGTGCATCCCCATCGGGGACCTGATCGGGCGGGGCCGCAACCAGATCACCATGGACCGTGTCCCGCTGGACCTGGCGGCCACCTATGCCGCCGAGGACGCCGACGTGTCGCTGCGCCTGGCCGACGTGCTGGAGGCGGCGCTGGCCCGGGAGGGCCTGTCCGAGCTGTTTGCCAACCTGGAGATGAGGCTCATGCCCGTGCTGGTGGGCATGGAGCAGGCGGGCATCCGGGTCGATCCGCTGGTCCTCAAGCGGCTGGAAACCACGTTTGGCTCGATGGCCCAGGCCCTGCGCGGGCGGATCCTCCAGGTGGCTGGCGGCGAGTTCAACGTCGATTCGCCTCGCCAACTGTCCGAGGTGCTGTTCGACCGCCTCGGGCTTCCGGTCCTCCGGAAGACCCAGACCGGCCGCAGCACCGACTCCAGCGTGCTGGAGGAGCTGGCGGCGCTTCACGAGTTGCCCGCCCTGGTGCTGGACTATCGCAAGCTGACCAAGCTGGTGGGAACCTACCTGACGTCCCTGGCCGCGTTCATCCATCCGCGGACTGGGCGCGTGCATACCAGCTTCCACCAGGCCGGAACCGTCACCGGCCGGCTCTCCAGCAGCGACCCCAACCTCCAGAACATCCCGATCCGTACGGAAGAGGGCCGGCTGATCCGCTCGGCCTTCGTGGCCGAGGCAGGCCACGTGCTGCTGTCGGCGGACTACTCGCAGGTGGAGCTGCGGGTGCTGGCGCACTTCTGCGAGGACCCCACGCTGGTCGGGGCCTTCGAGGCCGACCAGGACATTCACCGCATCGTGGCGGCCGAGGTGTTCGGCGTCCGGCCCGACGAGGTCACGCCCGAGCAGCGCGGCCGGGCCAAGACGGTGAATTTCGGGATCATCTACGGCCAGACGGCGTTCGGGCTGGCGCTGACGCTGCGGATCTCGCGGACCGAGGCGGCCGAATTCATCCGCCGCTACCGCCGGCGGTTCCCGCGGATCGAGGAGTTCCTCCAGTCGTGCATCCGCGCGGCCAAGCAGCAGGGATACGTCGAGACGATCTTCGGACGGCGCCGGCGCATCCCCAACATCGACGCCGCCAACCCAGGCCAGCGGGCGGCGGCGGAGCGCCTGGCGATCAACTCGGTGGTTCAAGGCTCCGCGGCGGACCTGATCAAGCAGGCGATGGTGAACATCGATCAGCGGGTCCGGCGCGAGCGCCATCCGGCGCGGATGCTGCTTCAAATCCACGACGAATTGCTCTTTGAGGCGCCGGTCGACGCCGCGGGGGCTGAGGAGGGGATGATCGTGGAGGAGATGGCCGGCGCGATCCGCCTCCGCGTGCCGCTGAAGGTTGAGGTGGGCGTGGGCGAAAACTGGATGGCGGCCAAGTGAGCCTTAGCGGCCCGCGATGACCCGCAGGAGCTGGAACAGGATCGCCGACAGCACGGCTGAGATCGGGATGGTGACCAGCCAGGAGGCGAAGATCTTGCGGATCACCCGCAGGTCGAGGGCGGCAAAACCGCGGGCCATGCCCACGCCCATCACCGCGCCCACTATCACGAAGGTCGTGGAGATCGGCAGGCCCAGCTTGGAGCAGACCAGCACGGTGGTGGCGGTGCCCAGCTCGGCGCTGAAGCCTCGGGTGGGCGTGATCTCGGTGATCCGCTTGCCAATCGACTCAATGACCTTGTAGCCGTAGGTGGCCAGGCCCATCACGATGCCCAAGCCGCCAAGGGCCAGCAGCCAGGGGGGGATCGGGGCCTTGGCCGTCAGGGTCCCTTTGTGCAGGCCCTCAATGGCCCCGGCTAACGGGCCGATGGCGTTGGCTACGTCGTTGGCCCCGTGGGCAAAGGCCATGTAGCAGGCGGTCACCAACTGAAGGCGTCCAAACCAGCTCTCGATCACCGCGTAGCGATGCTTGAGGAGCACGTGCCGGCGGTTGGCCCGGACGTTGAGCCAGATCGCCCCCCCCGCCACGAACGCCACCGCCGCGGACGTCAGCAGGGCCTGTGGAAGGGACATGTCCAGCCGCAGCTTGGGCAGGCCCCTGAAGACCACGGACATGGTCATGATGAAGATGACCAGCCCGGCCGCCACCGGCACGGCCCGGCGGGCCATGAACACGGGGTGACGGCTGTTCAGCACGAACCGCCGCACGCACGCGTAGGCCAGGTAGGCCAGCAGCGCGCCCACCACGGGGGAGATGACCCAACTGGCGGCGATGCCGCCCATCTGCGACCACCGCACGCAGCCCGGCCCATTGGCCAGCACCGCGAATCCGACGACCGCGCCGATGATGGCGTGGGTGGTGGAGACGGGCTGGCCCATGGCCGTGGCGACATTCAGCCACAGCGACGCCGCCAGCAGCGCCGCCAGCATCCCCAGGCTGAACAGTTGAATGCTGGCGAAAGACTCCACCGGCACGATGTTGCCCTTGATGGTGTCGGCCACGCTGGAGCCTACCAGGAACGCCCCCGCAAACTCGAAGATCGCCGCCAGGATGATGGCCTTGCGAAGGGAGACGGACCCTGATCCCACCACCGTACCCATCGCATTGGCGCAGTCGTTGGCCCCGATGTTCCAGGCCATGTAGAAGCCGGCGGCCACGGCGAAGATCAGCAGAAAGACAGTCACATGGTTCCCTTCTCCATGAGGTGCAACTACAGTTCAGAAAGCTACTTGCGGATGATCATTAGTCGCAGGTTCTTGCCGACGTTTTCGGCGTGGTCGGCGATGCCGCTCAGGGCCCGGGAGAGCTTCTCCAGGATGATCAGCGTGATCGGGTCGATCGAATCCAGGCCGTAGTAGTGCCGCGCGAGCTTTCGACTGAGCTTGTCGGACTCCCACTCCATGAAGCAAACCTGCCGGATCTTCTGGGTGACCTCCTGGGCCTCCGGGCCCGCAAACGCCTCCTTCTGGAGCTGGCCCAGGTGCTCCGCCACGTTCAGCAGGGCCTCGCTGACCTGGACCACCTTGTCCACCAAGGCCAGAAAATCGGCGTGGAGTTCCTGGGGCACCCTCAGCGTCCGCAGGGTGGATGCCACCGCGAAGTCCTCGGCGTCGTCGGCGATGCGGTCCATCTGGCGCAGGAAGTTGGCTATGTCCTCCCGGTCCACCGGCAGGAAGTAACGGTGGGGCAGGGCCTCGCGGACCTTGTCTTTGAGCAGGTCGGCTTCGTACTCGGTCTTGGACATCTCGTGCTGGAGCTGGCGGCATTTTTCCCCGTCGCTGGCCAGCACCGCGTCGGCAATCGGCCGGACCATCTCCACGCACTGGTGCACCTTCCGGGCGTGCTCGACCAACGGCTCAAACGGCGAGCGTCCAAAGAGACTGTCAAGTCGTCGCATCATGGGAGTTCCTCTCGAGGCGGCCATTCCCGGGCCGCGCAGGACAGATTAACGCAACGGCAGCCAAAAGCAACGGTGCGGGCTGCAATTCGGGATGATCGCTGACTAGAGCCAATGAAGGTGGTTGGACAAGG
>Ga0315289_10012497_pt1 | contig 11948 bp, 3 predicted proteins | sample YL17G11_40_MG_FD_203452 | JGI IMG/M metagenome (GOLD analysis project Ga0315289, IMG submission 203452) | Sediment microbial communities from Yellowstone Lake, YNP, Wyoming, USA - YL17G11_40 | ecosystem: Environmental > Aquatic > Freshwater > Lake > Sediment | place: USA: Wyoming | collected...
AACCCCAGCGCCGCCGTCGACCTGGGGGAGGGCTCCGTGCTCGTCCTGCGCGGCAGGCTGCTCACGGGCACGCTCGACAAGGCCTGCTACGGCCGCGGGGGGCTAGTCCACGCCGTCCACGAGGTCTACGGCGCGCTCGCGGCCGACGACCTGCTCGCGGCGCTCTCGCGCGCCGGCGGCTGCTTCCTCGAGCGGCGCGGCTTCTCCTGCGGCGTCGGGGACCTGCTGCTGACGGCCGCGGCCGAGCGCGAGCGCGAGGGGCTGCTGGGGGCCGCGGACGGGCGGGCGAGGAGGGCCGCGGTGGACTTTGCGGCGTCGAGGGGGCACGCGGAGGCGGAGGGGGAGGAGGAGGAGGGGGGCGGGGGCGGCGGGGGGGCGGGCCCGCCCGACCGCGACGCCTCGCTCCGCGCCGCGCTGGCGGCGCTCGCCCGCGCCTCGGGCGGCGACGCCGACGCCGCCCTCGACGCCTGCGTCACCGCGCCCCTCAACGGCCTCGCCTCCGACGTCATCCGCGCGTGCCTGCCTCGGGGCCTCGCCCTCCCGTTCCCGCGCAACTGCCTCTCGATGATGACGACGACGGGCGCCAAGGGCTCGGGCGTCAACTTCTCGCAGATCAGCTGCCTGCTCGGCCAGCAGGAGCTCGAGGGCAGGCGCGTGCCGCGGTCCGCCGCCGGGAGGACGCTGCCGTGCTTCGCGCCGTTCGACCCCTCGGCGCGCGCGGGGGGCTTCGTCGCGGACAGGTTCCTGTCGGGGCTGCGGCCGCAGGAGTACTACTTCCACTGCATGGCCGGGCGCGAGGGCCTCGTCGACACGACCGTCAAGACCGCGCGGTCGGGCTACCTGCAGCGCTGCCTCGTCAAGTGCCTCGAGCCGCTCTCCGGGGCGTACGACGGCACCGTCCGCGACGGCGCCGACTCGAGCGTGGTGCAGTTCGCCTACGGCGACGGCGACGGGAGGGACGTGGCCGGCGCGAGCCTGCTGCGCGACTTTAGGCTCGCCGCCGCCAACGCGCCCGCGCTGGCGCTCGGGCTGCGGGCGCGCGAGGCGTTCGAGGCCTCGGCCGAGGCCTCGCCGGCGGCGAGGGCGAGGGCCAGCGGCGAGGGGCCCGAGGCGACGTCTCCGGCCTTCGAGGCGGCGCTGGAGGCCTTTATGACCGAGGCCGTCGCTCCCAGCGGGGTCAGGGACAGCGTCGTCGGCGGCGCCGGCGCCGTTGCCGCCGAGGCCGCGACGAGGGCGCTGGCCGCCGCCGCCGCCGGCGACGGCTGGGGGGCGAGCGAGCCGAAGGGCGAGCCGAAGAGGAAGACCTCTTCTCCCCCGCTGACCTTTGCCGACCTCGCCCGCGTCCGCTTCTTCCAGGCCGCCCTGTCCCCGGGCGAGGCCGTGGGCGTCCTCGCGGCGCAGTCGATCGGCGAGCCCTCGACGCAGATGACGCTCAACACGTTCCACATGGCGGGGCGCGGCGACGCCAACGTGACGATGGGCGTGCCGCGGCTGCGAGAGCTGTTCATGACGGCGAGCCCGCACGCCGCGACGCCGTCGATGGACCTGCCGCTCCCGGGCCCCGCCGCCTCCGGAGCAGCCGGCTCCCCCGTCGGCGACGAGGCCGCGGAGAGGCTGGTGAGGCGCCTGCGGCGCGTGCGGCTCGCCGAGGCGCTGTCGGGCATCGAGGTCACCGAGGCCCCGGCCGTCGAGAGCGCCGCCTCGGGCTTTGGCTCCGGGGCGCGCAGGCGCTCGAGGTGCTACCGCGTGACGCTGACGCTCCTCCCGGCCTCGGCGGGAGTCCCCTCGTTCGAGACGCTCGAGGCGACGTTCAGGGAGAAGTTCGTCCCGGCCCTGGTCGGCGCGGTCGCCGCGGAGCTGCGCCGGGCCGCGACCGGCGCGGCGGCGGCGGCGGTCGTGGCGGCTTCGGCGGCGGGCGAGGAGGAGGGCGGCGCTCCCGCTGCTGCTGCCGTTCCTGCTTCTGCTGCCGCTGCTTCCGCTGGGGGAGACGGGGATGACGTCGCCGAGCGCTCCTCGGTGCCCAATTCGAAGAAGAAGAAGCAGCCGAAGCAGTCCAAGGACGGCGAGGACGAGGACGCCGAGGCCGACGCCGACTTTGTCGACGCCAAGACCGCGGCCCGCGGCGGCGGCGGACTTCCCTCCGGAGGAGGAGGCTCGTCCTCGAAAGTCAACAGGGAGCGCGACGCCGGGTACGGGGTGCCGGACGAGGAGGAGGCCGAGGAGCTCGCGGCGGGGAGGCGCCCCTCGATCTCGCCCTCGCCCGCCGGGAGCGACGACGACGGCGACGGCGGCGAGGATGCCGCTGCCGCCGCTGCTGCTGCTCGCCGCCGCCCGTCCTCCTCCACTCCCTCCATTGCCGCCGCCGCCGCAGCAGCCTCCCGAGCCGCCTCGAAGGCAGCCGCTGCCGCCGCCGGGGTCGACGCCGGGGAGCCCTCCGCGGACGAGGCCGCGCGAGCCCTGTCGCTCGAGCTCCGCGTCCCGCCGTCGGCGCCGCGCCTGCTGTTGCTGCAGCTCGCCGAGCGCGCCGCGGCCTCGCCGGCCTCGGACGTCTCCGCGGTTCCCGGGGTAGAGCGCGCGGCGCTCGTCGTCGCCAGGAACGGCTCCCGCCTCGTCCGGTGCGAGGGCGTCAACCTGTTCGGCGCGTTCGAGGCCGCGATCGCTGCGCTGGGGAGCGCGAGCGGCGGGGGAGCGGAGAGGAACGCCTCCTCGGCGGCGGCGGTCGAGATCGCCGCGGCCGCCGACGCCGTCGCCGCGGCGACGACGACCAACGACGTCGGAGCTTCGCTGCGCGCGCTCGGGGTCGAGGCCGCCCGCGCCACGCTGGTCGCGCAGGCCTCGGCGCTCTTCGGCGCCTACGGCATCGGCGTCGACGCGCGGCACCTGGGCCTCATCGCGGACTTCATGACTCGGCGGGGGGGGTACTCGCCGTGCAACCGGCTCGGGATCGACTCGTCCGCGTCGCCGCTGCTGCGGGTGTCCTTCGAGACGGCGGCGAGCTTCCTGGCGGCGGCCACGCTCTCCGGGGAGGCGGACGCGCTGAGGAGCCCGGCGGCGAGGATCGCGCTGGGGAGGCCCGTGGGCGTCGGGACCGGGTGCTTCGGGCTGAGGCAGCGGCTTTGAAGCAACCTGTTCTCTTCTGTCGCACGGTGTTTTCGATGTTGCGTGTTTTTTGCATTTCTTTTCTTGTCATGTACTTACAAAGCGTTGCTTTGTTTTTCTCTCCATCTGTATCGTCGAAATCGATGGGGTGGGGGACGAGGCGTGGGCCAGCGCGAAGAGGGTCGGGACATTTTTTATTCAAGGCAAAACTGGGAGGGGCGAGAGAAAAAGAGAGAGGCAGGAGAAGAAAAAAAGCGGAGGGAAAGCAAGAGAAGGTCAAGGCGCCGGCTTCTTTCCTCCGACGCGAGCCGGCGCCGCAGCAGCGCCGCCAGCGGCCCCCCTCGCCGAGGGCGCCATCTTCGAGATCCGGATGCTCGCCGTCGGGCTCAGCAGCAGCGTCGCCGTCGTGGTCGCCGAGGAGGGGGCGAGGAGCGCGACGGGGCGGGCCGGGGTCAGGGGCATGTCGTTCGCCGCCGCCGCCGCCGCCGCCGCCGCCGCCGTTCCCGCCGCTGCTCGCGCAGGCGTCCCCGGCATCGCCTTCTCCGCGAAGTCGCTGCCAAAGGGAGAGGGGGCGGCGGCGCCCGCGGCTGCCCGGAGCAGGCGCGCGTTGAGGTCCCTGAGGGAGCCCCCCGTCGAAGGAGGGGGAGGCTGCGCCGCGGCGGCGGCGGCGGCGCGGTCGGCCGGGTGCGCAAAAAGCTTTTTCGTCTTGCGCCTCTGGGCAGGACTCCGCTGCGCTGCTGCTATTGCTGCAGCTGCAGCTGCTGCCCCTGCTGCTGCTTCGCCGGCCTCTTCGTCGGCGGTGGCAGCGGCGGCAGGGGACGAGGGAACGGCGGGCACGAGCGAGAAGGGCCGCAGGCGCGTCGGGGGCTGCGGCGGCAGCGGCGGTGGCGGCGGCGGCCGCTGCTGCTGCTGCTGTCGAGGTTGCTGCTGCGAGGCGCCGCCTCCGCTTCCGCTGCCTCTGTTCCCTCCAACGGGAGTCAGAGGCCATTCATCGACGCCAAAAGAGGAGGTGGGCGCGGGGCCTCCCGTCCGGATGGCGGGGACGGCGTGGCGGCTGGCGTCGGCGTCGGCGGCGCCGGCGTCGTCGCCGGCGTCGTTGTCGGCGCCGGTTTCGCTCTGCTTCTGCTTCGGCTTCCGCCGGCCGCTGCGGCTTGGCTTCTTCGCCTTCCCGGCGGCGACGGCGGCGTCAAAGGTCGCGGCGGCAGCCACAGAGCTGCAGAAGGCTCTCGTCGTCTTCCTCACTTTGCGACTGCCTCCGCGGCCGGCGAGCTCGTCCTCGAGCTGCTGCTCCTCGTCGTCGTCCGAGGAGGGAGCGGAGGCATCGTTCCCTCCTTTGCCGCCGCCGCCGGCTTCCTCCTCATGCGCCCCCGCCCTCGGCGCAGAAGCAGCAGCAGCGACAGCGGCAGCTGAGCCGAGCGCCGCCTCCCCTTCCCTCCTGAACAGATCCTGCGGCAGCAGCATGCCCCGCGGGAGCACGGGCAGCGGGGAGTGCGCGGGGAGGACCGCGGAGGAGGGCGCGGCGCGCGGAGGGAGTGCGCCTGCCGCCGAAGCCGCCGGAGCCGCCGCCGCCGCCGAAGCCGCCGCCCCGCTGCTGTCGTCGTTCGAAGCGGCGCTGCCGGCTGCGCCCTTCCCCCTGAGCGGCCGGGGAGGCCCTCCGATTCCTTCCTCTCCTCCGCCCTGCAGGCTCAGCGCCCTCGCCGTGAGCGCCGCCGGCGCCGGCGACCCCACGGGCACGAGGCCGCTGGCGCCCGCGGGCGTCGGCTCTATCCACGGCGAGGCGGTCCTCGAGGCGGCGTTCGCCGCGGCGGCAGCGGCGAGCACGGCGGCCTCGACGGCGGCGAGCGGCGGGCGCGGCAGGCGCGCGTGGAGGCGCGAGGCGTCTTGTTCTTTATTTGTTTTGATTTGTTGTTGCGAAAGCGAGGGGACGGGGTCGAGGGTGAGAGATTTTTCTTCGCTGCTGAATCAAGGAGAGCGAAAGCGGGCGAGAAAAAAGGGCGCGGCATTCGATGCCAGGACGAGAGGGAGGGCGTTGCCTCTCTCCCCTCGCTCCCGTGTCGCCTTCTCTTCCCACTTGCGCGGGGTCGAGAGTATCGACCGTATCCATTGGGCAGAGATCGAAATCAGAAGGGACAAGTCGCTGCCGGAAGGAGGCGGGGCGGGGCGTGGGCGCGACTGTTGGCTTGCGTGATGCTGATCACGCAAGACGCTTTCGGCGCCCCAGTCCCGAGCCCGTTCCTTCCCGCGGCCTTCCGCGCGGTTCCAGTGCTCCAATTTGGTGCGAAATGGAGGGAACGGTACGCGAGAGCGCACCGGGGCGTTAACGAGAGCGTTGAAGCGCCGGAATCGGCGGACGCCGTGCGGGGAAGGAAAAGGCAGATAGGAGTTTTCCTTCTTCCACCGCCCACGTCAGCTGACGTGGGCGTCCCGGTCGAGCACTTCGGCACTGATCGATCGCTCGTGCCTCGCGCTCCCTCTCCGTTTCTTGGGTGCAAACCACCGTCAGCGATCCCTCTAGAAGACGTTCTCTCACCTTCGCACGAAGCCATCTTCTATCGGAGTAAAAAAAGATAAAAACAAGAGGTATGGAAAAAGAACCTTTTTCCCCTGGAAAAAAAGAGGGAAGAGTGAGAGAGCAGGCGCAGAAGCGGCGGCGGCGACGACCACGCTCCCTCCCTTTCCCTCTCGCTCGCCGCGCCGACCCCTTATCTCCTCCTCCTGCACCTCCTCCTCCTCCGCAAAAGAGAGATGAAGAGAGGCCTCGCGCCGTCCTGTTTAGAATGCTGCCCTCAGCTCAATTTGAAGACGAAAAGTTTCGTCGTTTTTGGTTTTCTCCGTATTTCTCAAAACCTCGACCTCGCCGAAGGAGAAAGCGCACCCCGTGATTTACATGCCATGGTTCGCCGCTTTGGAGAGCGAGCACTCGGAGCGAGGGGGGGGCGACGCTGGCGGCTTTCCCTCGGCTCTCCTATTCTCCTCCTCTTCCGTCCTCGCCCCCCTTCTTCGCTCCTCCCGCGCCCCCTTCGCCCCCGCCCCCGCCCCCGCCCCCGCCCCCGCCCCCGCCCCCGCCCCCGCCCCCGCCGCCGCCCCCGCCCCCGCCGCCGCCGCCGCCCTTCCCGACGCCGCGCTGCTCCCCGTCCACCCCGTGCTCCCGCTGCAGCGCCCGCAGCTCCTCCTCCTGCGCCTTGAGCGACGCCCGCCTCGCGTGCTTCGACGGGTTGAAGTAGGGGACGATCAGGTACCGGCCGCCGACGTTGAAGCCCGAGAGGTTGTCTGCGGCGTTTTTGGCGTCGAAGATGTCCTCGAAGACGACGAAGGCTGTGCCCTTGGTCGTCTTCTCCTCCCCCAGTCGGACCTGGCGAACGGCGCCGTACTTGCCGAAGATGTCGTAGAGCTCCTCCGGGGTGATCGTGAAGGGGAGGTTGCGGACGAAGAGGATTCTGGTTTGTAATTTTGTTTGGGGAAGGGGGGTCGAAGAAGAGGAGGCGGAGGTCAAGGGGGAGAGCAGTGAGATCGACGGCGGCAGGTGAAAAAAAAAACGATTTCGCTCTCTCGCCCTTTCTCCACTGTGTCTCCCCATGCTGCTCACCGATTCACTTCTGGACTGAGCTTCGTCGGCCGGTGGGCGGACGCCATATTTGAGAGGCGAGAGAGCGAGAGAGGGCCAAGGCGCGACGGCTCTCAATCGGACGTTTTCGTCAAGAAGGGGACGTTTTCGAGATTTGTGAATTCTTTCACTTTTTTCACTTTTTCCGTTTTTCATTTGCTGCTCTCTCTTCCGCGCCCTCTTTCTCTCCCCCCGTTTTCTTGGGCTCTGGCGTTGGCTGGGATACAGGACTTTCGTCTTGTGCTCTTGGAATCGTGGGAAAAGGAAGATCAAAGAGAGAAAGAGAAGGAGAGAAGGCGGACGAGAGGCATTGGTTTTTTCCCGAAGCATCACAAGCTCAAGCGATCGCATCCTCTACGCCTCTCTCGACCTCGAGAGAGAAGCAGGGAACGAACCCAAAACCCAAAACCGAACGATGGGCGCGTCGGCCTCGTGCCTTTCCTCCCACGCAGAGCTCCTATCGGACCTCGCGGGCGACGAGTCCGTCTGGAGGAGGCGAGGCGGCGGGAAAGGAGGCGGCGGCGCAGGAGGACGCGCGACGGACGCGCCCTGGCGGTGCCTCCTGCGCCCCGCGCTCGCGCTTTCGTCGGTCGCGGGCGCGTCGCTGGAGGCCGCCGCGGCGCCCTTCCTCGAGGGGATCGCGGCCAACTCCCCGGCGACGGGAAATCTGCCTTCGCTCCTGAGGGCCTGCGCCGCGGCCCTCAGGGCGGCGGCGGCCTCGTCCTCGGCGGCGCCGCTCCCGGCCGCCGAGGCCGCTGCGCGCGCCGCCGCCGACGCTGCCGTCGTCGCCCGCGTTTTGATCAAGCTCGCCGCCGAGAGGCTCAGCTCGGCGGCGGCGGGCGAGCTCTGCGGGTGCGGGGAGCCCGCCGCGGGGGCCGGGGGAGGCGCGGCGGCGCTGGACGCCCACTTGAGCGACGGCGGAGACGTCCTCCTTCTCTCTCGGAGTTCTCTCCATGCTTCTCGGAGCGGCGTTGGCGGCGTCGGTGTCGGCAGCGAGCACCAGCAGCAGCAGCACCTCTCTCAGCCCTCGACGCCCCTGACTTCCCTCCCGGCCCCCGATGAGCTCGCCAGGGCCGCGCTCTCCGCGCTGCGTCGATCCCCGACGAGAAAGCGCGGAGGAGAACCGCAATCCTCTCCGCAGCAGTACGCGCTGCAGCTTGAGGTGTGCCAGCTGCTGCTCGCGCTCGCGTCGTCAACGCTCTACCAGCAGCGAGAAGAAGGCGCGGGCTCTTCCTTTTCCTCTTCCTCCTCTTCGTCGCCGCTCCTCGACTGCCTGCTGAGGGCACCGCGGCCCCTGATCGTCTCAGCGACGGCGGCGCTGCTGTCGCACGCCGCCGACGACGCGCCGCCGCCCGCGGGGAGCCCCGTCGCCGCCGTCGCCGCCTCTGCCCTCCTCGACGGCGAGGACGCCGCCGCCCCCGCCCCCGCGGCATCTGCCGTCGCCGCGGCCTCCATTCGCCTGCTCAGGCGCGCCGCGGCCGCCGCGGCCTCGTGGCTCCCCCGCAGGGCGGCCGAGATCCTCTCCGCGGCCTCCCGCGGGATGACCGGAGGGGGAGCGGCGGTGCGAGATGGCTCGCCTTCGTCGTCGCCGTCGCCGGCGAGCTCCTGGAGCGACCTCTCCTCCCCGGCGGCGAGGCAGGCGGCGCGCCGCGCCCCGCTCGCGGCGGCGGCGGCGACGACGCTGCTGGTGCTCGTGCACTCAAGGCCACCCCCAGGGCTGCTGAGGCATCATTCTGCCCATTCTGCTGCTGCTGCTGCTGCTGCCCGGAGGCAGAGCGACCTTGGAGGAGCCGAAGGAGCGACGGACCCTTCTTCTTCCTCTTCTTCCTCTTCTCAGGAGGTCTCTCCGTTTCAGAGCGCTCTGGAGTCGCTGATCCCCGCCTTTGAGGAGGAAGAAGGGGGTGAGAGAGGAGGCGGGAGGAGCGGCAGCAGCAGCGGCCGCGAGAACACAGCAGCAGCGGCGGTGGCAGCAGAGGCGGGGACCGCTTCCGCTTCCGCTTCCGCCTCCGCTCTTCCGGCGTGCGTGCCCATGCGCTCGCTCGTCGCCGCGCTTTCCGAGGGCGGCACGGGCGGGATCTCTCCCCCTGCCTCCTCTCTCCGGTCACGCGTGAGACAGAAAGTCTCCTCGAACCTGTTGGCGGTGACGACCGCGAGCGCCGCCTCTGCCGTCTGCGGCCCCTTGCTCCTCTACAGCCTCCTGCGCTGCAGCCCGGCCTTTCGAGAGGCAGCGCTCCCGGAGGAGGGGGACAGCGACGTCCCTTCCTCCTCCTCGTCTTCTTCTTCTTCGGCTGGGGCGGGGCGCGATGGTGGCCCCACGGAGGCGTCGGCGGCGCGGGCCGCAGCGCTCGCGCTGCCGCTGCTCCGCGCTTTGTACTCTGCGACGACGCCCGCCAAGGACGACAAAAAGAAGGCGACGACCTCCGCCGCTGCGCCAGACTCTGCGGAGAAGGATGCACTGCAACGACAGCAACAGCTTTACATGCTCCTGGTCGATCTGCTGCTCCTGTCGCAGGAACCGCGCTGGAGCACCGCCGCGCGCGGGCGCGCTCCGAGGGCCGGCGTCGCCCTCTACTCCGACGCGCTCCTTCCCAAAAACGGCACGAGCGTGGCGGGCTTGGCGGCCTGCGTGCTGCTGCGGGCCGCGCATGCGGCGCTGAGCGCCGGCGGCGGGAGCGGCGGGAACGGCGGAAGCGGCGGCGGAGGGAACTCCAGCGCTCCTCCGCTCGAAGGCAACGCCTCTACGTCGACTTCGGGCTCTCCTTCGGGTCCCGATGTCTACCTCCTGACGACGGCGCTCGCGGCCCTGGCCAACCTGACGCCGGCTGCCTCACCGCTCCCGGCGCACGCCGCGGGCAGGCTCGTCAGGCTGTTCGAGAGGCTCGACGCGCGGTACGGCAGGCTGTCGGCCGCGGCGACGTCGCTCTCTGCCTCGGCTTCGGCCGCCGCCGCTTCTGCCGCCACTTTTGCCGCCGTCAGCAGCGGGAGCAACAGGAGCAACGGGAGCGGCAACACCAACGGCTCCGCTGCTGCGTCCCGGCTGCGCGCCGCCGCGGACGCCGCGGCTGCCGAGGCGGGACTCTACGAGGACCTGATGAGGATCTCCCTCGAGATCATCAGCTCGGCCCTGCTCCACGGCCTGCCCTGCAGGAGAGGGGGAGGCGGCGGCGGCGGCGGAAGAGCAGACGGCGGCTGCGGCGGCGATCCAATTTCTCGCTTCGACTCGGACCCGCTCGCCAGGCTCCTCCCTCCCGTCTACCCCCCGACCGAGCCCCGCGACGGCACCGACCTCGCCTATGCCTTGCTGCACCGCGCCGATGCCTTCGCGCGGCGAGCGGCGCACCCGCGCCTCGGCGACCCCGTCGCCGGCGTCGTCGCCTGCTGCGCCTTCTTCGGCGGCGCCGTCGACGCCGTGAGGGGCGCCGGGAGCGGAGGAAAGTCCCTCCCGCTGTCTTCCGCGAGCAGCCCTTCGCGCAACTACTTCGAAGACTCGCTGGAAGCCATCGGCGAGGCCGAGGCCGCCGCGGCGGTGCGCGGGGCTCTCGCTACGTGGCACCCCTCGGCGCTCCTGGGCGGCGCCCCCGGCGGCGGCGCTTTGTCGTCGTCCCCGTCTCCCCTTTCTTCGGACCTGCGCTTCTCCTACGAGGAGGAGGAAGGGGCGGACGCCGCCTTCTTCTCCCCGGCGGCCTGGGCCGCGGCCGTGGCGGCGACGGCCGCCGGGGTCGGGTGGAGGAGGTCGGCCGCGCGGCTCTTTGACGACGGCGACGAGGGCGGCGGGAGGGAGGGAGAGGGCGTCGCGTCCTTCGGCCCCGCCTCGTCCTCGAGGGGCGAGGGAGGAGGGCTGAGCGCGGCCAGAGTGAGCGCCTCCTCTCTGGAGGACTTCGGAAACACCAGCTCTAGCCGAGGAGGACTGAGAGAGGGAGGCGGAGGAGGAGGAGGCGTTGGGGTCGAGAACGCGGTCTGAAAGGAAAAGATGGAAGCTCATTCATTTCCTTTCAACTTGACAATGTAAAGACCTAGGGAAAATATTTGACAAAAACTCAAAAACGCAAAAGAAACAAATCAGTCGAAGATCGCCTCGAGGTCGAGGTCGGGGTCGAGCAGCCTGGGCCCCAGAAAAGAGACGTCGATCCCGTCGAGGATCAGGTCCTCGAAGACGCCCTCGAGCCCCGTCTCGCCGATGAGGACCGCGCCGGCGAGCCGCCCGCGGAGGAGCAGCGCGCGGGCGAAGGAGGGGGCCGGCGCGCCCCCGCTCGCGCCGCCGCCGCCGCCTCCGCTTCCCCCCTCCTCCTCGCGGCAGAAGGTGACGATGTCCTCCTCGAGCTCGTCCTCGAGCCCTTGCCCGTTGTAGAGCCCCAGGAGGATAACCCTGAGTCCTGCGACGGACGTGGCGTGCGCGAACAGCTCGAGCGAGTGCGGAGGCTCTCCTCCTCCGTCGTCGTCGTCTGCCTTCTCAAACGTCCCGTCCTCGTCGAACCCGGCCGCGGACCTCCCCGCGGCGGCTCCCGTCGCCCTCGCCTGCGACCACAGCCGCATCTGAAACCAGCGCGTACCCCGAGCCCCCTCCCGCACGGTGCACGCGTCGCCGCAGGCCAGTAGAGAGGGGCCGGCGCTCGAGCGCATGCGGGCGTCGACGAGCACGCCGCCGTCCGAGGGGGACCGCTCGAGCGAGGGGGGCAGCCACGACGTGTCGGGCCTGACGCCGACGGCGGCGACGACGGCGTCGCACTCGAAGGGCCCGGAGCCGTCAGAGAGGGCGACGAGCAGGGGGAAGGGAGGACGAGGCCCGTTGCCGGTGCTGCCGCTGTTGTCCTCGACAGAAGTGACGGTGGCGTTGAGGTGGAGGTCGAGCCCGCCTTGCTCGTCCTCTCCTCCTCCTCCTCCTCCTCCTCCTCCTCCTCCTCCTCCTCCTCCTCCTCCTTCATGCGCTGCTTCTCCTCCTTCGCCGGCATCCCTCCCCTCTTCCCTTCCAAAGCTTCTCCCTATGGCTCCCGTGAGGGTCTCGACCCACCCTGGACCCACGGCAGCGCCAAAGGCGGCAGTGGTGGAAGAAGGAGAGGAAGGGGAGGGGGGAGCGGGCGCATCTGCTTTCGAGGCCGGCGGCCCCGGCGCCGGCGGCAGCGTTCCTTTCCCTTTCCTCCCTTCTCCTTCTCCTCCTTTTTTCCCGATGACTTTCGCCAGGAACGCGGCGGCGTCGACGTCAAAGAACGCGTCGCCGACGTGCCCGTGCTTCGCAGCCCATACTACC
>Ga0315289_10012498_pt1 | contig 11948 bp, 9 predicted proteins | sample YL17G11_40_MG_FD_203452 | JGI IMG/M metagenome (GOLD analysis project Ga0315289, IMG submission 203452) | Sediment microbial communities from Yellowstone Lake, YNP, Wyoming, USA - YL17G11_40 | ecosystem: Environmental > Aquatic > Freshwater > Lake > Sediment | place: USA: Wyoming | collected...
GGATACCCGCTCGGTCATCTCGGTGAAGATGGGGACCATGAACTCGCGGAACATGGCGGGCGAGATCATGGCCGAGAAGTCGCACTGCAGCTTCGTCAGTCGGCCCGGCGCCCAGGCCCAGAAGACACTGCCGCCCACCTCGTCGCGGATCAGATCGTAGAGCACATCGTAGTAACGGAAGTAAAGGTCTGTGATCTTCCGCAGCGACCGGTGCACCCACTCCGTACGGTGGATCAGATCCTCGAGCAGCCGTTCGGTGCCGCGCATGGCCGCCAACGTGTCGAGCCCTTCGATCAGATCGGGGAACTGGTCGAGGAACTTGCCCCTGGCCTCTGCGCGAACCAGTCTCGTCGCCGCCAGCGTGAAGCGCCAGTAGAAGTTGTCGGGGTCATAGCCGAATCTGTCCTTCTCTGGGTCGTCGAGGAAAGGCTCGCACCAGACCGTTTCGGGCATCTCCCGCCCGCGGCATCCCAGGTAGAGGGCCAGGCAGTTCGGCGCCAGGTCGCCGGAAGAGCAGCTGGGGACCGCCTCGCCGTAGTAGTCGGTGTAAAGGCAGCTTCGGAGTGCCAGGTTGACGCGGTAGGGGAGGCTCCGGGTGGAGTAATGAGTGACCCATCCTGCAGGCTCAGGCAGCGCGGGGACGCTCTCCTTGGGCTCGGCGCGGGGAACGGTGACGTGCATCGCCGGCCGGCCGATGTCGCCGCCGTTCCACCAGGTGGTCAGCCGTTGCCGGGCCTCTTCCCAGTCTTCCCGATAGCAGAGCGAGCTTGCCACCGCGGGGCGATCGTCGATCGTCAGAGCCTGAACTGCGGCAGCAGCGGGGCCTGCGCCTTGAACAGCTCATCCACCATCTGCTTGATCTCCTCCAGCGAGCACTTCGCGGCCGCCACTGGATCGAGATAGCAGGCATGGTAGACGGGGAGCGGGTCACCGGTGAGGGCCGCTTCCACGGTCAGCTCGACGATGTTGGTGTGGAGCTGGTTGAGGGCCGCGCATTGGTGCGGCAGCGCACCCACGTGGATGGGGTTGAACCCTGACTTGTCCGCGAGCACCGGAATCTCCACCGCCGCGTCGCAGGGCAGGTTGCTGATCGCGCCGTAGTTGGGCACGGTCCCGTTGAACTTGGAGAGTTCCCCGAAGAGGAGACCCCGAACGATGGAGGAGGCATACTCGTGGGACCGGCCTAGCTTGATCTCGACCTTGCCGGAGGCGTAGTCCGCCAACTGCTTCTCCCAGGTCTGCGCGCTGCGCTCATAGCCCTTCAGGATCTGACCATGTACCCCCGGGTTCCAGTCCTCCCCGTGGGTGCAGAACTTCTCGATCAGGTCAGGTCGCTTGCGGAACCACCACACGTATTCCGAGTTGTGACCGCTGGACTCGGTGACGTAGTAGCCGAGCGCTTTGAACATCTCGATGCGCACGATGTCCTTACGCCAGATCTCCGGCTTCTCCACCGCCTGCCGCAGCAGCGGGTAGGCGTCCTTGCCGTTCCACTCGAACCGGAGCGCCCAGGCCTGATGGTTGATGCCGGCGCACTCGCAGAGGATCTCCTCCTCCGGCGCGCCGATCCAGGAGCCGAGCATACCTCCCAGCCCCTGGACGCTATGGCAGAGCCCGACCAGCTTGACCGCGGTCGCCTTCTGCATGGCGCGGCAGAGCATGGTCATGGGGTTGGTGTAGTTCAGCATGTAGGCCTTGGGCGCGACCTTCTCCATATCCCGGCAGATGTCTATCATCATCGGGATGGTGCGCAGGGAGCGGAAGACGGCCGCCGTCCCGTAGCTGTCGCCCACGTTGAAGTCCACCCCGTACTTCATGGGAATCTCGATCTCGGGGCGGAACCCATCCACGCCGTGCGCGAGGATGGTGGCTACGACGATGTCCGCGCCCTCCAGGCCCTTGGCGCGGTCGGTCGTCGCCTCCACCTTCGCCGGGTACTTCCCGACCTCCATGATCCGCTCAACCGCCCGCCTGGCGTAGTCCAGACGCTTCTCGTGGACGTCAATCAGAGAGACCGTCGAGTCCGAGAGATCCTCCCACGACATCATGTCTATCACCAGCCGGCGGGTGAACCCCAGGCTCCCCGCCCCCACGAACGCGATCTTGGCCATCTCCGCTCCTCACGCTGCGAGCTCTTACGAAGGTGCTACAAGCTGTTTCATAGCCCGCCGCAGGCGGGCTATGAAACAGCCGGCCGGCACCGGCGGGTGTGCGCGGGCGCATTTCATGCCGGCCCACGGTGCGGGCAGCAGCTCTGGACCCATGAAATGCGCTGTAGCATTCCACTGCCTGGGCGCGATCCCTTCCGTCGCGCGAGGCCGCTAACGGCTCCGTCCCTCCTGGTAGAGCGCGGCCAGCTCTGCGCAGAAGAACAGGATCATGGCGGAGTAGTAGACCCAGAGCAGGAAGACGACCACCCCCGCGAGCGGGCCGTAGACCTGGCCGTAGCGGGTGCTGCTCGCCACCAGAGCGCCGAACAGGCTGCGCGAGATATGCCACAGGATCGCGGCCGGCACCGCGCCGACCAGGGCCGCGGCCGAAGTGACACGCGCTGCGGGCAGAAAGCGGTAGAGCAAGAAGAACATGGCCACTCCCACCACCAGGGACAGGACCGGCCCGCTCGGCGCCTTCGGCGCGCTGAGGTAATCCGAGAGCAGGGATAGCCACTCGGGGTGATGCTTGAGCGATGAGGCCACGCTGGTGAAGACGAGCGAGAGGAAGAACAGGGTCCCGGCGGCGCCGATCGCGGCCAGCGCCACCAGCCTCTGGCGCAGGAAGGCCCGCCTGATGGGCTGCTCGCCCCAGGCTCGTGTCAGAAAAACCGAGAGATTGGTGAGCAAGCTCATGCCTGACCAGAGTAGGCCGAAGAGACCGACCAGGTAGACGAACCAGCGCCCCTCCTTCCGCGAGATCACCTTGATCGCGCTCAGCAAGGCCTGGCTTGACGCTTCCGGCATTCCGGCTCGCAGCAGGTCGGCTACCTTCCGATAGGCCTCCTGCGCGCCGAGGAGGTGCCCAGACAGCGCGACCGCGAGGAGTGCAAGTGGCACCACGGAGAGCAAGGCATAGAATGCGGTCGCGGCCGCCATCACCCGGCAGCCGTGGAGGCTGAAGCGGCGATAGGCCACGGCTGCGGCGTTGCTTCGCAGCCGCCGCGGGGCTGTGAGGGCCGACCACGTTCGCACGAGCCACCTCATCGCCCCCCTCTTCGGTAGGGCAGGTTCCAAACCTGCCCTACTGCAGCCGCGACCCTCCGGGAGACGGCATCACGCCATCCGTCAGGACAGGGGAGGCCCTCTGCTGCGACGAATCCCCACTGAGAGAGTCGAGTAACGGCTGCGGCGTTGCTTCGCAGCCGCCACGGAGATGGTGATCGAGCGGATGGACGTCGAGTGGCAGGCCCTGCCGAACCGGTCAGCGGTGGCGGCCGCGCGGGCCTTGCTGCGCGAGGCGACGGACGGCGCTGCCTACCGCGCGCTGGCGGCCCGCGTGAAGTACCCGGTGGGCGCGATGCTGATCTCCCAGACGATGCTGAGCTTCGTGGCCACCGCGGTGCTCGCCCGCGCGCTCGGCCCGGCGGGCTTCGGCAACTACGCCCTGGTGCTCACGATCGCAGGGATCTTCCAGTTGGTCGCCGCCTTTCCGGTCGAGTCTGGCGTCCCCAAGTTCATCGCCGAGGCGAGGCAGGAAAGCCCTGCCTCCGTGCGCGCCTATTACACGGCCGGGCTGTGGTGCCGCCTCGCCTCCGGGCTGGTCGCGCTGGCCTGCTGCACCGTCGGCGCGGGCTGGCTGAGCCGGGCTTACGGCGCAGAGACGCTGCGCCTCCCGGTGTTGTTGGCCGCGGCCTCGCTGTGCCTACTCACCCCTCTGAACCAGTATCTGATGGCCTGCATCCAGGGAATGGAGCGGCCCCGCCGCTGGGCCACTGCGAACCTGCTGACGGCGGCCCTGGTCTTCCCCGCGCTGCTGCTGGGCACGCTGGGCTTCTCCCGCTGGGGGCAGGCCGGCCTCATGGCTTGCATCGCCGCGGGCTGGCTGGGCGCGGCTGTCGCCTCCGGCTGGCTGGCCCGGGGCGCACTTGGCTTCCTGTGGCCGGGCGGCGTCGCACGTCAGCAGCTCCGGCAACTCGCGCCCTTCTTGCTCCCCATCTGGATTGTGCCGCTTGCCGGCTTCGGGGCGCGGACGCTGCTGAGACTGCTGCTGGCCTCGCGCTCGGGGCCGGTTTCGCTCGGGCACTTCGAGATCGCGCTCGTCCTGCTCGGCCACCTCGCGGTCCTCTACCAGGCCTGCATGATCGTTTTGCTGCCGGAATGGACGCGCCTGTACGCGGCGAAGAACAGCGGCGAACTGCTTCGCTCCCTCACCCGGGCGCGGGGGGTGTTGCTTGGGCTGGCGGTCGCCTACGGCGCGCTGCTGGTGGCGGGTGGGGGTTGGATCGTGCCCGCCATCTTTGGCTCCGAGCAGGCCGGAGCAGTGTCAGCGGCACGGGTGATCGGGCTGGTGATGCCGGTGATGATCGCCGGATGGGTGGCCTCGGCGACTAACGTTGTCTCCAACCGCACCAGCATCATCGGCAAGGCCAACGTGATTTGGTTCTCGCTCGTGGTGCCGCTGGGTGTTGCGCTCATCCCGCCCCTGGGCGCGGTGGGCGCGGCGCTGGCCTGGCTTGGTGCCTACCTGGTCTTCGCGTGGTACTATGTCACCCGCGCCCGGCCGTTCTTCCGCGAGGTAGCGAGCTGGGCCCCTGTAGGGCGGGGACACCGATCCCCGCCGCCGGCGCTGGCCGATGCGCGGGTGGAGTCGGAGGGATGAGGAGGACCCATGCAGGGCAGGATCGTCTCGGTCAACATCGCGGCCGAGAAGGGGGAAAAGAAGTCGCCCGTTCCGGCGGCCCTCTTGGTGGCCGGTCAGGGGGTGGAGGGCGACGCGCACGCCGGCGGCGAGCGCCAGGTGAGCCTGCTGGCCGAGGAGGCGATCAAGCGCTGCATCGCGCGGGGCGTTGACGTCGGCGCGGGCGATTTCGGCGAGAACCTCACGGTGGCCGGCTTCGAGCCGACATCGGCGGCCATAGGCCAGCGGCTGCTAGCCGGACCGACCGCGATCCTTCAGGTCTCTCAGATCGGCAAGATCTGCCCCCAGCCGTGCAGCATCGGCCGGCGGCTGGGCGATTGCATCATGCCCCGGGAGGGCGTGTTCGCCAGAGTGCTGCGCGGGGGCCGCGTCGCGACGGGCGATGCGGTCACCCCGACCACGATCAAGGTCGGCGCCGTGCTGACCGCGAGCGACCGCTGCGCTCGGGGGGAACGACAGGATGAGAGCGGACCGGCCCTGGTGAGGTTGCTGGAGGAGCTGGAAGTCGCGGCTGCTGACTACACGATCCTGCCCGACGAGGAGGTCCAGATCCGCTCATATCTCGCGTTCCTCGCCGACCGCTGTGGGGTGGACGTCGTGCTGACCACCGGCGGGACCGGGCTCGCGCCGAGGGACCGCACCCCGGAGGCCACCCTTTCCCTGCTCGACACCCAGGCGCCGGGAATCGCAGAGGCGCTCCGCGCCGAGGGAATGCGCCACACGTCCTACGCTTGCCTCTCGCGAGGAGTCAGCGGCCTGAGAGGCCGCACTGTGATCATCAACCTGCCGGGGAGCAAGGCGGCGATCGAGGAAGTTTCGCCCGTGTTGCGTGTGGTCCTACCACATCTGCTGGAGACGCTCCGAGGTGAGGGACTCGGGCACGGGCATTAGACGCCGTACATCTCATCCGGTCCGAGAAGTTCGGGGAAGTGCGGGCGGAGGAACTCCCGCGCTCGATAGCAGAGGTGGCAGGCATCCACGTAGCCGGCGGCCATCTCAAAGCCGCGGCTGGTGGCGAATCGCCCCAGCGCGTAGGGCCCGCCATCGAGCAGCAGCCGGACAATGGGATGGGTGCTGGGGTCATAACCGCCAACGGCCTCTGCGGGGCCGCCGGGCCCGATGTTCAGCCCCTGACAGAGATGAAGCCGGCCGTAGCAGTCGAGGTGGATTCGCGATGGCGCGCCGAGCTGCTCGTGGGGGCAGGTCGCGAGTTCCTCGGCCGGCTTGGTGGGTCTCCCCGGGGCCAGCCGCTCGGCCGCCCGGCCTCGGAACATGACGCCCTCGGGTGTGGTCTCCATCCGCGAGGCCTGCAGTCCGACCGCCGCGCAGATCTCCAGCAGCAGGTCAATTCGCGCCACGGGAACGTGCTGGCGATGCCATTGGTCAGTGCTCACCCCGAGGCTGCTCAGGCCGGCCGCCATCAGCTCTCTGAGCCGCGCCTCGACCTCCGTCCGCGAGGTCACCCAGAAGGCATTGGTCAGGGCCGAGACGCCGAGCCCCAGCGCGGAGCCGCGGCGCATCAGGTGCAGCAGGACCGGGTACTTGGTGAACGATTCGCCGCCCTCCCCGCACACGGACCTGACCGTGCCAAGGGAGACGATCTGTCCCAGGAACTCGTCAACCTGCTCGCAGGTGATGCCCGCCTCCCGCCGCGGGGTGCCCCAGGCGAAGCAGTGGTCGCACTCGGCGGAGCAGCCGTAGCTGATGAGGAAGTGGATGGCCGAGAGAGAGGGGATCATGCCTCAGAGGTCCCTAGAGAGTCCGTATCATACATGGTACTTCTCTTCGGCGGGCCGGCGGCGCTGTCCTGCGCGTGGCTGACCGGCCGAGCTGAGAGGGTGAGCACGCCAAGAGCAGAACTGCAGCAGAGGAAGCCGCAAGTGGCCCTTGCTCCGCGATAGGCGAGGGGTTCCCGCAGGAGGCGGATCACTCAGCGTGAGCAACAACCCCTATCACCGGGACGCAGGCTTCTACGAGCTGAACCTGTCGCTGCCCGTCATCTCGGCGATCCGTCGCCAGGAGGCTCGCATCGTGCTCGAGTCCCTGGCCGGCTACGCTGACGCGGCCGAGCGGGTGCTGGAGGTGGGCCCCGGGACGGGCTTCTACACGCTGCCGCTCTCGCGGATGTTCCGCGAGGTTGTTGCGGTGGAGGACTCGGCCCGCATGGCGGAGGTCCTGAGGGAGAGGGTGCGCGCCGCGGGGGCCGCCAACGTGACTGTGGTCAACGGCGACTTCCTGGCTCGGGAGGAGGACGGGCGGTACGAGGTGGCGGTGGCGATCGGCGTGCTCGACTACATCGGCGACCCGGCCGCCTTCGTTACCAAGCTGTGCGCCTGCGCCCGCCGCGCCGTGGTTCTCACGGTCCCCCAGCAGGGCCTCTGGGGCAGATGTTTCGTGGCGGCCAACCGGCTGCGCGGGACAGCGGTCTACTGCTACCGCGCGGGCGCGCTCAACGACTGGGCCCCCGGCTGGCGCTGTACGACCAAGGAGGTAGGGCTCAGGACGCCGCTGACCAGGGGTCTGACTCTAGTGGCCGCGCTCGAGCGAGTCTAGGAGGCGGGGGTGATCGGCCGCCTGTTCGAGCGCACCTATGTCGCCCTCTTTCGCGAGTATCCTCCGCTGCTTCGCCTGGCGGTCGTAACCGGCGCCAGCCAGCTCGCCTTCGCGCTGGTGAATGTGTACGCCCTCCCGGTCTACCTGATCCAGGACCTGCGCGTTTCCGGGCTGGCCGTGGGCGGGATCAGCGCCACTTTCCTCGCTTGCGAGATGGCCCTGAAGTTCCCTCTGGGTCGCCTGTCCGACCGGCTCGGCCGGAAGCCCTTCGTGGTCCTCGGGCCGCTGCTGATCTGTCTCAACCCTGTCATCATTGTGCGGCTGCCGACGCGCCTGTGGGCCCTCGTGTTCCCGGTGCGGGCGCTCGACGGCGTGGGGGCCGCCGCGCTCTGGCCGCCGCTTTTTGCGATGGTGGGAGACTTGGTGGACAAGCGGTCGCGCGCAGCCGCCATGAGCGTGATGAATACCGTTTACGTCGGCGCCATCGGGGCCGCGGCCGCGATGGGATCCTTCGCGGACTACTTCACGGGCAGCCACCACTCTCCGTTCTACCTCGCGAGCGCGTTTCTCTTCCTCAGTGCGGTAACTGGCTACCTCGGCCTTCCCGTGGTGCGCGGAGCAGCCGGTGACCCGCACGAGCCAGCGGTGGCCGCTCCCTCCATGTCGGCGCTGACGCAGCCCCGTCTCCCGCCGTACCGTCTGCCACTCGTCCTTCTCGTCAGCATCCTGATGACGCTAGGCGTTCTCATGCTGGCGAGCTTCCTCATCGTCTACGTGAAGGTAGAACTGCATCTCTCGGGCCTTCACACAGGGGCATTGCTGGCGGCACTGGCAGTGCCCGTGCTGGTGGTGGGGCTGCCGCTGGGTCACGCGGCCGACCGGTGGGGGAAGTCGCGCGCGGTCCGCGTTTCGTTGGCCGTCTCGGCCGCGACCATGTGGCTGGTCCCATCCTGCCGGTCGGTGCTGACATTCGCGCTGGTGGGGCTGGTCCTGGTGATCGCGCATATTCTTGGCACGCCCGCCTGGCTGGCGCTGGTCTCTGAACTGGCCCCGAGGCGCCGACGAGGCGGGGTGATGGGGATCGTAGCCACCGCGGAGGGCGCGGGCGCTGCTCTCGCCCCGCTGCTGGGTGGATGGCTCTGGGATATTCAGCACAGCTACATCTTCTACGGGAGTGCGGTGCTGCTGACGCTTGCCGCGCTCGTCGCCGCCTTCACGCTCCGAGGCGAGCCACGCGGCGAGCAGCCAGAGCAGGCTGCGACTCCCTCGCCGTAGCTAACGCCCAGGCCCATGCTACATCGTGCCTTCCGAGGTGGCCCCTGGCCCACCCCTCGCCGCCTCGTCCACCCACCAGACCAACTCTCCGTCCACGGGCCGTACTCCTGCCGCCGGACAGCGCGCTACGTCGGGCGTCTCGGCCAGCGCCTGGGCGAGGGCCTCTCGCTTCCCAGCACCCGCTACCAGGAAGTAGATGTGTCGGGCGTGGTTGATCGCCGGGAGGGTCAGAGTGAGCCGCCGAGGCGGCGCCACTGGTACCTCCGCAGCCACTACCCAGCGCCTCTCCTCGACCAGCGCCGGCGAGCCGGGGAAGAGCGAGGCCGTGTGTCCCTCCGCTCCGAGACCCAGCAGAACCAGATCGAAGCGCGGCCACGGCCGCGAAGGGAAGTGCGCCCTGAGCACCCTTTCATAGGCCTGAGCCGCCTCTTCGGGATCGGCCGCATCGGTCGGCATGGGGTGTATGTTCTCGCGGGGCAGGGGCACAGCGGCGAGCAGCGTCTCCCTCGCCATCTGGTAGTCGCTGCGCGGATCATCGTGAGGCACGTACCGCTCATCTCCCCAGAACACCTCGACCCCGGGCCAGGGGGTCCGGCCGCGGTAGTCAGTGGCCAGCAACTGGTAGAGGCGGCGCGGCGTCTGTCCACCGGCGAGCGCGATGGAGAAGCATCCGGTCTGCGCTGCCGCGGCCGCCGCCAGCTCCACCAGGCTCTCGGCGGCCGCCCGGCTCAGCGCCTCGAGGTCCGGGTAGACACGGAGGTCACTCCCCACAGGGCGCTATCTCCCACGGTCTTCCCTGGAGCAGGCGCTCCGCCTCCGGCGGGCCCCAGGTGCCGGCGGCATAGGCGTAGACAGGTGGCCGCTTCTCCAGCAGCAGAGTGTAGAGAGCCCAGGCCTGCTCCACCGCATCGGCCCGCACGAAGAGAGTCTGGTCGCCCAGCATGAGATCGAGCAGCACCGTCTCGTAAGCCTCTGCCAGCGGCCCGAAAACGTCCGCGTAGCGGAAGCGAAGCCGCTCGGTCTTGAGCGCGAACGGCATTCCGGGCGCCTTCACCTCGAAGCAGAGATCGAACCCCTCGTCCGGCTCCAGCATGATGATGAGGCGGTTGCACTCGGCCTCGCAGTTGAAGGGGGCAAAGCAGGCCAGCACCGGGCATCGGAAGCTGACTACAATCTGGGTCGTGTGGAGGGGTAAGCGCTTGCCAGTGCGCAGGAAGAAAGGCACACCCTCCCAACGCTGGTTGTTGATCCACAGCCTGATCGCGACGAAGGTCTCGGTCCGGGAATCAGCGGCGATGCCCTTTTCCTCCCGGTACCCCGCGACCTGGTCGCCATTGGCCGAGCCAGCAGTGTACTGGCCAAACACCACGTCCTCGGCCCGGACAGGCGCGACCGACCGGAGCAGCTTGCCCTTCTCATCGTGGATGGTGTCCGGGGCCAGCGCCGCCGGGATCTCCATGGCGGTCAGCGCCAGGAGCTGGGTGAGATGGTTCTGCACCATATCGCGCAGGGCGCCAGCCCGGTCGTAGTAGCCGGCGCGGGCGCCAACTCCAATGGTCTCGGCCACCGTGATCTGCACACTGTCCACGTGGTCCCGATTCCAGAGAGATTCGAAGATGGCGTTGGCGAAGCGGAAGACCATCAGGTTCTGCACGGTCTCTTTGGCGAGATAGTGGTCTATCCGGTAGACCTGAGACTCGGTGAAGTAGCGGAGGAGCAGCGCGTTGATCTCTTTGGCCGACGCCAGGTCATGCCCGAAAGGCTTCTCCACCACGATCCGGGTCCAGCCGCGGCCCTTGTTCAGCCCGGCCTCGCCCAGCCCGGCGACGGCTCCCGGCAGCGCCTCCGGCGGCAGCGCCAGGTAGAAGACGCGGTTGCCTGGAAGGCGCTGGTCCTGCTCGAGCTTGCTGATGGCGGCCGCCAGGGCGCGGTGGTCTTCGGCTGTCCCCTGGTGGACGGAGCGATAGTGCAGGCACGCGTTGCACCACCCCGCCTGGGGGTCGTCGGCCGCGAGGCCCGCGCTGGCCAGCGCCTCTCGCGCCCAGGCCCGGTAGGCGGAATCGTCGAGCTGCCTGCGCCCGACCGCGAGTACGTGGAGGCGACCCCTCGGCTTGCCTCTCACCGCCAACCGGTAGAGGGCGGGAAGCAGCTTGCGGCGCGTGAGGTCCCCCGACCCTCCCAGCACCACGAACACATGGGGCTCAACCTGTTGCAGGGTGGACATGCCTATGCCTGCCACGGCCGGCGCGGCGATTCCTCTCTCCTCGGACCCGGGCGGCCTCCGCCCTTGTGTTGCCTCAAATGCTGGCAGCTGTCAAGGGCCGGCGTGCTCTCCGCGGGTCAAGCATCGCCCAAACCGCGGGCAGACGTCGGCCAGCCCCCCTCGCGCCCGCTCCGGCACGGCCGTGCCGCGGGCCCGCTTCACAATCGTACGGACCTTGAAGGGACGAGGTGCGGTTTGGTCCAAACCATCTCGCCGCGCGGCCGCCGGCCGCGGACCTGTATAGGAGGATTGGCCATGACACCCATCACGCTCGGCCGAGAAGAATACCGGGATAAAGTGTTCGCCTGCTGGCTGGGAAAGAACATCGGGGGCACTCTGGGCGCGCCCTTTGAATGCAGCACATATGTCAACAATCTGAGCTTCTACGAGCCCGTGCCGACCGAGCCGCTCCCCAACGATGACCTCGACCTTCAGTTGGTCTGGCTCAGCATGCTTGAGGAGAGAGGTAAGGAGGTGAGCCTCGCCGACTTCGCCGAGCGCTGGAAGCGGCACCTATCCGCTTACCCGTGGAACGAGTACGGCTTCTGCGCGCGCAACCTCGACCGCGGGCTGATGCCGCCGGTGAGCGGGTGGTTCGAGAACTACTACGTGGACGAGATGGGATCGCCCATCCGCAGCGAGATCTGGGCCTGCGTCGCGCCGGCTGACCCGCAGCGCGCGGCGGCGCTCGCCTGGATGGACTCGGCCATGGACCACGCGGGCGGAGAGGGGATGTGGGGCGAGATGTTCTGGGCGGCGGTCGAGAGCGCGGCCTTCGTGGTGAGCGATCCGCTTACGCTAATCGAGATCGGTCTGGCGATGATGCCGCCCTCCTGCAACATTGCGCGCGTCGTGCGGGAAGCAGTCTGGCTCGCGCGGAGCGGCGTGCGCTGGGCCGAAGCGCGCGACCGGATCGTTCGCGTCTATGGAAACGCGCAGCCCTGCAATGCTATCCAGAACCACGGCTTCATCGTGCTCGGCTGGCTCTATGGCAAGGATTTCGGCG
>Ga0315289_10012499_pt1 | contig 11948 bp, 10 predicted proteins | sample YL17G11_40_MG_FD_203452 | JGI IMG/M metagenome (GOLD analysis project Ga0315289, IMG submission 203452) | Sediment microbial communities from Yellowstone Lake, YNP, Wyoming, USA - YL17G11_40 | ecosystem: Environmental > Aquatic > Freshwater > Lake > Sediment | place: USA: Wyoming | collected...
GCTTCATTCGTAGCTCGTGTCAGCGCTTTGTCAGACGTTTGACGACAACCATGAAACAGGGTGTTGCCGGAAGTGACTGACCCCCTTTTCACTTGCTAATTTTAAGTGTGACAGCTGACCATGCCCGTTCAAACGCTGTAAGATATGGGCCAGCTATTTTGTTGGCCGCGGTGACGGCTTGCTGTTCGTTGTAAGTATGTGACGTTTCATTACGGGTCTTAATGATGTCTGCCCAGGTTTCTTCGTCTTCAGCTGAAATAATCCCGAGCTGAAAGGCGCTCTGAATTGCTTGGCGTGGCGATGCCACAGGAATATTTTCGAAGTCAGCGATTTTCTTAAATACCTTCCAAAATTGCTCAAAGCTGTATTCAAACGCCTGGATCACACCAGCCCGGTCCCGCCTGGTGAGGACCGGTTCGGCCAAAAACTCTTTAAGCGACGAAAACGCCTTATCAAGATTTTCGACCGATATCTCTATTTTTCGTTGCGTCATAAAGAACGACTCCGTGATTCAGAATTTCCCGCTGAAGGTTGTCGTCAAGCTCGTCAAATTTGAGCAGATCAAACTCGCAAAGCGTCGTGACAGAGTCGGCAATGGTGGTGACAAATTCCGGCCAAAATTTCGGTGACTGAAGGAAAAAACAAAGATCGTAGTCAGAGCGATCAGTATTGTCGCCGCGCGCACGCGAACCGAAAAGGATGATCTTTTCGACAGCGAGGCGGCTTGTTGCGGCATCGATCAGTTCGACCAATGCTCGCGGCATGGCAGGAAGATCGCGGGCGTTCCAAGTGGCCGCCGCGGGCTGAGATGATTTCGAGTTCACGACTGGCGATTCCAAAAATTTTCACGCCCTCGACTGCAATGATTCAAATTAAATTTCAGGCAATTCCAAATGGTCGATAGCCCTTAGCTAAAGCAAGTAAATGGTAGATCGCATCTGGTGCACGAGATTGGGACGAGGAATGTGATGGCCCAGTGGTCAAAATGAATAGCATGCCGTGTATCTAGGATCCCTGCCGAGGGCTAGTTTCTTTTCGCTACTGTTGGCTCGACGATATCGAACCGCTTTTTGTTTATCCAGGTTTCAAAATAGAGTGAAAAAAGAAGCATAATGCTACGTTTTATTTCCCGAATGTCCATTTTTGAATGCCCGTAGGTTCGTGCAGGCAGATAGATTGGAATCTGATTAATTTTGAACCCATTCACAAATAAGACGTAGAGGCTTTCAAAGAAAAACGAATAACCGGTGGAAAGCACTGCGTCCCAGGCATAACGAGGTATGCTACTTAGGCGGTAAAAACGCAGGCCCCCGGTTGCGTCATAGGGCATCTTGAGCAGCAGTCGGGTCATAAGATGACCGCCATGCGTTAGCGTCCTTCGGTAGATATTCCAGCCGGGCAGGCTGTCCTTTAGTAAATATCGCGATGCTACGACAATATCATAACCCTCGGCCGCTGCTAACAGCTCCGGCAGGCGGCTAGGCGGATGAGTAAAATCGCAGTCCATCGTCAGCAGTTTTTTATAACCGTGGGTATACGCCCATTGTATGCCGGCCACGTGAGCACTGCCGACGCCGAGTTTGCCCTGGCGATGTAGTACGTGCAAGCGGTCGTAGCCGACTCTGATCTCTTCAAGCATGGCACCCGTGCCGTCCGGGGAATTATCGTCAACAAATAGCAGGTCAGCGTCAAGATTGAGGTCTCTGATTTCGGCAATCAGGCGGTCTGCATTGTCCTTTTCATTATAGGTCGGCACCATAATAAGTAATTCGGCTTGCGGCCTGGCCTTGTCATGTGGATTGACCATGTCCATGGAATCGGTATTTCCTTGTCTCTGCGGCGGAAAGGTACGGCAATCTATCGGCATTGACATGCCTCTAGGGACTATGGTTCGTAGCCTCTTTTTCACATTCGGCTGCCGAACGGTTAGAATCATACACCATAGCCCAGCCAGTCGGATAGGCAGTCATGACGACTTTTGCAGGGCAGCCAGTTTTTAGCGATTTTTCAAGAAGCGGCGCACTCTCCGCCCATGCTGTTTCCCCTTTGCGCTCCGTCCAGCCTTGGCGTTTAATCCATGGATGACTCATGCCCGTGCCCAAATTGCATAAGATGAATGCGAGTGTCCACAGGGCATGGCGGCTGCCGATTAGCTGCTGCGGCCGAAGTAGGCTCACCCAAAAAATTGCCGCGGCTGCGCTCAGTGGGTAAGCGTATCGAAAGGTGCTCCAGTCACGGAATTCGACAAATACAACCCGCAGAGTGCCGGGACGGGCGATCCAATTCAGCACGGGCCACACCGCAATCCCAGCTGTAAATAGCAGAATGGCAAGCAGGCCAGGCCGAGGTCGCGTCCACAATAGCCAAGCCGTGAGGCCGAGCAAAGCCAAGGTGCTAACCCATTGCCACAGGACATAATCCGGACTATGCCAAAGATAAGACTGGAAGGAGAGGCCCATCCAAGGCGCTAGGATCCATAATCGAAGCATGTATTGTGCCAGGTTCTTTGGTCCATCGCGAAGGATCTCCAGGAGAATCGCATGATTCTGTGTTTCGCTGCCGAAGCCTTGGCGATTCATGAGAACCAGCCCCATTGAGCAGACCACGATCAATGCCAACAGCGTTACTTCACCCGCCCGGTTGCTGCGCAGCTGGGCATCGCGGAAGGAGTTCACAGTGCGCCACGCAAACAGTGGAACCAAGAGAATTGCCGTGCCCACCGACAAAAGAATCATGACAGCTGCGCCAAGCTCAACTACCGTGATTTTTTGCCGCGGGTCACGCAGGCCGAGGAGCCCTAGCCAGATAAGCAAGATCCAATTTAAGTTGGCGAGATTCCCAAGCATCTCGTCAAGGCCGGCGGCAAAGCAGAGCATGAGAGCTACGGCAAATCGGGCTGCGCTAGAGGGTATAATCCAAGCATGGCCCGGGCGAACGATCGCGCCGGCTATTGCGGCCGTGATGATATAGCAACTTAGGCAGACTGCTCCAGGCCACCAGGCTACGGGCAACAGGTGGATCGTCGCCAGCGAAATAAGCCGCTGCACGGTATGGAATGACCCTGCAAAGGGCAGTGTCAGCGAGGAGTAACCCGTTTTTAGAGCATCAGCAAAAAAAACCGCGGCATCTTCTGCCCAAAATTCAGGGTACCAGAGACGAGCCCAGCTACGTATCGCGAGTACCAAAAAACACAGAAGAAAGGCATACCAGTAGGCCGAGGTGTTTTGCTTATCTAGCGATTGCTGGGCTGCCATCGGGCTCCCTTGGTAGGATGATTTTACGTGAGCGGTTGCCTATACGCCTATAGATCGACCGTAGCGGCAACATCCAGTTAGACCCAGGCTTAGGCTACGCCGAGCCCGGGTCGAGCTTTATACGATTTCAATTTCGGGGAGCGGGAAGATGAACTTTCCGCCTTTAGACAAATACTCTTGCTCACGTTGCATGATGCTGTCCTTGAAGTGCCACGGTAAAACCAAGAAATAATCTGGATTTTTCCTCTTAGCCTCCTCCTCAGAAATGATCGGGATGCGCGAGCCAGGTGTATACGAGCCAAATTTATCAGGGTTGACTTCTGCAATGTACGGAATCTCTTTGGAGGTTAGTCCGCAAAATTGTAGCAACACATTGCCCTTCGTTGATGCACCGTAACCCGCAACGGTCTTGCCGTCATCGACAAGATCCCGGATCAAACGCTGTAGATCGGCACGATGGCGGAACACTCGTTCTTCGAAGTCGCGGTAGGGCTTAGGAGTATTAAGTCCCATCCGGTCCTCTTGTCCAAGCATCCAGTTGATCACGACCTGATTGGGCTTAAGTGTAGTAGACCGCTTGGCGGCGGTGACGGCGAAGCTGCCACCGTTGATGCCATTCATCTTTACGTCGATGATCTTCATATCCGCCCGCTCGAGGATATTCTTGATCACCCCTAGGGAGTAGTACTCAACGTGTTCATGGCAAATCGTATCGTATGAGCACATCCTGAGCATTGTTGGCATGTAGCTCTGCTCGAGATGCCAAACACCTTGATCATCGAGCACTTCATGGATCTGTTTGGCAAACCCAACAGGGTCATCAAGGTCGTAAAACATCGCGATGGACGTAATAATCTTGGCGCGCTTTTTGGTGACAGACAGATATGAGTCACTAGAGAAAAAATCTGCGACTAGTTTGATTTCGTCGCCATAGTACTGGCGGAATTTGCCTCCGGTGGGGTCGATGCCAATCCGCAGCAAATCCTTGGTCTGATAGGACTTGAGGGTGGTTGCATCATTGCTGCCAATGTCCAGCACCGCATCCCCGGCCTTCAGCGAAATAAAGCGTTCAAGCTCACGGACCTTTTGGTTTAGATGACGAACCATCGAGCCATTAAGACCCGAACGGTAGCCATAATTGTCGCCGTACATTTCTCCGGCATCAAACGAATGGGCCAATTGCAACAGACCACTGTCAGGGCACCAAACGACTTCCAGCGGCCCAGCGGTCACTTTCTCATCGACGCTTTTAGGAAAAACTCCCGTTAGCTCCTGGATCCCAAGATTAACCACGGAGATCAGATGTTCGCTACCACTGACGCGGCATTTAGTTGTCAGATTGTCGGGCATATTTAGTTTGAGTCTCCATCAGGGATTCGCGATGTATTTGCTCGCATCAAACCGCAAAGCGTAAGTTCAAGTGACACGATACAAAACTTGGCTTTATTGGACTAGTGCTAGTTGGAGATGCTATTAATATTGCCAATTTCAGTCAAATCAAAAAACTGTTGCTAACTATTCAGGGAGTTAACGGTTGCTTTAAGGCCGTCTTTCGGCTGATAATAGGTCCACAATCTGTGCATTATTCGGCTTCGCCCAATCATTTTCGCTGCTCAACCCCAGCAGGCCAGGCGTATTGGAGGCTAATATGGAAAAGAAATTGCTTTTATGGTTCTGCATTGGGCTCTTGGCGCTCGAGGTCGGGCTGGGTTGGCGCTACGTCGGTGGCTCCATGCTTTTGGGCGACCAGTTAGACCAATTACTGCAGTTTGCCCAGTTGCTCAGGGAAGGTAAGGCACAGGCGCTCTATGGTCCATGGATGTCTGGTACCAATCCGATCGCGTACAATTTCGGGCCCATCTTTAGCATGAGCTTAGGCACCCTTAGCGCTATGGGTTTAAACCCAGACCTTTGCCATGCCTTTTGTATGATTGTCATAGCAGCAGCCGTCGCATCTTTCACCTACGTACTAGGCTCTGGGACTGAACGTGAGCGCTGCTTAGCAGTCATATTGGCGGCACTAATGGTCGCGACTGCCGCGTTCCAAGAGAGTCTCAGCTTTATATGGGTCAATTTATGGCTGCCATCGGCCTGCTTGCTCACCGCTGCCAGTATGATCGCCTGCATCCATCGACCATCTGTCAACGGAGTCCTTCGTACGCTGGCAGTCTGGCTACTGGGGATGCATCTGCATTCCGTCGCCGTTATTGGCTTGCCGATGGTCGCCGGAGCAGCATGCAGCGTGTGGCGGGCTAGAAAGGGCGCCGCCCTACCCAAGGGCGTCAAGGCCACGACATGGCTGCTACTAGCCGTCGCCTGCCTGCCTTATGCCTTCGCCGAGATCTGGAGTGGCTTTAGCAACACCAAGGCCATGTACCTCCACATCACACGTCACGACCACCCGCCAGGACACGAGACGGGGCTGAGCAATGCCCTGGACTCGCTCATTCAAACCGCTGTCGTCATCGGCCTGCTGATCAAAGGACAGACCCAACAGCTATGGCTTTGGTTGGCGGGAAGCTTTGCGACCCTGCGCATCATCCGCGGAGTCTGGAAATTACATCATCGGCGCGAAACCGCCTCGGACTACCTCTGGCTGTGCCTACCAGCGGTTTTGCTGCTGCAGGCGGGCTACCACATCCTAGTCAACAGGCAACTGACCAGCTTCCATTATTTTATTTACCCAACGCTCTTTTACTGGCTGCCTTGGGCAGAGATCCCAACCACTATACTGATGGCCCTGCCCATCAAACACTCGCCATTCCGATTCGCCACAGCCTGCCTTCTCGCGGCGTTTGTCGCCCTAAGTCCTCTGCAGCGTCTGCCCAGCGTCACCCCGGAGTTCGCTTTCAAGCCTATGCTGAAGGCGGTCAACAGCCTCTGCGCAGGCCGCGGCCCAGTGCGTGGTTACAACAGCATGGGCTTTGAGAATGGCGTCGGCCTAGCGTACCACACCAATGTGGCTGAGTTCCTGATCAAATACTACTCGGCATGCTCCTTCAATGCGCATGCACCGACTATGCTCGTGCCGCGTTTGCCGTCTCAGGGTGAATTCCCCAAAACCCTCGAGGCAGATGGCACGATCTACCGATTTGTCGAAGCGTTACCGCCGCGCATCGCCCTCTACCAAGCTATTCCGGCAGCTGAGTCGCGGGGCGGATGAGATGGATTTGACAAACAACCCTTGCAGGAGCAATTTTCTGATTTTGCTGTTGTTCTTACTTCAGGTCGCGCATTGTTAAGTCGTCTTCAATTTCTTAGGCAGCATCTTCTGCTGGCACTTCTGGCCCTTTCTTGCGGCCTTTGGGCCATTTATTGCTACGTCCTGTTCCCGCCTTGGCAGCTGTTCCTACACTCCGACAACATTATTCCCTACATCATGACCGTCGAGCCCTGGGCACGGCAGGACTTTTTTTACTGGGGCGCTGAGCGCTTTGGGGCACTGTATGCCGTGTTTTGGAAGGTGCTTGGGCATCCGCTGTTTGGCGTGGCCGCCGAGCCTTTTTTTCTGAGTTTCTTTGCCTTCTTTTTTCTGGGCACTGCTTTTTGGCTGGCCGCCATTCGCTCCTGGTTTCTCGGCATCTGTTTTTTTCTGTTGATGCTGCCCTTGATGCCCGAGCGCATCGATGAATTTCTCTACCCGGGCCACGTCTATGGCACGCTCTACTTTCTGATTGGGGTGATCAGCTGGCTGATCGTTGACTGTCAAAGGGTTACTGCCAGGCGCGGGGTACTGCTGGCGGTGCTCTGCGCCTTGGCATACTGGCAGCACCTGCTTGCTGGTTTGATCATGGTGGTCATGGTGGGGCTGGCCCACTGGTATAGCCGACTACCGCACCAGGCGCTGTGGCGCTACAGCCGCCCTTTTTGGAGTGTGCTTGCCGTATGCTTGGCGCTGATCGAGCAAGCCCGCGGATGGGCTATCCAGTGGGGGCGTCCAGTCTATTCGCACATCGAGACGTGGGCTCATTTTGTCGAAAATCTACGGGAATTCTCCACCCGCGGCCTGACCTTTGAGCTGGGGCCGGTCTTCGGCCTAACCTTAGTGGCAGTCCTCGTCCTGACGACTCTACTAGGGGTATGGGTGTTTATTGCCGGTAGCGATAAGGTCGATCAGGGGCTGCGCTGGCGCGGTGCTTTGGCTTTGTACCTGTGCCTCGCCATGATCGGTTGCATCTTGTTATTCAATGGGCATGCCCACTACACGGAAAACGGCCGGCATGAACGCTACTTCTCCTTTTTGGTCCCCCTCGTCATTCTCGCCATCGCTGTCCTGGCTAAAGCCGCGCGTCCGGTGCCCGTCAGGGTGCTGGCGTATTTATCTATGGGTGTGCTGACTGTGATCGCCATGCAGCGTGAGCTGGTCGACCGTTCCGGCTCGATTTTCGACCAGGGCGCGATGGCCATTCGCACCAAAGACTGGGGCGAGGCCGAGACCATCGTCCGGCAGCTGAAGGCCAGCGGATGCCAAGGGGTGCTTGACGACTACTGGCACGCTTATCGGCTGACGGGCTTCAGCAATAATCAGCTAGCTGGATCGGCCGTCGATTTTATCCGCAATCCTGTCTACTTCGACAAGGTCAGAGCGATGGCTAGCGTCTGCATCGCCGATCGTTATTTTGGCGCCCACAGCGAGCCAATGCTCGACCACTTAACGCCGCTGCTAAGGACACATGACTGTAAAAGGGTCGAACTTAATTATTGGTTATGCAGCTTGAAGGCTCATTAGTGGGAGCAACGCAGCATGTCTGCTCCGACCTCGGTGCAGACCTTGCCCTTGCTCATTTTTTCGAGAAAACCTTTATCCCATATATCGCGGCGCATGCAGAAGACTGGCTCAGCGGCAATCCGTGCGAAAAGCAGGAGGTTCATCTCGGTATCGAAGGCCTGTGCCGTGATGCGACCATCGGTCAGTGCTGAAATAATATAGGAATCTGAGTGGTTGGCACCTATAAAACCAGTGCATTTTGCTGCTTCGAGTTGGGCAATCCTATCGATGGCATGAACATAGTCGGTCGCGTGCCTCTGCTTAGCAGCCGCGGAAAAGATCCAGCCCTCGGAATCACCGGCATGGATGTTCGCGGTTATCACCATTAGGAAGATGGCGATAATCCACCGGTACCAAACGCGGCCCAGACCCACGTCAAGAATGCGAACCATAAAAAATACAATTGGTGCTAAGAGAAAATTGAAGTAGCGCTCGACGCGGCCATTTGCAATAAACCACTGATTTGCAGCGATCAGTAGGGTGAGCAAGACCAACGCACAGGAAAAACCTGCTAGCATGCCGACAAGCTTGCGTGCCGCAGGCGTACTAGCTTGCTTGAACACAATGCCTCGCAGCATAAAGCCACCTAAGCATAGCCAAATAGAGCCGTAGAATAAACCGCGGCCAACTATAGTGCCATTTTGACACTTAAATCCGTGGTGGGTGATTTGAGACAAACTAATGAGGAAGTTGTTCCAGTCAGTAAAGGTAAGGTGTGTGGGCGGTGCCCACAGCGATGACCAGGAGCGGGCGACTTCGGCAAAAATCAGGACGGGGATAATACCGAGCGCAAAGTACCTGCTTTGCAGCAGCGCTGTCCAAGCCCGCCTAATGGGCCCGTCGTCGGCCAGACTTAACTGCCCCCCCAGGTACATTAAGCAGCACAACACGCCCGTAGGTTCATGCTGCCAGTAGCCGAGACCCGCCGTTACGCCCATAAGCATGGTGTTTACGGGAGACGGCCTGGCCTTTACAAGTAGGAACGTCATGGCGCCAAGGACGAGGAAGCTCATCCCGTAGAGGTGCCCAGGCATTAAGAACATTTCGCCGGTCATAATATTGAGCGGTAGCAGTAGGTAGAGAAGGAGCAGCCGCGCCAAAGGTCTCGTCACAGCCATTAGCCAAAAACTTAGTCCCGTAAAGAAGGCCAGGCAGTGGCCTAAATAGAAAGCTTCGGCTCCATGGCCAAACAGATGTCTGCCTATGGCCTTCCAAAAAACCACGAAGAGCGAACCAAATCTGCCGGCATGCCAGAAGTAAAAATCCTGTTTAATCCAGGGCTGTACTGTCATTTCGTAAGGTACAGCATGGTCGGAGTTTAGAAAGGTCTGCCATGGCATCATCGCTCCGAAGAACCAATAGACGCCGACGGCGAGCATGGCTAGGAGCAGAAAAAGCCTGAAGGCTGTCGTCTCGCCGTTAGGAATCTTAGACCGTTGCTTGCTCACCATATTATCACTCCTACGACTATAGTCCCTAAGGTGGCAGCGGAGACATGCCCGCGCGCCCCTCCGATGAAGCCTTTCCAAACGAACTCGTGACTGACGGACTACCTTTGGTTGCGTAGAATCGCGACCCTCTGGCATCACCCGCTATAAATCAGCCGCAGCCCCCTCTCGCCAACAAGGCAAGGGAACGAATCACAGCCAGTGACCTGAACCTGGCAAAAATTTCGGGTCGATGCCGTCCTTGACAAAAACAGACGGTTTCACGAAAAAATTAAAGTACAGAATATGGCGCAAGGCTGCGATGCCATCCTTCCAAGAAATCTTCTTACCCTGGAGATAATTACGCGGGAAGTAAGAGATCGGCAGCTCGATGATCCGCAGCTTCAAACGCGACACTTTTGCCGTGATCTCCGGTTCGAAGCCGAATCGCTTTGACTCAAGAACGATATTGCTAATCACCTCGTGTTTAAAAAACTTATAGCAGGTTTCCATATCTGTGAGGTACAGGCCACTACAGATGTTGCTGAGCAGCGTCAGGAACCGATTGATTAGGTAATGGAACGTCCGATGTACCTGTTCACCAGATTTTTTAAAACGCGAGCCATACACCACATCGGCACGCCCCTCAAGTATGGGGCTAATCAGGGTCACTATATCTCGCATATCATATTCAAAATCAGCATCTTGGACGCCTATCACTTGCCCTCGCGCCCGACCGATGCCGACGATGATTGCTGAGCCCTTACCCTGATTGACTGTTTGGTGAATCACCTGGTGCACCGAGCTAAAAACGAAATCGTCGAGAATTTTCGTTGAACCATCGGTTGAACAGTCATCAATGATCACGAGCTCCTTGTCGACGCCAATGTCAAGCGCATCGATACGGTGAAGGAACTCGAGAAGATGCTGGGCCTCGTTGTATACGGGTATGATTAAACTTACCTTCATCGCATCTCCAGAAAATTCAACCGCCATCCAATCATCACACACTCAAACCCGCGAGGAATACTGCAGCGCTGGCGACAGACTTGTCTTTGGGGATGAACTTCTGAAACTTGGCAACACTTGCGGAATCTGTCAATCAATTTGAGACACCAACTCGGTTTATATTAATGAAGCCCCCTATATCAAGCACGCCGCTTTGGTGAGGCAGCCTTAATCGGGCGCAAGATAATCTCGCCATCTTCATTCGCAAATTTTCGCAATGTGAGGTTAATCAATGTTTGGTAGGGGATTCCCGCATGACCTGCTTTTTTAGGAGCCCAGGTGAATCGCATACACTACAATGTAGGTTATTCAAAGGCGCCCATCAAGTTTTTCATCAGTTTAATCGGAGAGGCATACAGTACCATTCAAAAGATAGATCTTCGTTGAGACGGACGGCGTGACGGAAGTATTAAACATACTGCCGCCGCATGAAGTCTTAGAAATCGCCGGATTTTTGACCGAGTAGTTGGCTTCCGCTTGGCTTCGAGAAGGTCTAAGGGTAAGATTTTAATCAGGCGGTACCGAATCCGCCAATTTTTCATCCACCCCTGGTTGATGCTATCTGTCGGCCTTGGCGATACCTAGGGCGTCAGCCGTCGGGTCGGTAGGGGCGGGCACCAGCGGCCGTCCGCAGTGTTTCATCAAAAAGGACAGAGATGATGAGCGATCAATTTAAAGTATGCAGAAGAACTTTTTTCCGTGGTGTAGCTACAGCGGTGCCTTTGTGCTCACTCGCCTTAGCTTACAACGGAGCTTTGGCTCAAACTAATGCGAAGACCAAGACTCCCGCAACGGGCGCTACCGCACTTACCTTGGTTCCCGACAGTGACCCTACGGCTAAAGCACTGGGCTACGTCGCGGATGCGACCAAGGCAAAGCGAGTCAAACGCGGTGCTGTTGAGGCGAAGGATCAAAGTTGCGCCGGTTGCCAATTGTATACAAAAGCGGGATCCATCGGTCCCGACGAGGTCGGCAAATGCTTGATGCTGCCAAGCGGCATGGTTAAAGCCAGCGGCTGGTGCAACTCATGGGTCAAACGCGCCTAGTGCTTCGCGGCGGAGCAAGCAGGTGATCGAGATCGACCGATTTTTTCCACCTGCTAAAAAGCCCACAAGTGCCAGATAAAAACCACGACCAAACCCTGGCGGACCGCGCCACCGGCAAGGACGTTACGGCCCAACTCACGACCCTGGCTGCGCCGTGATCAACAGCTGCAATTGGCCAGCGAAGCGCATGGCTAGCGCCGTGTCAGAATAGGTAGCGAGGGCACTCTCGGTCTCGGCGGCGCGTAGGGCAGGGCGACTGACCGGGCTGTGCAGCCGCTCTAGCCATAGTTCGATGACTTGGGCCATAGCAGCGAGGTCACCCTCTTTAAAGATGCGGTCATGGCTGCCCACGACTCGGGGGATTTCGCCTGAGTCAGAGCCGATGGCGATGGCGCCGGTGCCGCGGGCCTCGACGATGACTCGGCCGAATTGCTCCTTCCAATGT
>Ga0315289_10012501_pt1 | contig 11947 bp, 11 predicted proteins | sample YL17G11_40_MG_FD_203452 | JGI IMG/M metagenome (GOLD analysis project Ga0315289, IMG submission 203452) | Sediment microbial communities from Yellowstone Lake, YNP, Wyoming, USA - YL17G11_40 | ecosystem: Environmental > Aquatic > Freshwater > Lake > Sediment | place: USA: Wyoming | collected...
CCGCTCAAGGTGAAAATTCCTGCAGGCTGGACAAACCCGGAGGTTATCGTTGATGGCAGACGAGTCCATGCTGTATGCTCGAATGATAGGGTGGAATTCATGATCAAAGCACAGGCAGAGAGAAAAACGAAGTGGGAGATAGGCAATACAGGAAGACAAGGTGGGGATGAAAACCCCCACAACACCCTCTCAACTTACTCTGAGGTAAAATAAAAGGGGCTAGGGGCATAACATATTATTCCTCTTCTTATGCGACTCTGGACAATCCATCCCAAATATCTTGATGCCATGGGGTTTGTGGCCCTCTGGCGAGAAGGACTGCTCGCCTTGCACGTGCTGTCCGGGAAGACGAAGGGTTACCGGAATCATCCCCAACTCGTCCGCTTCCAGTCCTGTCCTGACCCTGTCGCCGCTATCTCAGCTTATCTTGATGGTGTCTACAAGGAAGCCATGAAGCGAGGGTATCGTTTCGATGGATCGAAAATGAGACCTCACCCTAACGTAGGGAGATTGCCGGAGACGGAAGGACAGCTCCTCTACGAATGGGAACACCTGAAGCGCAAACTTCAAGGCCGGAGCCCGGCAATCTATCGAGATCTTCTCTCTATCGAGATTCCCGCTGTGCATCCACTCTTTCAAATTGTGCCCGGCGAAGTACGGAAGTGGGAACGGATCAGGCGCTCATCGATCTCAGAGTTTTGAATTTCGATCACGAGCCATGGGAATGATTTTGTCTATTGCTCTTTCTCTTCGAGCCACCTTTCCGTCCCGATCTCTTTTCTCTTTAGGAGGCTTTCCTGTCGCTCGATGACGGCTTTCTGTGCTTCCTGCGGGGTCAATGCCGGATCATGGAAATTCCTGAACAGTTCGCAAGGCAGTTCAGTGCACTCTCCGCAATGCTCCAGGCGCTTCTTATGCATGCAACAATCATAGAGCGGGCAGAGCTCCATCTTGAGCTCCGCCGTCCAGAACGGTTTTCCCTCTACATACCCACAACCTCTGCATATCTTCCCCAGATGTTCACAGGTTCCACAGTATATCCCACAACCCGGTGCATAATGTTTGTCCACCATGCTCGCACCCCACGATCTTTTTTGTATACTTTTAATGCTAAGCGTGAAGGACCGGTCAGGCAAGGGGTTTGCACGGCACGTTGTACTTTTGTGCAATATCACCCAGATGTATCAACACCGTCTATGCGGTGACTGTGTCTTGCATGTCTTGGCCATCACTTCAGGTAGAGCCGCATCACATGGTCCTCAGTCCCTGCCTGCCCCCTGGGAGTCGATAGAGGCAGAGAGGATACCTACCAATGATTGAGACATGATGAACATGCCCGAAGAGAGGTTTCTCCCGAAAAAATTCTGTGCTATGATAGCATTTTGTGATGCTGGAAAACTCAGGAAGGAGGTTCAATGCCGGTATTCAAAGGCAGTCCATTTCTGCATGTGTCGTATGGCGGTCTTGGAAAAGGCTCAGAGAACGCGATGATTTCGGGAATGCCTTCCGCAAGGCGAACCTGGTAATGAAGTTCGAGATCATGGGGTCGGTTAAGACCATCTGAATTACACTTGAAGACAGCTTGCTCTACAGCCAGGACATCAAAACGCTGACATTACCATGTATCTTTCCGGGAATACCTGCCACGCCTTTTGGATACATGAGCACAGTCTTCCCGTGGCCCTGGCGAAAACGAGGATCAAGGCCAAGGGGAACTTCGCCGCGGAGGTCATGGGCTTCTGTCCGATCGGTGAAGGCACCCCCTTCGTAGAAACAGGGGTGACACGCTTGGGTGGCGGGATTCCGATCAATACGAGCGGCGGCCTCGAGTGCCGGGGACACCCAAGCGGGGCATCCGGGCTCGCCCAGATCCATGAGATCGTCACCCAGCTCCGGGGCGTGGAAGGCAAGCGCCAAGTCGTTGGCGCCCACATCGGCCTGACGGAGAACGGCGGAGACAATCTGGAGGTGGTGGAGGCCTTCATGATCATCCATATCCTGGAGAAGATATAAAATCACAAATCTTCTCGCTACCCCCTCCTTGAGGCCAGCGGGGGTTTGAGGGGGGATTCAGCTTTTATGGTTCGCCTATGACAGAGGAGGGAGGAAAGAAAATGTACCAGGTCAAAGGCAGGCATGTCCTGATTACTGGAGCGGCATCCGGGATTGGCAAGGCGCTTTCCGAATGCTTTGCGAGGGAAGGGTCAAATCTCTTCCTCGGCGCCCACCCAGCAGAAGATGAGAAGGTCAGAGAGTGGGCGACAACCCTCACGAGACGCTATGGGATCAAGATATGGGCTTTCCCCGTAGACCTCGCTGGGGAGAAAGGGCCGGAGACCCTCTATGAACTCGTGCGAGCGACAGGCCATCCGATCGATGTCCTGGTGAACAATGCCGGGCTCATGGCATATGGCAACTTGGACCAGATTCCCCTCATAAGACAGGAACAGGTCATCAGGGTCAATGCCATCGCTTACTTCAAGCTCATGCGGCTCGTTCTCCCTGATATGATCAGCCGGGGAAAAGGCAGAATCCTCAATGTTTCATCCGTATCCGCATTCCTACCTACTGTTCATCATGCCGTGTACGGCGCGACTAAGGCATTCGTCCAAAGCTTGAGCGAGGCCGTGAACCAGGAACTGAAAGGCACGGGTATCACGGTATGCACCCTGAATCCCTCCTATACGAAAACTCCGCTTTTGAAACAGGAGGGGTTCCCGAAACGGCTCTGGTGGTATACCTACAGCGGATTGAGCTCCCCGGAAGATGTGGCGCAAAAAGGCTTTAAGGCCTTCAGGAAAGGGAAGACATTTTATATCCCGGGCTTGCATAACTGGTTTGTCCATGCCCTGTTGCAACGGTTTGTCCCGCGCCGAATGACAGCCATAATCTCATTCTGGGCGCTGAAGGCAAGGGGGTGATGCCATGAAAAACGTCTGCATTACAGGCGCAAGCGGCTATATCGGCCATAAACTGGCTCTATTCCTGGCTGAAAAGGATGAGGTCAGCCAAATCGTTGGGATCGATATCCAAGCTCCAACCATGGCTGTGAATAAATTCCGCTTTTACCAACGCGATGTCAGGGAGAGCGTTGATGATATCCTCAATGCATGTGAGATCGATACGGTGATCCATACCGCTTTCATCCTCCCGCCCACACATGACAAGCAGCTCATGGAGGATATTAATGTGAATGGGACGAAGAATATCCTCATGGCATGCCAGAGGGCAGGGATCTAACAGGTTCTCTATACGAGTTCGTCCACCGCATATGGTTTCCATCCCGACAATGACGATCCTTTGACCGAAGAAAGTCCCTTAAGGGGCAATGCCGATTTCACCTACAGCAAGACCAAGAGGGAGATCGAGATGGCCATCCACGGCTGGATTAATGGCAATGGGAAAAACGATATGGTGCTGACCATTGTCAGACCCTGCTTTGTCATGGGCCCTGGTTTTAACAACCCCCTGGCCAGGCATCTTAAGAGGAGGTTCGTCATACTGCCTGCCAAAAACGAGCCGCTCCAGTACGTTCACGAGGACGACCTTATCAAGATCATCTATCTCCTCTTGAAAAAAGCCAAGGGGGGTATCTACAATGTCGGCGCCGAAGGCACGATCTCCTGTGCCGAGATGGTCAAGAGACTAGGAGGGATCCTGATTCCCCTGCCTTTTCCCGTCATGTATCTTCTTAATCACCTGGCCTGGTACCTGCGGCTCACCTTCATCAGCGAGTTTCCGAGCCCGGCGCTGAACCTAGTCCGCTATCCCTGGGTGGTCTCGAGCGAGAAACTCATGCAAGCGTTACCGTACCAGTATCGGTATACTACGCAAACGGCATTTGATGATTTTGTGGCACATGTGAAACGGTATCCCTCTTAGTGACAGGCGATCGCTTGCGTCTGCCTCAGCTTTAAGGAATGTGTTTGCAATCCTCAGTGAATATATTCAGTTCAGGCAGGGCGGTTACTGCATGGCACGCTTGTCCGCATGCTTCTTTTCCTTTTGTTCCGCGACCAGGTTTTGCAAGATTTCCTGGAGGTATGGCCTGTCCCTGTTACCAGTATATTTTGCAGGGAATTTGATGATACGAAGTTCGGCGTATTTCGCGATCCCGCTCTCCTTGAGGTCTTTGTAATCCTTGATGAGTTTCCTTTCCAATCTGTCCGGGAACATATCCAAGTCGCGCATGGAAATGTACTTGGTAAGGATAACCCCCACGCGCATGTCCTTGTCGAGGATGCTGTTATCAATGTAAGGCAGGTCATAGAAGGTGATGATAAAGGAAGGTGCCTTGATACCTTGGTCCGAAGCCTTGGTCTTCTGATACTCAAGGGAGATGTTTACCCTGCCGTCAGATATCCCCTCCGGCTTGATCTCAACCGGGATGGTATCCCCGTTGCCATTTGAGGCGGTTTCGTCCTGCATGGTCTGGATATTTCCCTTCATGTCCTGAAGGAGGACAATCGTTTTCACCACACTGTCCGGCAGGGATGCCAGGGCGTTGAGTTGTTTGATGGAGAGGTTCTTTCCGATTCGACGCAACTCCGAGCGCATCTCGAAATAATTCCCCCTCTGATCTGCAGAATAGGCCGTGCCATCGTAGATCTTCTTGGTCAGCTCGCTGTCGAGATCCTCGAAGAGGGGTTTGATATCGACTGTATCGAAATTGCGCGAGAGAACGTCGAGAAACATCACCTGCTGCTTGATGTTGTGGATATCGTCGGGGTTGCTGTTGGCGGAACCAAAGCCCTTGGCGAACATGGCGTTGAAGAGCATCTCGAACATCGTGGCCCGGATGGAGTTGTCCGAGCTTTCGCGTTCCGCCATGATCTTGGTATATACCTCCCGCATTTCGGAAGCCTTGGAGATCTGGGCCTGCTGGTAGTTGTACATGCCTCCCACAATCCCCACCGCGGCGGCGATGATCGCCGGCCCCAGCGTATGGAGAATATCCCAGAAGTCTTTCTTTGCATGCTTTTCATCCGACATGGACCGAGCCTCCTTGCCCGCCTTACTTCAGGCGGAAATCGCGCCGGGTCTCGCCGGGGCCCACAAAGATTTTCCAGTCATTTTTCTCGCCGATGAGCACATGGTATGTGCCCGGCTTGATGTCCTTGAAGGCATAGGAGCCGTTCTTGTCCGTGGTTATCGGCTCACCCACCTGGGTCTCATTGGCGTCTTTGAGCATAACCTTGGTCTGGAGAGCTTTGCCGTCCTTGTCTGCTACGATGCCGTAAAGCTCGGCCGCATAAAGGGTGGGAACAGCGATGATCACGAAGATGATCATGAACGCTATACATACATTCCTCATACCGATACCTCCTTGACTGATCTGTTTACGTACTTCAAACCAGCCTGAAATATAGTACTGATAACCATATTGTACCACGTTCTATCAGAGAGGTAAAGTCGTTGAGCCTTTTGTCGGCAGATCCGGTACTGTCTGCCATCTTTCGCCCCCTTAATCGCTCATGGAGGATCATGGTAACCCCTGTGGTGTCGGACTGTATGTTCCCCTTCACTCCCCCTCGATATTCAGGTAAGATAAACTTGCGTATGGGATGGATTGATACGCTATTGTGCGATCCATGTCGATTGAAACAATATTGTCTCTCGTTTAAAAGGATACCTATCGTGGAAAGAGCAGATATCTTCTGGGATTTTGTGGTAAAATCCTATTTTTAAAAAATACAGCGGGAGATAGTGTTTGGCACAATGCTTGCTTTCTTGCAAACACGAGCAAGGGGAGTATGATAAAGTTGTGTGCGGAGTATCACAGAAAGATCTGGAGGAAGGCATGGTGACTGCACCTCAGCAAGGCAGCAACGTCAGATATTCTGACAGAAATTTAATGTAGGAGGTTGATTATGGGTTTCATCGGCGAAGATCTGTTTCATTTCCAGGCGTCTCTCATTCAGTCAGGAACTAATTTCGAGGAGTTCATACGGGATAACTACGTCAATAAGTGGATCGGCGACAATATCTATGCGGCCATGGCCATCCGCACGAGCTTTGTCACGGCTCTACATGACTTCCTTACGAATGAGGGTCTCTTAAATCTGGAGAGGATTCAAATGAGCCCGATAACCGATCCCCTGGCCCATGACGTGGAGCACGTCCCCACTATTCATTACAAGGGCATGCCGTATGTCACCACGCATTCCATGATCTACCATAAATTCATGGCCTGCTTTAACCCACGCCTCAAGGGCATCTTCGTAGATTCCCCCAACATCCGGCTCGAGATCGAAAGCCCGCAGCGCAAACAACGGGGCAAGTACATAATCGATTTCTCCCAGATCGACATCGAGATCAGACGCAATCGAGGTATAAACTTCGAGGAGTACAAGAACGAGGTGGACAAGGTTAAGGGTATCCTTAAGGAGGACCTGGAGAAGGCCATCGATTTCTTCGAGCGCATGCTTATCGCCGGGGTCACGGCAATCCTGGAGAAGAATGAGCCGGAGCTCAAGGACCTGGGCGTGGCCCTGGAAGTCCCTAAACAGCCTTTCCCGCGCCTCAAGTACGACGAGATACTGAAGAAATACGGCAAGGCGGACTTAGATGCCAAGGCCGGCGAAGAAGTTTCCACCCAGTTCTTCTGGGAGGTTGGTCTCATGCGCGAGAACTACGACCTCATCTACCCCTACATCCGCCCCGATGGGAGCAAGATCCCTATCTCGTCCTTCACCTCCGACATGATCTATAACTATGACATCTGCGCCAAAACCATAGTGCGCAAGACCGGGAAGTACAGCCCAGCCGTCGAGATCCTCTCCGGCGCAATCCGAGAATGGCTCTATGAGCCTATCATCGAGCGGCTCATCGACAACAAAGTTCTCCTCGAACGGCCGGTGTTCAAAGACGGCAATATCTCCAACATCGAGATACTCGATGGATACGGCCCATTCCTCACCACGGTGGCCATGAAGGATACCAGCGGCAAACCCCTGTTCCCGGACACCTATGGCGGAGGGGTCGGCATAGAGCGCTTCCTCTATGCCATCCTGCGGGGCGGTAAGATCGAAAAGATCGACGACGTCACCTGCTTCGGCAAGAACCCCGATTCGTACCCGATCTTCCTGTTTTAAAACTCAATCCCCCCGGCACCCCAACCCCCCCGATGATTTAGGGGGGGTGGGGTGCTTTTATAAAACGTCCCGGACAGGGATCCCTTCGCTCTTGAGATATTCCTTGATCTGCGGGATGTTATACCACCCGTAATGGACCATGGAGGCGATCAGTGCGGCATCGGCGCCGGCCTTGACGAAGGCGTCACGTAGGTGCTCGGGTTTTCCCGCTCCGCCCGAGGCGATGACCGGGATGCCGACATGCTTCGATATCAACGCGGTGAGTGTGAGTTCGTACCCTTCGTTTGTACCGTCGGCATCGATGGAATTGAGGCAGATCTCGCCCGCTCCGAGGGCCTCCGTCCGTTTTGCCCATAGGAGCGCGTCCATACCCTCGGGAATTCTGCCGCCGTTTATATAGATTTCATAACCACTCGGGATCTTCGCGCTCTTTCCAACATACTTGGCGTCCATGCCCAGCACGATGCACTGGCTGCCGAATATCCGCGCCCCTTGGGAGATGATCTCGGGGTTCAGGACTGCGGCGCTGTTTACGCTGATCTTTTCCGCTCCGGCGTTCAGGACGCGGTACATGTCATCCACCGTGCGGATACCGCCGCCCACCGAGAACGGGATGAAGATGTTCCGCGCTACGCGGTCGACGACATCGATCATGATGTCGCGTTTGTCCGATGAGGCCGTGATATCATAGAAGACGAGCTCATCCGCCCCCTGCTCGTAGCACTCCTTGGCCATCTCGACCGGGTCGCCGATGTCCACGTTCCCCTGGAACTTGATCCCCTTGGTGGTCTTCCCCTCCCGCACATCGAGACAAACAATGATCCTTTTGCTCAGCATACCTGTATCCTTCCGCCACTCATGTAGAACATTGTTTTCATAATTTCCATCAAATTTCCCTACTCTCTCCGTTCCATCTACGAGGCGGAAGAGCCTTACTCGTTTTGCCTTTCGCCTGTTCCAGCCCTCTAGCATGGGGGGGCGGACGAACACCAGAGTCCTTGCCCCCAAGGCCTCTTGTGGACCCGGGAGGGCTGGAGGGGTGAATTACTTTAAGGCTTCATATATCCTTTCGGCAAGCATCTTCTGTTCTGCGGGTCCTTCTATCTTCTCGCCTTCACCATTCACCACATAGAAGACATTCACTGAAAGGTCGCCTTTGTTGGCGACAAAGGCGCGGTGGATGTTCAGCCCAAGATCACTCATGGCTTTCGTAATTGAGTACAGGAGGCCCAGTGTGTTTGCGGCATACACCTCTATGAGGGTGAAGAAATCAGATGAGTTGTTATCGATGAAGACCTTATTCTGTTTCCTTGATTTCACCCTCTGCAGATCTCTTACCAGGGGTCTGGCAGCCGACATCGCATGGGTCAGATCGAGCTGAGTGGATGAGACAAGCATGAAGAGCTTAGGTATCCTGTCCCATTCTTCGTAATTCGGCCATGGAGGTGTTAACTCGAATACATCAACTGCAAGGCCATTGAGCCAGGTGAAGATCTTGGCCGATCGGATCTCGATATGCCTATGGGCCATAATACCGGCTAGCATTGCAAATAGTCCAGAACGGTCCCTGGCAATGATGGTCAGGAGGGACCTTTCTCCGAGCGGGGTGAGATCGATAACCATGTCCTGCAAACTCTGGACGCCATCGCTGAGCTTTAGGTGTCTCATGATCTCCGGGATATCAAAGTTGAGGATGTATACCTGAGGAAGAGCCCAGAGACGGCCGGAATTCTTCCTTCCTAATTCCATCGGCACCCTTTTGATGAGGACCTCCCACTTCCGGTCCAATTTCAGGATATTCTCTGGGTCCTTGAGGTCGCCTTTCTCGAGGATGTTGAGACTTTTGTGGTATAGTTCATGGAACAGGGTCGCCTTCCAGTCATTCCACCCGGACGGCCCCGTTGCCTTGGCATCCGCCACCGAGAGGAGATAGAGCATGGAGAGCTTCTGGCTGTCCCCCATCTTCTGCGCGATTTCAAAAGCCACCTTCTCCTCGGAGAGGTCACGACGCATGGCGGTATTGGCAAGCGCGAGGTGGTTGAGGACCAGAAACCCAACAAGCTCCGCGCTTTCCTGGGGAAGCTCGAGCCAGCGGGTGATATTGTAGGCGACGATCCCACCTTCCTCCGCATGCCGAATTCCATGTCCCTTGCCGATATCATGGAGGAGTGCGGAAAGGTATAGGACTGTTCTGTCCTTGACTCGTCCCCAGGTCTCGGGTTTTTGAGACTCCAGTGACTTCAATTCCGTAAGGGTCTGAATGCTGTGCATGTCCACGGTGAAGGTGTGGTACACATCATACTGGATCCGACCTTTCACGTTTTCGAATTCAGGAATGAAGCGCTCAAGCACCCCCATTTCCAGCATGGAGGTGAGTGCTGCTTCCGGATACGCCCCCGTAAGGATATGGAAAAACGATGACTTGGCGATTGGATCGCGTCTGGCTTCGGAGATGATATCTAAATTGCTCCTGATAAATGTCCGAGCGCAGGGATGCAGGGGCAGACCGAGTTTGGCGATGTGTTCAAACGCCTTGATGAGGAGGCACGGTCTTTTAAGGGAGGGGTCCGTGAAGCTGATGAGACCGGCATCAAGCACAAATTGGTCATCGAGCCTGAGACGACCCTTGGGTTCAAGCAGTTTCAGATGTGCTTTTAGGTTCAGGAACAATGCATCGCAGATGGACTTGATCGTTAGGGCATGCCGGTGGAATAATTTCATGAATGCCTCGACGGCACTCTCCAGGCTGCCATCTTCAAAACCGAGTTCTTTGGCAATGATCTCCTGGTACTCAAAGCTTAACCGGTCGTTTTTGCGACCAGATAAGGTATGCAGCGTATACCTGAGCCTGAGGAGGAAATCCAGGGCACTCAAGAGCTCCCTGAAATCTAAAGGATTGAGAAAGCCTTCTTTTTCGAGACCAATGGGGTCTCCGATGCCGAGTACGGCCTTGCCCAACCATAATATGCTGTGGTAATCCCGCAGACACCCCTTCCCATCCTTCAAATCCGGCTCGAGTATATACGAGGCATCCCCAAATTTTTCATACCGCTTCATATTGTGCAGGGCCATATCCTGATAGAAACGCCGGACCTTCCGTAAGCTTGTGTTCTTCTTGTAAAGGAAATCGGTGAGTTTCTGCAATATGGATTCCGATCCGCATACGAGGCGTGCATCCAGGAGCGAGGTTTTCAGAAAGAAGTCGGATGAGGCATCGTACAGCACCTCTCTCACCTTCCTCACGCTATAGCTCACATTCAGCCCTTCATTCCAGAGCGGATAGACGATACGGAAGAGTATCTCTTCAATCTCGGAAGGCCTCTTTCGGCGCCCAAGCAGGATGAGGATATCGATATCCGAATAGGGGCACAGATCCCTCCTTCCATACCCTCCGATCGCCACCACGCACCAGTCGCTCTGGTTGAGTACGAAATGTCCTCCAAACAAGGTGCATATCTTGGCATCGACAGAATTTGTCAATTGCTCTGCCAGCTCAAGCCCGGATACTCTTTCCATAAAAATACTCCCAACTCCAAGGCTCAATCCACCCCGAGGACGCAGTAAGCTGTGCCCCTACAAAGGGAGCATCCACCGGGCATGTCGGGCATGGCGCTGCAAGCCGTGCTTGGTGGATGCTTAGTCCCCCTGAAGATTCAGGGGGGGGATGACTGCCATCCCTGGCCTTCACCCTTTGGGCGGTCTTCGGTTGTCAAATTTTGCTATCTTGCAAAATTGTGTGCTTCTAGATCGCTTCGTTGCCGCTCTCGCCTGTCCTGATTCTGACCACGCCATCGAGCGGTATAGTGAAAATCTTGCCGTCACCGATCTTACCGGTCCGGGCAGCTTGCATGATGGTCTCCTCCACTTTGTCGACCATGCCGGATTCCACAACCACCTCGATCTTGATTTTCGGGAGGAAATCAACCTGGTATTCCGCGCCGCGGTAGATCTCCTTGTGCCCCTTTTGACGGCCGAACCCCTTTACCTCGGTGATGGTCATGCCCTTGACCCCCGCGGCATTGAGCGCTTCCTTGACCGCATCCAGCTTGAACGGTTTGATGATCGCCTCTATCTTCTTCATGTTCTGTCTCCTTTCTGTGCTACAATTACCAGAGATAGTAGCCGGTTTCACCATGCTGGCTCAGGTCCAGCCCTTGGAGCTCGTCTTCCTCGCTCACGCGTAAGCCGATCGTCTTCTTGAGCACGAGGAGGATAATCGAAGAGACCACAAAAGAGAAGACTATGGCAGTTAAGGCCGCTAACGCCTGTATGGCTAGCTGTCTGGGGTTCCCGAAGAAGAGCCCCTGTGCGCCAACTGAAGCGAACAAACCAGTAGCCAGGGCTCCCCAGAGGCCCCCTACGCCGTGAACGGCAACCACGTCCAGTGAGTCGTCATACCCGAGCTTCTCTTTGATCATAATTGCCAGGAAGCAGACAATGCCTGCAACGAATCCAATCATGATCGCAGACAAAGGACCAACGAACCCCGCCGCAGGGGTGATAGCAACCAAACCCGCCACCGCTCCGGAGGCCGCTCCTAGGGTAGTAGGCTTCCCGTGGAAGATCTTGTCCGCGAGCGTCCATGCCAGCACAGCCATGGCCGTCGCAATCTGGGTAGTAAAAAAGGCTATGGCGGCCGTCCCGTTAGCAGCCAGGGCGCTCCCGGCGTTGAAGCCGAACCAGCCGAACCAGAGCATGGAGGCTCCCAGCACGGTGATCGTGAGGTTGTGCGGATAGAAGGGTTCCTGTTTGTACCCTTTCCGCTTGCCTATGATGAGGGCTGCTGCCAGGGCGGCTACCCCGGAATTGATGTGGATAACCGTGCCCCCGGCAAAGTCCAGGGTTCCGAGCTT